>JACCDH011449988.1_pt1 | contig 10969 bp, 8 predicted proteins | sample 7442481 | NCBI WGS metagenome assembly JACCDH01 (sample SAMN15323433, study PRJNA562643) | freshwater metagenome | isolation source: river surface water | place: USA:Blue River Watershed | collected 2017-08-15 | reverse complement strand
ATTTATCTTTGTGCAATTGATGCAAAACTTCGATTGTTTTAATTTGGAATTGCTTTTCCTCTTCGGTGCTTCGAATGACCTCTCCTGGCACCAATGTAGGTGAACCTTTACTATTCAAGAAAGTGTTCACACCGATAATTGGATATTCTCCAGTGTGTTTCAAGGTTTCATAGTACAAACTCTCTTCCTGAATTTTACCGCGTTGATACATGGTTTCCATCGCACCCAATACACCGCCTCTTTCGGTGATTCTGTCGAATTCCGTCAATACAGCTTCCTCCACCAAATCCGTTAATTCCTCTATGATAAAGGCACCTTGAGTTGGATTTTCATTTTTCGCCAATCCCAATTCTTTGTTGATAATCAACTGAATGGCCATCGCCCTTCTCACACTCTCTTCAGTTGGAGTGGTAATTGCCTCATCATAAGCATTTGTATGCAATGAATTACAGTTATCATAAATAGCATACAACGCTTGTAAAGTAGTCCGAATATCGTTAAAATCAATCTCTTGAGCATGCAAACTTCTGCCACTAGTTTGAATGTGATATTTCAACATTTGCGACCTGGCATTACCACCATATTTCAATTTCATGGCTTTAGCCCAAAGTCTGCGCGCAACCCTACCAATAACTGCATATTCAGGATCTACTCCGTTGCTAAAGAAGAAACTCAAATTAGGTGCAAAATCATCAATATGCATTCCACGACTGAGATAATATTCCACATAGGTAAATCCATTTGCCAAAGTAAATGCCAATTGCGTGATAGGGTTTGCACCTGCCTCAGCAATGTGATATCCACTGATGCTCACAGAATAAAAATTTCTTACTTTTTGTTGGATGAAATATTCTTGAACATCGCCCATCAATCGCAACGCAAACTCTGTACTGAAAATACAGGTATTTTGGGCTTGGTCTTCTTTCAAAATATCGGCTTGAACTGTTCCTCTAACTTGAGACAATGTCCAAGCCTTAATTTCATTATACTTCTCAATTGGTAACACTTGATCACCTGTTACACCAAGTAACATCAAACCCAAACCATCATTACCTTCCGGCAAATCACCTTGATAACGGGGTCTTGGTAAATTTTTGGCTGCATAAATAGCATCAATTTTATCACTAATTTCCTTCTCCAAACCATTATCCTTGATATATAATTCGCATTGTTGATCAATAGCTGCATTCATAAAGAATCCAAGAAGCATTGGTGCTGGACCATTAATAGTCATAGACACCGAAGTTTTCGGATCAGCCAAATTGAAACCACTGTACAATTTCTTGGCATCATCTAAACAACAAATGCTCACCCCTGAATTCCCAACTTTCCCATATATATCTGGGCGAAGGTCTGGATTTCTACCATACAATGTTACAGAGTCAAATGCAGTACTCAAACGCTTAGCCGGCATTGCTTTGCTTACATAATGGAATCTTCTATTGGTTCTTTCAGGTCCACCTTCACCGGCAAACATTCTCGTTGGATCTTCTCCTTCGCGCTTGAATGGATAAATTCCCGCTGTATATGGAAACTCACCCGGAACATTTTCTTGAAGCTGCCAATAAAGGATATCTCCCCATCCAGAATATTTCGGGGTTGCTACCTTTGGAATTTGAGAATGACTTAAACTCTCCGTATGTGTTTTTATACGTATCTCTTTGTCTCTTACCTTGAAAATATAATCCTCGTTTTTGTATAACTGAGCAGTTGCCTCCCAATTTTCAATCAATTTGCGGTTTGATGGTTCAAGTTGAAGTTCTAAATTGGCATACATTTTCCTGAGGCTATCCAAAAATCCATCTTTTCCATTCAAATGAATGTCCATATTTGGAGTTTCTAAGATTGTATTCATGGTTTCTTGGATGCCGTACATTCTTTGAGCGATTTTGCGCTGAGCCTTCGCCTTTTTATCATATCCTCGATTGTTTTCAGATATTTCACTGAGATATCTATTTCTCGAAGGAGGAATAACAAAAATTTTCTCACTCAATTCATTGGATGCCGACCAATTACTCTTCAAATCAATTCCAGTTTTAGACGAAATTGTATCCATCAAACATTTGTACAAACTGTTCATTCCGGGATCATTGAATTGACTCGCAATGGTTCCGAAAACTGGCATTGAATCTACCTCTTGCTCGAACAGTTTATGATTTCGTTGAAACTGTTTGCGAATATCTCTTAGAGCATCCAACGCACCGCGTTTGTCGAACTTATTCAGGGCTACCACATCTGCAAAATCGAGCATGTCAATTTTTTCCAATTGTGTGGCTGCACCGTATTCCGGGGTCATCACATACAAAGAAACATCACAATGTTCCGTAATTTGGGTATCACTTTGTCCGATACCACTGGTTTCAACAATGATTAAATCATACCCTGCAACTTTTAAAATAGCCACTGCATCATCTACATGAGTACTCATTGCCAAATTAGCCTGACGTGTGGCCATTGATCGCATGTAAACTCGATCATGGTTGATGCTATTCATGCGAATCCTATCGCCTAACAAAGCACCACCGGTTTTACGTTTTGATGGATCAATTGAAATAATGGCCAATTTTTTGGATTCAAAATCAATTAAAAATCTACGCACAACTTCATCGACCAAACTGCTTTTTCCCGCTCCTCCAGTACCTGTGATGCCTAAAACAGGAACCGAAATATCGTTGGATTTTTCTCTAACCTCGTTCAAAATAGTGGCATGTAGTTCAGGATAATTTTCAGCGGCCGTAATCAATCGTGAAACATTCAATTTAGAATTCAAATTGAGTTGTTTCACTTCATTCGTAAGTTTATGACCGGTTGGAAAATCGCTTTTGCGAACCAAATCATTGATCATGCCTTGCAAACCCATGGCGCGTCCATCGTCTGGACTATAAATTCGGGTAATTCCATATTCCATCAATTCCTTGATTTCCTCTGGTAAAATTACACCTCCACCACCAGCAAATATTTTGATGTGACCAGCACCTCTTTCTTGCAACAAATCATACATGTATTTGAGGTACTCGATATGTCCCCCCTGATAACTTGTCATAGCAATTGCATTGGCATCTTCTTGGATGGCAGTTTCAACCACCTCTTGCACACTGCGATCATGTCCCAAATGAATAACTTCACAGCCAGTCGCTTGAATAATTCTTCGCATAACATTGATAGCCGCATCGTGACCATCAAATAAACTAGCAGCCGTTACCACACGCACCTTGTTTGTTGGTACGTAAACTTCGGTTTCCATCATATCCTGCAAAGGTACAATGCAATCCGGTTCTTTTAAAGTTGATTTTTTGCGAAATATGCAAATTATTTTTTTGGGGGATACTTCATCCATTGATGTATTCAGAAGCAAATACTACCATCATGAAAATTGTAAAACTTTTTGGCCTCTTGATTTCTTTATGCATGTATACCTCATCCTGCCAAAAAGAAGAAAATCAATTTATTATAATGAATGAACAAATCAATGAATTGATCAAACAAGCTGAAATTGAAATCGATACCCTTCACACATTTTTGGACCCATTTGAATCTAAAATTTGCCTACCTCAAAACGGGTTATCAATCAACTACCTAGTGGGTGCTCAAAATCTATATTTTAATCCAAACAATACCTTAAAAGAAAATAATGATTTGGCTAAAAATAGTATCCTATCAAAATTCCCATGGGGTGATTTAACACCATCACAAAAAGATAAAATCCAGAATGTTTTTCAACATTACGAAAATCAGCAATGTCCATCCATCAAAATCGCAGCAGAGTCTATGTCCCTCATGAACAAGAACTTTGAAAATACAATTCTTGAATTACAACAGAAACTTGAAAGTAAAATAATTACCCAATCTCAATATGACAAAATAATGACAGACATTCAGGATACGTTTTTCATGAATATTCGTTCTATATATGAAGAGCAAAAAGTGTATATCACTTGCTGCAACAACTACAGAAATCTTTTAGAGGAAATTCAAAAGATTCTTACAATGAAACAATGGGAAGAATTCTTCTCTTGTGTGTATAAAAAATAACTTGTTAAGTTATTTGGTTTAGTTTAGTTTGGTTGAAGAAGGAAGCTCAGAGATTACTGGGCTTTCTTCGATTTTAAAGCAGTGAGACCTTCAGTGATATAAAAATAAGCAATCACAATTATCCCAATTAAAAAAAACGGGATCGCCCATTGTCTTTTTTGATCATCGAAATAAAACTCACCAAACATCCAAATGCTATTGGCCATTATCCAAAACAAAATCGCCAAATTATGAAAGAAATTACCTCTGTTATTTCGCGTGATGAGCATCAAATGAACGGCCAAAATGATTGTTGGAATTGCCAAACTCACCCCCAAGATTTTGAATCCAGAGATCCATGCAAAATCTTTAATAAGCCAGAATACAACATGCAAATTCTCTTTTCGGTTTATTTCTTTCATTGTTGGGCAAAGTTATCGAAAAATGAAACATTTTATGTTGGTTTGCAATATGAAAAGCAGTGAAACTCTTAAAACTCAATTATACACACAATTTCAAATACCCAAGAATCCACAATGGAAAACACTTCCAAAACTTGCATTTTTAGGATCTTGCTTTTCAACCAACATTTCCCAAAAATTTGACTCCTTTTTCATATCAAATAAAGCGAATCCTTTTGGCACGCAATTCTCGCCAGATGCAATTGCACAAACGCTTGAGCACATTAAAAATCAATCTAACCCTGAGCTGACTTTGTTTGAAAATCAATTCCATGCATTGCTATTTGATAGTCAATTTTGCAGCAACAACTCAGAGGAACTTCTTCAACATATTCAATTTCTTCTTGCTGAATCTCATGATTATTTAAAATCAATGGATATGATTTTTATTACCCTTGGAAGTGCTTGGATATATCAATTCATTGATAACCAACAAAAAGTCGGCAATTGTCATAAAATCCCCCAAAAATATTTTGAAAAAAAGTTACTGAGCATCATTGAAATTCAAGAGAATATATTATCAATTCACTCGTCACTTAAAAAAATCAATCCCCATTGTAAAATTGTATTCACAGTGAGTCCCGTTCGACACTTACGAGATGGTATCATAGAGAATGCAATCAGTAAATCGCATTTGATATCGGCAATACATCATTCCTTACATGGATTGGATGATTGTGATTATTTCCCATCATATGAAATATTTAATGAAGAATTACGAGATCACCGATTTTTCGAATCCGATTTGGCCCACCCTAATCAATTTGCAATTGATTACATATTTCAAAGGTTATTGGAAACATATTCATATCCAGAAATGATGAAGTACTTTGAAAAGGCCCAACAATTGTTGAACACACTTTCACACAAAGTAAAATCAGTGAATGAAAAAGAAATAGTCAATTGGCAAGAAAAATTGAACCTTGAAAAGTTAAATTTCAAAAGTCAATATCCAGATTGCACGCTTTAATCAATTTGTATTCGCAGGAACAGTTTCTAAAAGTTTGTCAATAATTGGTGCAAGTCGAACAAAAGCTGGCTCAAGGGTCCTAACTTGGCTTGTAACTTCAACTGTTCTTTCGTAATTTTCGGTGAGGTGTTTTTTAATTTCACCATACTCTTTTACAAAATTTGCAATTTCTTTGTCATAACTACCTTTTTTGACTTCGTTTTCCAATCCTTTAATTTCATAAAAAATTGCTTCTGCTTGCAATACAGCATCTTTGTAACGTTGTCCAACCCCTTTATAAATTCTATATATCTCGTTGTATTGCTGAACGTTAAGAATATTTTCTTGGTTCAAATGTTTGCCATCAACAAATTTCAATTTGGTTAAATTTTCTCCCATGTAAGCTTTGCGCTCCAAAAACTCATCCATTTTAAATCCAAACAGTAATTTTGTATTTTGCAAATCACCCCACAAGCTGTCAACTTTTTGAATACACATCACGTGTTTCTCGTTGCCTGACTGAGGATTTCCGCAAGCCGCAAAACTTAAAAATAATATTGCAAAGGATGCAAAAATTGAATTAAAATGACGTTTTTTGTATCTCATCTGATGAATCGTAGTACAAAAATACAAAAAGCAAAACATTTTCGGTTTCTCAGATCAGTTTTTTGGCTTGGTCTTACAGCTTTTGGAGGACCGCAAATGCATTTGCCGTACTTTCAAAGAAAACTCGTCGACAAACACAAATTCATCACACAAGATGAGCTAATCGAGATCAATGCTTTTTGCAGCATATTACCAGGACCTAGCACAACACAAACCATCACCACCATTGGTTTTAGATTGGGTGGTCCAATACTAGCTTTTTTTACGTTACTCTTTTGGGCTTTACCCGGCGCTATCATGATGGCAATTTTGGCTTTATCTCCGAAATTCCTTGCATCAGAACAACTTCAAAACATAGAGGCTTGTGTTGCTGGATTTTTGATTTACGCGGTCATCTCCATGTTTCAATGGATGAAGCTTACTCCCCTAAACTTAGCAATTTTTATAGGTGGAGGTATCATTGGCTACCTCATTCGTAGCCCTTGGATTTTTCCACTCGGGGTTCTTCTCAGCGCAGGGCTGAGTGCATGGTTGGTTAAAGATGCTAAACCACAAAAAGCCACATTCACCAAATCCATCAAATGGAGAAATTTGACCATTTTCTTCGCAATTTTCTTTGCGGTTGGACTTACAGGACTATTTTTAACCAAATACAAAACAGAATCCAAATTATTAAAGCCATTGATATTGTTTGAAAACACTTATCGAATGGGTGCGTTATCGTTTGGCGGAGGAAATGTTTTAGCCGCAATGACAGTTGAGCAGTATGTAGACCACAAAAAACGGATGACGCTTGATGAATTAAACACCGGACTAGGGCTCATACAGGCTGCTCCAGGGCCAAATTTTAATCTTGCGGTTTATACCAACTCAATTGCTATGAAAAACAGTGGAAGTGGTTTTGGGGGACAATTACTTGGAAGTTTAATTGGGCTAATAGCAGTATTTATGCCAGGAACACTGTTGGTGCTCTTCGCTTACCCAATTTGGGAAAAATTGAATAATTCAGTGTATTTAAGAAGATCCATTAACGGCATTTTTGCAATCTCCGTTGGGTTTATTCTAACAGCAGCACTGATTATCAATCAGAATTTCATTCTTAAAATTTCAAATTATTCGAATAAAATGCAACTTTTAACGGAACTGAGCGTTTGTATTGTCACCGTATTGATGTTGCTCACTAAAAAAATCCCTACACCTTTCATCGTTTTATTTGCAATAATCCTCGGATGGCTTATGCCCTATTGATCTAAATGCGTAAATTTGAAAAAACAACATTCAACTCAAATTCATTGAAAAAGTTTCTCATATATCTCCTCCTCATTCTGGGCATCGCAAGTTCAAACTTTGCGCAAGCTCAACCAGGAAAAGAGAAAAATCCATATATTTTGTTTACTGGTTTGGTACTCACTTCAGACAGCCTCAAGCCAATTCCATTTGTTAACATTAAAAGCAACAAGAGAGGGCTAATTGGATATACAGATTATGCTGGTCATTTTGATGTGGTGGTAAAAAAAGGAGATTCCATATATTTTACTTTGGTTGAAAAAATTGGCTCTTCGCATCTTGTTCCCGACACACTTTCTGGAAATCGATACAATGTGGTGAAATTAATGTCTCAAGACACAATCAATATTCCAGCCATATTCATTCGAGCGCTTCCACTGAAAACGCTTTTCAATCATGAATTTGTAACAAGAGACATTCCAGACGACGCATATGAAAGAGCAAGGAAAAATTTGGAAACAGAGGCGCTTAAGGAAGAGTTAAAAATGCGTCCAGCAGATGCCACTTCGTCACAGTCGCTATTGGCCCAAACAAGAGCAGTCAATTGTATTATTACAAACAGGCACCACCTCAAAACTATCTCAGTCCAGTTGCTTGGATGCAATTTTTCGAAGCGTGGAAACGAGGTGATTTTAAAAAGAAAAAGAAAAAAACAGACGGCAACTACATTTCGCCCTATTAATCATTTGCCAACCGAATCTTTACTCGCTCGTTCGAGCATCATCTGAAGCTGCTGCTCGGGTGTAACAGCACCTTTTCGAATCATCTCAGCTGTAAACTTGGCTTGCTTTCCTATTTCATGAGTCGAAAATTCCTTTGTAAGAATATCGTAATATTTTAAGGCTAAATCAAATTTCTGCATGTTCTCAAAATAATGAGCCGCTACCATTGCGCTCTCCATTCTGTGCTTTTTTTCATTTGGATATTCATCTACATACATGGCCGAAAAATCAGCTGCCTCCCTTATTTTTCCGCGCTTCTCAGCGATATAAGCCGCAGCAAACAAATACTGAGGCGACTTTGAATATTGTTTGAATTCTTTGCTAAACGCAGACAATTTCGACTCCAAACCCATTGGAATACTATCCAATACCACTTTGGAACCCATAAAATATTTCTCATACGGAGTTATCAATTCCAATGCTCTATCAATCTTAGACTTACACCCAAATGCGAACACCGTCAAAACTCCAAGAAGCATTGTTATTTTTGTTATTTTCATGCTACAAAACTAAAGCTTTCCGCACATTTTGGCAATTGTGAAAAACTTAAGTTTAGCTTTTGAATAAGTAAAATTATTATTGCAAGTATGAGCAATGAAGAAATTCAAAAACCACAATATACCGAAGACGAAATTCGAAGTCTCGATTGGAAGGAACATATTCGCCTTCGTCCAGGGATGTACATCGGTAAATTGGGTGATGGAACTTCCGTAGATGATGGTATTTACGTGCTGATCAAAGAAATCATCGACAATAGTATTGATGAACACGTGATGGGAAATGGTAAAAAAATCGAAATCAATATCGACGACAAACGTGTTCAAATTAGAGACTTTGGACGTGGTATCCCATTGGGTAAAGTGATTGATTGTGTATCTAAAATCAACACAGGGGGTAAATACGACAGTAAAGCATTCCAAAAATCAGTTGGTTTAAATGGGGTTGGTACCAAGGCTGTAAATGCTCTAAGTTCATATTTTGTGGTTCAGAGTTTTAGAGATGGCAGAACAAAAAAAGCAGAATTCAAATGTGGCGAACTTGTTGTTGACTCACCCGAAACCGACACGAACGAAACAAATGGAACCTTCATCGCGTTTGAACCAGATGCATCGGTGTTCAAAAACTACCGCTTCATTCAAGAATATATCCGCGATCAAATTAAAAACTACACCTACCTCAACAGTGCATTAACCATAAAATACAACGGCGATTCCTACGCCGCAAGAAGGGGTTTATTAGACCTGTTGGAAACAAAAGTACCAACAGAAAGTGCCTTGTATCCGGTAGTGCATGTAAAAACCGAGGACATGGAATTGGCGTTTACCCATACAGATGCTTATGGAGAGGAATATTATTCTTTTGTTAATGGACAATATACCACCCAAGGGGGAACCCATTTGGCTGCATTTCGAGAAGCTTTTGTTAGAACCATCCGGGATTTTTACAAAAAAGAATTTGATGCCGCCGATATTCGTTCTTCCATTACCGCCGCAATTAGCGTTCGTGTGATGGAACCAGTATTTGAGAGTCAAACCAAAACAAAATTGGGAAGCACAGAAATGAGTCCCGACGGAGTGTCCCTCAAAACTGCCGTGCTCGAATTCATTAAAAAACATGTAGATGATTACCTGCACAAAAATCCTCAGACTGCTGATGCACTTGTTAAAAAAATCCTTCAAAATGAGAGAGAGAGAAAAGACATGGCTGGGGTTCAAAAATTGGCAAAAGAAAGAGCAAAACGCGCCAATTTACACAACAAAAAACTCAGAGATTGCAGGGTTCATTTCACCGATGAAAAGAAAGAAATACGTTATGAAACCACACTGTTTATCACAGAGGGAGATTCAGCGAGCGGTAGCATTACCAAGAGTCGAAATCCAGATTTACAGGCTGTTTTCAGTTTGCGTGGTAAACCATTGAATTGCTACGGCTTGAAGAAAAAAGTGGTGTATGAAAATGAAGAATTCAACTTGCTTCAACATGCTTTAGACATCGAGGAATCTTTGGAAAATTTAAGATACAATAAAATTGTATTGGCCACTGACGCCGATGTTGACGGAATGCACATTCGCTTGCTCATGATGACATTTTTCCTCCAATTCTTTCCAGACTTGGTGAGAAATGGACATTTATACATCTTGCAAACACCGCTGTTCCGCGTTCGAAACAAAAAAGAAACCATTTATTGTTTCAGTGATAAAGAGCGCGTAAATGCCATAGCAAAATTAGGAGTTCGTCCTGAAATCACACGATTCAAAGGATTGGGTGAAATTTCGCCAGATGAATTTGGAAGATTTATTGGTCCGGACATCCGTTTAGAACCCGTTATCCTGAAAGAAGAAGCAAGCATCGAAAAACTTCTCAATTATTATATGGGTAAAAATACTCCTGAACGCCAGGAATTTATTATCGACAATCTACTCGTTGAGAAAAATGACCTCGAAGTTGCAGCTTCCGAAAGCGCAATGGAGGAAGAAGAATTGGCATCTTAACAACTTGAATATCATGATTTTTCCACGCTTCTCTCAAAATTTGATTCTTTGGGGAGTGTGGATTTTAATCATTGGAATTGGCAGTGTTTTCTGTTGGGAACGTGTCCTGTATCAAGATAGCGCTTATGCACTTTTCAAAGTTTTAAACCTACAAAACACTGTTGAGCACGGTCGCTTTATCGTTCCTTTTATCCTTTGGCTCGGATATTTAGCTTCGTTTTTATCATTACCGATCTCTTTTGTTGTTTGGGGGATATCGATGGGTAATATCATTTGGGGACTACTCCTGACAATCTATTTTTATAAAAGAACCCAAAATAGCCTGTGGTCATGGGGGCCAGCAATCATAATACTGGGAACCGGTCCTGACTTCTTTTTCCTTGGAATTTCGGAAATGATCTCGGCGTTACTTCTTGCTCTTTTATTTTCATATTTTCTCAT
>JACCDH010590852.1_pt1 | contig 10969 bp, 13 predicted proteins | sample 7442481 | NCBI WGS metagenome assembly JACCDH01 (sample SAMN15323433, study PRJNA562643) | freshwater metagenome | isolation source: river surface water | place: USA:Blue River Watershed | collected 2017-08-15 | reverse complement strand
CCATCGACACCGGCCTGGATCTCAGGGCTTTGGTGATTGAAGCGGACCTCGACCTCGCAGGTGGCCGGATCAATATCGTACTGATCGGAGCCGTAGCCGATCTGCTGAAGGGCATCGCGCACAATCCCAGGAGCGGCGGCGCGAACGGCTTTGAAATCCTCCACCCGCTCAGTCCCAAACTCGCCGGCAACGATGATCTTGTCATTGGCAGCAAAGGTCTCGCAGGCGACGCGCGCGTTACGAGCGCGCTCCAGGAAGGCGTCGAGAATAGCGTCGGAAATCCGATCGCAAAGCTTGTCGGGGTGTCCCGCAGACACAGATTCCGACGTGAACAGGCCGTTGAAAACAGACATAGAAAGTCTCCGGTTTTAGCCATTTCGACGACGTCGGGGGTGGCAATCAGGAACAAATCCCCCCAGCCCGTGGGTGGGCCATCCCTATCTCAGAAGATTAGCGGAGCACGATCAACTCAGGCGTTCCGCTAGCATCGAACCATACGATCGCGTTTTGCTGATACTTGCGGCCCAGTTCGCACGCCTGCTCGCGGCCAATGCCAATTGCGGCATAGCTTGCCTCAGCTGGCCAACTGGGATCATCGCCCTGCCCTGCGCCTTCGATAACGAAAGCACCGAGCTTAACCAGATCTTCGCGCAGCTGGTCCTGGCGAACAGCATTGTCAGTTGCCGTGAGTTGTTCGCTGAAAGGATTTTCAGCAGTGATAAAGGCGCCGCCGGATGCTCCAGCAGTTCGGACCAGCTGAGCTGCGGCCCTTGAAGGCTCGCCAATTCGGAGCACGATTTCGCCACTGTCCGCGAATGCGCGATATTGCGTGCGCTTGTAGGCTTCGACCAGTTCGGCTGGGACCTCAGAGCCCGACATAAAAAACCCTCCATACGGAGGGTCGACACAGCATCCGCTTTGTTGCTCCGAAGAGCCACATCTGCTTTCGCAAAACCACCTTGCCCGGATCGGCAGGTTGGCGTGGGTGTCGACCCAACTCTTGATGACCACCTTCCTATACGCTCGCACTATGGCGTGCGCAAGATCAATGCGGAGGGTGCCAATCGGGGGCACATCTCAAGGCTAATTTGAGCGTGGGCGGTTGACACAAAGCCATGAAATCGATGAGCGTTCTCATTTACGGTTGAGGGGCAGCATGAATCACCAGTTGGATCCGGACGACTATCCGTCGGAAGTCATCGACCGCTACCAGGCTGCGCGCGCAGCCTTTATCGATGGCGAAACGGAAAAGGCCATCCAGCTTACAACTGAGCTTGCAGAAGAAGGCTACCCGTTTGCCCAACACGTTTTGGGCTCCGTGTACGTTCAGTCGGCGGACGTTGAGCAAAACCCTGAACTTGCAAGAAAGTGGCTAGCCGCAGCGGCGGACAACGGATTTGGCGCGTCCATTCATTTACTCGGTTTGATGGAACTCAACGGGGTTGGCTGTCCGAGATCGCCGTCGAACGCGATGAAATTCTTCATGAAGGGTATGGAGCTGAAAGACCCTCATTGCGCCTTGATGGTTGGAGAGCTTTTAGCGGATGGTCGGCTTGGCGAACCCAATATGGAACTAGCCCTTCCAGCTTATTGGCAAGCCGCAGAGGCAGGAGTCGCTCAAGCCCAACAGAGATTGGGTTACCATTACAACAACGCCCCCGAAGCCATCCGCGATGTCGAACTTGCAGCGCAGCTCTATAAGGCTGCAGCCGACCAGGGCGATGACAATTCAGCGCATAATCTAGCTTTGATGATCACTCGTGGCGATGCGATGGATGGCGACCTCGAGCAAGCAAAGCACTATTACACGATCGCGGCCGACAAGGGATACCTCCCCGCTCAACAGAATTTGGCAGCACTCCTCGCCAACAATGCAGCGAGTCGATCTGATTTGGAGAAATCAGCCTACTGGTTTCAACAAGCTGCCGAAAATGGCTCAAAGCTGGCGATGCAGAGCCTATCGCAAATCTTCGCTCACGGCGAAGGCGTTGAGAAGGACATGGCAAAGTCAGAATATTGGAAAAATTTGGCGGAGCAAACACATGACCCTTTGCTCGGGCCCAGAGCGACCAATGGTGACTTGTCAGACGTATGGGTTGAAGATGGCCTTAAGGCATTAGAAGCGGAACGGTATCATGATGCCTTTGCTGCTTTCGAAGCCGCGAGCAGGTCAAATAATCCCGCGGCACTTTTCCATCTCGGTGAGATGTATGAGGAGGGCAATGGTGTTGAAGCAGATTTCAACAAAGCCTTTAAGCTTTATGTTCAGGCCGCAGATCTGGATCACCCTCAAGCCCTTGGTCGACTGGCATATTTCTACTTAGTCGGTGAGCAGGTGCCACAAGATTACCAAGCTGCCGCGAATTTCCACATGAGAGCTGCGGCGCAAGGTTGGGCAGCGTCACAGTACGACTTGGGCATAATGTACCAAGAAGGCATTGGGTTGGAATGCGATCTCGAGCAGGCTGCTCACTGGTACTATGCGGCCGCAATTCAGCACTTCCCAATGGCACAAATGCGGCTAGGCCAAATGTTTCTGCGCGGCCAGGGAACCGATCAAGATTTTGTTAAAGCAGTATTTTGGTACGAGCAGGCGGCACAAATGGGCTACGTCGATGCTCAATGCGAGTTGGGTCGACTTAAACAAGACCAACATCATCCAGATCTGCGTGATCCAGATGGGGCAATTTATTGGTCGAAAACGGCTGCGGAAAATGGGTCTGTCCCTGCAATCGCACAAATTGGCTACTGCTACCAACATGGCATCGGGGTTGAACAGGATCTTGCTCAGGCCGCAGCCCATTATTCGGACGCAGCGAGTAAAGGCAATTGGGCAGCCTCGTTTTCACTGGGCACGCTATATGAGCATGGCGAGGGTGTCCCACAAGATTACGATGAGGCCCGAAAATGCTACGAGTTTGCGGCTGAGCATGATGAGCCTTCCGCCTTTTTTAACCTGGGGCGTTTTTTCCAATTCGGCTGCGGCGTGGAACCAGATTTCGCCCAAGCGTTCAAATTGTATCTAAAAGCAGCCGAGCTCGGGCACGCAATGTGCCAACTCCTCGTCGGACAGGCCCTCCTCATAGGACAAGATGGAACACCCGTGGACGAAACTGCCGGGTTCGCCTGGATGCTAAGAGCCGCTGAACAGGGTGTTGTCGACGCGCAGGACGAAATCGGCTTTAGGTATTTGACTGGCCGAGGCGTGGCAGCGGATGCAGAGAAGGCCGCTTTTTGGAACCGGGAAGCTGCCATTCGGGGACACGCCCGGGCACAATGCATGCTTGCCTACTCGATTATCCGCGCCGAAAACGCAGACCGGGACAGCCTAGTCGAAGCGGCCAAATGGCTCATTTTGGCGTTCAATCAAACCGACAACCTTGATGAGCAGCTAAGCGGCTTCATCAATCAGGAATGGCAAAATGTCTGCTCGAGGTTGAACGAGGACGATATCAATGAAGCGCAGCAGCAGGCTGACGCCGCGCTAGCCGGTGAATGAAGCACCGTGAACATTGTGATCCTCACAGGCGCGGGAATATCAGCCGAGAGCGGACTGGCAACCTTTAGAGCCGAGGACGGCCTTTGGGCTGGCCACAGGATCGAAGATATATGCACCCCGGAGGCATTGGCCCAAGATCCGGACCGGGTATGCCGATTTTATGATGGCCGAAAGGTCTTAGCAGCTCAGACTCAACCGAATGCTGCACATCAAGCCTTGGTAGCGCTTGAACGACACTGGCAAGATCATTCGAAAGGAGATTTTCTCCTCGTCACGCAGAACGTGGATGACCTTCACGAGCGGGCCGGATCCGCCAATCTGATCCACATGCATGGCGAGCTGAATTCAGCATACTGCATGGATTGTGGCTATCATGGCCCAAGGTTCGGACCGTTGGAGGATAACCGAGAATGCCCCGCTTGCGAGCACGATATGCTGCGGCCTGACATTGTGTTTTTTGGAGAAATCCCGCGCGGTATGCCCAGGATTGAGAAGGCTTTGCAAAGCTGCGATCTCTTTGCCGCTATCGGTACATCTGGCCAAGTTTATCCAGCTGCTGGATTTGTGAGGGCTGCAAAATCGCGTGGGGCCCGAACGGTACTCCTGAACCTGGAGGCGCCTGAAGGCGAAGAGGACTTTGACATCTGCAGAACTGGCGTCGCCACGGTTGTCGTACCGCAGTGGGTCGCTGATTTGACCGCCTGCGAACCCGAGAAAAACCGGAGACTGCCATGAACGGCGAAGATTATGACTCCGAGACCCCTGTTGAGGAGACGCCGGGATATCTTGGCCATCTATGGGATGAGTTTATCGTCTTTGACGAGGGACTTAAGCCTCTCGAAGGTTTCGATTTTCGACGGTATGCAGGCTTGGCTGATGAGGTGAATGCCCTCAACAGAAAGTTCGAGATCGATTTTGGTAATGGCCCCAAGGTCATTAGCTTTGACGCCTATTCGATCCACGAGATAGTCGGATCGATTCCATTTGTGGACGCAATTTACGACTGCCCACCTCACCAAGGACCTGCCGCGGGAGCTGGGCATATATTCGTGATTGATGAAGGTTATACTCTTGCCGAGGCGACGGCGGCAGCACTGATCCTGCGATCCGCTCTAGATGCTGATTTTCTCCGTCTCCAGACAGAGTTCGATGCCGGGTAGTCTTTGCCTTTTCCGGCCGCTGCGGCATATCCGTTGTCCTGTGCTAAAAACCTGGTCTGCAAATAGTCTCGCGTATGAGACGTTCTGTTGGCTAAGAAAGCTGCGCCATGAACTATGAAACCGTCCAGAAGCTGGCTGCGGAAGGTAATGCTGAGGCTCAGTGCTATCTGGCTCACATGTACGAAGAAGGCGAAGGCGAAAGCGGCGATCTGAAGGCCGCATTCATTTGGTATCGCTGTGCAGCGGATCAGGGCAACGCTGCCGCCCAATGGCGGCTTGGACGTATGTATGAAGAGGGCAAGGGCATCACCTCAGACCCTGTGGCTGCTCTGGGTTGGTATCGCTTGGCTGCGGATCAGGGGTGGGCTGATGCGTATGTATCTCTTGGTCGCATGTATCAAACCGGCAAAGGCGTGGCGGTAGACCTTAATGAAGCGGTGCGTTGGTATGAGTGGGCAGTTCATGCTGGCGATGCTCGTGGCGTGTATTTTATGCTCGCCCTAGGCGATGAACTTGGAAACGCGGAGGCACAAGCTAGTCTCGGATTTTTTGCTTATGGCGGGCAAGGTGTGCCACAAGATTACGCACAAGCCGCTGTTTGGTTTGAAAAATCGGCCGAACAAGGTGTGGCAGGTGCCCAGTTTATGTTAGGCTCTTTGTATCGAGACGGTGCAGGCGTTGAACAGAATTTCGCCAAGGCAGCTTTCTGGTTTCGGAGATCTGCCGAACAAGGATTTGCAAGGGCGCAGAATTGGCTTGGCAAGATGTATGCCGACGGGTCGGGCGTGAAGCAGGATCATGCTGCAGCGGCCCACTGGTTTTCTAAATCTGCAGAACAAGGCAACGCAGAAGGTCAAAACTGGCTCGGATTAATGTATGCTGATGGCAATGGGGTTGGGCAGGATTACGTGACCGCTGCCAAGTGGTACCGAGCGGCTGCCAGGCAAGGGAATGCAGATGCTCAATTCAACCTCGGCGTCATTTATCGGGACGGTCTAGGAGTTGAAAAGGATCTAGTTGAAGCTCAGAAGTGGTTCGATTTAAGCATCCCTCCCGCTGCGCAAGCTGACGTTCAGTCGCGATTGACTGAGAGCGCGAAAGCATCAGAAACAGCTCTTACGGCTATTAGAAGGCCCGGCTTTTTTGCATGGGTATGGCCACTTTGGACAAGCTCAACAATGTAATGCGCGAGAAGCAAATGCCGTTCATTTTTGTTGGAGAGTATTCTCATTATCCCGAATGAAAATTCATTGGACAATGCAGGGAGAAATGATGTGACGACGTATGCTCCTGGTCCTTATTATTTATTGGACCAACTTAGGGCTCATGAGGGCGCAAAATTAATTATCGAAGATCTTTTGGAATCTTATGGAATGCGACAGGTGTTCATTGTGGGGGTTCCATGCCACAAAGATATCGTGGAGGAAGAACTGAGGAGTGCGTCATCTAGGCTTGAAAGAAAGATTGCTAAAATAAAAAAAGAGCTAAAGCAAGTTTTCGGCAATGAATTTTATAAAATTGAAGATTTAATCTGAATTCAAAAATTCATTAATATTGAAATTTCCAAAGAGATTAAGGCAAGCCATGGCCAAGGCGTCGCCCATTGCGACCGTGTCTTCACCACCTGCAGCTGGGCGATCGCCATCTGAACGCCGGCTTGTTGGAAGTGCAGGTCCTTGATTGCGGTCTTTATTACATCAGCCTCGACGTAGGTCGCTGCATCATCAGCGAGTAGCTCGACCTCTTCCAGCAGTCGAAGCACTTCGCGGAGGCGTGGCAGTGCGTTCGAATCAGGCGTGCCTAGCAACGCCATGGCCTCTTGATGCTTGCTCTTGGCCAGCGTCAGCATCTGGCTGATGTGTTCAACAGCAGCGTCAGGCAGGTCTGGATCGGCAGCTTCCATGGGTCACTCTTACCCCATCTTCGCGGCAGGTATAGCCATGCGCTAACACGATCTTGGCTTCACACAGCTTGCGAATGATCTCCGCAAGCTCGTGCTCCTTGCCATTCCACATAACCTCTCCTTCGGAGCCAAGTAAGATTTCTAGACCACTCAAAGGGGGGGCAGATCAAGTGGCTCTCATCCGCCAAATAACCCAGAGATCAGCTTGTAAGTCACGCGGATAATTATCAAAAAACCGAAGAATGAGAGAATAGGATGCTTCTCGAGGAACTGCCCAAGCGTTTGTTGCGGATGTGCATTATGGCCATCGCTTGACTGCACTCCGTCGTGCTTTGCAGAGAGCTTATCACTATAAGCCAAGCTTCTTTTTTCAAACTCCTCCCGCATCGCCTCCCGAGCATCAATAGCAAAGCCATCCGACTGATTGGCCTCGTATTCCAGCTGCTCATCACTCATGGCGGCATAACGGCTAGCGAAGTCCTGCTTCATGCGATGCCCTCCTTCCTAGACGTTTGATCAGATATCCGCAGGCCACAGTTTATTTCCCGGATCAGGACCAGTGTGATCAGATAATAGACGATGTCGAGCCCGCTCGAGACGCAGCTGACCCACCCAGATCTAATAAGTTCATCGATCTCTTCGGCCCTCAGGGCCAACCTGAATGAAGCATTCGATGCGGCCGAGGAGACCAGGAATAAGATCCACCAGACGACGACAATGTCGCCTGTTGCGACCGCGCCCATACCTGCAGGATTTTTACTCGCCTTCCAAATGTCAGCCACCGCTTGATATGGCTTCCAGAGATTGACGATAGGAATAAAAAAGCAACCCACAGTCCATCCTGGCGAAAAACGCATTCCTTGAGCGCCGGCAGCCCGAGCAAGTTTATTCGATTGGTTCAGCCAAACGAAGAAGGACACAAGCGTAGATGCGAAAACCGCCAGCGAAAAATAAGCTATAATAGCCTGACGACTGTCATTGCTCGCCGCCAAGCGATCGATCTCCGAGCGATCAGCAATTGAGCCAGACTGGAATTTTTCCAGAAGTGAGGTCTGGCTCAGGTCAGATGCGATCGAAATAAATGCCATGAGGATTGATGCCATAATCAGTGGCCGCAGAAGCCCTGCGATTTTATTCGCTGTAGTACGCTCGGTCATGTCGCCCCCATCAGTTTGTCACTGCATCACAAAAAATCTGCGACGCCGGCCAATATTATGAATATTAAGGTGTTATATCCTTCACCGCCTCTTGGTGCCTGAAGTCGTGCGGGATAAACCCCTGATCTTTCGAAAGGCGGCTATAAACAGCGCGACAACGATGGCGACTGTGAGTAGCGCGCCCCCCCCTAAACCAAACGCGGAAGGAGCACTCTTTTTCTCACGATAGGCGGCCTTAGGCTCCTCAGTGTGCGATTGAGTAACCTTTGCGCCAGATCTCCCAGTTGCACTTCCGATGGCCTCATCTTTCGTGCTGCGTGGCTCGGACCGATTAACATCCGGATGGACTTTATCAGCTGCGTGAGCTGCATCAGCCGCACCCGCCTCCGCTTTGCGAACCGCGCCTTTAGCTGAATTGGTAGCCGACCTTTCGGCCGCTTCCTCTGCAGCCTTTATGGCCGCCCTAGCTATGATACCCATGCCACCAAGCCTCCGCCGCAGCCTTAATCACACTGACGATATTCCGATGAAATGCAGGCCTCAGCCCATTTATCGGACGCGGCAAGCTGTTCTGCCGTCAATTTGGAAAATTCATCCTCAGGGAAGCGCGCCAAGGAACGCTTGAGTTTTGCCGAGCCCTGCCTTTGCAGTACGACATACCATCCGCGAGCCTTCGCCTTATCCGCCACGGCGCTTTTTTCATCCGCGTAGAGCCCCATCAGAATAATTCGAGAAAATTCAGCGAATTCACCTCCAGCGCGGGAGGCCTGATGCGCATAATCTAAGACCTCTAGTTCCGTGAGGCTTGGGAGCTTCTTCTGCGACCAGAGAGCCAAAAGATAACCCCGGGCAGTCTCGTTTCCGTTTTCGGTTGATAGCTTCAGGTAGCGAACAGCCTCGGGCAAATTCTTTCGAACTCCACGCATGCCCTTCGAAAAATATACTCCAAGCTTGAATTGGGCGTCGCCATTCCCTTTGGACGCTGCCTCAACATAGTTTTTAAATGCCCGCTGCGAATCCTTACGGACGCCGAGGCCGCCTTCATAGAAGAGGCCCATCATATAAAGCGCATGATCATTACCTAGATCAGCCGCTGACTGATAATAACGGAATGCCTCCGCTTGGTTTTTATCAATTTCCTTACCCAGAAAATACATGCCTCCCAAGCTTACCATCGCATCCGCGTTGCCTTGAGCGGCCGCCAAATTCTGGTAGCGCAACGATTCGTTGATATTTTTTTCTACGCCTTCTCCGAAATGTAAGCGGCGGCCCAGCTCAAACTGGGCATCGCTATCACCGCCATCAGCCGAAAGCCTATAAAGTCTGACCGCTTCAGACTCGCTCTTTTCAACGCCTTCGCCTGCCTCATACTTTAAAGCGAGATTATAAGCCGCGAGGGCATTTCCAGCAGCAGCCGCTTTCTTGTAAAATTCAATTGCCTGGGGAAGGTCGCGAGCAATTCCCTCTCCCACATCCAGCATGTAGCCTAGGCTGCCGAGAGCCTCCGGATGCCCTTGGGCTGCGGCCTTTCGATACCATTCGATTGCTAGAGTATCGTCCTTCGCGATCCCCTCGCCGTTGTCGTAAATGTATCCCAGTTCGTACTGAGCATCACGATCACCCGCATCTGCAGCTACCTTGAAGAATGTCAGTGCGATTTTGGCGTCTGCTGGAACGCCCAAACCATGCCGGTAGGCGTCTCCAAGGTAATAATTAGCGTCCGCATGCCCGCTTTTGGATGCACGCTGCAGCAAATTAACGGATTTGACCAAATCCTTGGTCACACCTTCGCCGCCCTGATATTTCAACGCAAGTGCAACCTGGGCGTCTTCATCACCTTGATCAGCCGCAAGTGTCAGAAGCCTAACTGCTTCCGTTTCATTCTTTTCAACGCCGTCACCACGTGCATAAATCAGAGCTAAATTGTATTGCGCAGCGGCGCTCCCTGCTTTTGCAGCGGCATTGTACCAATAAATGGCCGATGTCATATCTCGCGCTACACCCTCAGCGGTATTGTAGATGTAACCAAGCTCAAATTGAGCATCTACATTCCCATTTTGCGCGGCGGCAATGTACCATCGAAGAGCTTCATTTGTGTTTTTAGGCGCCATTTTCCCGTGACGATAAAGTTCGGCCAATTGAAACTGAGCGTACGGAACCTCCGCTCGGGCAGCCACATTAAAGCTTGCCAATGCCTTTTGCGGATCGGGCTTCACGCCCAGGCCTTCAAGATAAATCATGCCAATATAGGCATGAGCGACAGGATCCCCTGACTTCGCCAGTTTCTCGAAGATCTGTATGGCGCGAGGATAATCCTTGGTCCTTAGTGCTTCGCGGCCTTCTGCCCTTTGCCGTTCGCTGTCTGCTGCGGTGACCGAATTGATAGAGGCACTGTTCCAGGATTTCGCAATCGCAGGATGTGTCGGGTAGCAGGCCAACAATGAGATCGCGCTGATTGCGTGGAAGGTGTATCTAAATCTCATTGTCGGTCCCACTGGATGATTTGTCTCTGCGATAGAGTATGTAAGCAAAAAATACTGCGGCCACAGCCGTTGCGCCAATAAGGAAGTTGACTACATCCTGTTCTGAGAAGCGATCTTCGAAGTCGTCGGGCAGGGAACGGCGAATTGCTGAGGCTGCTTTAAAGAGAAAGTAATCACCCTTCTCGGCGAGCATCTCAAAAAGAGTCCTTTGCCAGCTGACCTGTGGGATCAGGATATGTTCCAGATTTAGCAAACTACCCCCCCCCATCGACTTCCCCGCTAATTTTGATACGGCCGCCAATGCATGAGGTCAAATTCAGCGCTGGATCTGGCTTCTGAAGTGTGGCCCCAAATGGCATAGACCTATATCGCTTGCTCAAGTGCAATGATGCCGAAAGGGCATTATCGCGCCTATCTGCAAGGGCTTAAATCGCGCGAACTGGAACCAGCGCGAACTTTTGCCAAGCGCTTCAGGTGGGATTCGAACCCATATAGATCGTATAATAATCAACGACTTACGCCCCAGAGAAGGTTCGACGCCGGTCGACTGCCCTCCGCCATTTCACTTTTTTGCTTCAGCGATGCTTACCTGGATTGACCTGATCCGGCTTGCCACTCTGCATAATCAAGTTCTTCCCGACAGAGGGTCTGTGAAAGATCACAGAGTATAAAAATAGCACCAAAAATATATAAAAATACCTGTTAATCTGGCAATATTCGAAGCGTTATAAAATTTTGGGTTGCTTCACCTGAACTAGCTATTCAAT
>JACCDH010348261.1_pt1 | contig 10972 bp, 15 predicted proteins | sample 7442481 | NCBI WGS metagenome assembly JACCDH01 (sample SAMN15323433, study PRJNA562643) | freshwater metagenome | isolation source: river surface water | place: USA:Blue River Watershed | collected 2017-08-15 | reverse complement strand
ATGATGTCATGCAGGCGTTTGGTGATCAAACTATGTTTTATCAGGTGTTTACGATCAATGATCAAAAACGCAACTACATCATTTCCAATGAAATTAACTTCACCCCTAAAGCAGCAATAGCTTTTAGAGATGTGATCGATGACATGATTAGTCATACCCAGTTCATCTTTACAACGAACTATATTGATCAAGTAGATATTGCCTTACGCGATCGTAGCAGCTGCCTGGTAGTACCTCCAGTAACAGCAAAAGACTGGCTTTCCCGAGCACAGTGGATTTTGCAGCAAGAAGGTATTGCTCTACCAGATGATCAGCTACTCAAAGTCCTCTCAGCGCAATTGCAAATAAGCTCTAGCAATCGTAAATTATTAGAGCGTCTTGAAGACTTTGTTAGATCGGTACGCAATCCACCGAGCAATCCCGGTGGAGTAATTGTAGAAGTACCAACGCCTGAGCCAATTAACCCGCTCATGGCAGCTTAAGCTAATTTGGCGGCCGCCATCATAGGAGTGAGCTTTGAGTAATGCTTTTCAATCATTAAAGTCGAAGTACCCATTTGCCTAGCTAAGGTATGAATATCAATACCTTCAGCTAGAGCAAAGGTTGCATAAGTATGGCGTAGGCTATACAAGGTTCTATTCTTACCTGTCGCATCCTTTAATAAGTTAGATTCAACCATGAGCCGCTCAAAGACATCATCTAGGCTATGAGGAGCATCCCCTTCTGGAAATACAAATACCTTGCGATCTAACTTTGCTTCAATCACTGCTTCCAGGCTCCTATAAGGTAATGCCTGCCAAGCAATCAACCGCTCTAAAGCCTCAATCACAAAATGCCTTGCTATTAGATATCTAGGGCCCGTTTTGCCTGATACCCAAATTCTTAGGTAACGCTGCTCACCAATCCAATGCCACTGTAGAGCTTTCCAGCGGATTGGCATACTCTCAGTTCCCTGCCTTATGCCTGTTCCCAGCAAGAACTCCACATAGACCCTGCATAACCTTCTCATATGGTTACTGCGTTGATTACGGCCAAAACGCTCCCAGTCCCGCATGTATTCCTGTAAATAATTGACTTCTTGTTGATTAAAAGCTGGCCTAATTTCTGCCCTATCAGCGTTTACCTCTAATAATGGAATGGTACGATTTCGATGGATTAAACCCTGATCCCTGGCTCGCTCAATTACTCGCTTATAAAGCCCCGCATGACGCCTTTGGGTATAGGTCTTGGGATTCTTGCCCATCTTCGATATGCGCCAAGCCACGTAGTCATCCACTAGCTCTTGGGTAATGTCATTGATCTGGTAGCTACCAAAGAATGGGATCAAGTACTTGGTGTAGATGTGTGTGTAATCAACATGAGTACGTTTATTGGGATTGGCCTGGACTACTCGGGCAGCCATAGCCAGCTCTTGCGTGGCTAATTGCCGAAAAGTCTTGGTCTTAATGGCTAGATCGCTGGCTAGCTTGACCTGGACGGTCTCATAGATAGCAATGGCTTGAGTCGTGGCCTCTGCAAGCTGATCTGAACCCGTGCTGGCAGCATGCCAAGCACCTGTAGAGAGCTTGAAGCGGCATTGCCATTGGTGACTATGGGGTCTTTTATAGAGGGTGATGGCACCATCAAGGAGTTTGATGGGCTCATCATCAGTGATAGTGGTGGAAAATAATAGCGATAAATTATTCATAACAAGTGTCTCGAAACCGGACACTTGTTAGCTTAATTTCAGAATTACTTTTGGGCGACCTGAATTATTTACTGTTGGTTTCGCCTGACACTTCGGGATTAGGGTTGGCGATGGACCAATGCTAATTAGAAAGCAGACCTTCGCTCTACATAAAATGGTCAGATCAATCCCGACCAAAGCAGAAGGCAACGAAAAACCACCTCACGGTGGTTTTTAGCGTATCTTAGTGACCAAGGGGGCCGACTAGAAAGGATGATGCTAATTTCTTACGGCTTTATGTAAGCAAAATTATTTTTTGTTTGCAGTTGTGCAACACGTACAACACCCGATGGCGTAAATTCAGCATCCAATACAAACTGATCTTTTTTAAGATTGCGATTTTTTAATGTAATTTCGCAAATTTCAAAATTAACGCCTCGGGACTTTAATGCTGAAACCAAAGAGGCATAGTCAATATTAGGATTTTTCTTATCCTTTGCCCTATCCATTAGAAAGTCAACGCCATCAGCATGAGTCACAACGATAATCTTCGTATCGGGAGCCACATCTAAATGATTGCGAATATTGCGTAAACCTTTTGTAGCCTGAGTATCGGCATTATCAATGTGGTAAACCACAGAATCTGCGGCATATGCAGTAACGGATAAAGCGCTCATGACAAGAGCAAGTAAAGTAAGGCGTAAGGCTTTCATTATTATTCCTATTTAAATTAAAAATATGTTGTCACGTTAGTTAGCCAATCAGGTGATGCTTTAACCAAATAAGCCTCAATTGCTTTATCAAGTCCTAGCAAAATAAGTGTGCCCATCAGAATTAAAAATCCTCCCATGAGCATTTTTCCAAACTTTGCCACATTTCCTAATGTGCCGCGCGATCTCAAGAATCCTTGACGCGATACAAGGCCCAAAGCAGCTAGCGGCAATCCTGCACCCAGCCCAAAGGTTGCCATTACCAAAGTAACCATTGCCAAGTCTTTTCCTTGGCTTGCTAATGTAACGGCTGCCCCAAGAGTAGGCCCTACACAAGGGGCCCAGACAATACCAAGCAAAAGACCCAAAACAAATTGACCCCAAGCACCCTTGATATGAATATGACTGAGTAGAGAATTTCCGGAGCTGCTGATCGACGATGTTGCTACGGCGAATTTTTCCTGCAGCGCGGGGGATATCAAAACTAGGCCAATGATTAACATCAGTACGGCTGCGAACACTCGAAAATGCTCAGCATTAATTCCCAAGGAGCCGCCCAGGCTAGCCAAGAGCGTTCCGAGCAATGTGAAGGAAGCCGTCAGCCCTATAGCAAGGGCAAACGGTCCATAACGATGCTCATTTAATGCCGAGCCAATCACAATCGGTAAGATTGGAATGACGCATGGAGAAAGGGTCGACAGAATTCCGGCGCCAAAGGCAAAAATAATCGACCCGATACCCAATTCCATTAGAGAGATTTTTTCGCTAATGCATCAATTGACGCCGCCTTTGTATCACCAACCGAACGGCCAACTTCTTTGCCGCCCTTAAAGACAATAATCGTACTTTGATTGGCTACATTAAATTTCTTGAGTACATCTTTTTGATCATCAAAGCTCACCTGCAAGAAAGTAACACCCTTAAATTCCGGGGACTTCATTAAAGGATTTAGGATGGCGTCCTGTGATTTGCAAGTCGGACACCAATCAGCATGCACATGAACAATCACAGGCTTGCCAGCAGCTTGTAGAGCATCAAAATTGGCCTGGGTAAATGCTTGGCCTGCTGCAAATACCGATACCGCTTGAAATAAGACGAATGCGAATATCGCTTTGATTAGATGTTTCATATCGATTTCCTTATGTTTAAGCTGTTAGATCTCTAGCGGCACCACTGGAAAATCAATTTCCGTTTGAGCCACATGGTTTGTGTAATTGGTAAGGGTGTTGTGTACCAAGTTGGCAATAATTTCAACAATCAAACCATCATCAAGACCTGCAGCCTTGGCTTGTGCAATATCTTCAGCAGTTAAAAATCCACGCTTAGTTACGAGCTTTGATGCCACTTCTGCTATCGCATTCTCCACAGGATCTGATGCTTTACCTGCACGAGCATCTGCAATCTCTTCAGGAGATAGGCCAGCGCCCTTACCTATCATCGTATGTGCTGATAAACAGTAATGGCATTGATTAAGCTGACCAATAGTTAAGGCAATGATTTCACGTTGACGAGGTGTTAGCCTTCCAGCACTTAATGCCTGGGAGGATGCCAGATATAAATTGAGTGCTGCCGGTGAATTTGCAAGTGTTCCAACTACATTGGGAACCATGCCAATCTTTGCTTTTACTGCGCTCAATTTTTGCGCGGACTCTGCATCTGCTTGTTCAATCGTTAATGGGTGAATCTGGGGCATGCTTTTCTCCATTTTTTCTAGTTTAAAAATTACAAAGTGGTATTAATACTTTTAAATTCAAATACTTCGATGCTGCGATCTTCCAAGACATTTATATTGGGATTTTGGTCAACCATGACATCTAGTTTTTGATCTCTTTCTTCTAGTAGATCGGCGATAGTCCCATGTAGATGTAATTGCATTAAGGCTACTAGCCATTCATGACAAATTGGATTCATCAAATCTCCGCGACCTTCATCAGGCTGATTAATCATCCAATCTTCAAATAGAGCAACAGTTCCCTCGGCTGTCTGCCAATAATCGCCAACTACCCATTGATTAACCGTAAACCAGCCCAAGGGCTCTCCATCTGGACTTAATTCAAGGGCAGCCAAATGCGTTGGAATCGTGTCACCATCTGCGAGATTGAGCTCAGGCGGGCTCCATCGTCTAAAAAAATGAATATGCAATGAATCATCTGCGTATTCTGAGGAGTGACGGTGTAAAAAATACTGGCACCCACTTTGACTATCAATCACATCGTCCACAGGAAAATGCAAGACCTCGTCTTTGGGAATTCTTTTATCCTTAAGTTTGGCGTCTTTCGTTAACTCATCAATGAGCTTGATGCCTGAATTTCTTAAAGCGTTATCCGCCTTAAGAAAATTCTCTCTCAATAATCGACTATCTAATTGACGCATTGCTCTAGTCTTAATCCCTATCTTTTAGCAAACTTCTTTTGCTCTTCAGTCATGAATGCTACTAGATTGGCCAAATCTGGGGACTTCCAATCAAAGGGTTTTGCCGCCATAGGTCCGGCCATACACATCTGAATAGCTTCATCCAAATGGATCGAATTTAAGCCATAGGTTCCAGCGGCCATCTCCACCTTATGTGGAAAAGGCATGGCAAACGATTTTTGATAACTTCCACCACCGGTATGGCAAGTTGCACAAGCCATACCATTACTGGATAGTTTGGTGTTTTTAAATACCAGCTCACCAGCAGCAACAGTTGCTGGAGTGATTGGGTAGTTTGGTTTATATCCTGCCGGTCTTTGAATTAGCTTGGCATTTGCCTTGGCGCCGCATTTGGCTCCACATTTTGGACTGCACTTAGCCCCACATTTTGCTGAGCACTTTGCGCCACATTTTGATGAGTACGCGGCGCACTTGGCACGACATTTTGGGGCGCAGCCGGCTGCTAGGGCTGGGGCAAGTCCAGCCGCTAGGGCCGAACTTACCGCCATTTTTGCTAATAGCGATAAGTTTTTCATCATGACTCCTTATTTTTTAGGGGCGCATTTTGCAGCACATTTAGGAGCGCACTTTGGGGCGCACTTTGATTTTGCAGCGCATTTTGAGGCGGTAGCTGCTGGCGCACACTTTGCCTTGCACTTAGGGGAGCAAGCAGCTGCAATCGCTGAAAAGCTAGACATAGCCAATGCAGAAGTAACGGCCATTGCGGATAAGATTGAACGATTTTTCATTTTTAAAGCTCCTTAATTAAGTAAATTAAACTGCGTGGACAAATAAACTTCCACTTACTACCTACTGCTTATTACACACACAAACTTTTATCTGTATCCATCAAGTATTCGCGAACCAATTCTCTTGCTCGGTGCAATCGACTCTTAACTGCGCCCGTTGACTCCTCTAATCTTTGCGCGATTTCCGAGATGGTTAATTCTTCAAAATCCCTTAGCAATAAAACCTCTAAGTAGTGAGCTGGCAAACTTTCTAAGGCGGCGGCCAGATCTATACGCAAATCATCTGTTGAACGACTTGCCAACTGTTCATTGACCGCATCCTCTTCTAATGCCTCATGTCTAAACATCGCTCTAGAGAGCCTATGGCACTCACGCTTGATGACTGTAAATAACCAGGAACTAAATGCCGCAACTGCTTTGAGGTTCTGAACTCGTTTAGACACAATGAGAAGGGATTCTTGAACGGCATCATCAATGTCGCTGATATGGCAGTGCTTGCGGGCATAACGACGCACATCTGCCTGACAAACCACCAAAAGACTATTAATAGCCTTTGCATCCCCGGTTTGGGCGGCAAAGATCAGATGATTACGATCAAGGTTGACGCTCATTACTGATTCACCTTCTTGAGTTTTCTGCCGACCATGGCGCACATTGGGCAATAGCCCATGAGTCCGCTCATAGCCATAATCGCGCCTATCACCCCGACTGCTACAGCAATGCTAGATTGTCCCCAGTTTTGATATGCAAAATAAAAGGCAAAGATACTTAGTACAACTCTGATAACCCGCTCCCAGGTGGGAACATTTTTGACGTAGAACATATCGATCTCCTTGGTTGATTGATATTGAATTGCTTCTTACTTACTAGGAGGGGTCAAAACATCAAATGGGTTCGCGAGATTGAAAATATTTTTCAATTGGTGCACAAATAAAATTGAAAGGATTGGCATGGGGGCTTTTGGGAGATGTCACTAAGCGGTCCCTCTGCAAGGGAAAACCCTTGATATAGGCACTCTTCTGCACATGACTCCATGGATAACCCCCGAAAGATTGATAACTATCCCTCGTTAGTCGATTAAGAAACAAAAACCTTACAAATGATCTTTAAATAGCTGCTCGGGCAGTAATTTGCATGCCTGATGAATGGTCTTCATTTGTTTTTGAAAGTTTCGACAACCTTTGCATGCCGTCAAGTGAATAGCAAGGCTGACGTTTTGCGTCACTGAAAGTCGCTTTTCGACTTGCATGCTCATTAATTCAGTTGATCTTTGACATGACAGCATATTGACCTCTAATGATTCGCACCTAAGCCACGCTTTTCAAGGCATACCCTCAACTGCATTCTGGCGCGGTGCATGATGACCCAGTAATTGGACGGAGTAATACCCAATTCCTTACAAATTTCTTTTGATGGCATCTCTAGAAATTCGGCCATTGAAAAAATCCTAGCAAGCTTATCTGGCAAAGCAGTCATACAAAGCTCAAAGATCTCCCAAAATCGCTTTTGCTCTAAAACCTCGTGCGGGTTACCCCAGTTAGAGGGTCGATCCTCCTCGTTCCAGTGTCCCCGATGATTGAACAGCCCAGCAAAATCATCTTCCTCAAAATCATTGGAGGAAAAGGATATCTTTCTCGATTCGACACGAAGATGATCAATGATTTTATTTTTCAATATGGCGACTAGCCAGGTTTTTAGGTCGGACTCACCTCGAAACGTTCGTCCATTCAAAATCGCAGCTAGGCAAGTCTCTTGAACTACCTCGTTTGCAATTGACTCATCGCGTAGCTGCAATAAGGCAAACTTCCTAAGATACGGAATTAAACTAGGCAGTACTGATTCAACGTTCATCTCCCAATATTAATCGCAATACACCTCTTGATAAATTTACCGCTGAGATCACAATTAATTCACTATATTACTTTTGCATCTATATAAAGAGCTTTAATGTATTTGCTAAGGGGCATATAAGCGACTAAAAAAGATGTTTTCTGTTTGGAGTACATGATGAAACTGCTTTTTACCGTTATTAGCACTTTGCTGCTGACCTTAAATGCTTACGCTAACCAGCCCTTGCTCACCCCGGATGAATTAAATGCCAAGTTCGGTGGTAATAATTTACGTATCTTAGATATTCGCGATCCCAAATCTTATGCAGAAAAACATATTTCCGGATCGCTGAATGCGCCCTATGGTAAATGGCGAGGCCCCAAGGAAAATCCAGGAGAATTACCCCCACTCAACAAGCTCACTGAGCTTGTTCAAAATTTAGGCTTGAGCCCAAAAAACCAAATTGTGGTTGTATCGAGCGGTGCCGATGAAACTGATTTTGGAGCAGCGGCAAGGGTTTATTGGACCTTAAAAGTGCTGGGCCTTGAAAATCTATCAATCCTCAATGGCGGCATTAAATCCTGGGCTGTTGCAAGGCTGCCTTTAGATAGTCAACCTGTTAGTGTTGCAAAAAGCGATTACGTGCCTTCCATCAACCAATCCCTTATTACCACCAAAGAAGAGCTTGCTAAAAAGTCAGCAGATGGATCAGCTCGACTAATCGATGCTCGCCCGAAAGCGTTTTATGAAGGTGAAACCCGCCATCAAGCAGCTAAGGTACCCGGAACCCTGAAAGGCGCCACTAACCTTGAGCACTCAAAGTGGTTTGATGAAAAAACCCCTACCTTTATCAGCAGCATCAAGGCCAAACAGGTGGCAACTGATTCTCAGTTGGACTCCGATCAAGAGGTAGTGTCTTTTTGCAATACTGGACATTGGGCAGCAACTAACTGGTTTGCCATGTCAGAGGTCTTAGGCAAAAAGAATGTATCGATGTATAACGGCTCTATGGTGGATTTCACTAAGGATGCCCAATTGTCATCCATGGACAACGTACCAAGCCGAGGCAAGCAGCTGTGGATTGATTTCAAGTTATGGATCGAAAGAACATTTAGTTAAATGAAACGCTTTCCGCTCACGGTAGCCCTACTTGCCTTCTTTACCTTCCTACTATGGAGTGTGTCAGTACGACAAAGCATTCTGTATTTGATTGGTATCGGCATGGGGGCAACATTAGCCGGGGCTCGATTTGGATTTACGACGGGGTGGCGTCAACTTGCGGATTCAAGGGATCTAAAAGGTTCGATTGGTCAAATCGTATTGCTTCTGGTTGCGCTTACCCTATCTATTCCATTGTTGGCTAATTTTCCAGAGCTCAGTGCCGCATTAGGACCACCCAGCATTAGCCTGCTAATTGGCGCATTTATTTTCGGTATGAGCATGCAAATTGCCGATGGATGCGGTTCGGGTAGTCTTTACAAAGCAGGCATGGGTATTCCGCTCAATGTAGGCATTTTGCCTTTGTTCGCAATAGGTAGCTTTCTAGGATCAGTACAGCTAGATCAATGGCTTGCCTTGGGTCAACTAGATCCCGTTAACTTAGTCACTGTTTTAGGCGCTACACAGACAGTCATCCTCAGCTGGGTTTTGCTGCTTGCTACTGGCTTTGGAATTTGGTGGTGGTGCAATAAGCCTGCTGTCATTTTTGAAAAACGCTGGGTTATTGGCGGAATTCTTTTAGCCATTTTGGCGACACTCAACCTTATTGTGGCCGGACAGCCCTGGGGAGTGGTTTATGGTTTTGGTTTGTGGGCAGCCAAAATCGCCTATAGCGCTGGGTTTTTTGATCCAGGCAGTAATCCATTTTGGAGCCAAGCTGGTAATTTAGAAATCCTCTCACAATCTGTGCTGCTTGATGTCACATCCATTACAAACATCGGCATTTTGTCGGGAGCTCTGTGGATTTCATCTTCACGAAATGAATCACATAAACCACTAACCGGAAAACAGTGGATCATTGGGCTAATTGCAGGTTTCGTTATGGGTTATAGCTCTAGACTAGCATTTGGATGCAATATTGGCGGCATGGTTAGCGGCATCTCCACAGGTAGTCTGCATGGTTGGATCTGGGTCCCTATGGCTTTTGCAGGCACGCTTATTGGAATCAAACTCAGAAAGCGGTTTGGATTCTGATGAAAAAATCCTTGTTACTTCAAATTGCATTTTGGCTTGCGCTAATTACATTTCTGCTTTGGGACTGGAGTAGTTCAAAGGCAATCAATCCCTTCTTAGAGCCCTCACCAATTGCATTGGGCTCAGGCCAAAAGTCGCTAGGCGGTCACTGCTCTAATTCTGCAAAATCTCGTTAATTAACTATTAAGAGCCACTTAACCTAGGATAAAACAATGCTGTTTTGTTCGGCTTTTGCTTAAGACCTATCATTTCACGTGACCTAGATTAGCTTATGAGGCTTATATTGTTTTGCGCTGAATGGTGTGGATCCTGCCGAGAATTTAAAGAGCACTTCAACTCCATAAACAGAGATGAATTATCAAAGGTCTGGCTTGATATTGAAGATGACGCATCCCTAATTGATGAGATTGATATAGATAACCTACCAACAATTCTTGCTGTCTCAGGTGATGGGCATACTTATTACTTCGGTGAAATTCCACCAAACAAAACGTTTCTCGAGAAAATTCTTCAAGACATTTCTCTTGAAAAGCTGGCGCCAAGCACTATGCCTAAGCCCCTCGCAGACCTTGTTGCCACCATAGCAAAAAGGCGGTCTAACCTCGATCATTAAATCCTAACAATTTATACCCATAACCCTATTTAAAGCAGTGGCTGGATAAATGCAAACCACCAGCCAAATACGCCCCTGACCGTCACGTCTCGTGACACTAGATAGTCAGACAAAACTGACTACCGCAGACTTCAACCTAAACTCTATCTAACCTGCCCCAGTCGCTCGGTCGCACATAGTCAGTCAGGATCTTCCACGCTTGACCAAGGTGAACCCATACGCTAGCCAAGCTCGATCATGATCTGGTCGATCAGACACAATTAACCAGCCTGAAAAACATTAAATAGTGAGAGTTTGGCCTGCCCAGCACGATTCGAACGTGCGACCTACGCCTTAGAAGGGCGTTGCTCTATCCAGCTGAGCTATAGGCAGTGTGTACTGGGACTGAAAGCTAATACAAAGAAAAAGTGGTCGGAGTACAAGGATTCGAACCTTGGACCCCCTGCTCCCAAAGCAGGTGCGCTACCAGGCTGCGCTACACTCCGACGGAACCGATATTCTACACTGAGATGGCCCTACTGGGGCAAATACTGTAAGATTCGGTGCATGAAAGCCTTATTTACAAGCAAATTGAACAAGCATTTCCGGGGATGGATCGCCCTAAGCTTTTTGCTTGCCAGCTTATTAGGCACTCACTGGATTGGCTTCGCCCACAGCATTGCTCACCCTGGAATCCATCACCAAAGTGTTGAGCAGACTTGTGTGGATCAAGCCCCTTCGCTTGGTCATGACTTGCCAAGTTGCCATTTACTCGATGCACTTACGCTTGCCGGGTTCGCTGTTTCAGAACCTACTCTTT
>JACCDH011316665.1_pt1 | contig 10977 bp, 14 predicted proteins | sample 7442481 | NCBI WGS metagenome assembly JACCDH01 (sample SAMN15323433, study PRJNA562643) | freshwater metagenome | isolation source: river surface water | place: USA:Blue River Watershed | collected 2017-08-15 | reverse complement strand
TCCACGAAGTAAATCGGGGCTTTAGTTCTGAATGGGTTTTGCGCTAGACTCTTCCATCGTTGCCCAGCGCTCGTAGCTCAACGGATAGAGCATCTGACTACGGATCAGAAGGTTGGGGGTTCGAGTCCCTCCGAGCGCGCTGAGATGACGCGGTTCTCACGACCGCGTCATTTTTTTAAGCCCAGGATTCCGTTTAGATTCCGTTCCCCTATAGCGCGACTGGAGAATCTTTGAAAAATCCCAAAGAATTAAGTTCTCAAGCCCAGGAGTTTGTGTAATACTAAATGCACAAAGACCCGATTACCGAACAGTCTCCGTATGGTGTGCGTGCCACTCAAAGTGGCTAGGTGTCGGGTCGCCCCTTTTAAGTCTGATCTAGCGAAACTTCCAGAAGTCAGCTTTGGGATGCCTGGTAAATGGGGTCAGCATTTCTTTGTAGGCGGCTTGGTTTTTATCAGACCCATCGTTGGACCTTCGAATGCATCCTGCGAACATATCTGCGACTTGAATTAGGAAGTCGCTGTGTGATTTTACATATCCCACTTTTCTAATGAACTTCGACCCAGATTTATTCACTTCAGCTAGTAAGTATTTTCTCGCAGCTTTCCTGTAGTCACGACTGCCGCTCCCGTCGATTTTCACAGAAGCTCCCTCAATGGTGCCATCCGAGTTCGCGAGAACTAGTTGAATTACATAGTTGTAAAAGGACTCATGATTCGACTTGAGGTACTCGCTGTACATCTTTGATTTATCAACGACCATGGCTCGGACAAAAAACTGCTCTGGGTCAATCCGTTTAAAGAATGTTTTTTGTAAATCAAGTTTTGTCTTTGAAAACTTGAATTCGCTGGCCTTGGAGCGTCCTAGTTCATCGCGTAGTTTTCTTACGCTTTCTGCAGTTGCTTCAGCTTGCTCTGCCTGTTCAAAGACGCAGCAGGCGATCACGAATAATTCGCTAGAACCAGCATCGAGCTTGAACCCTGCATCGCCCGAGTCATCTATGAATACATACACAGTCTGAGTCTACGATTCAAGCCAAGGGTCTAGCCGCCAAATTACATGGAGCAATTGACGTGGATGATGCTCTGAGTGCTATCGAATGAAATTGGACTTTCATCGGAAGCTCAAGCTCTTAAATTTTCTATTGGGCCAGCCAACCCAGGTGAAGTGATTAGATAAACAAGCGTTGTGGCTAAAGTTGTTGCAACCTCTGCCTGTTCCTTGGACACAGGGGTCGCTTTGGCCGCTTTGCCTGCGTGTCGCCACTCGTTGCTCCGCCACAGAACCTCACAAGCATTCGCCAGTAGAGAGAGTTTGATGTGAGAGAAAGCTTCGGGCATAGGTACTAGAAGCCCAAACCTGCCTGACTTGACATGCTCAATAACCCGACCAAGAGTTTTGATTTTCCCAGGCAAATCCATCCTTGGAATTGAAGCTTGTTCGACGGCTTTGATTGCAAGGTCGAAAGCATGATCGTAATTCGGTTCGCGGCCGTAGGTATTCGCGTACGCGGCTGCTAGGTAATCTGAGGCTTGACGATCTACTTCTGAAGTTAGGTACAAGATTTCTTCAAGTTGAGGCAGTACTCGTCTGACCAACCCCTTTTGCCCCTCGGTCATGTCAACCCTCCAAGCCGAGCCAGCAAGACTGAGAATCTCCTCCAGGTCCAGTTGTGACGCCCAATCAGAGTGGAGTTTCAAAAGGTGATGCACTAAGTCAAGCAGCTCATCCTCAACGGCAAAAAGTCGGTGCAGTTCATCGAGCGCAAAGTCGAGATCCCAGGTATCGATGTGTATTTCTCGTTTGAGAGCCAGCTCGACTTTTCTTAATAGCTCTAGATCAAAGAATCCATTGGAGTAGGCGCTAGTGCCAGTGATGAAACGTTGATCTACCCAATGCCAAATCGATTTAGTCATGTAGGCAGGTACGCCTTCAACCGCTCCAGTCATGCCCCTACTGTCATTTTGCCGAAGGTGCAAAGGAATCCAGCCCTCGTTCATTTTCCCCCTATCGCCGTTTTAGTTCAGGATATAAGTCCCTCTTTGTGGATGTGCTCACCGAGTTTGTCCATCCATACTGCAGTCTGCGCTGGATAGGCGTGACCGTAAACGTCAAGTGTCATTTTGGCTGAAGAGTGACCGAGTATCTTTGATACCTCTGGGATTGGTGCGCCGAGGCTCGCTAATAATGAACCAGCTGTATGGCGCAGAGAGTGAATGACGACATTCTTCAATCCAAGCTTTTCCGTTGCAGGCTTGAAGTACTTTCTGCGGAAGAAGCCATAGTCAAGTGCCTGGCCATTTTCACCAGTGAAGACCCAATCCCGACCAGCTTTTCCCTCAAGCAGTGGCTTGACTAGTTCGACGATGTTCTTGTCGAGTGGCACCTCTCGCTGCTCCCCAGTCTTTGTAGTGCCTGGAATGAACTCTCCATTTTCATCGCGGAGCTTCTTGCCAAACTCGTCAGTTGTCCAAGAGTGAGCAACTTTTACGATCCTGGCATCGAGGTCAAAGTCTTCAACACGCAGTGCTAAGGCCTCGTTGATGCGTAGCCCGCACGTGCCCAAGAAAATCACCAGAGACCGATGAGGTCCGCACTCGTCAGCAAGGGCATATAGCTCCTTGGCTGTAAGTCCTTCCTTTGGCTTGGATACCATCTTTGGGAGCTTCACGCCTACAGCAGGGTTTCTGCCAAGCAGCTCATCTTCGAGAGCTGACTGGAGGATCTGATGAAGTAATCGATAGCTCTGTCGAATTGTTGTCGATCCGATCCCATCCTCGACCATTGAACTCACCCACTTCTTGATCTCGGAGGTAGTAATCGATGTCAGCTTGCGCTCTCCAAAAGAGGGGATGAGGTAAAGCTTGAGTTGGGAGTTGTAAGTACCAAGAGTTTTACCTGAAATGTCTAGCTTGCTCTTTTCCAATCCACAACGAGCTCGTCGACTGTCACTCTTGCGGATTCAACGTTGAATCCAAGCTTAATCCCGAAGCGCTGGCACCAGCTAAAACTCGCGTGTGCCGTATCGTGCAAGCCCGTATAAATCCGGATATATCGAAGCCGAGCTATAGCCGAAGTACTGCCTAAGCGCGCCTCTGATTTCAGCTTTCGCCTTAGCTGGTATTCGAATTGTGAACGTTGGAGCAGATCTTATTTGGGGTTTACGGTCGCTTGTGTTCATAAAGAGAGTAACGGAAGTGGCTTGTCTGACTTCTGAAATTAGCCAGGTTCCCTTGGTGGTACCGTCGCCCGGGCCCTTTCTGTAACGCGCGTTTCCACCATTTTTCACCGAAGGCACTCCGCCCACAAGAAATGCCGCATTCTGGGCTGAAATCCTAGGGTTGTATTCAGGCGGTCGCCAGAGGAGCGGTAGCTCAGTAGTCCATCCGTCGATTTTGTCTCTTTCCCATGGAATTTCATAGCCTCCCCACTTCTCATCAAGCTGAGGCTCTGTTCTGCTCGCTCCTAATGCAAACGCAAATAAGCGCCCGTCTGTCTCAGGCTTCCGTTGGCCAGATTGAAATTCCTGCTCGACGGCGAACCAGAGTGCGATCAATGGATTGTAGGTAACGTCAAGGAGCCTGGTGGGGCCGCCGTAATGCTGTACTTGGGCAAAAATCTCCAGTGCTGACAAATTGTCGAATCTCCATGAGTTCCGCGCCGCTTTCAGAATTTCCCCCTCGGCCTTCAGCATTTGTGATTCTGTTGGCGAAGCACCATGTTTAGCTAGTAGCCTCCTGTAAAGAGAGCTGAACAGAGAGTACGAAGCGTCTGGAGTTCCTCGCCAAACCAAGGCCTGTGAGGAAGAGGTGATTCCAATGATCTCCTCAATTTTGTCTCTGCTCGACCTCCAGTCACTGGCAATCGACTCCCACGGTGAAAAGAAGTCCTCAGCAGTAATAGGTTCCTTCACATCATCTCCAATTTCAGAAGGTTGGATTGCCGCCACTCAGCTACTCTTGTGCCACTAGGGCTCACGCTTCGCGTTTCTCCCTACAAGAAGCGCCACGAGAAAACCCCCAGCACCAACGAGAGTAAGCAACGCAGACATGTAAAGGAGGAACCTTTCGCCAAGGCTGAGTTTAAGGAGAGCTGCACCGGCTTCGGAGTTCTCAAGGCCGAGATCCTCCATGAGCATGTAGTCAGAAAAACTACTCATCCACAGTGTTATTCCGATTGTGACTCCAACATAGATGGTTGTGAGTCCGAACTCTCTGAGTAATCTCAACTCAAGACCAGCTGCCCGAGTACGGATTGCAACGGTAAAGAGTGAGCGATGTAAACCAGTTGACCAATGGCGACCATGACTCCATGTTAAATTCGGGAAGGCTTGCGGGTAAACCAGCAATGTGGCAATAAAACTGCTCTTGGATAGTCTCCGTCCAGCGCCATGCCTGACTACCGAGCTTAGTAACCACTTCATCCCGATGCGCAAACCAAGTCTGGGGTCCCTTGTTCGCCGCTCCCCAAATGGTTGGAGTTACATTGATTTTGTAGCCCTGAGAGTGGAAGCTAATGTAAGGGTTCCAATACAGGTCGATACCAATCCAAGGATCCGCAACGATCGGGTATTGGTGCTTCTTTGCCTGGTGGTCAACGTGCTGAATCAGCTCACCTTCGGTTAATTCAAACCAGGTGGTAACGGATTTGCCCGCAGCGTCAATAGCCCACGGTGCCGAAATACCAGCCAGCATCTCTCCTGAAGGGTCGAGTATCAGGACTTCACCAGTCTCTAAAATCGACGCGGTTGCCTCTTTTGGAATCCTAAGTTTGAAAGAGAGCTGCTCACCAGATTCCGCTGATTTGAGGACAGCTGCCGTTTGAACTGATCCATCGGATTTAGCAACAGGGATGTAGTCAATTCCGTCGTTGCCCGTGAGGACTCTGTAACTAGCACCTCTGAAACTTAGGCTCTTCTCAACTTTGAGATCCTGTACTTCCAGCGCAACACCCCGTTCGTTGGAAATAAACAATGCCCCTGGTTTGACTGGTTCCGACGACCCCTGCTGCTTCAGTTGGCCCCCAAAGACTTCAGGCGCTACTTTCTGAATGGCTTCGAGAGTCCCTGTTTGAGAGTCACCCAAAGCCGCCTGAAAGCCCCCCGTGGAGATAATGGCTGCTAGCAGAACCCCTAAAAAACGCTTGGTCTTCAATTTTCCCCCTTTGTGTTTATCTACATATGTAGAGTTACTCTACTCTAAACCTTGGGATTAGAAAAAGTGGCAGCAACATTGAGAACCAAATTGGACTTACGAATAGCGCTACAAGGGAGACGGCGCTGATGGTTTTCCAATTCCTTGCAAAGCGGCGGGCTGTCAAAACTAGTGACAGGATCACTGCCTCTCGCCAAAGGACCCTGAGTTCGTGAGGGGCCAGGCTTGGTTCAGACAGTATTGCTGACCACTCTTCGATGTACCTTGCTTTAGACTCTTGATCAGCCCCCATGAAGACTAGCCGCAGCCAAGAATTCAAAGATTTCACGAGCTAGCCAGCCCCGGTCTACCTCGCTTTGGTGCGAAGGGCTTTTTCTCCTGCGTTTTTATGACTGATCGAAGGCTCCTCTCTGGAGCCTCAACTTCCAGGGAGCTGATCATGTAAATTCTTCGCCTCGCCCCAGGTCGAGTTGGTTCCGATTCCCACTCACTTCTCAAGATTCCCAAGGATTCAAGTCGCGCGAGTATTGGATAAACGCTTCCAGATGGGAGACCCGTTTCCTTGATAATCTGAAGCCCCCATATCGGAACTGGGCTCAAACGAACCGCCTCGATCACACTTAGCGTGGCTGGACTCATCTTTCGACTTTGACTCACAAGGGCATGATACGACAGTCATATGGCTTTAGGCTCGAAATGGGCTTCGGCAAAGGCATATTTGATCAACGAGGGGGTGGTATGTTTCGGACTTACGAAATTCCAGGTGTTTTTGATGAGCTTGACCCTAACGAACCTGTTCTGCGCTACCTAAATCTCGTGAAATTTTTTGATTTAATAGAAACCCGCAGCCTATATTTCGCGGATCCGGTAGCCCTCAATGATGAGAGAGAGGGTGAAGTAGGCCTTTACAACCATCAATTAAGACCCCGAGTTTACGCTGATACGCCGGTCCTTCTTGAGCAACTTCCCCTAATGGATCAGTTTGCAAAGCGGTACGCCCTGATTTCTTCCTGGTCCATTTCTGAAAAGGAAGATTTTCTAATGAGTTCCACCTACGGTGCCCCACCACCTTGCATTGTGGTTCACTCCACCTGGGGTGCGCTTCAAAAATCGCTTTTGGGAGACACTCCCGTATATGGCGGTCCTGTCCGATACACCGACATTGACATTAACTGGACCGCGGAGAACACGGTATTTCACAGACATATGCAAAAGCGAGAAAGATTTCAAGGGGAAAGAGAGCTGAGGTTATTGATAGCAGCACCTGACCATACTCTTCAAAATCCGGACAGACGGGCCATGGGGCGAAAGGTTGAGGTCGACATAGACACGCTCCTCAATAGCGTCAGCGTGGTAGGTGACTTTTTGCGATCCACCACCGCCAACGCAATTAAGTCCTACCTCGACATCAAGGGCATTTCGGTGCCAGTCCAAGAAGTTTCATAGTTCCAATCGCTTCACAGAATTGTTATGGTAGACGACTAAGCAATAAACTCTACATATGTAGATTTACTAAAGGGGGACGCAAGGTCTCTATTGAAAAAGGGGAAATCAATGAGTAAACATTTTGCCTTCAGGCAGAGGACCTCCGTTGTCACTGCTGTTTTAGCGGTTCTCATCGGGACTATAGGGATTCAACCCGCAACAGCTTCGCCGAGTGCTCTGGTTGAGATTACTCGCGAGGGATCAGCGTTTGCACTATCTAGCCCTAGTCAAGGTTCACTCGGGGATGAGTATTCTTCGGGCGACCTAGTTACCACCGGGGGCGAATTTGAAGTGAGCGTGGGTCATGCAACCAAGGGAGCTGTTCAGCTTCTGATTGAAGTCGCGAGTGAAGCGGCTCCTGAGGAATTTGACTTCGCAGTACCCGGAGCAGTTTCGATGGAGAACATTTCCTTCGAAGGTGGAGAAATCTTTCGTCTTGTCGATGCGGATCAGCAGACAGTCGCGTGGCTTGCACCTCCATGGGCACGTGACAGTAGTGGTCAGCAAGTCGAAACATCGTTTGAGTTCTCCAACGGCTTTTTGAAGCAGCATGTCAAACATCAAGGTATGGACTTGGAGTACCCAGTCGTCGCTGACCCTTTCCTTGGAATTGCTCTCATTTCGGACTTGACTATCAGCTGGCTTCAGGGTAGCTACAGACTGTCCGTAGCAGTGACGCCTTGGGTGGGTGTCATTTATGCCGGCGGAGTTGTTGGAGTTCGTTACCAGCAGGCTTGGGTCTACGGGGTCGCATATGCAATCATGTCGCAGGACGGGTGGTTAGAGTTGCTAAATGTTGCTGGAGCAAAGTATGGTCTGCAGTTCAGGCAGTATGTAGTCTCCAGGCCAACGTATAGAAACCAATGGGACTGCCACGCACTTGGAGCTCCGGCTATCTTCATCGAAGGAATCGGTGGGACGAACAGTACTTGGGATCTAGAAGGGCACAGGTACTCCACCACAAATCTAGTCACTTGGGTCACGAGCCTTTGTAATTGGGAGTAGCCAAACAAGCGGAGGGAGTATAGTGCAGAATCTTCGGGCCTCTCATTTTGGACTTCTAACACTGTCTATTTGCTTGACGACGGTCTCTGCGAGTCTCTTTTCCGTGCGTCTGCTCGGATTTTTTTCTACTGTTCCTTCGGCGATGGCGGCAGCCTCCAACTTCGCCCTCATCCTTGTTGTTCTGACGCCCTTGGCAATATTCATTGCAATAGTCCAAGGATTAGTCGGTTCAAGGAAGAGATTGCGAAGGATGGATGCTGCCGCGAACGCCTTTGTTCTCTCTATCGTCATATTGACCTGGCATTACAGTTTTATTGCGTTCTTTTACAATTGGCCGTCAAGTTTGCTTCGAACAATTCCTGAATCCTTCGAAAACAGAGGGCTCTCACTCGGCGTGAGTTTGGGATTCAGTCTTTTCTCAATCGTGATTTGGGTGGGCTGGATTACCTTGGTTTGCGGCACAAGTAAAGAGCACGTGCACAAAGCGTTGTAGTTAAGAACAACGAATGTGACACAGTGGCACCACAGCTATGGGCGACTTGGTTGGCTCTCCCCCCTCTGGAGGATTCGAGGAGCTGCTCCACACAGGGTCCAAGGCATCCGGCCTTATCTAATGGCGGGGGCTTCTAGATCAATTTGGACTTAGCGGCTTGACATGTTGGAACTGGCTTCACCTAAAATTGAAAACCTTTCACTTACAAGTGAAAACTGAGAGAGGGAACTATGACATCTTTGCTGCTTGCTGGTAATGACTTAGTCATTGAGAAAGAGGCCCATGTTGAATCGCAGCGGATTTTGGAGAGCTCTAGAGATGAAGATCGAATCAAATTCCTAATTGAATTAGAGGATGGCCGCCAGTTGCCACTTTCGCGCTCAACCTCGGCTCTGTTGGAGGCTGTCTTGCACGTCGCAGCCAAGGGGGGGAAAGTTACCTTTACAACCCTTCCTGTTGAAATGACAACAGCCGCTGCAGCCGCCTTGCTGGGGATTTCAAGACCCACACTTATGAAGCGTATTCGCGACAAGGAAATTCCAGCACACAAGGTGGGCTCTCACACCAGGGTAAAGACCGAGGACCTAATGAAGTTCAAGGCCGCTCAGAATGCAAAGCAGAGAAAGCTGTTTTCCGAGCTACGAAAGATGTCTGAGGTCCTCGAGTAGATGGAAGTTCAAAGCGTTTTTCTTGATGCGAACATCTTGTTCTCTAGCACTTTGCAAGACTGGTTCTTCATGTTGCGCATGGAGACGGGTGGAGACATGTTCACATTGATAACTTCCGAAGACGCATTAGTTGAAGCCCAGTACAAATTTAGAAAACGGAACCCAGATAAACCGGGACGCGCCGTGACCAACATTCGAAAAAAGACTGCCGAATTTTGTGATGAGGTGATCGAGGACTATCCCGGTAAGGCCAGCGGCCCCTTCTTAGACAGATATGATCTCCACATTCACTCAGCGGCGCTCGCTTCAGGCTGCCACATGCTTGTTACGCAAGACAAAGGGTTCCTTGATTTACCCGAAGAGCAAAAGGATGAGCTCGCTTACGAAATCCTTTCACCAGATGACTTTTTTCTTCTCCTCGACGACTCGGCCAGTCAATTTGTATCCAGCGTTACTAAGCAACAATCTGCCTACTGGGTCAAAAGCCGCTCAGATGGCAAAGCGTTCAGTGGCATGAGCCTGGAATCCGCTCTTCGAAAGAGTGGTTGTCCAAAGTTTGCTGCTCGCGTGAGAAAACATCTGAAGGGCTTGTCGGGTGCTTGAGGAACTGTGTGAAGTAGGGACATGTGCATTCACTGTCGGTCTCTGGCGCCATCGGACTCAAAGTGTAAATCTATCTGGGGTCTCATTGCCGCCATCGGTTCTACAGCGAGGTTATGTGCGGAGACGAATCGTGGAGTGTTTCAGCGATTTATTGACTGAGGGTTCAGCTTGCATTTTTGATTTGACCACTGAATAAGAGGGGGAATCTTGGTAGACACAGAGAGACAAGAGAAATACAGATATCAGACAGCCGAGAGCTATCGATTGCTAGGGGAATTCATCGCGGAATTTGAATTGCTCATTTTTTCGATGCGGTCAATACTTGAACGTGATTTAGGGCGAGGCGTAGGTGATCAATCTGCGATTCAAGCTCTAACTTTGGAGCTTACCGCTTTCCCACTGGGACAGGCATTTAGTTCTTACGCCACTTCTAGGAGCAAGGAAAACGCTGTTGCAATTAGGGCGATTTCGACATTCAAGAATGACTTCGTAAAGCTAATTGAAATCAGAAATGATTTGGTTCACGGCACTCACTTCATTGGCTGGGCTTCGCAAGAGCAAACTGATTTTTCCGAACCTGACCTACTTCGCCTAAAAAACAAAAAAAGTGGCGTTACAAGCTCTCAGATTTCTATTTCACACGAATCTATGGCGGCCTACATAAGTCAAGTTAGACGTTTAAATAAAGTGGCAATGGCAATCGGGGTTCATGTACTTCTAAATAAATGGGAAGCACAATTTGATCCCTCTGGCAAATTCAAATTTGATGACTAGCTTAATGGGGTTGAAAAGTGACGCCGAGTGCCTGAAACTTCTTCATGATTTACAAAAAACCTCACGGACTGTACTTACTCAAATTGAAAAGCTTGAGACCCTTCTTCGGCCTTTGATAGCTGAAATACCGGCAACTGAACGTCAACTCCTCGAATTCGCAAATTCCGATCATGACGAATTGGTGCTCATGCTCCTTGTCTCAGCAAATAGATTTGGAAAATTGACCAGATTTGGGCATTGTGGCTTCAAGCCCACGTTGCCTGACACAAGCTTGCAGGACCTTAGAGTCCTGAGAAATTTATGGGAGCACAGGGACGAGAAACCCATGCAATCGAATGGTAAGTGGCGAGAAACTAGGGCTGACAATCAAAAATGGCTAAGGGAGTGCTACGGAGAAAATTGGGCCTTAGCTTACTCCCTGTCAGTAGGGGCTATTGAAGTCAAAATTGGAGGCCGTCTTAGTCTGAGTGCGCTGAAAGTTGAAGCAAACCATTGGCTTGACCCAAAGAAGCCGTCACCCACCACTTAATCACTTGAACGTGGTTCCGTTTATATTCCGTTCAGGGGGCGGAAACGGACGAAAATGGGCATATCTGTTGAGGGCCGCTTGACCAATAAATTACTGGGGTATAGTGCCCAATAGGCCTCATATAAAGGTAGTGAAATATAACTACGGATCAGAAGGTTGGGGGTTCGAGTCCCTCCAAGCGCACAAAACCCGAGAAGACTTCACAACTTCTCGGGTTTTTTCTTTCCCCCTTCTGCTAGCTTGAAGTCTCTTCGAAGTCGGAGGGTT
>JACCDH011766201.1_pt1 | contig 10978 bp, 7 predicted proteins | sample 7442481 | NCBI WGS metagenome assembly JACCDH01 (sample SAMN15323433, study PRJNA562643) | freshwater metagenome | isolation source: river surface water | place: USA:Blue River Watershed | collected 2017-08-15 | reverse complement strand
TATGCATGTCCCTTTGTCAGATTCTTTTCCAGAAATCCCAAAGATGCTCCTCTTCTAAAACTTGCATCCTCTGATTCAGGGTTTCCCTACATTGCTGATAAGAAACTTCTTCGTATGATGCTATCTGATATTCCGGATATAGAAGGGGAAGCAATTTTACTTTGTAAGGTTCCCATTCAGCACCCTCAAGCCCCTGAAGGAACTTGTTGGACTCTAACCATTCGTGAATCAGGTAGTGCAACTGTAAGCATTCATGCACCTCGTAAAGATGCACCTATACCAGGTATAGTCATCGCAAAAGCATTTCAGGAACTTCCTGGTTTCCTACATTCCACTCCCTGGTCTGAAAAATCGGCCTCACTAACTCTTACGCAATTTTCCGGTGTTTACGAGTTTCTCTTACAAAAAGAAGTAAGTAAACCCAGTACACGTGAATTGTTACTTCGCAGCCAACTCTTCTCATCACTATTCCAATCGGAAAGAACACTGAAAGGGGAAGGTGCCGCCGTTTCTCTACGTTGGAAAGCCGTATCCAACTTTGATGCCGAAGAATCCGATATACTCGCCTACATATCCCATCTATTTCTGAAAACTAACACCTGTTCTTTTGATACTATTCCTCCTCAGTTTGTGAATTCCTTACAAAAAGAATTTGATTTAAGTCCCGATGAAGCCCGTGAAGTCATACAGGTCTGGTTAGACAACAGAAGTGAAACGGTCCCAAACACTGAGATTCCTCTGAAATCAATGGGGACTCTTGTAAATTTATACAACGGACATCCCAAATACTTAATTCAGATTTCATGTTTGAATTCCATGAAAGATATGGAACGAATTATAACACTAATGGAGGTACTGATTAGTACACCGGTAAAAGATTTACGTATAGAGTCTGCAACTGTCCCTGAACCCGTTATAGAACCGGTATCAGAACCCGTTGTTGAATCGGTTACTGAACCCAATGAAGGTAATATTGATTTGAATGCCATGATGATGGATGCAGCAATGATGATGTATAATGACTCCGAACAGGTTCAAGAAGACATTCAAAATTCAGAACCAGCAATGGCAATTGAAGAAGTTCCAGAAGCACCCATCCTAGAAGTGCCCCAAAATATTCGTCTTCCAAGTCCAATTAAGCCAGATGAACCTGCATTAAAACCAATTGTGGACAAATTTTTTCTGGATCGTCTTTACACTCACGATAAACCTCTTTTCCGATATTCTGGCGAGAAGAGTTTTGCCGTAAAATGTCAGAATAATGCGAATCGTCAACCGAATGTTATGTCCGTGGATGCCTACAGACGAATTCGGTCATTGTATGGCAATCGTGTTCATTGGCTAGAAGCCCCTCTTTCTCCCGCGGACACACTTGCACTTGTTCTAGCAAATTCAACGAAAGGAGAACGACTTCAGATTGCAAAAACGAAAAAACTCTCCCAACAGGATATTATTCAGAATGAAAAACGGGCACTCCAACTTGGTATTCCTCTGAAACGCGGGGAATCTGTTGCTAAACAACCTGATACTGAACTTCTTGAACTCATGAAATATCAGGAATCCAAACCGCTCTGGGTAATTGTTCGTGCCGGTTCTGACCAGAATGTTCCAAATTATTATGTCTGCGCTGAATTCTGGTGTCTACGCGATGACCTTCCCATTCCAGACACCGACTTCCAAAAAACCAATAGCTGTCCTTTTTGCGGAGGCAAGGAAATTCAGAATCTGAATAAGCCTCAGGCCGGTGAAACCGTAATGCGTCGTAAGCCCACTACAAAAACAGGAACAAATGTTGCAAAGTATGCAGGATACTTATCCGGTGTATTTCATCCATTAAAGTACGCTGTACCATGTTGTTTTACTGATTTGAATCTGATTCCTCCTGAAGGCACAGTTCCTGTACCTGAAGCACTTGTTGCTCTTCCAGAAGCACAGCAACCACGTATAGAGAAATCAGAAGGGGATGAGGAAGTTGATGAAAATACCACTATTCATGGAACTGCGGTTCAAAAACATTTACTGGAAAACTTTCTAACAACTCGTGTGAAAATGCCCTATAAGCCGGCAAAGTTTGCAAAACTACAATCTGGAAAATACAAGCTTATTGAAAAAGATAACAAGATTGAATTTGAGGCAAAACGAATTCTTCGTGCCTATATTATTGAATCCACACAATTTCCACTAGATTTAGGAAAGGTGGGTATTCTTCCACCAGCATTGGATGCGTTCCTTGGACAGGACCGCAAAAAATATCTGGAAGGTCGAGATATTTATACACATCCTGAAGTCACAGCATCAGCTTTCTTCCGTCTCGGTTTAGGAGTAAAATCACATGAACCAGGAAAATCGCTGCATCATTTAGCTACATTCGTAAGATTTTGCGTAAGTTCCCTATGGTATCCAACAGCGATTCCTCCTGCAGGCGAAGATAGCATTGAGCGTATTTTTACCACCTATGAACGCGAGGCATTTCATGCTTTCCAACAGGTAAATTATGGAACTCTGATTCACGAGTTTGCGGATTCATCAAGGTCAATCAACGTCACAGAATTTCAGGAATGGGCAGGTAAACTCAGTCTACCCCTTGGAGAAGAACGCTCCTACACTGAACACGCCTATCGCGCTTGGATGAATTTTAAGGACTATGTGAAGGATGATAGTGAATACAAAGAATGGCGAATCTGGGAACATTTGTTTGCAGTACCAGGACTTTTCTCGATGACTGGAGTTCTCCTTGTTCGTATTTCCCTGGATGAAAATGGATACCCTCACATTCATTGTCCTTCATTCGGTATACCCAATTATAGCCAACAAATGCAATTACCGATTGTCTTCTTGTATGAAGACCGCAAAACACGTCTATTCGAACCACTCGTATTTTACCAAGGTCCAAACATTCTTCTCGGTGCCATATCCCCCCTTTCCGCAACTATGAACCAACTACCTATATCCATTCAGTCGGCATTGAAAAAGTTTTATTATCAATATATTGGTTCTGAAAAAGGATGTGGGCGAAGTCAAGCAGTTCCAAATCCATGGCTTCTTGAACGCAGTCAGATTGGCATGGTACCCGTGTCCAATCTTTTTGTCCCTGAATCTCTGAAAGAAGTCGGACTGAAGCCCGTACATTTTCAGAGAGATCGAACAGGACGATTAGTTGGTGTAGTTCTGAAAGGATCAGGAAATCATCAAATATTTATTCCTGCACAAGACGATGGTTACGTGAATATTGGCATAGATAGTTATTATGAGACAGATTCCTTACCAAAACCGAATCTACAGATTGCACTTGAACTTCTGTCTGGACTGTCTAAATCATTCGGTCAACTTGTACCAAAGGAGTTAGTTGTTTACAACTCCAAAATTCAAGCAATTGAATGTAAAAATGGTGTAATGATTCCTATTCAAGCATTTGACATTCGTGGGTCGGTTCCTCATTTACTTTTTTCCGCTCTGAAAGCACGAGGATATAAATATGTCGACCAAATGCCATGGGAGGAAGATACAATTCTATTTGGAACTGAACCAAGTGCTGATACAAAGGATGCCGTCAGAACACTTCAGTACAATCCTGAAGAATTATTTGAAAATGCGTACCAGCATTTACGATTGAGTCTTGGCACCTGGATGGCTAAAACGGAACAAGGACAGATTGTGAAACAAAAAATTCTTGAACTACGTACAAAACGCGCACAATTACCATTGTTTGAATTACGCAAACGTGGAGATTTACTACTCTACCCACATATCCAACAATGGATTCATGTATCCGATGAAGAAAGTTTGAAAGGCATTTCCATATTACGTCGCGACTGTTTGCAAATTCAGAAAGAAGGCGAGTGTACTGGGGCATGCCAATGGGTCCAGAATAAGTGTATGATTCATACAACAAAAACTCCTAAGTACATAAATCCTATATATGTATTGACGTCGCGAATTGTGGACGAATTACTTCGAACCCATTTTGAGGCCATGCAAGTCTTAGAAAACCGTGTTTCTCGTCTTCAAATTCCCAAAGGAGTTTTACGCGATGAGAAAGGTATTACTCTTGCAGTGGAAGGCAAAGGTGAAGAATCCGTCTTTAAAGAATTAGGAATTGAAGGACGAATGCCTTCACGGTATACTGCCTCTAAAACGTATGCAGAAGAACAGAGTCAGGAAGATGTTGGGTTTGAAGAGAGTTGGTATGGTATACCACCCGCATGGTTGGATACAGTAAAATTCCCTCCCTTACTTTCCGCCTTGCAGAGAGATCCAAGAGCTCGTAGAGAACAGTTTTGGTCTGTTACTCTGAAAAAGGATTGGAATGAAATTAGTCGTCTTTTTATTCCAAGAATTCAATATCAGGATTTAGCCAATCTAACAGGAGTAAACTTACTTTTGACTGAATTTACGGGGTCTGTATTTGAAATTAGTCGTTGGTATGCACCTCTTAACGAAGATCCCAAAAAAACTCGTCAATTCTATCTATTTGACCCCGAATTTACTCCTTTAATGCGAAAATCGATTCGTTCGTTCCTTTTCCTGCAACATGAACTTCCTCTTGATATTCAGAATTGGCTAGAAGCGCAATTCCCTTACGGAACCTCGCCTGCACTCTTACAGCAGACTCCAGTTCCTGAATACGCTAAAAAGCGCGGTCTACAAAATTGCGGAAATAAATGTTATGCAAATGCAACATTTCAGATGATAAATACAATTTCAGAATTTCGTTCAGCCATTCTGGCACTGAAACCTTCTGATATGAATGAACCAGGAACTCCTGAACTAAAAATTCTTCTTCCTAATTTACAAAAAATCTTTCAGCAAATTAATGCCCCTCTGAAACGAACCATTGACTGCCGACGAGATTATTTGCCATATTTGCTACCCATTTTACGTCTCTTCAAACCCGATGAATCCCATGTTTCCCAACAGGATGCTTCTGATTTCCTGCGATTTGTATTTGAACCCGTGTTTCAGTATTTATCACTTGGCGGTATTTTCAATTTTCATTTAGACTTATCTCGTACCTGTTTGGACCCTCCTGATTCCCAACAGGCGCCTGAAAGTCGCGATGACCTTATTTTAGAAGTTCCTTTATTTTTAGAATCTGGCACATTGCAAGAAAGCATTGATAATTTTCAAAGCGAAGTTATTCAAGATGATCCTGATAATTATAAAGAAGGATGTAAAGCACCAACAGATTCCAAGAAAGGTCCCTTTAAAGAAAAATGGACTGTAAATATTCTACCTCAACAAAAGTATGTATTCGTAAGCATAAAACGCTGGAAGAAAAGACATATTCCAACAAATCGTGTAATTGACATACAAGGAAATAAATTCCGTTTAACTGGATGTGTCCTTCGTGAGGCATTTGATTCTGAAAATGTGAGTTGCGGACATTATATTTTCCGACAATTTGATAAAAACGGTGAATTCTTATATGAATACAATGATGCAAAAGTCAGTGAAGAACCGAATAATCTTACACTAGGCACTGATGGATATATTTACCTGTATAAACAAGTAGAATTAGAAGAAGGTGATTCAATGGAACCATACGAAGAAGAAGAGGAGGAAGAGGAAGAGGAAGAGGAAGAAGAGGAAGAGGAAGAGGAAGAGGAGGAAGAGGAAGAAGAGGAGAATTAATTTCGCAAAATAACTTCTCCTGGTACAGACCCTCGTTTTACAGATTTCACTGGCGCAGTAATTAGTTTTGCATTTCCTGGTGCTTTTTTTGTCTGTCTCAGAATTAATTGTCGTGCAAATTCCAATTCTTCCTTTGTTGGGTCATCCGTTTCTATAATTACATGGGCAGATGCATATTCGTCTAGATGAACCCATGTATGATACTTTTCTGCTCTTGCTAAAATCGACCAATTTTCATCCGCCGATTGTCCCATCACAAATTTCAGATTATTATATTCAAATAGTTTCATAGTAAAAATAATATATATTTATTTTTACTATAGGAAAGTTCATTTTTTTACTTTATACGAAGTTTAGGAGGTTGTGTAGGTGCCCGCGATCCTTTGACTTTAGGAGGTCGTGGTGATTTCGAAGCACTCGGTGTCATCGTTGCTGAAAATGAAGGACTCGTACTTTGTGTTGTAGTAGGTTCGTTAGAGGGACTAGGTTCTTCTGAATCCAGAAGAATAAATACTGAAACCGAGGCTGAAGGACTTACAGATACTGTAGGTGCTAAATCACAATAAGGAGGAGTAACAGACGACCAAATACCATTGTTATCACAGGAACTAAATGTTGATTCTCCTACAAATCCTGACAAACACCTAAATTCAACAGAACCAGGTTCCAAATCTACACGTTCAAACATGTCCCCCTCCATATTTGGAGGCTCTGAGCAGGGATTGCAATTTATATTTGAAACCGGTGGATAGAATGAACCATCTGCACTTGTACAATAAGATGTTACAATATTTCCCCAATACCCCTTTTCGCAACCTACTGTAATTTGAGAAGGAATTTCATTTTCATCATTTGTATCTGTCGAAAGAATACGAACATGCGGATTAAATATTGTAGGAACTTGGCAAGGAGAACATGAAAATTGTGGTACCTCTGGGTCTCTCCAAGGAGGGCACACATCCGCACATGTATTACTATAATAATGATATACACCAGGATTGTCGCATGAACCTGTACATCCACTATTCCAACAATTATCAGGTGCCAAAATTGTTGTAAGATTACAGCAAGGACGTGACACTTCTTCATAAAAACTGTAGGAACAGGATTCAGTTACAGTTTCGATACAAAATTCCGTCTCATCGCAAGGTACATACCGGGTTACATCACAATCGCGCGTCGCAAACTTAAGTTGTGTACCTTTACATTCATACTTCTGAGATGCACACTGTCCTTCACACATAGCGTCTGCGCATACAATATCACGATGAATCCCTGAACTATAATACCCCTGTTTGCAAGCAAGAGTGCAGATTTGCGGAAGACTATTTGGCGGATCACAAACAAGTGCCCCAAATTCAGGAATAGTTACATCCATATCACAAAGACCATATACACCTCCTAAACGGCGAGCCTCGGTTCTGTTGTTTGCCGCCAAAGAAAGTGCACGTCTCACAGGGTCAATTGCAGCAATGTATTCATACTCCTCCTCTTCTTCCTGATGAGAATGGACAATTGACAAATATGCTATTATAAGTAAATGTATGTATTTCATATCTTTACTTGTATAATATAGTTTTTATTTAAATACCTAGAGTAAAATGCCAAAATTGTCATTCGGTCTCACACATTGCAGTTTAGTTACATTAATACTAATTATATTTAGTCTTCTGTATATTGTATCCAATCTGAAAATTAAAGAAGGATTCTGGTTTACAAGTCCCGGTACCCTCGTTCAACTTCAAACATCTCATGTTACCACTGAAGACGACCTTCGTGAAATGTTACGAGAACGGACGAGAGTCTATCGGAATATTTATTCTGATAACTAGTATTATTTCTTTCTATAACTGTTTTTTCGTGACTTCCTTTTTTTCACATGTGCTATATATCTAACTGCATTCGAATTTCTGATATTCTTTTTTGTGTAAGGATTCTTTTTGTGTGGAAGTGCATTATATGTACGTTCTTTATAATATCGTCCAAAGTTACGTTCATTATGAAAATTTACCATTCGATTCCCTTCTTCAATTTTATTTCCCATAATTGCATTTTCTGCATTTTTGGGTAATGTATTCATATATAGACCCCGTAAAGATGCACTAAAATTATTGTTCTTTGCATTATTGACGATTGCATGGTCCGTGTACTCTGCAAACTGAGAAATTCCTGATTCAAATTCATGAAGTACTTTTTCAACAAGGTCTGCGGTAGTCGCAACTTCAAACAGATAATACTCATTTTCTAAATCAAATACGGCAATTGTATTGTCGTCTGTATCAACTATAATCTCATACACTTCATCTAAGACAAAATAATACCTGTCTAAATTTTCATGGAATGTATATTCTGAAAAAGAAAACTGAAATAGCATTTCGTCCTCCTCAAATTCAGGGTCCAGTTCAATAAAAAACGGGTAATGACCTTGTCTATCAAATTGAATTCTCATTCTACTTCTTCTTCTGAAACTTCTTCTGCTGCTTCGTTTTCAAGGCCACCCAATTTAATCAGAGCCAACCGACTTGCCTCCTGTTCTGCCACCTTCTTATTTCGTGCAGTGGCAATAGCAACTACCTCGCCCTCTGGTGATAAAACACCCATTGTAAATGTCCTATCGTGCAAAGGCCCTTCAACGAAGACCTCTTTGTATCGCGGAGGTTGATGATAGGTAGATTGGTAAAATTTCAAAAGCTGGTCTTTGAAGTTATTGTTTTCAGCAATCAAGTCACAAAAGTTTACCTGGGATTCAAACAATTGAATTAGCCATCCTTGAACTCTAGCGAAAGCACGACCTGGGTCTTTTGCTGCTAAATCCAAATAAATAGCGCCTACCCACGCTTCCAACATGGAACCCAGAATTCGCAGATTTCGCCGACCATTGCACACTTCCTCCACATGCCGACTCATAACTATCCATCGCATGAATCCCAATTTTTTTGCCAGAAGACCCAGTTGTCGATTATTAACAAGACGCGTACGAAGAGTTGTTAGAAATCCCTCATCTTGCTCCGGATACCGTTCATGTAAATATACGGCAATTACGCAACCCAAAATCGAATCACCCACATATTCCACGGTTTCATTATCCGTTTTACAAAGGGGCATACATCCCTCAGGTCGCGCTGCAATCAATACCTGCTCCGTAGACCCCGTATTCGGACCTTCAGGTCTATCGACATACGACCGATGAACACAGGCTTGTCGAAACAAGTCCCAATTATTCGGTCTTTCTTTAATTCCGTAATTTCGCAAAATACGGAGAATTTCGCTATCGGGTATAACACGATTAGCGACATTCCAGGGATTATAAATTTTAGTTTCTTGTGCCTCGTCCATGGATTTCTTGGATATCAGAACGTTCTTAAGATGAATTGACGCCGATTAGTTTAAATCCACAAAATTCATTTTTTACCCCTTTTAATTCCGATGAGTAAATAAATCTTTTTGTCTATAGCCGCTTTGCGTTGTTTCGGCGATTGTATATCGAATTAGCTGATTGTCCACTAGAGACCATGTTTGATTCTCGGGTGAAAATGTTTTCTGTCTAACATAATCCAGAATTTGGTCTGGAGTTTCAATATATGCCTTCGGTTTTGCTGTCATATTGTGCATAGCCCAAATTGTATTCACATCGTAGAAAAATGGACCTAGGCGTCGCATAGTCAGTTTTAAATGTATGTGTTGTGCCTTTTTCAGAAACTCATCGCCGCCAGTCTGTTTTCCTCGTTGTTTCCTTGTACGCATCTCTATTCTTTTATTTCTTTTTATAACATAAATATTTGAAAAATTGATACATATTTATAAATATGAGAACGTATTGTGTTTTAAAATGTCCATACACGAATATTTACTTTCTTATTCTCTGAATCCCTCTGAATTCCATTACTTTCTTTCTGACTGGGGCGGATTTGTTGCAGGGAGTGCAGCATTATCCTTATACCTCAAACAATGTAATTCGTCTCTTTCCTTTGAACCGAATGATATAGATATCTGGCTTCCGTATAACGAGGATTGGGATTTGGAAGAATTAACAATAGAATTCTTCCGTGTGTATGGATATCAACTAATTCATTCCTCATTCGACGATATCCCGCAAGAACTCTTGGACGAATACCAAAATGCCATACATGTAATTCACAATGTTCTGACATTTCAAAATTCCGAAGAGAAGAAAATTCAGTGTATCTTTATTTATGAAGACCAGTTTTCAGAAAATCCTAGGGACTTCTTACGGGCGCAGTTTGACCTCAGTATTTCTGCAACTTGGTGGAATCCGCAAACACAAATTCTGCAAACACTCTATCCAGTCTACACGAAGAGAGGCCAAATGTTTGGACTTCAACAGATGCCTCCTGAAACTCGAATTGAAAAATACAAAGGTCGCGGCTTTTCCTGGATTGAGCATTTTCCGTATCCAATTACCAAAATGGATCATCGAATCTTTACAAGTTCCAAACATGCCTCCTTGCCCGTTTTGGATATTTTGGACTATTCCGAATATTCTTCATCAGAATACCTTCTCAAATCTCCTGAAAATATATTAATCAAATCCGGTGAATCATATTATGCATTTACACGAAAGTTCTTGCGGACCTACATGATTGAAAAACATGTTGTAATTGTTATTGATGGGAAGTTAATGACGATACAAGTTACGCCACTCCATCATAGTGTTCTATCGCTTAATGCGCCAATAATAGATTACGGCGATTATTCGGTATATGAATTCATACCAGAAACAACAGTGATGAAAGACAATATTCCTTATTCTGTATGTTCCATAAAATGTTATTCTGTTTCAGATTGGGAGAAAAATATATACTTACATGCGTTATGAATCCCGGACTTAAGTGGAAAATAAATATTAGTTCTTAATATAAAAATGGCTGTTAAGAAATTACAAACATATGTAATTATAGGATTATTTTTAATGATATGTGTAGCTGGAAGTATCCTAGTACACCGGTCTGAATCATTTGGCGATATATCAAACACAGTTGACCCTACAATTCCTTATAATTCAAGAGATGTTAATTATGCAATAAAACGAATTAATACATTAAAAGCGTATATAATTAAATATCCAGGAGTTTCATTTGGAGAAAAGTCGACACTAGATGAGATAAATAGCAGTTTAAACATGTTATTAGCTGCACAAAGTAATGGTGGTTGGCTTGGATCTCAAAAAAAATTCGCATTAGAACTGCCTAGTTTAATAAAAGATATAGACTATATGATGAATGGGTATCTGAAATATGAAAATAAAATTGCACAATCTCAAATGCCTGCACAGATGCCTGCACAGATGCCTGCACAGATGCCTGCACAGATGCCTGCACAGATGCCT
>JACCDH010288513.1_pt1 | contig 10979 bp, 10 predicted proteins | sample 7442481 | NCBI WGS metagenome assembly JACCDH01 (sample SAMN15323433, study PRJNA562643) | freshwater metagenome | isolation source: river surface water | place: USA:Blue River Watershed | collected 2017-08-15 | reverse complement strand
GCGGGCTTCAGGCTGAGATTGTCGTGCTCTGCAATCACCAGAATCTTCATGTGTCGTCCTTCTGCTTGAATTCGTGTGGCGGGCGCGGCCCGGGCGTCAAATGACCTTGGCTTCCGTCTTCAGGCGTGTGATGAGTTCATCCACGCTGGCGACCTTGATGCCGGCGCTGCGCTCGGGCGGCGGCTCGACGCTGAGGGTGCGCAGACGCGACGCAACACTCACGCCAAGATCGGCAGGGGTCAGTGTGTCGATCGGCTTCTTCTTGGCCTTCATGATGTTCGGCAAGGAGGCATAGCGCGGCTCATTCAGACGCAGATCCGTGGACACCACTGCCGGCAGTGACAGCAGGACGGTTTGTTCGCCGCCATCGATTTCGCGCACCACCTTCAGCTTGCCGTCCTGCACCTCGACGCCACAGGCAAAGGTGCCCTGCGGCATGCCGCCAAGCGCCGCCAGCATCTGGGCAACCTGGTTGTTGTCGGTATCGATGGACTGCTTGCCCACGAGCACCAGACCGATACCCTCGCGCTGTACGATGGCATGCAGCACCTTCGCTACAGCCAGCGGCTGCAGACCGTCCTCTGCCTCCACATGAATGCCGCGATCGGCACCCAGCGCCAGGGCTGTGCGGATCTGCTCATGGCAGGCCTTGTCGCCGACGGACACCACGATCACCTCGTCGGCCTGGCCTTTTTCCTTGAGCCGGATCGCCTCTTCCACGGCGATCTCGCAGAAGGGGTTGATTGCCATCTTGGCATTGGTCAGATCGACACCGCTGTTGTCGGCCTTGACGCGTACCTTGACGTTGGCATCGACGACACGTTTGACGGCCACCAGAATCTTCATGGATTCTCCACCTGGAAGTGAGTAGTGAGACAGTTGGAACGGAATTTGCGGACAACAGGCAGCGACAATAGATTGTCATGTCGCACTGCCGCCCGCCCGAAAAGGCGCCAATGATGCCGGGTTTATCCGGGAGCGTCAATTCAGCGTCCAGACAGCTGCTTTCGGCACAGAACTTGCTGAATTGCTCATGCAATCGCATCGCCCGCACGGGCCCGGAGAGCATTCGACATGACCAGAAACATCCTGCACACCGCCCTCGCCCTCGGCCTGGCCCTTCTGCTCAGTGGCTGTGGTTTCCTCCTGGCACCCGTGGCCGGCACGGCCGCGACGGCGGCTCAGCTCAGTGTGAAAGGCGCAGACAAAGGCATCGAATACAGCAAGCAGGCGGCAGACAAGAGCATCGACCTTGGCAGGCAGGCAGCCGGCGCCAGTGCGGAACTGGGTCGCAAGGCCGTGGGAGGCGTCGCGGCAGCGGCAAGGTCTGTCGCCACGACGGCAGCGGATGTCAGCGCAGCGGCAATCACTGTCCTGCGCCCGGCAACGCCGGAAGAAGCTGCCGCCCTGGAACAACGCGCCCGCCAGCCGTGAGTCAGTCCTCAGGCCCCAGCACGAACACCTCGCCTTGACTCGCTAGCGCGAGCACTGCACCCGACTCCCGCTCCAGCACCGTGGCCCGATTGACCAGTTCGTAGAACACCGTGCGCGCGACGCGCGCGTGCAGGCCAGGCCGCACTTCCAGCAGAGGCAGCGGCCCCCCGGCCCTCTCCTCCACCCAGAGCCGGTGCTCCCCTCCGGCTTCGACCTCATCACCTGTATTGAGCGTGAAGCGCAGGGTCGTGTTTTCGCCTTCACCATCCATGTGCACCAGCACGGCGACGAACGGGCAGTCATCGACCTGGATCCGCAGCTTCTCCACCGGCGTCACCAGATAGAACCCGCCATCGCTATCGCGCCGCAAGATGGAGGCGAACAGCCGCACCAGGGCTTGGCGGCGGATGGGGTTCTCCTCGTGATACCACTGACCGTCGGCCGCAATGCGGATGGCAATGGAGCCGGTACAGGAGGGATTCCAGGAGGCATCAGGCCCGTTCAAACGGCGACCGGGATCTGCGCTGGACAGTGTCTTTTCGAGGGAATGGAGGGAGTCGCTCATGGCACCTTACGGTACCAGACTGTCCACATAGCGACCAAGGGCAGCCACCAGCAGGCGGTCCGGCGAGTCTTCGTAGAGTCCCAGCAGGCCGGCACGGGTATCGATCGCGACGACATCGACCACGCGGCCGGTGGTCACGTCGAGCACCGTCAGCTGGATGCGGGCACGGTCCAGACCAAAGGCGTCCTGCAGTTCCTTGCCGCTGCGATGCCGCAGGGTGTCGGCCATCTCACGCCAGGTGCCCACTGTGTCTTCCCACAGCAGAATGCGGGGAAAGATCACGAAGTCGATGCGGTTGCGCACTGCGGACTGCCGGGCGTCGAACAAGGTCTCGCTGCGCTCGGCGCGCAACACTCTCGGAAACTGGCGGCGGACTTCGCCCGAAAGCAGCAGGGACAGACTGTCTTCGGGCACGGGCAGAGTCGAGGGCAGGTCGTCCGGCTGCGTCGGCCTCTGCAGCGGGTACTGCTCGAGTCCGCTCAGGGCGATGTAGAAACTGACATCCTGGGAGAGGACCCAGTGGGAACTGCGGGTCACCGCATGGTCGTCCAGAATGCCGGCGCTCGAGGTCAGCGCGAGTCCCTGGTTGTAGAGATGGGCCACCTCCCCTCGCAGCGTCTGGGTATTGCTGCAGGCGGTCAGCGATATGAACAGGAACAGGCCAGTGCAGGCGCGAATCATGGCGGTGACACCTCAGGAAAGAGTCCGGGGCGGCAAGAATCGGCCACCTTGGGCCGTTTCTGCGCGTTTTCCCTGTGCAAGCACATAGCTTGCCAATTACATCTCGCGCACACGGGAACAACGCTTGCAGCGATAGACATGGTCCACCCCGGTCAACACCATGATCTGCGGCGGCCATGTGCATTTGCACAACAGATAGCCGAGTTTCATGGCCAGCTCGATCTCCTGCAGACGCTCCGCCAGCGTGGCGGCAACAGGCATCGCCAGTGTCGGCGCAGTCTCCGGGTCCTGACGGCGGGGCACAAGCTTGACTGGCAATGGCGTTGCCTCGTCGGGTTGATCTGCGGTTTCCTCCTGGCTCAGCAGGGCTTGCAGCTCATTCAGGTTCATGCGGCCCCCTTCCACAGCGGCAAGGGGCTCAGTGCGATGGACTGCGTGCGATTCATCACCAGGTGGATCGGGCCAAGCTCGGCCATGTCGAACTTGTGCAGATGACTCCTGGTCTGCTCCAGATCGCGGCTGCCCGCGGCAAGCACATAGAGAATGTCATCACTGACTGGGCCGAGCAGCATCGCATCGCTGCATTGCGCGAGGGCCGGGGTATCGATGATGAGGGTGTCATAGCGCCGCTGCAGCATCTCCAGCACGCGCCGCAGACGCTTGCCGGCCAGCAGCTCCTGCGGATTGGGGGGCAGAACTCCGGCAGGAATCACGTCGATGCCCAGTTCAGGCCGGCTGTGAACGCAATCGCGCAGCTGGGCGGCGCCGGCGATCAGATGCGACAGACCCGGCGCGCGGGCAGGCAGGCCCATGAACTCCTGGCTGTGGCGCAGATCGGCATTGATCAACAGTACACGCTCGGAGCGTCCCAGTGTGAGTGCCAGACACGCCGCCAGCGTCGACTTGCCCTCCCCGGCTGCTGTCGAACAGGTCAGCAACACTCTGCCCTTGGGAAACTGCACCAGAGGGTCCGGTGCCGCACGCCGCAGTTGCAGTCGCGTGCGCAGCTCGGCCAGTGCCTGGGCATAGGGGCGATCGGCGAGGAATTCGGCAAGGGTGACGGCGGGCGTCAAGGGCAGGCTGCCGGCACAGGAACGTGCCAGTCGGGCGGGCACATCCGCCGGAAAATCGAGGCTGCCGCGCCACTGGAAGCGCGCTGCCAACACCAGGGCCGGCACCGCGACAGAGCCGATGTAGCCCAGCATCACCCACCACCACTGGCCGCTGGGCAGCGGGGTCTGCGGCAGACTGGCCGACTCGAGAATGCGAGCACTGATCATCTGGCCCAGCGTGGCCTCGTAGCTGCGCACCAGTTCGCTCACCAGGGCGGACTCCAGCACCGGCCCCAACACGCGCTGACCGGCGGACGCCTGACCCGTGAGAGCGGCGTCCGGCGGCAGGGTGACCAGCGGAGGAACCAGATCCTGCAACGGGTCAGCATTCAACGCGGCCAGCGGCGGCGCGACATTGCCGACATCCGGCTGACTGGGCTCAGGCAAGCGTGTCAGGCTGTCGAGCCGGGCGATGAGCAGGCTGGCAGCGCGGCGCATCTCCTGCACCTGGGAACTGGCGGCGAATTCGACATAGGCCTGGGCGACGGCACTCGCCCCGGAGCGGGCCGCCTCGGCATCGGCGGCGCGGTAATGCAGAGCCAGCAGGAAAGTCCGAGGCACGACTTCCACCCGCAGGTCGGAGGCAAGATCCCCCGCCACCGCGGCGGAAGCGACGATGGCCTTCTGCGTCTCCATGAGCGTGGGCAGACTCGCGGCAAGGCGCGCGTCCTGCTCTGCGCCGGCAAACATCGGTGCCTGCACTTCCACCAAGGCTCTGGACTCGAACTGCGGGTCACGCAGAAAACCGATCAGGGCAATGATCATGGCAACCGGCAGACCCGCAAGCATCAGGTGTCGGGCATGCAGCAGCAGCGGCCACCACCACTGAGGGCGGTCGCCCTGGAAGGGCTGGCGGGAAGCGCTTGGTCGTGCAGTATTGTCAGTCACAATCTGTCCATGTCCGGCCTCTGGATATGCCGGGTCTCTGAGCAACGGGACGGCGTCCTTGTTCCGGGATTGCCATTCATGCAATATCGGCCGCTCTTTCAGGAGCTTGAACTCGTTGGCGGTCCGGGGAACGACACTTTGCAAGAAACAGACCAGAATCTATTCCGCTCGTTGCTGCTCAATAATACTCCATTAATGGACGTCAGAGCCCCCGTGGAATATGCGCGCGGTGCGTTTCCCTGCGCCGAGAACCTGCCTTTGCTGGAGGATGTCGAACGTCAAAGAATCGGCACCTGCTACAAGCAGGAAGGTCAGGATGCCGCGATCGCACTCGGTCATCGGCTGGTACAGGGCGAAACAAAGCAGGCGCGCATCGAACGCTGGCAGGCCTGGCTTGCAGCCCATCCTGGCGCCTGGCTTTACTGTTTTCGCGGCGGACTGCGTTCCGCCATCGTGCAGCAGTGGCTTGCAGAGGCCGGCACCCCCTGCCCTCGCGTGCCCGGCGGCTACAAGGCCATGCGCCAGTTCCTGGTGGAAACCATCGAGCGGGCCAGTGCGTGTCAGCTGCTGGTGATTGCCGGTGCCACGGGCTGTGCCAAGACCCATCTGCTGCGTCGCCTGCCCGATGGCGTCGATCTGGAAGGTCATGCGCGGCACCGGGGCTCGGCTTTTGGCGCCCTGCTCGGCGGCCAGCCCAGCCAGATCGATTTCGAGAATGCCCTTGCCATCGACCTGCTGCGCCTGGAACAGCGCCAGGGCACCGCCCGTGTAGTGCTGGAAGACGAGAGCCATGCCATCGGTTCACTGTCGGTGCCCTTCGTGCTCTACAGTGCGATGAAGCTCGCACCCATCGCCCTCATCGAGGAGCCGCTTGACGTGCGCGCCGATACTATTCTCAACGACTACATCCGCAGCAATCTGGCCGACTTCGAGCGCGCCGACCCCGAGCACGCCTTTGCCCGCTTCGCGCAATACCTGCTGGGCAGCCTCGACCGCATCACACGCCGTTTGGGCGGTGAACGGCATGTCGAGCTGCGACGCCTGATGGAGGATGCGCTTGCGGCGCAGGAGCGCACGGGGGCAACGGAGGAACATCGACGCTGGATCACGCGTCTGCTGCAGGACTACTACGATCCGATGTATCGGCACCAGCTGGCGAAACGCCTGGACCGCGTGGTCTTCCGGGGCAGTGGTTCAGAGTTCCTTGCCTGGGCGGCCGCGACTCAGGACTCGGCGACAGCATAGATGCCGGGCGCATTGCGCAGCCAGCCCTTGTAATCCATGCCATAGCCGAAGAGGTAGCGATCCGGGGCATCCATCCCGGTGATGTCGGCACGCAGCAGGGCCGGATGGCGGCGATCGTGGTTCTTGTCCACCAGCACCACGGTCAGCACCTGCGCTGCCCCCTGGGCCAGGCAATACTCGCGGATGCCCACCAGGGTGTCGCCTTCGTCGAGGATGTCATCGAGCAGCACCACCACACGCCCTTGCAGCGAAAGCGTTGGCCTGGCCTTCCACTGCAGGTCCGCCCCGCTCAGCCGCTCGCGGTAGCGCGTGGCATGCAGGTAATCCAGTTGCAGAGGGAACTGCAGCCTGGGCAGCAGTGCGCCCGTCAGAATCAACCCGCCATTCAACACGCTGAGCAGCACGGGTCTGCTGTCCGCCACCCGCTCACGCAGCTGTACTGCCATGGTGTCCAGAATGTCCTTCAGGCGGGCCTCATCGGCCAGGCAATCCGCCTCGGCCATGACCTGGTTGATCTCGTCGATCATCTCTGTGCCCTCAGCATATCGATCATGGCGCGGGCCTCCTGCCAGCGCGCCGAGGCCAGCAGAGCCTCCCGCTCGACGTCATGGTGGCGGCGCATGCGGGAAAGTCGCGGGCTCGCAGGCTGTCGCCGCGTGCGCAGATGCGCCAGGGCCGCCAGCGCCATATCCCGATCATTGCAGACCAGCACCATGTCGCAGCCCGCATCCAGCGCAGCGTCAACCCGTGCCTCGATACCCCCCGCCGTGGCTGCCCCCGCCATGGCAAGGTCATCGCTGAAGATGACGCCATCGAAACCCAGCTCTCCCCGCAGCACCGTCTGCAGCCAGAAGGGCGAGAAACCCGCGCAGCGAGAGTCGGCCTGCTCGTAGATGACATGGGCGGGCATGACGGCGTCCATGAACGGCACGCAGCCGGCAAACGGACGCAGGTCGTGCTCGCGAATGAGCGCCAGGGAACGTGAGTCCACCGGAATATCAGTATGGGAATCGGCGCCGACGCTGCCATGACCGGGGAAATGCTTGCCGGTGGTGGCCATGCCGGCCTCACGCATGCCACGCATGAAGGCACCGGCCAGCGCACTCACCTGCTCAGGGCTCTTGCCGAACGCGCGATCCCCGATCACGGCGCTGACGCCGGCGTCCAGATCGAGCACGGGGGCGAAGCTGAAGTCGAAGCCGGCGCTGAGCATCTCGGTCGCCATCAGCCAGCCGCATTCGTGCGCGCGGCCTTCGGCCAGCGCGCGGTCGCGCTCCCACTGACCGGCAAACACGCGCATGGGCGGCAGGCGGGTATAACCCTCGCGCAGTCGCTGCACTCGACCGCCCTCTTGATCCACGGCAATCAACAGTGCCGGATTGCAGGCGCGGATGGCCTCGTTCAGGGCGCGAACCTGCAGGGCATCAGCCACGTTGCGCGCGAACAGGATCACGCCACCGACCTGTGGGTCGCGCAGCAATTCGCGCTCCTGCGGCGTGAGCTCCAGCCCGGCCAGGTCGAGCATCAAGACTCCGGGGTCACCAAGGGCGGACTGAGTTGTCATGTCGGGCAAGGGCCTCCGAGGCCGGCGTTGAAGCAAGGGAAATGGGCAATGAGTGAACGATTGGGGTGTGGAATCAGGGCGGCGCGATTATCACAAATTCGCCCCGGAGCGGCAAAGCACTTGTCATCGCGAGAACCCTGTATATACTTACAGCACACTCACCCATCACAGGGGCCATTGCCATGCTCAAGCTCACGCCGCGTCAAGCTGAAATACTGGCGTTCATCCGGGACTACCAGCAGGAAACTGGCTATCCGCCCACCCGTTCGGAGATCGCTCGCAAGATGGGCTTCAAGTCGCCCAATGCGGCGGAAGAACATCTGAGGGCCCTCGAGCGCAAACAGGCCATCGAGATGCTGCCCGGCACCTCACGCGGCATCCGCCTCACCACACAGGAGCAGAACGGCCTGCCCATCGTGGGCCGAGTGGCGGCCGGCAGCCCCATCCTGGCGGTGGAAAGCATCGAGGACTATTGCACGATCCCGCCGGATTTCTTCTCACCCCGGGCAGACTTCCTGCTCACGGTGAAGGGAGACAGCATGATCAACATCGGCATTCACGACGGAGACCTGCTGGCCGTGCACAAGACGGAACAGGCCCGTGACGGCGATATCGTGGTGGCACGCATCGACGACGAAGTCACGGTGAAAAGACTGCTGAGAGGAAACAGCAAGTTCTCTCTGCAACTCATTGCAGAGAATGACGATTTTCCGCCCATTGAAGTGGATTTGCGGGAGCGGCAGTTCATGATTGAAGGCATCAGCGTGGGCGTCATCCGCCGCTCGCTCAATGGCTGAAAGTCCGACCAGGCAGCGCAGTCACTCGCTGCCTGCGCCCTACTCCTCGACCCAGCGCCCCTGCCGGTAGAAGGCCTTCCAGCCCGAGGGTTTGCCGGCAATCTCCGACTGCACGTATTGCTCTGCGGTCTTGCGACTGTAGCGAATGACCGCCATGTTGCCCTGTGGGTCCTTTACGGGAGCCGTGAGCAGATAGTGGTACTTCTCATCCAGCTCATCGCGATGCGGCAGCAATTCAGCCACCAGCGGCGCACGGGTCTCGCGGTTCTTGGGAAACTTGCTGGCGGCCAGGAACAAGCCTGCCGCGCCATCGCGCAGCACGTAGTGGTCGTCCACCTTCTCGCAGCGCAATTCAGGCATCACCACAGGCGCCACCTTGGGCGGTGCTGCCTGTCCGCTGCGCAGCAGCTTGCGGGTGTTCTTGCAGGCCTCGTTCGTGCAGCCGAAATACTTGCCGAAACGTCCTGACTTCAACTGCATCTGGGAGCCGCACTTGTCACAGTCGATCACCGGCCCTTCATAGCCGCGAATCTTGAAGCCGCCATCTTCCACCACGAAGCCGGAACAGTCCGGGTTGTTGCCGCAGATGTGCAGCTTGCGACGCTCGTCGATCAAATAGCTGTCCATGGCGGCATTGCATTTGGGGCAACGCTTGCGGTGACGCAACAGTTCGTTCTCGGCCGCTTCCGCCTCCTCGGCATTGTCCGTGCTGATCGCTTCTTCTCCTGGCGTCAGGTTGATCGTGGACTTGCAGCGCTCCTTGGGGGGAAGTGCATAGCCCGAACACCCCAGAAACACGCCTGTTGAGGCCGTGCGAATCTGCATGGGACGCCCGCACTTGGGACAGGGAATATCGGTATCCGTCGGCTTGTTGCTGCGCATGCCGGAAGTGTCATCGGATGAGGCCACCTCAAGCTGCTGCTTGAAATCCTTGTAGAAGGTGTTGAGCACCTGCTTCCAGTCCAGCGCCCCGGTGGCGACCTTGTCCAGATCGTCCTCCATCTTGGCGGTGAAGTCGTAGTCCATCAGCTCCGTGAAGCTTTCCAGCAATCGCTCTGCGACGATGTCACCCATCTTCTGCGCATAGAAGCGCCGGCTCTCCACCTTCACGTAGCCTCGCTCCTGAATGGTGGAGATGATGGCTGCATAGGTGGAGGGACGGCCGATGCCGCGCTTCTCCAGTTCCTTCACCAGGCTGGCCTCCGTGTAGCGTGCCGCGGGCTTGGTGAAGAACTGCTGCGGGTCGAGTGCCTGAAGCTTGAGGGTATCGCCGACTTGCACCGCCGGCAGCACGACATCCTCTTCCTTGGTGGCGAGAACCCGCTGGTAGCCGTCAAACTGCATGATGCGACCTTTGGCGCGCAGTTCGAACTCCCCGGCGGTCACTGCCACGAGGCTGCTGAGGTACTGGGCTGCAGGCATCTGTGAGGCCACGAAATGCTGCCAGATGAGGGCGTAGAGCCGTTCTGCATCACGCTCCATGTTTTGCAGGTCGTTGCTCGAGGTGTTCACATCGGTGGGACGGATGGCCTCGTGGGCTTCCTGGGCTCCTTCGCGCGCGCTGTAGCGCACAGGCTGCTCGGGCAGGTAGCGAGCGCCAAACTGCTTCTTGATGAAGTCCCGGCACATGCTCAGTGCGTCGTCGCTCAGGTGCGTCGAATCGGTACGCATGTAGGTGATGTAGCCCGCCTCATACAGGCGCTGGGCCAGGGTCATGGTCTTCTTCACTCCGAAGCCGAGCCGCGTGCTGGCGGCCTGCTGCAACGTGGACGTGATCAAGGGCGCCTTCGGCTTGGATGACGTGGGCTTGTCCTCTCGCCGCGAGACGACATAAGACGCCTTCTGCAGCAGCTGCAATGCAGCATCGGTCTGCGCCTTGCTGACGGGACGGAAGGTCTCGTCGCGCTGCTTGGTTACCGCGAAGCGCAGGGCTTCGCGCTTGACAGTGTGCACATCCGCGTGCACTTCCCAGTATTCTTCGGGCACAAACGCACGAATCTCACGCTCGCGCTCCACGATGAGTCGCACCGCCACGGACTGGACTCGACCCGCAGACAGACCGCGTGCGACCTTCGCCCACAGCAGCGGTGACACCATGAAACCCACGACACGATCGAGGAACCTGCGGGCCTGCTGGGCCTGCACGTATTTCATGTCGAGCTCGCCGGGATGTGAGAACGCCTCGTTGATGGCCTTCTTGGTGATCTCGTTGAACACCACACGCTTGTAGCGCGAGGCATCACCGCCAATGGACTCCTTCAGGTGCCACGCGATGGCTTCCCCTTCTCGGTCCAAGTCCGTTGCGAGGTAGATGACGTCGGCATCCTTGGCCAGCTTGCGCAGATCGGCAACCACCTTTTCCTTGCCGGGGAGGATCTCGTACTTCGCCGCCCAGTTGCGCTCCGGGTCCACACCCATGCGCGCCACCAGTTGCTCACGCGCCTTGGCCTGCTTGTGCAGCACCTTGTCGTCGGCGCTGAGCTTGCGCGTCGCCGCGGCGGCCTTGGCGCGCTCCTTGGTGTCGACTGCTTGACTGTTGCCGCCGGACGGGAGATCCCGGATATGTCCCACGCTCGATTTGACGACGAATTCCTTGCCAAGATACTTGTTGATGGTCTTGGCCTTGGCAGGCGATTCCACTATCACCAACGATTTGCTCATTGCTTGTAACGGTTCCTGATTACTGCGCGGGG
>JACCDH011785970.1_pt1 | contig 10981 bp, 9 predicted proteins | sample 7442481 | NCBI WGS metagenome assembly JACCDH01 (sample SAMN15323433, study PRJNA562643) | freshwater metagenome | isolation source: river surface water | place: USA:Blue River Watershed | collected 2017-08-15 | reverse complement strand
TGGGCTTGGCATGAGTACGGCATGCGTGTGGGTTTTTGGCGTTTATACGACGCGCTGAATCAACGCGGCATCGTGCCCACCATGGCCACCAACGGCATTGTGTGTGATTCATACCCACGCATTGTAGAAGCAGCGTTGAAAAAAGATTGGGAAATCATGGGTCATGGTTTTGTGCAAGGGCCCATGCACAAAGTGGAAAACCAACAAGAAGCGATTGAGGCGACCATCAACACCATCAAACGTGTTTGTGGCAAAGCCCCCGTGGGATGGGAGAGCCCCGGTCTGACAGAAAACGATCACACGCTTGACTGCTTGTCAGCCGCCGGCATTGAGTACGTGGCCGACTGGGTGCTCGATGATCAGCCCGTGTGGTTGAAGGCCAATCCCAAGCCCGTGTTGTCGGTGCCGTACACGGTGGAGATCAACGATATTCCCATGATGCTTTTGCAGCATAACCGTGCCGAAGAAATGCTGCTTCGTGGCGTGGATCAATTTGAACGTTTGTGGCAAGAGAGCGAAAAAATTCCTCGCGTCATGGCCATCAGTGTGCACCCCTACGTTACCGGTGTTCCGCACCGCATTGGTTACTTTGAAAAGTTGTTAGATCACATTTTGTCGCGACCAGGTGTTGTCATTCAAACCGGTGAACAAATTTCTAACGGGTACCGAGCCCAAGTGCCTGGCTGATCGGTATCGAGCTACACCCACATGTCAACAAGTGCCGCATCTTCCGCAAGTGAGATCAATAGCCTCGACGTGTTTTTGATTTTGTTGGTCACCATTTCATGGGGGTTGAATTACCCCATCATGAAGTTTGTGGTGACGTCTTATCCACCGCTCACATTTCGGGCATTCACATTCACCATTGGTTTTGTGTTGCTAGGGGCCTATGCTTTGCAGCGGGGTGAGTCTTTGCACATTCCGCCCTCAGAGCGTTGGTTGGCGTTCAAGTTGGGTATGCCCAATATGGTGTTGTGGCATGTGGGGTTGATCTATGGCGTGACGCTGCTCAACTCTGGTCGCGCAGCCATTGTGGGTTACACCATGCCGGTGTGGGCCCTGTTGGCAAGTGTGTTGATGTTTAATAATCAATTAACGCTGCGCGGCATTTTGGGTGTGGTCTGCTCGCTGTTGGCCACTTTTTTATTGGCCAGAGATGAAATGTCAAACTTTGCTGGACAACCGTTTGGCTTGGTGTGCACCTTGGCAGCCGCTATGGCATGGGGTGTTGGCAATGCCATGATGAAAAATTGCAAGATCAGCATCTCCAGCATGACATTGACTTTTTGGATGCTGTTGTTGGCCGCTGTTTGCTTCACGGTGCTGTCCTTCATTTTTGAGCAAGACCGGTGGGCTTGGCCCACGTGGATGCAATTTGCCGCTATTTTTTATGCAGGTGCTGTCACGTTTGCCATCAGCTATGTGGCGTGGTTTCGGGTGGCACGCAAGCTCACACCCGTTGCCAGTGGTTTGTCGATCATGATGGTGCCGATGGTGGGGCTGTTTGGCGGGTACTGGATGCTCAACGAAGTGGTGGGCCTGGCTGACATCATGGCATTGCTCTTGATTTTGTTGGCCATGATGATTGTCTTGATTCCCCGCCGAACAGCCGCTTCATCGGCGTGAAAGACAGCGTGTCATGTTGAAGGTGGATGTTCTTATTGTGGGTGGTGGTCCTTGCGGGCTCATGCTCGCCATCGAGCTGGGTCGACGTGGCATTCAAACGCTCTTGGTCAATGAGCAAGCGCACACAGCGTTCAACCCACAAGCCAATGCCACACAAGCGCGCACGATGGAGCACTTCAGGCGCTTAGGGTTTGCCGATGAAATTCGGGCCATGGGGCTGCCCCCCGATTTCCCGACCGACATTGCTTACTTCACGCGCTATGCCAAGCACGAGTTGGCCAGATTCAAATTACCAGCGGCCAAGGATGCCAAAAAAACCATTGCAGCGCTGAATGGTTCTTGGAGCGCTGCAGAGTTGCCGCACCGTGTCTCGCAAAAATTTGTTGAAAAATGTTTGCAAGAAAAAGCGCGTGCATTGCCTGGTGTTAGCCTTCGATATGGATGGCGCATGACGCAGTTTTCTGACAACAACGATTGTGTTGAAGCCACCATTGTGTCGGTCGGTGAGGGAACAACCGAACACGTGCAAGCGAAATACATGGTTGGTGCCGACGGCGCAAGAAGTGTGATTCGACAACAGATGGGGTGGGCTTTTGAGGGTGAGTCAGGTGTTCAGCGTGACTTCATGGGCGGTCGCATGTATGCCATTTATTTGCGCGCCCCTACGTTCTACCAAGTGACTGGCCACGCACCGGCTTGGATGAACGTGACCTTCAACACGCAACGCCGCGCCTTCATGGCGGCTGTGGATGGCCGCGAAGAATTTGCTTTTCATACACAGTTGCATGCGCATGAGCGAGAGGAGGCTATCACCGAAGAAGATGCAAAAACCATGTTTTGTGATGCGGTCGGTGCGTCTTTGCCTGTGGAGATTTTGTCGCGCAGAAGTTGGACAGCGGGGCATTGCTTGGTGGCGAGTCAATTTCAAAAGGGTCGGGTTTTCATCGCTGGCGACGCTGCGCATTTGTTCACCCCAACGGGTGGATTAGGCTACAACACGGCAGTGGAAGATGCCGTCAATTTGGGCTGGAAGTTGGCTGCGGTTCTCAAGGGCTATGCGCGCGCTGAAATTCTCAACAGCTATGCGCAAGAGCGCAAACCAGCAGCAGTTCGCAACACCGGTTATGCGAAAAAATTTGCCGATTCTTTAGGTCTTTTCAAGCCAGTTGCTGACATCGAAGATGACACCCCACAGGGGCAGTTGGCACGTCATGCTGCGGGCGAGTATTTGGCCTCACATGGCCGTTCGGAATTCAACATACCTGGCATCACCTTTGGTACGCGCTATGACAGTTCGTGCATGGTTGTGCCTGACGGCACGCAAGCACCTGCGGATGCAGCCAATGTTTACCAGCCCTCGGCAACGCCGGGCGGAAGAGCGCCGCATTTTTGGCTATCTGAGGGTCTTTCCCTATATGACACCTTCGGTTTTGATTGGACGTTGCTCAACTTTGCATTAGACGAAGCGAAAGCCGCGCAATGGACGCAAGCGGCTCAGCGCCGAGGCATGCCGTTGAAAGTGCAGTCTTTTCAATTGCCGGGGCTGCATGAGCTGTATGGCGCTGACTGGGCCCTCATACGCCCCGACCAAGTGGTGGCTGCGCGCGGTGATGCCCATGCAGACGTTGAAAGCGTGCTGGTCAAGCTGTTGGGCACGCGACTTTGAACCCACAGCGCGCATGGAATGTCGCACACGTTACAAGGTAAAAAAAATTTTCCGGAATACTGAGTTTGCGTTAGACAAACAAACCGAGCAACAAGAAATCTTTAGGAGACAACCATGGATTTGATTCGTCGCAAAGTGCTAGGGGCTGCATCTGCAGTTGCATTGGCCACAGGTCTGGCTGCAGGTGGCAATGCCATTGCAGCAGAACCCATCAAGATTGGTATGAGCATGCCGCAAACGGGCGGTTTGGGCGGGGGTGGCAAAGCTGCACTTTTGGGCATTCGGATGTGGGTGGATGATGTGAATGCCAAGGGTGGCTTGCTCGGGCGTAAAGTTGAATTCATTTATTACGACGATCAAAGCAACCCAGCCAACACCCCGGGCATCTATACCAAGTTGTTGGATGTGGACAAGGTCGATTTGCTGATTGCCCCATACGCGACCGGACCTACTGCGCCCATCATGCCTTTGGTCAAGCAAAGGCAAAAACTGTTGATGGGTAATTTCTCATTCCAAGTCAATGCCAAAATCAAGCATGACATGTGGTTCAACAACGCACCGTGGAACACCGCTGAAGGTTGGGCCAAAGGCTTCATGGAAGCAGGGCGCTCGACAGGTGCTAAGACCGTGGCGATCTTGGCCGAAGACGGTGAGTTTGCACAAAACTTGGCCGACGGTGCACGTCCTTACTTCAAGTCGTTGGGATTGAACATTGTTTATGACCAAAACTATCCTCCAACAACCAAAGACTTCTCTTCGTTGATTCGCGCCATCCGTGCATCTAACGCAGAGATTGTTTTCATTGCCTCTTACCCAGGTGCATCAGCTGCCATCGTGAACTCGATCAGCGAAATCGGTTTGGGCTCACAGGTGAAAATCGTGGGTGGCGCTATGGTGGGTTTGCAATTCACCCCTATTGCTGTGAACTTGGGTAGCAAGCTCAACGGCATCACCAACTTCCACTCTTACGTGCCCGGCATGCCTTTGCCTGGTGTGGACGCTTTCTTGAAGCGTTACACCGTTCGTGCTAAGGCTGAGAACACCGATGAGTTGGGCTTTTACTTGGCGCCTTTCAACTACGCCATTGGTGAAATGCTAGAGCAAGCCATCAATGCCACCAAGAGCATTGACGACCGCAAGCTGGCTGATTACCTGCGTAAAAACGAAATGAAGACCATCGTGGGTCCCGTTCGCTTTGACGAAAACGGTGAACGCGCCAACGTGCGTTTGGTGACCGCTCAGTTCCGAGGCCTCAAGGACAAAGACCAAGAGCAGTTCCGCAGCCCAACCAAGCAGGTGGTTTTGGCCCCCGCAGCCGACAAAACAGGTGAATTCATTTCGCCTTATGTAAAAGCCGCCGAAGCAAAATAATTTGCTGAGGTACGTTTGAACCATGTCGAGGGCTTTTAACACCTGCCCTCGACAAGTTTTGTTTGGTGAACAATGATGTTTTCTTTTGAGCTTCTTTACGAGGCAGTCATATTTGGCTTGTTGCTCGGTTGCTTTTATGCGGCTGTCAGCCTAGGCTTATCGGTCGCCTTTGGCTTGTTGGATGTGCCCCATGTTGCCCACCCCGCCTTGTTGATTGTTGGCTCATACGGCGCGTATTTGCTAGGCGGTTGGGGCTTTGATCCCTTGATCGCTGGTTTGCTGTTGATGCCTGTGTTTTTTGTCATTGGCATGGCGCTGTATCGCTTTTATTACGAAACTTTCGAGCGTCGTGGAAGTTCAGCAGGTGTTAATGGTTTGGCTTTTTTCTTTGGCATTGCTTTCATCATTGAAGTGTTGCTGGTGGTTGTATTCGGTGTCGACCAGCGCTCGGCTGAAGCTGAATACATTGGTGCCAGCTTGCGTTTGGGTGAACTGCGTGTTCCTTACCGTTTGATCGTTGCAGCGGGCGTGGCGTTGTTGCTCACAGTTGTGTTGACCAATTTTTTCTCGCGCACTTTTGTCGGTCGCGCCATCAAGGCGGTGGGTCAAGACGAAGGCGCGCTGCGATTGATGGGCGCTGACCCTGTCAAGATCAAGCAACTTGCATTTGGTATTGCAACTGCGGTCAATGCGTTGGCAGGTGCCATGCTCATCATCGTCAGCCCAGTTGAACCCACCATGGACCGTATCTACATCGGTCGCACATTCTGTGTGGTGGTTTTGGCAGGCATGGGCAGTATGAGCGGCACATTGGTTGCGGGGTTGGTCTTGGGTGTGGCTGAATCTATTGTTCTCACAATGTTTGGCGCATCTTGGGCAACAGCCGTTGCATTTGGTTTGCTGTTGTTGATGCTCGGCATTCGGCCTCAAGGCCTTTTTGGCAGGTAAGTGAACATGAAATACTGGACTGTTTCAGCCTTGGCTTTGCTGGGTGCGATTGCGTTGGCGCTTTCGGGAGCCAACGAATACATATTTTTTGCTGGCTTTGTTGTTTTACAAGCCATTGTTTTGGCAACTGCTTGGAATATTTTGGGCGGCTACGCTGGCTATGTGAACTTCGGTGTGCCAGGCTTTGTGGGCGTGGGTGCCTACAGTGCACTTGCTGTGCACTTGCTGTTCAATGCGCCTTTGCTGGTGCAAATCGTGGCAGGGGCAGCACTGGCAGGGCTATTGGGCTTGGCAGTGGGCCTGCTCACGCTGCGCTTGCGCGGCATTTTCTTTTCTATTGCCACCGTTGCAGTTGTTTTCATTCTTGAAGCCGTTGTGATGAACACTCGTTTTTTGGGCGGTGCCACAGGCCTTCAACTGACACGACCCACCGATGTTTGGTTGTTTGACTCTTACACCCGCATGCTTTTTGTGATGATGACCTTCATGGCCGTCATTGCCGTCTCGATTGCGCGGTATTTGCAAAATTCACACATCGGCCAAGGTTTGCGTGCTGTGCGTGATTCAGAAGAAGCCGCCGATTGTTCAGGCGTGCCCACGCTGAAACTCAAACTGATTGCCTGTGCCATTTCTGGCGCGTTGCTAGGTGTTGCGGGTGCCCCCATGCCGATGTACATGAGCTACATAGAACCTGCCTCAACCTTCAACCTGCACTATGCGGTCATTGCATTGGCCATGCCCATCATTGGTGGTACATCCCATTGGTTGGGGCCGTTGATTGGTGCTTTGATTTTGGGAACTTTGCAGCAAATCGTGACGGTCACCATCTCTAGCGAACTCAATGTGTTGGTGGTCGGTGTGTTGCTGGTTGTGTTTGTGGTTGTCGCCCCTGACGGCGTGATTGGATTGATTAAAAAATGGAAAACATCCTTGAAGTAAAGGACGTTGGCAAGAACTTTGGTGGGTTCACCGCGTTAAGCGGGGTGAACCTCTCCATACGAAAAGGCGAACGTCTGGGCCTCATAGGCCCTAATGGCTCTGGCAAGACCACCTTGATCAGTTGTATTTCGGGTGCTTTGCAAAACGATTTGGGTGCCATTCATTTCAATGGCAAACCCATTCAAACCTTGCCTGCCTACGCACGCACCAAGCTTGGCATTGCCAGGAGTTTTCAAATTCCGCGCCCGTTTCACAGCATGACTGTTTTGGAAAACCTCATGGTGCCATTGGCCTATGTGGGCGGCGTCAGCGGTGCCAAGGCGCATCAACAAGGCCTCGAAATTTTGGATGAAATGGGTTTGGCTGATAAAGCACATGCCGGTTCATCTTCGCTCTCGCAAGTTGAGTTGCGCAAGATGGAGTTGGCCCGCGCGATGGCCGCACGTCCCCAATTGCTCATCTCCGACGAAGCCATGGCCGGTTTGTCTGGCAGTGAAGTGGATGATGTGTTGGACATTTTGATCAAGCTCAACAAACAGGGCATCACCATCATCATGATCGAGCACATCATGCAGGCTGTGATGCGTTTTTCTGAGCGTCTCGTTTGCTTGGATGCAGGGCAAATCATCTGTGATGGTGACCCCAAATCCGTCGTTGCTAACCCACATGTTCAGAGGGCTTATCTTGGCGATTAAATTAGACATCAAAGATATTGCTGCCAGCTACGGCGCAGTGCGCGCGTTGCACAGTGTCAGCTTGAATATCAGTCAAGGCCAGACCGTGGCTTTGCTTGGCACCAATGGCAATGGCAAAAGCACGCTGATGAAGTGTGTCATGGGCATGGTCAGACCTACCCAGGGTTCTATTCATTTGGAGATCGATGGTCAAACGCACGACCTCACGCAGTTGTCTACCCAGGAAATTGTTAATTTAGGTGTGGCGTTGGTGCCTGAAGGGCGTCGGTTGTTTCCTAAATTGACGGTGGAAGAAAACCTGCTGCTGGGTGCTTATCGTGAGCAAGCCAGGGGGCATATTGCTGACAATTTGGCGTTCAGTTTTGAAGCATTTCCCGTGTTGGCCGAGCGTCGCAGGCAACTGGCCGGGTCGATGTCGGGCGGTCAGCAGCAAATGCTTGCCATTGCACGTGCCTTGATGTCTTCACCACGATTGTTGTTGGTGGACGAGCCTTCAGTGGGTTTATCGCCCTTGTTGGTTTCACAGACCATCACCAAACTCAAAGAACTCAAAGACCGCTATCAGTTAACCGTTTTGATGGCCGAGCAAAACTTCAACCAAGCGATGCGTGTGGCCGATTACGGTTACATCATCGTGCATGGCGAAATTGTGTTTCACAGCGACGTGGCTGCTTTGAAAGAAAACGAACTTGTGAAAAGCTTCTACCTCGGTGGTAGCCATTGAACAGGATGTCAGACCATGAAGGCTCCCGCTTTTGATTATGTGAAACCCAAAACCCTCGACGAGGCTTTTGCATTACTCAAGCAATATGGTTCGGGGGCACAAATACTGGCGGGCGGTCAGAGTTTGATGGCCATTTTGAACTTAGGGCTGGCCATGCCCGAAATCTTGGTTGATATTTCTGGCATCGAAGGGCTGAAAGACACTTCGGTCAACGAACACCATGTGCGTGTGGGCGCATTGGTCACCCACGCAAAGTTGCAAGCCAGCGCTGACATTGCGAAGCATGTGCCATTGTTGGCGCAGTGTGTGCCTCATGTGGCGCATTTGGCCATCAGAAATTCGGGCACCATGGGTGGCAGCATGGCTTTGGCAGACCCCGCGGCCGAATATCCTGCTGTGGCTTTGGCGCTCAATGCCGTCATCACTTTGCAAAGCGCACAAGGCACGCGTGACGTGTTGGCTAATGATTATTTCTTGGGCCTTTACGCGACCGCAAGAAGGGAAGACGAAATTTTGGTGGCCGTCTCTTTCCCCAAGCTCAAGCACAACCAAGTGATGGTGTTTGATGAGTTGACCCGCCGCCGTGGTGACTACGCCATGTGCGGACTTGCTGCTGCGTTTGACATGCAGGGCACACACATTGTTGCTGCCAGATTGGCCTATTTGTCGATGGGCGAGACGCCCGTCTTGGCAGCAAAAGCTGCAACTGCTTTGGTGGGCAAACCTTTGACTGAAGAAACCATTCAGGCAGCCCAAAGCGCGCTCGACAACGATTTGTCGCCCTCGGGTGATTTGCATGGCTCGGCCATGGGCAAGATGCATTGGGCAAAAGTTTTACTGGCACGCAGTGTTCGCCAGTTGGGAGTTGGTGGATGATTGAAAAGCAACGTGTTATTTCTGTCACGATCAATTCGGAGCATGTGGAACGTCCCGTTCTGGTTCGACAACATTTGACTGATTTTTTGCGCGAAGAACTCGACCTCACCGGCTCGCACCTAGGTTGCGAACATGGCGTTTGTGGTGCTTGCCAAGTGTTGGTAGATGGCCAGGTGGTCAGAGGCTGCTTAACCCTTGCCGTGCAAACCGATGGCAAGTGTGTTGAGACCATTGAAGGGTTGAGCGATTCGGGTGCTCTGGCCGATCTGCAAGAAGCCTTTTTAAACCACAACGCTTTGCAATGTGGTTTTTGTTCGTCGGGCATGTTGCTCACCGCTTTAGACATCGTGCGACACCATCCCAACGCCAAGCGCGAAGACATACGTGAGCACATCAGTGGCAACTACTGCCGTTGCACGGGCTACCAAGCCATTGTGGATGCCATTGAATCGGTGCTGATCAAGCAACGCGACTCGCACACTGTGGGAGCTGCCACATGAACGCACGCATGGAACTTCCCAACGCTGACAAAACGCTGTCAGACACGCACAAAAGCTACATCGGTCAATCTGCGCCCCGCTCGGGCAGCAAGCGCTTGTTGCAAGGCCGAGGGGCATACATTGATGACATGCGTTTTCCACGTCTTGCGCATGTGGTTTTTGTGCGCAGTCCCCACGCGCATGCCCTGATCAAGTCGATTGACCTGAGTGAAGTTCGTAAACAACCCGGCGTGATTGGCGCATTCACGGGCACGGACATTGCTGCTTACTGCACGCCTTGGGTGGGTGTGTTGGGGCATTTAAAAGGCATCAAGTCAGCGCCACAACACCCTGTGGCCATCGACCGTGCATGTTGGCAAGGTGAACCCGTGGCTGCCATCGTGGCGCAAACGCGCCGTCAAGCTGAGGATGCCTTGCACCATGTGCAAATCGACTATGAAGTTTTGCCAGTGATTGTTGAGTTGGCCGATGCGCTCAAAGGCGATTATGTGATTCACCCAGAGTTGGGTGACAACATTTGCTTTGAGCGGGAACTCAAAACCGACGACTTTGACGAAGCATTTGCCTCAGCACATGTGGTGGTTGAAAAAACATTCAAATTCGCTCGCCACACAGGGGTCACCAATGAACCGCGTGCGGTGCTGGCCGACTATCAACCCGCTGACAACAGCATCACGGTGTACCAAGCCACCCAAGCGCCGCACATGATGCAAGACATCATCTCCCGGCATTTGGGCATTCCAGAGTCGAACGTGCGTATTGTGTGCAAAGACGTTGGCGGTTCATTTGGTATCAAGGTGCACGTGTATCCAGATGAAATGGCCACCGCTGCTTTGTCTGTGATGTTGCGTCGTCCTGTCAAATTCATGGCCGATCGGCTGGAGTCATTTCTGTCAGACATTCATGCGCGTGAGCACATTGCCACCGTGCGAATGGCCTGCAGCAAAGAGGGCGACATCTTAGGTTTCGATCTTGACGACATGACAGGCATTGGCCCTTATTCGGTGTATCCCAGAACCAGTGGCATCGAAGGCAACCAAGTGGTGAACCTCACGGGTGGTCCGTATCGTCACAAAGCCTATCGCGCCAAATTGAAGGTGTTGTTTACCAATAAGAACGTCACCTGCCAATACCGCGCGGTGGGGCACCCGATTGCTGTGGCATTGACCGAAGGCATTGTGGATGTGGGTGCGCAAGCGCTGGGCATGGACCCCGCCGAATTTCGCCGTCGCAACTTGATCAGCGACGATGCTTACCCCTACACCTTTCCATCGGGTTTGAAGTTTGAAAAACTCAGCCATCACCAATGCCTCGATAAATTACTGGCCATGATGGACTACGAAGGGCTGCGTGCAGAACAAAAAGCGTTGCGCGAGAAGGGCATCTACCGCGGCATTGGACTCGCCGCCATGATTGAGGTGACCAACCCATCACCGGCTTTTTACGGTGTGGGCGGTGCACGTATCTCTGCGCAAGATGGCGCGACGCTTCGCCTCGACCCCGCTGGCATGCTCAACGTGTTGGTCAGCGTGACTGAGCAGGGCCAAGGCACAGAAGCGGTGTTCGCACAAATTGCTGCCTCGATGGTCGGTGTGTCTCTAGACAAAGTGCGTGTCATTACAGGCGACACCGCTGT
>JACCDH010344588.1_pt1 | contig 10981 bp, 10 predicted proteins | sample 7442481 | NCBI WGS metagenome assembly JACCDH01 (sample SAMN15323433, study PRJNA562643) | freshwater metagenome | isolation source: river surface water | place: USA:Blue River Watershed | collected 2017-08-15 | reverse complement strand
GCATCGGTAACCCCTCCCATGCCTGCCCCATGCTCGCGATCAGACACGTACCGGACTCCGGCTTCAATTACTGCGCGCGGTGTCATTCCGCAGGAGACAGCAGATGAATCACACCTCACCCACCGCCACCCTTTTTGGGGCGATCCTTTTCGCCTGGGCACTGTGCTCTGCGGGCGCCGCGATAGCCGTCGATCAGCAAACCCTGTACACCCAGAGTCTGGCAGCGACTTGCGCCAACTGCCATGGCACTCAGGGCAAAGGGGTCAGTGATGGATCAGTGCCAAGGCTCGCAGGCCTGAAGGCAGACTACATCGAAGCGCAGATGAAAGCGTTCAAGTCTGGCGAACGACAGGCGACCATCATGCATCAGCTCTCCAGGGGTTATTCCGACGAACAGATCCGGATGCTGGCGACGTACTTCCCCAGCCAGAAACCTTAAGGAGCGCGCGATGGACCGCAGAGAATTTCTGAAAGCAGGCGGCGCGCTGGCGCTGCTGTCCGGCCCGGTATCCGCATTTGCGATGCGTGGCGCGAAAGTGGTCGTGATCGGCGGCGGTTATGGCGGCGCGACAGCCGCAAAATATATTCGTCTGCTGTCTGGCCACACGCTGGATGTGACACTGGTCGAGCCGGACAAGGAATTCATCTCCTGCCCGCTGTCCAATCTCATCCTCGGCGGCAGCCGCAAGCTGGCCGACATCAGCCGCCCGTATTCAACGCTGAGCAAAAACCACGGCATTAATATGGTGCACGAGCTGGCAACAGCGATCGACACCAAAGCCCGCATCATCAGGCTGTCCGGCGGCAGCACACTCAGCTACGACAAACTCGTGCTCTCGCCAGGTATCGACCTGAACCTGGGCAGTATCGAGGGACTTGCCGACGCACAGGCATCGGGCCAGATACTGCAAGCATGGAAGGCCGGGCCCGAAACACTGGCGCTGCGCCGCCAGCTCGAAGCAATGCCGGATGGCGGTGTCTATGCGATCACGATTCCCGAGGCGCCCTTCCGCTGCCCTCCGGGACCGTATGAGCGCGCATGTCAGGTCGCCTGGTATTTCAAGAATTTCAAACCCAAGAGCAAAGTACTGGTGCTCGACGCGAATCAGGATGTGGTGTCCAAGCCTGCGTTGTTCAAGAAAGTCTGGGAAGAACAATACAAGGGCATCATCGAATATCGCAATCAGCACAAGGCGATCGCCGTATCGCCGAAAGAAGGTCTGATCAAATTCGATGTGCAGGATGATGTGAAAGCAAACGTGATCAATGCACTGCCGCAGATGCGCGCCGGGAAGATCGCGCTGCAAACGGGTCTGGCAAATATGGCGAACAACCGTTGGTGCGGCGTGAATTATCAGAGCTTCGAATCGGCGGTGGCAAAAGATGTGTTCATCATTGGCGATGCGATACAAGTCGCACAGCTGATGCCCAAGAGCGGCCATATGGCGAACAATCATGCCAAGGTCGCAGCAGCCGCCGTAGTCGCACAGCTCAATGGTCTGGAGATCAATCCGGCCCCGATGCTGACCAACACCTGCTACAGCTACGTCGATGACCGCAACGTCATCCATGTCGCCAGCGTGCATGAGTACGTGGCCACCGAGCAGACCTTCAAGGTCGTGCAGGGATCCGGCGGTTTGTCTGCTGGCCCCACCGAACTGGAAGGCCGACATGCCAATACCTGGGCCCGCAGCATCTGGGCCGACATGCTGGAGTGATCCGATGAAGATGCATCTCCTGATGACTGCAATGCTGATGCTGATGCAGATTAGCAGTCTGGCTGCGGATAAATCGACGGACAGACCGATGGCTATCGACAACGGTGGCCGCATGGACTTTGTCCATGCCGTACGGACCGGCACGCTCAGTAAAGAGCAAAAAGCAGCTCTCGAAGGGCGGCTGCAGGCAGAGTGCGCGAACCCAAGCAATCCCATCACCCTCGGCATGATAGAGACACGCGGCCCCGGCAAGTGCATGGCTTTCGTACGCAATCAGTGTGCTTGCACCGATTGTGAAATGCCGACCTATTGCCTTCCTCCTGAAAGCCGATAAGCAATGAGCGAGCGCATGACCTCACTTGTATCTCTTCCCGCCGGATCGAGCATTGACTGGTATTTTGATTTCATCTCGCCATTCGCCTATCTTCAGTGGCAGCGTTTGCGACGCGAGGCACCCTCACTGACAATCCATCCGCATCCTGTGCTGTTTGCCGGATTGCTGAAACACTGGGACAACAAAGGTCCGGTAGAAATTCCACCAAAACGCGGCTGGACTTACGCGCACTGTTTATGGATAGCGCACCGGCACCAGATTCCCATGCGGCTACCGCCGCAACATCCGTTCAATCCGCTGCCACTGTTGCGATTGTCGATTGCCCTGGGTAATTCGCAGGAAGTGGTGGACCGCTTGTTCCGCTTCGTCTGGCAAGATGGTCATTTGCCCGATGAGACCGAAGCCTGGGCGCAGCTGCTGAGCGAGCTGGGCGTGACCAGAGAAGTACTCACCTCCGATCAGGTGAAAGCACAACTGCTTGCCAATGGCGAATCTGCGATCGCCGCCGGTGTATTTGGCGTACCGACAGCCGTGGTCAATGAGCAGTGCTTCTGGGGAGTGGATGCTACTGACATGCTCATCGCCTTTTTGCGTGGCGATACATTTTTTTCGTCTGCAGAATGGGAAAAAGCGCATACGCTCCCTGAGGGAGCGCAGCGGCGCTGAAAAATTCCCCGTCACACCCGCCAAGAGCGGAGGAGAGTGACTATCGGTCAGGGCGACGGGGATACTGCCGTTAATCTTTGCTGATCAGAACGCGTATTTCATCCCGATCTGAAAAGTGCGTGGCATGCCAACCTGTATGCCACGAGTTCGGTCAACGATGTAGGTCGCATCACCCAGATTCTTGCCCGCGATGAAAAAATTCGCCTGTCCCAGTGTGTAGTTGAACACCGCATTCCAGATGCCGTATGCATCGATCAGACCTTTCTGTCCATCAGCGCTGGGGGTACTCTGATTATCAAAGCTCGCGTACTGCTCCCCGACGTATACATATTCAATTCGGGTGTTCCAGAACTGCGGCGCACGATAGCCGAGTGTCAGTGTCAGTAATTGTTCGGGTGCATAGGGCAGGCGCTTTCCCGACTGATTGACAACTGGTGTGGTCGATGTCGGGCTGTTGAAGCTGGATTTCTGCTCCGCAGTGGGCAGCCAGGTGAGCGCGACGCGGGCAAACACATTCCCCTCTACTGAGCTGCTCAGTCGGTCTGCCTGTCCCGCTAATTCCAGACCCTGGAACAATGCCTTACCCTCCGAGTAAGCGGTCGAGCCGCCGGCGATGCTGCCTACCTGAACGAGGTTACTGAAATCATTGCGGAAGACTGCGACATCGAAGCGAATATCTTTGGCGGGCGATGAACGCAGCCCCAGCTCTGCATTCACGCTGCTTTCTGCATTGAGATTCACCGAACCGCCGCTGCCGTTAATCGCATCCTCGACCCGCGGCGGGCTGAAGCCTTTATGCAAGCCGCCGTACAGCTGCGAATTGCTATCCAGCTCGTAGGTTGCGCCAATACCGGGTACGAATTCAGTGAAACTGGCATCGCCTGATTTTGGCGTTGTCGCCGTACTAGTGACAAACAGATTCCTTTCATAATTGATCTGTTCAATGCGAACAATAGGCGTGACCGCCAGACGCTCGCTGATCTGCGTGCGGTTTGACGCGAACGCCGACACCGCCTGAGCACGACGCTCCTGGCTCTCGATGACGCTCATGCCAGTACCACTCGTGTAATTGGTGTAGGACGAATAGCGCTCTTGCCTGCGCTTTTGTATCTCTGACTGCAGCTTCACGCCCAGCTCAAGATCATTCTGCAGACCCAACGTGGAATGTTTCTGGAACATGCGACTGTCGATGCCCAGCGTCGTGTACGCGCGCAGGCGACCATCGACCTGACAACTGGTCAGGTTCACAGGCCGGCAATCTGTCGAGGTCGATGCTTGTCGCCACCAGTCACGATCAAAATAGGCGCCGTAGACGCTGGTCAGCAAGCGCTGATCTGCATTCAGCTTCCATTCATGAGTTGCTGACAATCCGCTGCGGTTTGCATCAAAGTAGTCGTTTTTGAACGGATTCTGGCGCGCGTTGAACTCATACTCGGTCTGCGTCAAACCGGAATATGTGAGCTGCGAGTGCTCGCGGAAATGGCTCGCGCGCAAGGTAATCTGCTGATCATCATTCAGTCGTCCGACCCATTTGAAATTCAGGTCATCCAGACGGCTGTGCATGTTCTCTCGCGCGCCATCAGATTCCTTGTGATAGAGATCGACCATCGCGCCATTACCCGTCGCCATGAAGTGGCCATTCAGATAGCCGCGTGAACCGGCAGCAAAACCGACGAAGCCAGCGCGCTCCTGTTGTGGCATTGGCGTGATGTAGTTGACCACGCCCCCCGCCGTCTGTGGACCAAAGCGTATGACCTGACTGCCCTTGCTGACTTCAATCGCATCGTAGCGATCAATCGGTGGATGGTAGTAACTCGCATTGTCGCCATATGGCGCGAAGGACAGCGGCAAGCCATCTTCCAGCAACAAGGTCTTGGTCGAGCGTGTCGGGTTCTGCCCGCGAATACCGATATTGGGTCGCAAGCCCACGCCCTCTTCTTCACGCACATGCACGCCGGGCACTTTACGTAGAGCTTCATTGACATTGAAGACCCGGCTTTCCTCCAGCGTCGCTGCATCGATCACCTGCGCCGATCCGGGGCTATTGCTGGTACCGGTTGTCGTGCCGATCACGTCCACACGTGGCAGGCTGCGCTCTGCGGTTTCTTCTGCAGCGGTCTGCGCAAGAGTTTCGGTGCACAGTGCAGCGGCTGCCAGTGTCAGCACCGCCAGCCCTGCCGGATGGCTGGGGTTGGAAGGAATGGTTCTGCTACGCATGAAAACGGGACTCCGAGCTCAAAAAATTTTTCCGGGATTCAAAAATAAATCCTTTAATGCGAATCATTCTCGTTTATGTTTACATCTTTCGGCAAGCTTTTCTTGCAGAAAGCTGATAGCCCGAAGGGTTTTTCCAGCCTGAGCTGATTTCCCCCAAACTCAATTTATTTATTGAAATCAGTTACTTGCTTCAATTTCCGCACAGGTATCCACAGACTTTTCCACGAAAACTGTGGACAGCCTGCAAGCTTGACTATTTAATAAGCGGAAACATTTTCGGATCCTATGCCGGTGAGCGCCCCACCTTCTTTTTCGTCCTCCCAAGCCTCGCCATTTCGCAGCCTGTGCACCGACTGCGGCGTGTCCCGCACGGACGATCCAAAACGCTGCGGTCGCGCCTGTCAGTTCATTCGTCCCGACTATCCGGCGCTGGAAACCCAGACCCATGGCCGCAGCCGAGAGGCTGCACGGGAGCACGAAGCCCACTTTGGTGTCTTGCAGGGAATGCACAAGGCGGCGCTCAAGATGCCGTCTGAAGGTGCGCAATGGACGGGCATCACCACCCGGCTGGCGGAACGTTTGCTGGAGACTGATACCGTCGATGCCGTGCTGGCCGTCAAACCAGACCCGGCGGACAAGTGGAAACCCGAACCCGTGCTGATCACACGGGCAGCCGACATGGCGCAATGCCGGGGAATGCGCATGGGCTATGCGCCCTTGCTTGCGTTGCTGGAGCCCGCCATTCGCAGCGGTGTGAAACGGCTGGCCGTGATCGGTATTCCCTGTCAGGTGTACGCATTACGCGCGCTGGAACGCGAGCTGGGACTTGAGCAGTTGTACGTGATTGGCACGCCGTGCTCGGACAACACGACCACCGAAAATTTTCATCGCTTTCTGTCGCTGCTGGAGGCCGACCCGGACCGCATCACGTATCTGGAATTCCGCGCTGACTATCATGTAGAACTTCGCTATGACGATGGACGGCAGCGCACCATACCCTTCCTGCAATTACCTCTGTCTGATCTGCCGGCAGATTTTTTCCCGCTGACTTGCAAAACCTGCGTCGATTACACCAATACCCTGTCCGACATCACGGTCGGCTACATGGGAGGTGAAGGCCAGCAGTGGCTGCTGGTACGCAACGCACGCGGCCAGCAGATGCTGAACTTGCTGGGTGATGAAGTCACGCTGCGCGAGCCCAGCAGCGCGGGCAAGCGGGCCGGTGCCGTGCGCGGCTTCCTGCAGAACACACTGCGCGCCGCTGGTGGTCTGCCGCTCAGAAAAATGCCGCAATGGCTGAGGCCGGTGGTGGGCTGGCTGATGCCGCGCATCGGCCCGCGCGGGCTGGAATTCGCGCGGGCGCGTGTGGAAATGAAAGCTATCGAAACGGTAGTGCATCTGCGGCGCGAGCAGCCGGCGCGGCTGAAATCCATGGTGCCGGCGCATGTCTGGCCTCTGGTCGCGCCTTACGGAATCACGCCCACCGTGGAAGAGCGCCGCACGCGGAGCGAATCCCCGCCATTCCCCTGATCTGCTGCGGGTCTTTGCACCTGAGTGCAGCGCAAAAATGAAAAATTCTGGCTAGAATATTTCTGAGCTATTCAATGACTTGGCGTCAGCGCAACCGCCCTTTCATGCACCATGAGACTCAGCAGCTTATTCCGGATCCCCGCTAGCGGCCTTGTGCTGATGGCCATGCTTACTGCGTGCCACAACGGGCCCAAGACCTACGATGCATGCACACTGCAAGCATCCAGGAACGCTAAGAATGATCGCCAGTTCCAGGTGATGTCGCAGGCTTGCCGAGAACAGTTTCAGGCTCGCTTTCATTAGACGCCGTATTGCGAGTGACGCAGCAGTAACGCGTAGTCGCCGCACCACATGCTCAGGCAGTCGCCATGGCCATGCACTCAGCGGCGATGCTCATTGAGCGAAGGCGTAATTCGGGTTCGTAAATATCGCAGGTCAGAATGATCTCGTCAGCCCCGGTGGCCTGCTGTAATTGCGTCAATCCCTGTCTCACGGTGTCCGCCCCCCCGATCACTGCCGCGCCCAGAAAACCGGCGATGCCCTGCTGCTCCTGTGGCGAGAGGCGCTCCATGAGACCGTGCTCAGGCGGCTGCAGCGGCCTGCGATCGCCAGTCAGTATGCCCAGCACACGTCGAAAAACGCTGCTGGCCAGATAGTCGGCTTCTTCGTCGGTGGGCGCAGCGACCAGCGGCACGCCGATCATCAGGTAAGGCTCGTCGAGCACGTCCGAGGGTTGAAAGCGGCTGCGGTACAGATCGGCCGCCTGCATCAGAAAACGCGGCGCGAAGTGAGAAGCGAAGGCGAAGGGCAGCCCGCGCTCCGCCGCCAGCGAAGCGGAAAACAAGCTAGAGCCCAACAGCCAGATGGGTACCTGCGTGCCTGCGCCCGGCAGCGCTACCACGCGCTGCCCCGGCGACGCGGGTGCCAGTAGCCGCTGCAGCTCGGCGACATCACGCGGAAAATCTTCCTCAGTCTCGACCCGGTCACGGCGCAGCGCGCGCATGGTCATTGGATCCGTACCCGGTGCGCGGCCAAGACCCAGATCAATACGACCAGGATACAGCTCAGCGAGCGTGCCAAACGCCTCGGCCACCGTAAGTGGCGCGTGATTCGGCAGCATGATGCCGCCCGAGCCCACGCGAATACGATGTGTGCCGCTGGCGATATGTCCGACCAGCACCGCCGTGGCAGAGCTGGCGACGCCCTGCAGATTGTGATGCTCAGCGACCCAGTAGCGCGTGAAGCCCAATGCTTCGGCGTGTTGCGCGGTACGCTGCGCTTGCCAAAGCGCATCGGCCATGCTGGCGCCCTCGCGCACAGGCACGAGATCCAGCATCGACAGTCGGATGGGGTGTTCGGTGTCCATGCCGCTTATTGTAGTACCAGTCGTCTAGCGCCTGGTCAGGGTTTGAACATTTGATGACTGGCGTTTCGGTAAACTTCAGGCTTTGAATGCCCTGAACCGGAAATACGCGATGCGACCAACCACGTCACTTGCCCAACTGATCCTAATGACCATGCTGGCAGGATTGCTCACAGCTCGGCCGGCCAGCGCTCAGCAATGTGAAGACCTGATCAAGATGGACGGCCTTTTTACCAAGGCCCGGACGGACTGTCCCTTCGCTTATTACGCGTGGCGCTTCCAGCAGGACTCGCAAGTGTGCATGGAAAAAGTTGGCAAAGGCGCCTCGAAGGATCTGTTCATGAAAGGCCAGCAGACATTCGACAGCAAGTCAAAAGAGATGGGCAAAGAAGCGCTGTGTCAGAAGCTGCTGCGCGACTTTCCGATGACGGTCAAGCGTTAGTACCTTGAGTCGCATTCGCTAAGCCTGCTCACAGGCCGGCGATCTCGACGCGCTGCCCCAGTAGCGGCACACTGGCATCCCAGTGCAGCTCTCGACCGACACGAATCCTCAGCGCATCCGCCGCATTTGCCTCGCCGTGGTTGATGAATACATGGCGAGGTGCCCGAGGTGCCGTCTTCATCCACGCAATCAGTTGACTGGCATCTGCATGCGCTGACATACCCTCCAGCGAAACAACCTCTGCATTGATGCGCACATCCTCGCCAAAGATACGCACGGAGCGCTCTCCTGCGACCATCTTCGCGCCGCGCGTGCCACCCGCCTGATAACCGGCAAACACGATGCTGTTACGATGATCAGGCCCGAGCGCACGCAGATGATGCAGTACACGACCGCCCGTCGCCATGCCACTGGCGGAGATGATAATGGCCGGGTAGCGCTGCTGATCCAGAGCGCGCGATTCGTCAACCGTGCGGCAAATCTGTGCGACGTGTGACATTCCTTTGCAATCGTCCACCGACAGTCGGTGCTCGCGGCGATGCCGCTGATAGATATGCATGGAGTCGATCGCCATCGGACTATCGAGGAATACCGGCAAATCGGGGATACGCCCGGCTTGCTTGAGCAGAAAAATCTCGTACAGCAGATTCTGCGCACGGCCCACAGCAAACGAAGGTACCAGCACGGTGCCACCGCGTGCCGCTGTGCGGGTGATTACATCGACCAGTTCGTCGCCACCGTCCGACGGTTCGTGCAGGCGGTCGCCATAGGTCGATTCAACGACCAGATAATCCGCATGCTCGATGGGCTCAGGCGGCCGCATCACCAGATCATCCGGCCTGCCGAGATCGCCTGAGAACAGCAAACTGCCGCGCGCGGTACGAATCTCTGCCGAACAGGCGCCCAAAATATGGCCAGAGGGTCGCAGCCTCATGTTGATCATGCCTACAGCGATGATCTGCCCCGGCTCGACAGGCCTGAAAAATTTCAGCGCATGACGTGCATCTGCTTCGGTGTACAACGGCAGCGCGGGGTTATGCCGGGAGGATTTATGGCGGTTCGCGAAATTCGCATCCTCTTCCTGCAGATGTCCACTGTCGGGCAGCAATAGTCCGCATAGTTCAGTGGTGGCGGCGGTTGCATAGATCGGCCCCTGGAAGCCATTCCTGACCAGAAGCGGCAGCGCACCGCTGTGGTCCAGGTGGGCATGGGTGAGGACCACCGCATCCAGACTGCGCGGGTCGAACGGCCATGCATCCCAGTTCATCAGCCGCAGATTTTTGTAGCCCTGAAACAGTCCGCAGTCGATCAGTATGCGCTTGCCTTGATGCTCGATCAGGGTCTTGGAGCCGGTCACGGTGCCGGCAGCACCGAGAAAACTGAGTTTCATTCGTAAGTCCCCCGGTGCTGATTGTGGTGTGGCAATGAACTGTGGCAGTTACAGATGCAGGTAAGCCATTCCACCCAGTATGATGCCGAATCCAGCCAGTCCATACATAGCCAGCTCCATGCCCCGACGCCGCGTCAGTAAGGCAATCGCCGCCAGCGCGATAGACACCTGAACCGCCGTAGTCGCCTGCGCCCAGCGATGATGCTGGTGCATTTGTACCTCGGATTGTTCATCCCAGTCACGAGATTCTTTCTCCAGCGCCTCAGCTTTGGCCTTGATCTCCTCTTTCTCGGTCTTGTAGCGCTCGATAGACTCGGCGTAACGCTGACGGCGTTCGGGCTGGGAAACCACATCCAGCGACAACTCTGCGAGATTCTGCTTGCTGCTCTTGGCCTGATAATAATTCCACTGATTTGCAGCCTCGGTCTTTTTGATCGCTGCATTATTTTTGAACAGCGCCGCATTCGCCTGCGTGTATCCTCCCATGTAGGAAAACAATGCTCCTACTGTCGCGAGGATAGCCGTGGCAACGGCCATGCTGGTCGATCCATTGTGAGCGGCGTGTTCAACCTCGTGATCGTGAGGGCCATGGACGTGAAATCCGGATTCAGACATGCTATCTCCTGTGTTGTGCAGCGCGTGTCATGCGCTGCAACGATGATCAACCGAATGGTTTGCATTAGCTCCCCCGCAGCCAGCCAATTTATTGCATCCTGGACACGCGGACGATGAATGATATCAAGCAACCCAAGTCCGACCTGCTGCCCTCGGGTCTACCCTCGGAAGTCGCCGCTCAGCGCCTGAGAGACGAGGGCGCGAACGAACTGGGCACCAGCCAGCGCCGCGCTCTGGGCAGTATCGTGCGCGACGTACTCACAGAACCCATGTTCATGCTGCTGCTGGTTGCTGGCAGCATTTATCTGATGATGGGCGATCGCAGCGAGGCACTGGCATTGCTGGGCTTTGTGGCGATCATCATGGGTATCACGGTATTTCAGGAACGACGTACCGACAATGCACTGGCCGCATTGCGCGATCTCTCCAGTCCGCGTGCGCTGGTGAGGCGCGACGGTCAGATGATGCGCATCGCCGGGCATGAGCTGGTGCGCGAGGACTGTCTGCTGCTGGCCGAGGGAGATCGTGTGCCCGCCGATGCGCTGCTGCTGAGCGCACACGAACTAGCCACTGATGAATCGATGCTGACTGGTGAATCGCTGGCTGTCAGCAAGGTCTCGGGAGATACCGTTTATGCGGGCACGCTCGTCATTGCCGGTCAGGGTGTTGCGGTCGTGACCGTCACCGGCAAGCGCACTGAGATGGG
>JACCDH011789150.1_pt1 | contig 10982 bp, 11 predicted proteins | sample 7442481 | NCBI WGS metagenome assembly JACCDH01 (sample SAMN15323433, study PRJNA562643) | freshwater metagenome | isolation source: river surface water | place: USA:Blue River Watershed | collected 2017-08-15 | reverse complement strand
CGCATGCGTTCGCCGCGACCGGCGGCCAGGATGAGGGCGGGCAGGATGAGAGGCATGCGCCGATTATCGGGGTGGATGCCCCCCGTTCGGAGACGCGCTTGTGTTCTCAAGGCCCCATGTCGGTGGACACCGCTTCAGGGCGATGGCGTGGCAGCTCCAGCAAGCCTCTGGCGCCCTGGATCGCCTCCGTCTGGATGATCGGGCGATGTGCCAGCACGGGGCCGTACATGGTGGCAAAGGCCACATCAGCCGCGTCACGCCCGGTGCCCAGTCGCACAAAGCCCATGGGGATGGCCGTGCCCGAGGCATCAAAGATGAACCAGCGACCACCCACGTAGACCTCCACATAGGCGTGAAAGTCGGGTGGACCCAGCACCGGGTCTGCACCATAGTCCGTGCCCGTGGTGAAGCGCGCCGGGATGTTCAGCGCGCGGCACATCGCGATCATCAGGTGTGCAAAATCGCGGCATACACCTGTGCGGCTTTGCAGTGTCTCGACCGCCGAGGTGTTGCTGTTGGATGTGTTGGACGTGAACTTCACCTGCTGTTGCACCCATTTCTGGATGGCTTGCACCCGCCCATAGCCCATGGGCAAGGACCCGAACTCCTGCATGGCCAGTTGCGTGAACTGATCGGACTGGCAATACCGGCTGGGTTGCAGGTAGCGCAGCACCTCAAAGGGCAGGTAGGCTACGGGCACTTCGGCCAGTTGGTCGGGCTGCGCAAAATAGTGCGCCACGTCCATGCGGGCCGTGTAGCTGACCTTGAGCTCGCCGGGCAGGGCGCGCAGGCGCATGTAGCGGGTGCCGGTGGCGGCGTCGGTGTGGATCTTGGGAAACACCGACTGGCTCAGCGTCAGGCGCTCGGCGCTGACGGTCTGGCAGGCGGTGTGTGCCGCATGGATGTTGAAGATGAAGTCGGCGCCGTCTGCGCCAATCTCATAGCGCAGGTCTACTTGCAGTTCGATGCGGGTCATGTGTGGTGCCTCGGTTCAAACCAGGCACATCCTTTGGGTGTTGAACCCCATCATGCAAGACTTGGACCCATTGCTGACGATGGCCACGCAAAAAAGCCACCGCTAGGGTGGCTTCTTGCTGCCAAGTGCTTGTCGCACAAGGCTTAATTTTGGTGGCGCTTCACGGACTCGAACCGCGGACCTGTGGATTATGATTCCATCGCTCTAACCAACTGAGCTAAAGCGCCATCGAGACCAAAATTATATGACGGTTTTCCTGGGCGATGCAAGTGCCTCGCAAAATTTTCGTGGCGCCCACCGGGCAGCTCTTGAAAAACGGCCCGCCCCACCTCAGTTGTCCATGCACCTGTGTCTCACCCTATGTCAGCACCAGAACAGCCATGGACAAAACCACTCATTCCTTCCAGGCCGAGGTCAAGCAACTGCTGCACCTGGTCACACACGCCCTGTACTCCAACAAGGAGATCTTCCTGCGCGAGCTGATCTCCAACGCCTCGGACGCCTGCGACAAGCTGCGCTTTGAGGCCCTGGACAACAGCGCTTTGTACGAAGATGCACCCAACCTCGAGGTGCGCGTGCTGGTCGACAAGGCCAACAAAACCCTGACCATCCGTGACAACGGCATCGGCATGAGCCAGTCAGAGGCCATCGACCACCTGGGCACCATTGCCAAGAGCGGCACCAAGGAATTCATGGGCCTCCTCTCGGGCGACCAGCAAAAGGACGCCCAGCTCATCGGCCAGTTCGGCGTGGGCTTTTACAGTGGCTACATCGTGGCCGACCGCATCACGGTCGAGACCCGCCGCGCGGGCGCCCCGGCCAGCGAAGGCGTGCGCTGGAGCAGCGAAGGCACCGGCGACTTCGAGGTCGAGGCCATCGACAAGCCCACCCGCGGCACCGACATCATCCTGCACCTGCGTGATGGCGAGGAAGAATTCCTCCAGTCCTGGAAGCTGCGCAGCATTACGGCCAAGTACTCCGACCACATCTCTCTGCCCATCCTGATGCAAAAGGAAGTGTGGGACGCTGAAAAAGGCGAGCATGTCGCTCAGGACGAGTGGGACACCGTCAACCAGGCGGCTGCCTTGTGGACCCGCTCGCGCAGCGACATCACCGAAGAGCAGTACCAGGAGTTCTACAAGCAGATCAGCCACGACAGCGAGGCCCCGCTGGCCTACACGCACAACCGCGTCGAAGGCCGCAGCGAGTACACCCAACTGCTGTACGTGCCCGCCAAAGCCCCCTACGACCTGTGGAACCGTGACAAGCGCGGCGGCCTCAAGCTGTACGTCAAGCGCGTCTTCATCATGGATGACGCCGAAGCCCTGCTGCCCAGCTACCTGCGCTTCGTCAAGGGCGTGATCGACAGCGCCGACCTGCCCCTGAACGTCTCGCGCGAGATCCTGCAGGAAAGCCGCGACGTCAAGGCCATCCGTGAAGGCTGCACCAAGCGCATCCTCTCCATGCTGGAAGACATGGCCCATCATGACGATGCCGCCATGCGCGACAAGTACGCCGCCTTCTGGGACGAGTTCGGCTCGGTCCTCAAAGAAGGCATTGGCGAGGACTTTGCCAACCGTGAGCGTCTGGCCAAGCTGTTCCGCTTTGCCTCCACCCACGCTGACAAGGGTGTCTCCCTGGCCGACTACGTCAGCCGCATGAAGGAGGGGCAGGAGGCGATCTACGTGATCACGGCCGACTCGCTGGCCGCAGCCCGGAACAGCCCGCAGATCGAGCTGTTCAAGAAAAAGGGCATTGAGGTCCTGTTGTTGACCGACCGCGTGGACGAGTGGCTGCTCTCGCACCTCTACGAGTTCGAAGGCCACCCGCTGCAAAGCGTGGCCAAGGGCGCCGTGGACCTGGGCAAGCTGCAGGACGAAGAAGAAAAGAAGAAGGCCGAGGAAGCGGCCGAGCACCTCAAGCCCCTGCTGGAGCGCCTCAAGACCTCGCTGCAGGAGCGTGCCAAGGACGTGCGCGTGACCACCCGGCTGGTGGATTCACCCGCCTGTCTGGTGATGGAGGAGGGTGACGTGTCCGGCCATCTGGCGCGCCTGCTCAAGCAGGCCGGTCAGCAAGCCCCAGAGTCCAAGCCCACGCTGGAGATCAACCCCGACCACGCGCTGGTCAAAAAGCTGGAGGCCAGCGAGGCCTTTGACGACATGGCCCTGGTGCTGTTTGACCAGGCCGTGCTGGCCGAGGGCGGTCACCTTGACGACCCGGCCGCTTACGTGCGCCGCGTCAATGCCCTGCTGACGTCCTGAGGTCCAGGGGCACGGCGGCAGAATTGGCAGCCGTGTCCCGAGGGGCGTCAAAGGCAAAGAAGGAGTCGGCAAAGCCCGAGTCGGCAAAGGTCGAGTCCTTCTGCCGTGAGGCGCGCTCCTCCCGCCGGCGGTTGAGCTTCTGGGCCAGCTCGGCGCGGGCCTGCACCAGCGGTGAGGTGCCCACCACCTCGGCGGTGGGCGTGGCGCCCAGGGCCCACTGGGCCAGGATGGCGCTGTCTGGGCGCTGTCCGACCTGGCAACGCAGGTACCGGATCCGGCAGGCATCCAGTGCGGCGGCTTTCATGCGCTGGCTGCGTGCAGAAATGGCGCGGCTGGGCGTGTCCAGGTCAATGACCGACACCACCGTGCCATTGGGTGTGCACACCGCGAACGAGACATTCAGGGTGTGCAGCCGGTCAAACCAGATGCGGGCTTCGCTTTCTCGGTCGGCCTGACAAAAACGCAGCAAATTGAGCTTGGCGAGCACCACGTGGTTGGGCAAGGCCAGCTTGAGCTCGCGAAACATCAGCCGCTCTTCGGTGGTGAAGAGCGGGCGCGCATGCAGATTGAAAGCGCGGGGCCAGTTCCTGATCTCGCTCTGGTGGGCGTTGTGCCACCAATGGCCCACAGCCACGCCCACGGCCAAGGTCAGCAAGGGAATGACGATCTGAAGTGCTTCTGTGTACATCGGGAGTCCTGGCGGATACGGCTGTGTCGCCAATGACTCTGATCGTATGCCTTCAGGGCCTTGCTCGTCATCCCTGCTTGGGGGGAACCAGGTTGCCAAGTTGACTCATTCGTGACCAAGTGTCACCAAAGCATGGGAAATTCACCATGCAGAAAAAAGAGCGTGGATCCACTGCCGTGCGCTCAGGATCCGCGCTTTGATGCGGAACACCAACTCCGCGCCGAGATCCTGGGCCTTGCCCTCCAGATGGGTGGTGAAGGTGTCGGGCGGCAGGGTCAGCCAGGCTTCAGAGTCGGGGCCCGAGGTCTCCACGGCGGCGCCAGCCCGCATGGCGATCTTGAGCATGGGCCGGTTCTCGGTCAGCGCATTGATCACCAGGGACGTGGCACCTCGGTTGCGTGCATGCATCACCGCGTGGTCAAACAGGCGCTGGCCCAGGCCCAGCCCGCGTGCCGACGGCAGCACCGACACGCCGAACTCCATGGTGTGGCCTTCCGCCCCCACCGGGCGGCTTTGGGTGCCCAGATCCGCCAGGTGGGCCATGGCCACCAGTTGCAGCTTCCCGTTGAAAATGCCGAAGACCTCGTCGCGCTTGAAATCGATCGCGGCGCAGTACCGGGTGACCTGCTCCAGCGACGCGCGGTAGCCAAACCGCAGGTAGCGGTCGTGCTCATCCAGTTGCAGCAGGTGGTCCACGATCCGGCTGCGGTGGCGGGCACGCAACTGGCGGATGGGAATCCAGGCGTGGGTGATGGCGCGGCGATGCGCGAGGCGTCGGGCGTCCTGCTCCGCCGCATCCTGACGCGCCTGGTGCGCTGCCTGTCGGGCGGCCGATGCAGAAGCCTCGATGCCGAACTGTTCCAGTTCAGGCGAGGGCTTGGCGGTGACCATGTCGTTCCTTGGTTGATGACCTAGGGTTTCTACTAGTCTGACGGCTTCTCTGGAACCCTGCAAGGCCATCTGCACGTTTCCTGACCTGCATCAGGGCATTGCAATGACCGATCAACCTGTGCTAGAGTGTGCAGTTCCCCGTCTTTGGTTGCCGGGGTGGGGTGTTTTTTGCCCTGTTCGTTGGCCTGTCAGGCCTGCGAGCAACGTCAGCCGCGAGGCCGCCAGCAGTGAGTCGCCTGATTGTTCACTCAGTCGGGTCGGGCATCGATCAGAAGTGGTACCAAGGCAGACAGTCAGCCGTTTTCATCCTCACAAGGAAACTCTCATGAAGACTTTCAGCGCCAAGCCGGCCGAAGTTATCCACGAGTGGTTTGTGATCGACGCCACCGACAAGGTGCTCGGACGAGTAGCCAGCGAAGTTGCTCTCCGTCTGCGTGGTAAGCACAAAGCCATTTACACCCCTCACGTTGACACCGGTGATTTCATCATCATCGTCAATGCGGACAAGATTCGCGTCACTGGCACCAAGGCCACTGACAAGGTGTACTACCGTCACTCGGGCTTCCCTGGCGGCATCCACGCCACGAAGTTCAAGGACATGCAAGCCAAGCACCCTGGCCGCGCCATCGAGAAGGCCGTCAAGGGCATGCTGCCCAAGGGTCCTCTGGGCTACGCCATGGTCAAGAAGCTGAAGGTTTATGGCGGTGCCGAGCACCCCCACACCGCTCAGCAACCCAAGCCGCTGGAAATCTAAGGAGCCATCATGATCGGTAACTGGAACTACGGCACAGGTCGTCGCAAGTCGTCTGTCGCTCGTGTCTTCATGAAGAAGGGCACTGGCCAGATCGTCGTCAACGGTCGTCCCGTTGAAGAGTACTTTGGTCGTCAGACCTCCATCATGATCGTCAAGCAGCCTCTGGCGCTGACGGGCAATGTGGAAGCCTTCGACATCAAGGTCAACGTCCGCGGTGGCGGTGAGTCCGGCCAGGCCGGTGCAGTTCGTCACGGCGTCACGCGCGCCCTGATCGATTACAGCGCTGACCTCAAGCCAGAATTGAGCCGCGCAGGCTTCGTGACTCGCGATGCTCGTGAAGTCGAACGTAAGAAGGTCGGTCTGCACGGCGCTCGTCGCAGGAAGCAGTTCAGCAAGCGCTGATCCTTCTTTCGCGATTCGCCCCTGGCGGATTCGCGAACCCAAAAACCCGCCTGGGCAACCATGGCGGGTTTTTTCATGGGCCCGTACAATCGCGCTCTTTGCTTTTTTGTGCAGGTCAGGATAAGGAATGGACATGATCAAGGTGGGCATCGTCGGCGGCACCGGTTACACCGGCGTGGAGTTGTTGCGCCTGCTGTCGCAGCACCCCCAGGTCCGCATCACGGCGATCACGTCGCGCAAGGAGGCGGGCATGCCGGTCTCCGACATGTACCCCAGCCTGCGCGGCCATGTGGACTTGGCGTTCGTGACGCCCGATGAGGCCGACCTCAAGTCCTGTGACGTGGTGTTCTTTGCCACCCCCCACGGCGTGGCCATGGCTCAGGCCCGTGAGCTGCTGGCCGCTGGCGTCAAGGTCATCGACCTGGCCGCTGATTTCCGCCTGCAGGATGTGGCCGAGTTCGAGCAGTGGTACGGCATGGCCCACACCTGCCCCGACCTGCTGGCCGAGTCGGTCTACGGCCTGCCCGAGATCAACCGCGAAGCCATCAAGAAGGCCCGCCTGATCGGCAATCCCGGCTGTTACCCCACCTCGGTGCAACTGGGCTATGCCCCCTTGCTCAAGGCCGGCCTGATCGAGCCCACGGGCCTGATCGCCAACTGCGCCTCCGGCGTCTCCGGCGCCGGCCGCAAGGCCGAGGTTCACACCCTGATGGCCGAGGCCAGCGACAACTTCAAGGCCTATGGCGTCAAGGGCCACCGTCATGGCCCCGAGATCAACCAGCAACTGCGTGCCATCGCCGGCAACCCCGATGTGCAGTGCCTGTTCGTGCCGCACCTGCTGCCCTTGATCCGCGGCATTCATTCCACCCTGTACGCGCGCCTGAACAGCGCGGGTCAGGCGGCCGACCTGCAGGCCACCTTCGAGGCCTTCTACCGGGGCGAGCGTTTTGTGGACGTGATGCCTGCGGGCAGCGCCCCTGAGACTCGCAGCGTTCGCGCCAGCAACAACGTGCGCATCGCGGTGCATCGTCCCTTGCCCGACACCGTGATGGTGCTGGTGGTGGAGGACAACCTGACCAAGGGAGCCTCTGGCCAGGCCGTGCAGTGCATGAACCTGATGTGCGGCCTGCCAGAGCACCAGGGGCTGACGCTGGTGCCGGTGCTGCCCTGATGCGTTGGCGACTGTTTCGGCGGCGGCTGTCGATCAGCTCGCCGCGCATGACGGTGCGCAGTCACCTGCCCTGGCCTTTGCGCTGGGCGGTGGCGGCCGTGGTGCTGGGCTTTTCGGGTGCGCTGGCTTTGTGGGCCTTCGAGTTTGGCAAGGGCATTGCTGGGCTGGATGTGGAGTCACGCGAGGCTGCGCAAGCCTTGGCGCAGGCGCGTCAGCAGATCGAAGACTTGCGCAACGACCGCGAGCAGGCCCAGTCCATTGCCAACACGGCCGACAGCCTGCTCAAGGCCGAGCGGGCCACCCAGGCGCGTCTGGCCGAACAGGTCAAGGCGTTGGAGATGGAAAACCAGGCCCTCAAGGACGACTTGGGCTTTTTCGAGCGCTTGCTGCCAGCTTCGGGTGAGGGCATGTCGGTGCGTGGCCTGCAGGCCAGCCTGCCCGCGCCAGGGCAGTTGCGCTACCAGTTGCTGGTCATGCAGCAAGGGGGGCGTGCCATGCCTGAGTTCCGGGGGCGCTGCGACGTGCTCTTGTCCGGTCAGATGGACGGTAAGCCCTGGGTCATGGCCGCACCTGTGGTCAGCAAGCCCTTGCAGGTGCGCCAGTACCTTCGCATCGACGGGGTGGCGACATTCCCTGCTGCGGCCGTGGTCAAACAGGTGGAAGTGCGCGTGCTGGACGAACAGGGGCGGGTGCGCGCCACGCAGAGCATCAAACTGTGATGCGGTGCACAATCGAGTGGTTGACGCCGGGCCGATTTGATGTGAACCTCTCGTCCCCTGGACCGACCCACAAGGAGCTGTGACCCATGTTTGGCTGGAAGAAACACCCCCCCATCCACACCCTGATTGGTGAAGGCACCGTGGTGCAAGGCGAGATCCGTTTCACCGACGGCTTGCGCATCGATGGCGAAGTGGTGGGTGACATCACGGCCGTGGGTGACAAGCGCACCATGCTGGTCATCAGCGAAAAAGCCAAGGTCACCGGCCAGGTCCGCGCGGGCCACGTCATCATCAATGGCCTCGTCACCGGTCCGGTTGAATCCGAGGACTTGCTCGAACTTCAGCCCAAAGCGCGTATCGTGGGCGATGTGAAGTACGAGTCCCTTGAAATGCACCAGGGTGCCACCATCGACGGTGAGTTGCACCCCCTCAAGGCGGAAGACAAACCCGCCCTGAAGCTGGCGGCCAACAACGCCTGAGCCCCTGGGCCGCCGCTTCCCCCGATTTTTGGAGAACCCCATCATGAGTACCGCCACCGCAACCCTGAATCCTACCCACGACATCCCTGAGGCCCCTCCGGTCCCCCTGGTCTTCACGGACAGCGCGGCCTCCAAGGTGGCTGAGCTGGTGGCCGAGGAAGGCAACCCCGACCTCAAACTGCGCGTGTTTGTGCAAGGTGGTGGTTGCTCGGGTTTTCAGTATGGCTTCACGTTTGACGAGATCGTCAATGAAGACGACACGCCCATGACCAAGAATGGCGTGACCCTGCTGATCGATGCCATGAGCCTGCAGTACCTGGTGGGCGCCGAGATCGACTACAAGGACGACCTGGAGGGCGCCCAGTTCGTGATTCGCAACCCCAATGCCACGACCACCTGCGGTTGCGGCTCGAGCTTCTCGGTCTGATCCAGCCCGGCCGGGTTCAGGCCGGGTAAATGGCGCCCAGCACGCGCGGCCCTGCCGCACCCGTGACCTGGGGCACATTGCCGGGCCGCCGATGCACGGTGGCCCAGGCCAGCCAGGCAAACGCCGCAGCCTCCACCTCCATGGGGGGCAGATTGACGGCACGGGTGTCTTGCACCACCAGGCCTGTGTCAGGCGCCTGGGCGCTCAAGGCCGCTTGCAGCCGCTTCATGAAGTGCGCATTCAGCGCACCTCCCCCACACACCAGAACCTGCTGCGGCCACGTGCCGGTACTGCCCATGGCTTGCGCGGCGCTCACGGCGGTCAACTCGCACAAGGTGGCCTGCACATCGGCGGCCCGGGTGCTGGCCTGAGCCGCGTCCAGGCCACATCGGTTCAGCCAGTCCTGCAACCAGCCCGCATGAAACAGATCGCGGCCGGTGCTTTTGGGGGGCGAGCGATGGAAGTAGGGCTCCTGCAGGGCCAGGGCCAACCAGGGCGCCTGCACCTGTCCTGAGGCGGCCCAGGCCCCCTCGGCGTCATAGGCCTGACCCCGATGCTGCTGGCACCAGGCGTCCATGAACACATTGCCCGGTCCGCAGTCAAACCCCAGTGGGGGCTGGCCGGGGCGCAGCAGGCTCACATTGGCCATGCCGCCCACGTTGAGCACGGCCACGGCCTGGTCGCTGCGGCCCATCACCACCTGGTGAAAAACGGGCACCAGGGGGGCGCCATGGCCGCCAGCGGCCACATCGCGGCTGCGCAGGTCGGCCACCACATCCACACCGGTCAACTCGGCCAGCAGGGCAGGGGCCAGCAACTGCAAGGTGTAGCCCAACTCGGGGTGGTGCCGCACGGTCTGGCCGTGGGCGCCTAGGGCCAGCAAGGGAATGTGGGCGGGCAGGTGCGGGCGCAGGCGCTCGACCACCTGGGCATACACCCGAGAGATGGCCTGGCCGGCTAGTGCGGCGCGGTGCAGTTCGTCCGGGCCGGGGGAGTTCAGGGCCAGCAGCTCGGCCTTGAGGGGGGCGTCAAAGGGTTCGTGGGCATGGGCCAGGGAGCCCTGCCATTGGCCCTGGTGGTCGATCAGGCCCAGCACGCCATCGACGCCGTCCAGCGAGGTGCCGGACATCAGGCCGATGAGCGCGTGGACCTGCTCCACAGGCGCCGGGTTCACTCGAAGCGAGGGCCGCTGCGGGTGCCCGCCACCTGCATCTGGTCGGCCATGTCCAGGCGGCCGGCCGTGGTCACCGCCATGCGGCGGAACTGTGCCAGCGCCGTGGGCGACAGCACGGTGCTTTCAGAGGCGCGGGCAATCTGCATCGGGTCGACATGGGTGCCGGCGACCTTGAACTCGAAGTGCAGGTGCGGGCCGGTGGCCCAGCCGGTGGCGCCCACGGCGCCGATCAACTGACCTTGCTGGACCGTCTGGCCCTTGCGCACGTCCATGCGGCTCAGGTGGGCATAGGCCGTCATTCGGTTGCCCGAGTGCTGGATCTGCACGACATTGCCGTAGCCATTTTGCCAACCGGCGAAACTCACGACGCCGTCGCCCACCACCCGCACGGCGGTGCCAGTGGGTGCGCCATAGTCCACCCCGAGGTGGGCTTTCCAGCGCTGCTGGATGGGGTGAAAGCGCATGGCGAACCCGGAGGTCACGCGCGAAAACGCCAGGGGCGACGCCAGGAAGGCCCTGTTCTTGCTGCGACCGTTCAGGTCGTAGTACGCGCCCTTGCGGCCAGCTTCCTGGAACCAGACCGCATCGTGCGTCTGGCCCTTGTTGATGAAGCGTGCGGCCAGCACCTGGCCGGCCGAGCCACCCCAGGTGATGGGCTCGCCATCGGCAGTGTGGGCTTCGTAGACCACGCTGAAGGCATCGCCCTTGCGCAGTTCACGCCGGAAGTCGATGTCGGTGCCAAAGATCTCAGCGATCTGGTTGGTGATCGCATCGGGCACACGGGCGTCGTCGGCGGCCTGGAACAGCGAAGACTGGATGGTGCCGGAGGCCACCTGGGGCTGCACGGTCAGGAGGGCCTGCTCGGTGCGGGCCGACAGTTCGCCGGTGGCTTGCTGGCCGGCGCGCTGGATACTCAGGCGTGTGAAATGGGTGTCGATCTGGTCGGGCAACTCCGAGGGGCCACGTGCCGTCAGCTCGATCAGGCGGCCGTTCTCGGTGATGGCCTTGACCATCTTGCCGGCACGACCGGACATCAGTCG
>JACCDH010047342.1_pt1 | contig 10984 bp, 12 predicted proteins | sample 7442481 | NCBI WGS metagenome assembly JACCDH01 (sample SAMN15323433, study PRJNA562643) | freshwater metagenome | isolation source: river surface water | place: USA:Blue River Watershed | collected 2017-08-15 | reverse complement strand
GGAGTTATATCGGGCTTAATCTCTTTGAGCTCGATCGCACAGTCGGATGGCATGCGCTTGCTATATTCTTGGCACGCTGTGCTTACCCAATCGGGCATTTTGTGACCTACGGCAATAATCAGTAAGCGCATGACTTATTCGTCTTCGGGCTCTTCACTTGCCTTTACTAGCGTTTTGGAGCCACTTAATTTCACTCGTACAGGCTTATCACCCCAGATTCCCTCGAGTTGGTAATAGGAGCGTAACATCGGTTGGAGGATATGTACGACGATATCCCCACAATCAACCAGAACCCATTCACCCGTTTCTAGTCCTTCGACCGAAATCACCTCACCACCTTTTTCTTTGACACTTTCTTTCACCGAGAAGGCGAGTGAGCGAGTTTGTCGATTGCTATTACCGGTGGCAATAATCACGCGATCGAATAGCTCACTGAGTTTGCTGGTGTCGTAGACTCGAATGTCTTGCGCCTTGACATCCTCTAGGGCATCAATGATGGTGCGTTGTAGTTTGCGAATATCCATATTTAATGTATTTATCAACATCTTACCTGGTTGATTGGTATAAGCCTTTTTCGAGGATGATGGTGTGGACGGATTTAGGAAGCCATTCTTGGATGGGGTGAGCCGTATTATTCTGCGCAAGTAATGGACGCAAACTACTTGAGGCAAGATCGATCGAGAGTTGCTCATCCAAATAGATGAGCCCAGACGCTTTATGTCTAAGGTCGTCAGACCGCTTGGTTTGATGATCTTGATAGAAGGTATGCAATAGAGGATGAGTTTTCAACTGTTCTGAAATCGAATAAGGTGGTCGACTAGCAACCGCTAAATGAATGTAGTGACTGAGATCACGCCAATCGTTCCAGGTATCCATTTGTAGAAAACTATCGGCACCCATTAACCAAACCAGAGAGGTATCGGGGCCAAATCGTTTGCGGAGCTCTTTGGCGCTATCAATCGTATAACTTGGCCCATGGCGATCAATTTCCATTGGGTCGACCAGCACCTGGGTACCAAGCTCTTTTGTTTGTAGCTCTTCTTTCAGCGTATTGGCTGCGGCTATCGTCATCGCAAGACGGTCTTTCGCAGAGGTAATGTGAGGACTTTTTTGCCAAGGCTCTCCACTGGGTAGCCAAATTAATTCGTCTAGGGTAAGCGTTATAGAAAAATGCTCTGCAAGCCGAATATGACCCCAATGTGGGGGATCAAAGGTTCCACCCAGTATGCCAATAACTTTATTCAAGAAGTTCTCATCTTAGACATTAGCTAGCCAGTCGCGTGGCTTGAGATAGTGCTCATATAGACGTGCTTCAGGGGTACCTGCTTGTGGTTGCCAATTGTATTTCCAGGTAACCACTGGTGGCATTGACATCAAGATGGATTCAGAGCGACCACCGGATTGCAAGCCAAAAATCGTGCCACGGTCAAAGATAAGGTTGTATTCCACATATCGTCCACGACGGTATTCCTGAAAATCTCGCTCCGCTTGAGTGTAGGGTTCTTGATGGCGACGCTCGAGGATGGGTAAATACGCCTTGATCAAGGAATCGCCGACCGAGCGCATCATTGCAAAACTTTTCTCGAACCCGAGTTCATTAAAGTCATCAAAGAAAATTCCGCCAATACCGCGAGGTTCGTCACGGTGTTTGAGATAAAAATACTCATCACACCACTTCTTGAATCGAGGATATAAATCAGCGCCAAATGGATCAAGAGCATCTTTTGCAGTTTGATGAAAATGTCTACAGTCTTCATCTACGCCATAGTAGGGGGTGAGATCAAAGCCGCCTCCGAACCACCAAACCGGCTCTTGATTGGGCGCTTGCGCAATAAAGCAGCGTACGTTCATATGCGTTGTCGGCGCTTTTGGATTGCGTGGATGAAACACTAAAGAGACGCCCATGGCTTCGAAGCTTCGTCCAGCGATCTCAGGACGATTTTGGGTTGCGGCAGGTGGCAATTGATTGCCGCTCACGTGGGAGAACCCAACACCACCTTTCTCGAGAACATTGCCATTCTCGAGAATACAGGTCCGTCCCGAACCTTGTAACTTACTGTCCTTCGGTTTTTCCCAAGAGTCAGTTACAAATGATTTTCCGTCAAGTGCAGCAGTTGCCGATGTAATGCGATCTTGAAGACCAAGTAAGTAATTTTTTACTGCCTGAGTATCAACGCTGCTTGCCATCATTTACCCTTTTTACTTAATCGCTCTAAAACCAATATCTTTGCGGTATTGCATTCCATCAAAATGAATCTGCTCAATCGCAGAATACGCCTTTTGTTGGGCAGCCTTTACAGTATCCGCCAGACCAACTACGCACAATACTCGACCGCCAGAGGTAAGCAAGCGATCGTCGTGCAGTTTGGTGCCCGCATGAAAGACAATCTGGTCATCACTTGGATTGGGGATCCCATTGATTGGGTCACCTGTTCTGGGAGTATCGGGATAGTGATGGGCTGCAAGGACAACTCCAAGTGCAATGCGCCGGTCCCATTTAAGCTCTACTTCGTCGAGCTTGCCATCAATCGCTTTATCAAGTGCCTCAACTAGGTCGCTCTCCAGCCTTGCCATGATCGGTTGCGTTTCTGGGTCACCCATCCGACAGTTGAACTCAAGGGTTTTGATTTGACCCTCGGGGCTAATCATTAAGCCAGCATACAAAAATCCAGTATAGGGAATTCCATCCGCTTTCATGCCTAGAACCGTAGGCAAGATGACCTCGCGCATCGCTCGCGCATGGATTTCAGGGCTTACTACCGGCGCAGGAGAATAGGCGCCCATGCCGCCCGTATTGGGACCCTGATCGCCATCGCGTAAACGTTTGTGGTCTTGACTAGTGGCTAGCGGCACTACATTTTGACCATCAACTAGCACAATAAAGCTAGCCTCTTCACCAGTGATGAACTCCTCAATCACAACACGGGCACCTGCATCACCCAGTTTGTTATCTGAAAGCATCATGTCTACTGCCATGTGCGCCTCGGGGAGACTCATGGCCACCACCACACCCTTACCCGCAGCCAGACCATCAGCTTTAATCACAATCGGTGCGCCGTGCTGATCAATGTAGGCGTGTGCCTCTACTGCGCTACTAAACGTTTGGTAGTCGGCCGTTGGGATGCCATGGCGTTTCATGAATGCTTTGGAAAAGTCCTTTGAGGATTCCAATTGGGCTGCCAATTGCGTGGGACCAAAGATTCGTAGACCTTGGTTACGAAAGACATCGACAATGCCAGCTGCCAGTGGCGCTTCGGGCCCAACCACAGTGAAAGCAATATTCTCACGCTTAGCAAAATTAGCTAACTCTTGAAGATCGCTGATCGGAAGATTTTCAATGCCTTGTTGCTGTTGCTTAGCTGTTCCGCCATTACCGGGAGCAACAAATACTTTTTGAACGCGAGGCGAGCGTGCCATTTTCCAGGCTAGAGCATGCTCACGACCACCAGAACCAATTAACAAAATTTTCATTGCGTACTTTCTGTCTAAGATTTATAGGGTGGCATTCGTATAAACCGATTGCACATCATCGAGGTTCTCAAGAGCATCTAAGAGTTTTTGCATCGCCTCGCTTTGGTCGGCATCTAGATCAATATCTGTCTCAGGGCGCATGGTAACCTCGGCCAGTTCAGGTTTAAGTCCGGCAGTCTCGAGTGCAGCCCTGATTTTTGTAAATTCAAAGGGTGCCGTGATCACCTCTAGGGAACCATCTTCATGGGTAAGAACATCTTCGGCCCCAGCTTCTAAGGCAAGTTCCAATAACTGCTCTTCAGGAGTACCTGGTGCAAAGAGTAATTGACCACAATGTTTAAACAAAAAGGCAACCGATCCTTCGGTCCCCATATTGCCACCAAATTTTGAGAATGCATGACGCACCTCAGCAACCGTGCGCGTGCGATTATCGGTCATGCAATCCACGATCACGGCCGCCCCGTTAATACCATAGCCTTCGTAACGAATCTCTTCGTAATTCACGCCATCTAATGTTCCGGTACCGCGAGCAATTGCACGCTGCACATTGTCATTGGGCATATTGGCATCTTTGGCTTTATCAACTGCCAAGCGCAGGCGGGGGTTTGCATTGAGATCGCCACCACCTAAGCGGGCAGCCACTGTAATCTCTTTAATGAGCTTCGTCCAAACCTTGCCACGTTTTTCGTCTTGGCGGCCTTTACGGTGCTGAATGTTGGCCCATTTTGAGTGACCAGCCATGGTAGCAATCCTTATCTGATGTTTTGGTTAAATTCAACTGCGAAGTGTAATTTTAGGCAAAATAGCGGTTTGACCTAAAAAAGACGCCTAAATCGTCCTGCATTATTTAATCAAGAACAAAAACAAGAAGGAGAAACAGCATGTCCACAATGACCACTAAAGCAATCCGTATCGATGAAGTTGGCCCACCAGAGGTCATGAAATATGTTGATGTCACCTTAGGCGAGCCTGGTCCGGGCGAGGTCTTAGTTCGCCAAAAAGCGTGTGGACTGAACTATATCGACGTGTATTTTCGTTCTGGTTACTATCCTCAGCCATTACCAGGCGGTATTGGCATGGAGGCCTCGGGCATTATCGAGAAGGTGGGTGAGGGTGTGCAGCATGTGAAGGTGGGTGATCGGGTTGCCTATGCGGGACGGCCAACGGGCGCTTATGCGCAAGCACGCATCATGCCGGCTGACATTATTGTGAAGCTGCCTGATGCAATTTCATTTGAGACCGGTGCGGGCATGATGTTGCAGGGCCTAACGGTGCAATACTTATTGAACGATACCTTTAAAGTTCAAAAAGGAGACACCGTTTTATTTCATGCTATCGCTGGAGGTGTTGGCCTCATTGCGCTGCAATGGCTCAAAGCCATTGGCGCCACAGTCATTGGTACGGTGGGAAGTCAAGAGAAGGCTGAACTTGCTAAATCCTATGGTTGTGATCATGTCATCCTTTACCGAGAAGAAGATTTTGTAAAGCGAGTAAAAGAGATTACCAATGGTAAGGGCGTGCCTGTGGCATATGACGCTGTTGGTAAAGATACCTTCATGAAAACCTTGGATTGTATTTCTCCAAGAGGTATGGCGGTGAGCTTTGGTAATGCATCGGGTTCGATCCCACCTCTTGATCTCAGTCTTTTATCCAGCAAAGGCTCTTTGAAGGTAACTCGTCCAACATTGATGACCTATGCTCTCAACAGAAGCTTGCTGGAGCCTATGTCAGTGGATTTATTTGATCGGGTGATGAAGGGGCAAATCAAGATTGAGATTAAGCAACAATATCCCCTGGCTGATGCAGTCCAGGCGCATCGCGATCTGGAGGGGCGTAAGACCACTGGGACAACTATTCTGATACCTTAATCCCTACGACGCTTGTGTTACAGGGCTTTTGCCTGCGTAGGAATGAGATTGGTTAAAATCATTCCTCCTAGTGTTCTTGCCAGTTTGTAGTTCAAGAACCTCTAATTGCCTCGGTGATGGAATTGGTAGACGTGCCGGACTCAAAATCCGGTGCCGCAAGGCGTGTCGGTTCGAGTCCGACCCGAGGCACCAATCAAATTTGATAGTCGCTGGATTCGCTCGACATCGCTTGCTCCACAATCTTGCGAGTCAAGGTGGGGGAGAAGAGCTCGATAAAGGTAAATATAAAAGAGCGGAGGTATGCCCCTTGTTTGATGCCAATGTGCGTCACATTGCTCCCAAAAATATGGCCCACTGAGATTGATTTCAATTGACGGTCGCGTTCGGGATCAATTGCTACTCCTGCCACAATACCGACACCCATGCCATTTTCAACATAGGTTTTGATGACGTCTGCATCAATCGCTTCTAAGATGATATCGGGGGTGATATTTCGTTGGGCAAAAGCTGCATCAATTTTGCTGCGTCCTGAAAATGCTTTGGCATAGGTAATGATGGGGTATTTTGCTAAGACCTCTAGAGTGATGGATTCATGATTAAGTAGGGGGTGACCTGAGGGCACCACAACAGCATGCTGCCATTGATAACTCGGTAGTGCCAAAACACCCGGGGTGTTGGCTAGTCCCTCGGTAGCTATTGCTAGATCTGCGCGATCTTCAAGAAGCATTTGAGCAATTTGGCTTGGGTTGCCCTGCGCAATACTGACCCTGACCTTGGGAAAGCGTTTTGTGAACTCACTTAACACTTTGGGCAGAGCATAGCGAGCCTGGGTATGCGTAGTAGCAATTACAAAACTACCTTGATCTTGATTGGCAAAATCTTTACCAACACGCTTGAGGGTTTCTGCTTCTTCTAAGATGCGTTCAATCGATATCAAGATTCGTTTTCCAGGCTCAGTTAGGGCTCGAATTCGTTTACCGTGGCGACGAAAGATCTCAACACCTAATTCATCCTCAAGCTCAATAATGGCTTTAGAGACCCCGGGTTGGGAGGTAAAAAGAGTTTTTGCAGCAGCAGTTAAATTGAAATTTTGCCGGACTACTTCTCGAACAAAACGAAGTTGATGAAGGTTCATAAATCAGTTAACTTTATGCGCGAGCAACCCATTTAAGAGCAATGATTGCAAGGGCAAGATAAACAAGCGGTGGAAAGACTGCAGTAAATAGAGCGGGTAGAGATCCCAATAAACCGATACTGGAAAATAATGTGTTAAAGAGTTGGAAGCTCATGCCCAGCATGATGCCACCAAAGACTTTAATCCCCACACTACCGGCGCGCACCTTCATAAATGCAAATGGTAGCGCTAAAGCTAGCATGACAAAAATAATGAACGGGTAGATCACTTTTTTCCAAAAGGCGATCGCATGCCTCTGCGCATCTTGTTTGTTTTCTTGTAGATGAAGGATGAAGCGCCCTAAACTCATAATCGACATTTTTTCTGGACTGATCAGAAGAACATTGAGGATTTGTGGTGTTACCTGAGATTCCAAATTCAGTTTAGCTAGGGTTTTAGTTTGCGCTGTATAGACTGCATCTAAAGGATCGTTACTCCGTTTTTCAGTAAAGCGGGTCTCCGATACATTATTGAGTTCCCAGATCCCTTGATTATCAAAGCGACCCGTAGCTGCACTACGAATCGATAGTAGGCGGTAGTTCGGATCAAACTCATACATCCGAATTTGCTGAATTTCATCATTGGGATTAATCGAGCCCACATTGACATAGCGCACACCTGGTTTGACCGGACCAACCCCATCTTCATCACGCAGTTGGTCTTTCACCCAAACGCCAGAACGAAATTGTGAGCTAAACGTTGATCCCAGGGCTTGCATACGAATACGCTCGGATAACGCTTCGCTGTAGGGACCGAGTACCTCACTAATAAGCAAAGTAAAGAAAACAATAGGCAGTGAAATCTTGCCTAATGCGATCAGACTGCGTTTGATATCCAAGCCTGCAACGCGGAAGATCGTGAACTCGGATTGGCTTGCCATCATGGCAAAGACATAAATACTGCCAATCAGTCCTGCGATCGGGATGATTTCTACGATTCTGCTGGGGGCCTTGAGCAAGACATGCAACAAAGCAAGCGGCAGAGTGTATTTAGCATTGACAGAGCCTAACTCGCTCAAGATATCAAAGAATAAAAATAGGGCAACGAGGGCAAATAGAATGAAACCAAAACTGATATAGATCTGTTTTGCAAAATACCGCTCGTAGATTTTAGGAAATAGCCAATTCATTTAGGTTGCAAAGCCTTTGGCAGTTGACGTTGCCACCATTTCAGTGAGGGATTGATTCGGTTGCGAATTAATAGATATGCGAGCACAAAGGCAATCAGGTGGATTGGCCAGAGTCCAAGGAAAAAGTCGACACGACCCTGAGAGACATAGTTTTGGCTCAGATTGAGTAAATTGCTGTAGATTAAATACACCAAGACGGCATAGAACATTGCAGTGTAATTTCCGAGACGTGGATTAACGTAAGCCAGGGGAATGGCTATTAAGACCAAGCCTAAAGCCATAAATGGCAAACCAATGCGCCATAAGAGTTCACCAAAGTTGGCTCGCTTGGTATTTGGGTCTGGTTCATTAATCAACTCCAGAACATTTTTCTCTCGATCTCTGGGTGGAGGAGCCGCCACTTCTTTGCCACGGATCTTGGTCTCGTATTCATCGAACTCTAAGATTCTAAAATTGGCCTGCGTGGGCTGACCCTCATAGCGCCGCCCTTTTAAAAGGACGATATTTTTATCTCCGTTCGGGGAGTTTTCAATATAACCAGTAGCGGCGACAGCAACACTCAGTTTTTGATTGCGCGTATCAGCAACAAAGATGTTTTTTACCTCACCTTTGTCGATGTCGAGGTTTTCAATAAAAAACACACGCTCTGCTTTGGCTGATTCCTTAAATTGCCCAGCAGTTACCATGGATACATCATCACGTTGCTGGAAGCGTTGACTAATGACGCTCGACTCGCGATTGGCCCATGGCCAAACCACAGCAGCCAAAATGGCGATGATGATAATTAAGGGAAATGCAAAGCGCAGGATCGGCCCAATGAGGCTGGTAATGCTTAGGCCACTCGCAAACCACACAATCATTTCGGAGTCCTTGTACCAGCGAACTAAAACAATTAAGACCGCAATGAACAAAGATACCGTCAGTAAGACGGCAAAATAACCCAAAGTCGCTAGGGCAATTAAGACGAGAGCATCTTCGGGATTAACAGTGCCGTTGGCAGCAAAACCAAGGATGCGGATGACGAGCGTAGTGATCATGATTGTGACCAGTACCAAAAAAACGGCACCCGTAGTCATGCTCAGTTCGCGACGAAGGGCTTGTTCAAAAATCATGACTTAGGGTGTGCAATTTAGCAAGTTCAATTCGCTCGGTGGATAATGTAAAAAAACCCTTAATTTAGACAGATCATGACAATTCAATTTAGCACGAAAGTTCTTCCCGATAGCGATTTTAAGGGCCCGAAGGCAGCCGCTGCAATTTGTGGCATATCGGGCGACTGCCTAATCCTGGGTTACCGCCAAAGCGAGTTAAGCCAGTTACAAGCGCTTGATGATTTACTGGGCGGTGCAATTGCCCAAGCCCGCAACCTGGGGGACCTCGATGGCAAGGCCGGAGCTTGCACATTATTGCGCTCAAACCATGCGTGGGCATTGAGTAGGGTCAGATTAAAACGCATTTTGTTAGTTGGCCTGGGAGATAAAGAGTCCTTAACGGATTTTGCCAAGACTGCGCGCTCAGCCTTAAAGCAAGTCAGCGGAGGCGCAATTGAGTCGGTGCTGTGGCACACGGCTAGCTTTTTGGGTAAACAAAAAGCCAATCAATCCCCCGTGGCGCTGCGCGAACGGGTTCATTTATTAGCCCAAATTGTCGGTGATCAGGTCTATCGCTTTGGTGTCCGTCAGGATCAATTTAAGACCAAGCCAGTAGAAAAAGCTGATTCACTGAAAGAATTTACCTTCATCACAAGTACTAAGCAGGCCTCCCTGATGAAGTCTGCTGTTCGTGAGGGTGCGGCTCTCGTGGAGGGCATGAACCTCACTAAAGATTTGGGTAACTTGCCTCCGAATATTTGTACGCCAACTTTTTTGGCGCACACCGCACAAAATTTATCCAAGAAGAGCAGCTTGAAGGTTCAAGTCTTGGGTGAGAAACAAATTGAGGCGCTTGGTATGGGATCCTTCTTAGCGGTGGCAAAAGGCTCAGAAACGCCACCGCAGTTCATCATCATGCGTCACGATGGTGGCAGGGCTAATGAGGAACCTATTGTGATTGTTGGCAAAGGGATTACCTTCGATACGGGCGGGATTTCCTTAAAGCCAGGTGAGGCGATGGATGAGATGAAATACGATATGTGTGGTGCCGCCTCTGTGTTTGGCGCTATGCATGCAGTATCCATACTCAATCTGAAGAAGAATGTAATTGGTGTTGTACCGACTTGCGAGAACATGCCCTCTGGTCGAGCAACTCGTCCTGGCGATATTGTGAAGAGTATGTCGGGTCAGACCATTGAGGTGTTGAATACGGATGCAGAGGGACGCTTAATTTTGTGCGATGCCCTAACCTATGTTGAGCGCTTTAAGCCAAAAGCGGTGATTGATGTTGCCACGCTAACAGGAGCATGCATTATTGCTTTGGGTCATGTGCACAGCGGACTCTTTTCAGACGATGAGGCTTTGGTGAAGGAGCTAACAAAAGCCGGCCATCAATCATTGGATACGGTCTGGCGTTTACCACTTGATGCTGCTTATCAGGAGCAACTCAAGTCCAATTTTGCCGATATGGCCAATATTGGAGGTCGTCCAGCAGGTAGCGTGACCGCAGCTTGCTTCTTATCGCGCTTTGCAGAGAAATTTAGATGGGCACATTTAGATATTGCTGGTACTGCCTGGAAGAGTGGGGCGGCAAAAGGCGCTACTGGTAGACCCGTGCCGCTCTTATTGAGCTTTTTGCTAGATCAATAATCTAAATCGTTCTGGCACAGATGGCACGCATTGATTTTCATAGCAATGTGGCAGATAAGCTGCTGTACTGTTGTCGCTTAAGCCGCAAAATTATGGCAAGTACAGATGTGCAAGGTCATTTACGCACCATTGTGATTGTTGGTAGCTCTAAAGAACTCCAAGAGTTGGACGCCTTGATGTGGAGTTTTAGTAAAACCGATTTTTTGCCCCACGCATGGCTTGACCAAGATGCTGCCCAGGAAACCCCGATTGTGTTTGTCAGCGATGAACGAGAGCTGCAGGGTAGTGCAATTCCCCACGGCGATGTTTTGATCTACCTAAAAAAAGAAGAGCCAAAACAATTGAATCAATTATTGGAACGCTTCCCACGCTGGATTGAGGTGGTACCCACTCAAGAAGATGAGCGTTTAGCAGGGCGTGAGCGCTACAAAGCCTATCGTGAGCTAGGTCACGAGCTCCATCATTTTGATCAGGCGAAGGGCGCCTAGGGAATGTTGATCCATCCACAATTTGATCCAGTGGCGCTCCAAATTGGTCCTTTGGCGATCCATTGGTATGGCCTCATGTATTTGTTTGCCTTCGCCCAGTTTTTGATCTTAGG
>JACCDH010824803.1_pt1 | contig 10985 bp, 7 predicted proteins | sample 7442481 | NCBI WGS metagenome assembly JACCDH01 (sample SAMN15323433, study PRJNA562643) | freshwater metagenome | isolation source: river surface water | place: USA:Blue River Watershed | collected 2017-08-15 | reverse complement strand
CGTCCGCTCACGCACCGCCGCTTCGCTGGCAAGGCCCATGCCATAGGCCGAAAGCACCCCGGCCAGCGGGTGGACCAGCACGGTATCGATCGCCAGCTCGTCGGCCACCAGGCAGGCATGCTGCCCGCCCGCCCCGCCGAAACAGGACAGCGCATAGCCGGTTACGTCATGTCCGCGGGCAACCGAGATCTGCTTGATCGCATGGGCCATGTTGGCAACGGCAATGGCGATAAAGCCCTGGGCCAAGGCTTGTAGCGACAAGACCTGCCCGGTCTCGGCCCGGATCGCGCCGGCCATTTCCGCAAACTTTTCGGCCACCACCGCGGTATCGATCGGCTGGTTGCCATTGGGCCCGAACAGGTGCGGGAAATGTTCTGGCCGCAACTTGCCGAGCATGACATTGCAGTCGGTCACGGTCAGCGGGCCGCCATTGCGATAACAGGCGGGGCCCGGCACGGCACCCGCGCTTTCCGGGCCAACGACCAGTCGCCCGGCATCAAACCGGCAGATCGAACCGCCGCCCGCGGCCACGGTGTGGATCCGCAGCATCGGCGTGCGAATCCGGACATTGGCGACGCGGACCTCGCTGTCGCGCTCGAACTGTCCGGCATAGTGGCTGACGTCGGTCGAGGTGCCGCCCATGTCGAAGCCGATCACCTTGGGCGCGCCGCTCGCCTCAGCCGTGCGGGCCATGCCCACGATGCCGCCCGCCGGGCCGGAAAGGATCGCATCCTTGCCCCGAAAGCGCGCCCCGTCGGCCAGACCGCCGCTGGATTGCATGAACAGCGCACGGTTGCCCATGCCCAGGGCGCTGGTGAACTGGTCAACATAGCGGCGCAGGACCGGGGAGAGATAGGCATCGACCAGGGTCGTATCCCCGCGCCCGACCAGCTTGATCAGCGGCGCAACTTCGTGACTGACCGAGACCTGGGTGAAGCCTGCGGCGCGGGCCAGTTCGGCCAGCCGCGCCTCGTGCGACGGATAGCGATAGCCATGCATCAGCACGATCGCGATTGACCGGAAACCCTGGGCTACGGCCCCGGCAAAGGCGGCGCTTGCGGCCGCTTCATCGAGCGGCTCCAGCACCGTACCATCGGCCATGACCCGCTCCGCGATCTCGATTACCCGGGCATGTGGCGGTTCTGGCAGGACAATCCGACGCACGAACAGCTCGGGCCGTTCCTGCGTGCCGATCCGCAGTGCATCGCCAAAGCCGCGGGTGATAGCCAGCACGGTCGGCTCACCCTTGCGTTCGAGCAAGGCATTGGTGGCAACGGTCGTGCCCATCCGCACGGCAGCCGGCGGAAGCGGTCCTGCGCCTGCGCCGCTCAACTGGCGAATAGCCGCAATCGCAGCATCTTCGGCCCGCGCCGGATCCTCTGACAACAGTTTGGCCGTCAGCACGCGGCCATCAGGCGCGCGCGCGACCACATCCGTAAAGGTCCCGCCCCGGTCGATCCAGAATTGCCATTCACCCATCACGCCGCCGTCATAGGCCGCGTGACGGCGCTGGCAATCACTTGCGAACGGGAACAGCGTCCAGCGGCGTCACGACCACGACCACCCGGCGGTTTTGGGTACGGCCTTCTTCGGTATCGTTGCTTTCGATCGGGTCGCTCTCACCAAAGCCTTGCGCGCGGACCCCGGTTGGCGAAAGACCGCCCTTCGCCAGCGCATCCCTGACCGTATTGGCACGGCGCTCAGACAGGGCCTGATTGTATTCGTCCGATCCGGTTGCGTCAGTATGCCCTTCCACCATGGCACCGCTGATCCCGACCCCGCCCAGGACCTTGGCCAGGCGGTCCACCACTGCCGCCCCTTCGGCCGGCAGGTCGCTCTGATCGACTGCGAACAGCACCTTGTCGGCAATGCCCAGTTCGTAGTTATCGCCCACCGGCTTGAACCCTTCGGCCACCAGGACAGCAACCTGCCGCTTTGAAAAGCCGGGCTTGTGCGGCACGGTCTGGCAGGCAGCGAGCAGCGCCAGCGCCGCAAGCATGATCATTCGGGACATCTAAGGTTCTCCATCCGGCTCGCCGGGCCGACGCTGGGCGTGCCATCCCTGCAACTCTTCGACTAGGGCGTTGAAATGACGCCCAAAGCGGTCAATCTCTGCAATTCCGGCTTCTTCGACACGGCGAGCGAATGACCGGTGGGCGCGAACCGCATGGGCCACCTCGGCAACATGTTCCAAGGGCCCGATGACATGGCTTTGCAAGCGCCGCGCCAGCAGACGGGCCGCGATCACGGCCAGAAGCAGCGAAGACAGGGCAATGATCAATCCCGCCAGACCAAAGCGCAAAAGCCCCTCGGGATTGCCGATAATCCGCACCTGGCCAATTGGATTGCCGCTGTGGATCATCGGCGCGACTGTCGAGCGCCGCCACAGCAGCCAGCTGCTTGCGCGCATCAACCAGTCCGGCCCGACGGCCTGAGGATTGTGCCAGCGCGACAGGATTTGCCCTGCGCGATCGAGCACCTCAACCTGCTGCACCCCGCCGCCGCCAGCGACCGAGGCAATGCCTGCCATGATCGCCTGCCGGTCACCAAAGACTACTGCCGGCTCAACCGTGTAGGCAACATTTCGCGCCACCAGATCGAGATTGCGCTGGGCATAGTTGCGGATCACCAGACCGCCGCTGAAAGTGACACTTGTTGCCGCCAACAGCACTGCAAACAGGATCAGCTTCAGGTGAACCCGCGCCAGCACCTGGCGAATGGTGGGGAGGTGCGAGCTGCTCATGGCGCCCCCGCTGACAAGCGCAGAACGCGGGGATCGACCCGCAATCCAGAGCGCGTCACGGCATCGATATTCAGCCGAAACGAGACCGCTTCCGGCGTGAAATGCAGGCAGAACATCGCCTGGCTGCGGCACTGCGGATCGGCCTCGGCAATGGTCAGGATACCGCGTCCGCGGAGCCGGTTGATCAACTGCCGCTGGGCCGGAAATGGCAGCTGGCCGATCAGCACCGCATCGCAGCCGCCCGGCTTCACGGCTAGGGCGGGCAGGTTGAGCCGGTCAATCGCGCGGCCATCAGCCAGCCGCATCCCGCCCAGCCTGGCCGCATAAAGCGCAGGCCCGACCACGCAAAGCCGCACCGGGTTAGGCGGATTGGGCCAGCGCGTATATTCAACAAGGGACTGGACCACCCGCGCAACGGCTGGCGCAAATCCGCCCGCTTCACTTACCCCGGCAAGGGCGAAAGGCACGAGCAGCGGATCGCCTGCGGCCGCAGGCGGCATATCGCCCAACGCCAAGAGCGTGGCGGGGAGGAGACCCGTTAAAACCACCCGACATTCTATCAGTTTCAATACTTTGCGCAGAACACCGGTAATTGCAAGGCCAAGAGGGAATTGGTTTCCATCGCAACCAGTGCTAGGCGCGATTCATGCCAGCAATGATCGATCGCCAGCCCTTGCGCGAAGCCTATCGCCAGGACGAGGAAACCTGCATCGCCGCGCGCCTGCGCCAGGCCGCGCCGGCCAGCGCCGTGCATGGGGAGGCAAAGCAGATTGCAGCCAGGCTGGTCGAAGGCGCACGGGCCCACAAGGCCAGCGGGCTGGACGCTTTCCTGCAAACCTATGGCCTTGGCACGGACGAGGGCATCGCGCTGATGTGCCTGGCCGAAGCGCTGCTGCGGGTGCCCGATGCGGCAACGGCGGACGCGCTGATTCATGACAAGCTCGGCGGAATCGACTGGTCTGAGCATCTGGGCGAAAGCGGTTCGACCTTCGTGAATGCCGCGACCTTCTCGCTGATGCTGACCGGCCAGGTGCTTGACCAGCGCCGCGCCAAGGCGGACGGGATGGGCGCGGTGCTGAAGCGCGCGGTCGGCCGGCTGGGCGAACCGGTGATCCGCCAGGCAACCTTGCAGGCGATGAAGATCCTGGGCGGCCAGTTCGTGTTCGGCCGCACCATCGACGAGGCGCTGGAACGCGCCGCGCCGGAGCGCAAGCAGAACCTGACGCACAGCTTCGACATGCTGGGCGAAGCAGCCATGACCTTCGCCGATGCCGAGCGCTATCGCCAAAGCTACGAAATGGCACTGGACCGGATCGCGCAAGAGGCCGGTGCCGGCGTGGTCCGCTCGCCCGGGATTTCGGTGAAGCTTTCGGCACTACACCCGCGCTATGATTTCCTGCATGCCGATGCCGCCAGGGCCGCGCTGGTGCCGATGCTCAAGGCGCTGGCGCTGAAAGCACGCGCCGCCGACATCCACTTCACCATCGATGCCGAAGAGGCCGAGCGGCTGGAGCTGTCGATGGATATCATCGAGGCGCTGGTCAGCGATGACGCGCTGTTCGTGGGCGGCTGGCAGGGCTTTGGCCTGGCGCTCCAGGCCTATTCCAAGCGTGCCGCCCCGCTAGCGGACTGGGTGATCCAACTGGCCCGCCGCTACGGTCGCCGGATCATGGTCCGGCTAGTCAAGGGCGCCTATTGGGACAGCGAAATCAAGCTGAGCCAGGTTGGCGGGCATGGCGACTATCCGGTCTTCACCCGCAAGGTGGCGACCGACGTGTCCTACCTTGCCTGTGCGGCCAAGCTGCTGGCTGCGCCCGATGCGATCTACCCGGCCTTTGCCACGCACAACGCCTATACCATCGGCGCGATCAAGGCGCTGGCCGGCGAGACCGAGTTCGAGTTCCAGCGGCTCCACGGCATGGGTGAGGACGTTTATGGTGAACTGGCGAAGCTGGAGGCCGAAGGTGGCAATCGCCGCACCCCGGTGCGGATCTATGCTCCGGTCGGTGGGCACAAGGAACTGTTGGCCTACCTCGTCCGCCGCCTGTTGGAAAACGGGGCAAACAGCTCGTTCGTCAATCGCATGGCCGATGCCGAGGTGCCGGTCGATGACCTGGTTGGCGATCCGGTGGCAGAGCTGGCGTCGCTCAACCCGCGCCGCAACCCGGCCATTCCCTTGCCGGGCCAGCTGTTCCCGGGCCGCACGAACAGCGCCGGGGTGGACCTGGCCGATCCGCTGCTGCGCGCGCCGTTGCTGGCGCATCTGGATGATCTCGCTTCGCTGCATTGGGAGGCAGAGCCGACGGCAGTGGTCGAGCACGGTGCCGGCGCTTCGACAAGCTCAGCGCGAGCGGGCAGGGGGAATGAGAAAGAGCCAAGGCCCGCTCAGCCTGAGCTTGTCGAAGGCCAGGAGATCCGCTCGCCGCATGACCGTACCCGCATCGTCGGGACGATCCGCAATGCCACGGCCGCCGATGTCGCTTTTGCCGCCGAGCGTGCCGCCAAGGCCCAACCGGACTGGAACGCACTGGGCGGAGCGGATCGCGCCGCACTGCTGGAAAAGGCCGCCGATGCGTTTGAAGCGCACACGCCCGAGTTCCTTTCGCTCTGCCAGCGCGAGGCCGGCAAGTCGCTGGTCGATGCCGTGCTGGAATTGCGCGAGGCGGTCGATTTCCTGCGCTACTACGCCGCCGAAGCGCGTGCCCACTTTGGCGAGGGCCGCCCCCTCCCCGGCCCGACTGGTGAGAGCAACCGGTTGACCCTGCATGGACGCGGCGTGTTCGTGACGATCAGCCCGTGGAACTTCCCGCTGGCAATCTTCATCGGCATGGCCTCTGCCGCGCTGGCCGCCGGAAACACGGTACTCGCCAAGCCGGCCGAGCAGACCCCGCTGATTGCGGCGCTGGCGGTGCGGCTGTGCCATGAGGCTGGCATTCCCGATGATGTGCTGCAACTGGTGCCGGGCGACAGCGCAGTCGGCGCGCTGCTGACGGGCCAGCCCGAAGTGGCCGGCGTGGCCTTCACCGGCTCAACCGAAACCGCGCGCGTGATCAACCGCGCGCTGGCCCAGCGCGACGGGCCAATCGCCACGCTGATCGCCGAAACCGGCGGACAGAACGCGATGATCGTCGACAGTTCGGCCCTGCCCGAACAGGTCACCCGCGATGTCGTCGCCAGCGCCTTCCAGAGCGCGGGGCAACGCTGTTCGGCGCTGCGGGTGCTGTACCTGCAAGACGACGTTTACGATGCCATGCTGGCGATGATCCGCGGCGCTTTCGAAGCGCTGGTGATTGGCGATCCGGCGGATCCCACCACCGATGTCGGCCCGGTAATCGACGCCGATGCCAAGGCCGTACTTGACCAGCACATTGCCGCGATGAAGGCGGCGGGCCGCAATGTGTGGCAGCGCGAATTGCCGAAAGCCTGCGACAAGGGCACTTTCGTCGCACCGACCATCATCGAGATCGAATCCATTGCCGATCTGGCCCGCGAAAACTTCGGTCCGGTGCTGCATGTCGCGCGCTTCAAGGGTGACGAGCTGGAGGCCGTGATCGCGGCAATCAACGCCACCGGCTATGGGCTGACATTGGGCCTCCACAGCCGGATCGACGCGACGCGGCGGCTGGTTGAAGCCAAGGCGCGGGTCGGCAATTTCTATGTGAACCGCAACCAGATCGGCGCGGTGGTGGAAAGCCAGCCGTTTGGCGGCGAAGGGCTTTCCGGAACGGGGCCGAAGGCGGGCGGGCCGCACTATCTGCCGCGCTTTGCCACCGAACGCGTAACCTGCATCGACACCACGGCTGCGGGCGGCAACGCCAGCCTGATGGCAGGAGGCTAATCCTCCCGCACCTTTCGCTCTTGCCGAATTTAAGCGCCCGGTTAACATGGCGCATAATCGGGAGAGAGCGATGGATCAGGTTACCTACGAACGGCTGCTGGCCAAGGCCCGGCGGACGATCGATCTGTTCACCTTTGACGCGTTCATTCGGTTCTGGGGCAACGATCGCCCGAACATGATGGCGCTCGACGGGGATGATCTTTCGCTCACCTACGGCGAGCTGGAGGAGGCCACGGCCCGCGTCGCCTCGGCGCTGCTCGCGATGGGGATCAAGAAGGGCGATCGGGTCGCCTGGTTCGGCAAGAACGCGACCACCTATTTCACCCTGTTCTTCGGTGCGGCCCGCGCCGGTATCGTGATGGTGCCAATCGGCTGGCGGCTGGCCGAACCCGAAGCGACCTTCATTCTCGACAATGCCGAGGCCAAGGTTCTCTTCCTGGGTGACGGATTTGAAGCCTGTGCCAATACGCTCGGCAAACGCCCCGGTCTGGCCCGCTGCTTTACCGCCGCCGAAGCGCGCAAGCTGATGCAGGACGCGCCGCGCGCTGATTTCGAACCATCGACCCGCAATGATGCCGTGCTGCAGCTCTACACCTCTGGCACGACCGGCAATCCCAAGGGCGCGGTCCTGTCCAACGCCAACCTCTTCGCGCTGCGCAAGGCCGGGATCGACAGCCCCCATCCCTACACGCTGCTGGAGGACGATGAATCCATCCTGGTCGCCATGCCGTGCGCGCACATTGGCGGTACGGGCCTGGGAGTGATGGCATTGGCGGCGGGCCTGCCCGGCGTGGTCCTGTCGGAATTCGAACCGACCCGCGTTTTCGACGCCGTGGTCAACCGCGGGGTGACGCGGTTCTTCATCGTCCCGGCCGCCTTGCAGATGCTGCTAAACCATCCGGACTGCGCCAAGACCGATTTCAGCCGCCTGCGCTATATCCTTTATGGCGCATCGCCGATCCCGCTGGAACTGCTGCGCCAATGCATCGCCATGTTCGGCGCGGAGTTTGTCCAGAATTATGGCATGACCGAAACGACCGGGACGATCTGCGTGCTGCCGCCCGAGGACCACTGCGTCGAAGGCAATGAACGGATGCGTTCCGCGGGTAAGCCGCTGCCGGGCGTGGAAATGATCATCCGCGGGCCAAACGGCGAGGCCCTGCCCCCGCGCGAGATCGGCGAGATCTGCACCCGTTCCAGCAACAACATGCTGCACTACTGGAAGCTGCCCGAAGCCACCGCCAGCACGATGGATGCCGATGGCTGGGTGGCCACCGGGGACGTCGGCTACATGGATGAAGATGGCTACGTCTACATGTACGACCGGGCCAAGGACATGATCATCACCGGCGGTGAAAACGTCTATCCGGCCGAAGTTGAGAGCGGCATTTACGGCCACCCCGATGTGCTGGAAGTCGCCGTGATCGGGGTGCCGGACGAAAAGTGGGGCGAGGCCGTCAAGGCCATATGCGTTCCCAAGCCGGGCCATTCCATCAATGCGGAGAGCGTGATCCAGTGGGCGCGCGAACGGCTGGCCGGGTTCAAGGTACCCAAGTCGGTCGACACGATTGCCGCCCTGCCCCGCAACCCCAGCGGAAAGATCCTGCGCCGTGAATTGCGCGCACCCTATTGGGCGGGCTACGACCGCCAGATCAATTGAGAGGAACCCCGAAATGACCGACGCCCTGCCCGGTGCCAAGGAGCACATCACCGCCGCCCTGTCGCTCTGCGCCAAGATCGACGACCTGCCGGCGGACACCCCGCTGATTGCGGTGGGCAAGGTTGGCGTGATCGGCGCCGGCACGATGGGCGGCGGCATCGCCATGAACTTCCTGACTGCCGGCATCCCGGTAACGATCGTTGAGCGCGAACAGGCCGCGCTGGATCGCGGCGTTGCCGTAATGGGCAAGAATTATGAAGCCAGCGTCAAGCGAGGGCGGATTGAGGCCGCCGTTGCCGAAGCCGCGATGGCGCGGCTCACCCCCAGCCTGACCTTTGATAGCCTGGCCGATTGCGACCTGGTGATTGAGGCGGTCTATGAATCGATGGAGGTGAAGAAGGACGTTTTCGGACGGCTGGACGCCATCGTGAAGCCCGGCGCGATCCTCGCCAGCAACACCAGCTACCTCGACGTCAACGAGATCGCTACGGCTACCAAGCGGCCCGAGGCGGTGCTGGGCATGCACTTCTTCTCGCCCGCCAATATCATGAAGCTGCTCGAAGTGGTGCGCGGTGCCAAGACCGGGGCGAGCGAGCTGGCCACCGTGATGCAGCTGGCGGGCAAGATCGGCAAGGTGCCGGTTGTCTCGGGCGTGTGCCACGGCTTCATCGGCAACCGCATGCTTTCCAAGCGTCAGGAGCAGGCCAATGCCCTGCTGATGGAAGGCGCGGCCTATTACGATATCGACCAGGTCCTGCTCGATTTCGGTTTCCCGATGGGGCCGTTCCAAATGGGCGACCTCGCCGGCCTCGACATCGGCTGGCACCGCGATCCCACCAAGGTCACTACGATCCGCGAAGCGCTCTGCGCGGCGGGCCGCTGGGGCCAGAAGACCGGCAAAGGCTTCTACGACTACGCCGAGGACCGCACCCGCAGCCCGTCAGACGAGGTCAAGGCGATCATCGCCGAATTTGCAGCCAAGTCTGGTGTCGCCCAGCGCGAGGTGAGCAAGCAGGAGATCTTTGAACGCCTGCTCTATCCGATGGTCTCGGAAGGCGCGCTGATCCTGGAGGAAGGCATTGCTCAACGCGCTGGCGATATCGATCTGGTCTGGCTCAATGGCTACGGCTGGCCAGCCTGGACTGGCGGGATCATGTACTGGGCCGACCACGAAGGCCTGGGCAAGATCGCCGAGGGCCTGAAGCGCCACGGCCTGCCAGTTGCGCCGCTGCTGGAAAAGCTGGCGGCAGAAGGCAGCAAGTTCAGCGACTGACCGTCAACGCGCCCGCGGGATGCATTGCTCCCGCGGGACACCCGCGAAGTGCCCGCAGCCATAGAGTACAATCTCGGCACCGCCAGGATCGCGAGTATAGCTGAATTGCAGCGCGGCGCGGGCGGCCGGCGGGATCGGGAAAGCCTGCGGAATTGCGGCGGGATCGCTCCAGCCCAATACCCGGCAGGTGCCGGGCTTGTCGCAGACAGCCCGCGCGGCCGCCAGGGCATCGGCCGAAACTGCGCCCGCCAACAGGATGAAATTGGCCGCGCCACCCGTATTGCGCATGACCACGGTACCGCTCGCGATCTTCGGTGCATCGGCCACCGCAATCGGCAGGGGCGCGGCGCCCGGAAGGATCGCATCCGCCGCCCCCACAAGCGCAGCCGGATCCGGTTCATTGCCGCGATAGGCTGATGAGAAGGCAGGCCTGGTTCCCCAATAACCGGGCCAGCGGAAGAACAGGTGGGTCTCCACCCGGGCCAGTTTATCCAGCTCCGGGCTCCAATAGGGATAGACCCAATCCGTGTGATAATGCGTGGCAAGCCCAACCGGCTTGAACACGTAGCCCCCCAGTGCCTCACCGGCGCGGATGCGGGCTTGCATCCAGGCGGAATCCGAATAGCTGCGCGCCAGCGCGCCATCGCAGGTGAAGGTAAAGTGGCAGCCAGTCGCGCGTTCGCTTCCTTCGAAAACGACACCGCAGACTGTCTTGGCAAAGGCTGGATGGCGCACCCGGTTGAGGATCACCTGGATCACGGCGCGCTGGCCGATATTGCTGGGACCGGCTTCGGCCATTGCGGCAAGGGCCAGGCACTGCGCTGCGCGGCCCCGATCTTCCGCAGAACCACGGAAAATAAACCGCGGGGCCGGGGTGACCGGCCCCTTGGCGAACGGCACCGCCGCATTGCGCGCCCGGGCGGCATCCATGTCGGAAAGCGAAGGTGGCACGGCCAGCAATGGCGCCGCGCCAGGCAGGCCAGGCAAGCGTGCCAGTTCAGCCGCGCGATCAACGTTACCCGCCGACAGGACAAGACCCAGCACGACCGCCAGGGCGATCAACAGTGCCGTAGCTATGGGGATCAAGCCGGAAGCCGGCCGGCGATTTGCGCTCATCACGGCGTTCCTATCGCGGCACGGGTGAACCGGACAACAAAAAACCCCGCCAAAGCGGGGTTATCTTGTGGTTGCGGGAGTAGGATTTGAACCTACGACCTTCAGGTTATGAGCCTGACGAGCTACCGGGCTGCTCCATCCCGCGCCAACAATGAAAAAGCCGCCGCTCGGTTTGCACCGGCAGCGGCTTTTCAAAACATGTGAATGGGTTTGTTCCTATGCCCGCCGGCTATAATGCCTGGCGACGCCCTACTCTTCCAACGCTTGAGCGTTAGTACCATCGGCGCAGTCAGGTTTCACGTCCGAGTTCGAGATGGGATCGGGTGGGTCACTGACGCTATGGTCACCAAGCAAT
>JACCDH010295621.1_pt1 | contig 10986 bp, 8 predicted proteins | sample 7442481 | NCBI WGS metagenome assembly JACCDH01 (sample SAMN15323433, study PRJNA562643) | freshwater metagenome | isolation source: river surface water | place: USA:Blue River Watershed | collected 2017-08-15 | reverse complement strand
TATCTCACTTGAACTTCCTATTGGAGACGATGATGATCGTTCACGACTCTCTGACTTTATTGCAGACGATAAGATTATCTCTCCGGATCAAGAAGTGGCACATAGAATTCTTGCAGATCAGATGCAAGAGATTCTGAGTTCACTTTCTGAGAAGGAACGAAAGATTCTCGAAATGCGTCACGGACTACTCGATGGTACGTATCACACACTCGAAGAGGTAGGAAAGGAGTTTGGAGTTACACGAGAGCGTATTCGACAGATTGAGGCGAAGGCCTTAGAAAAAATCCGACAACACGAGAATGCTAGAAGACTGAAGTCTTACTAGCATTCACGCCTTACAGGCGCTGTTCAGGTTGTATGACAAAACAAAATCCGCTTTGAAGCGGATTTTGTTTTGTCGACAACCTCTTGCGAAATGGGTCCCACCCCATTTCTCACTCGCCGATTGAAGTCCTACTAGTTTATTTTCCTCAGTCACTTTGTTGCTTCAGTTGCTCAAACATTCATCGTACAGTTGTACGCCTCATGTTTTCGCTCCCTCGCGCCTCGTATCTGAGAGAAACTAAATCTAGTATGACGATTTGTATAGAACTTACCTAGATTGCTAACTTTTCACAAAAACCGTCCTTATCAAGGGCGGTTTTTGTGTGTGGCATGAATTTTTTAGGAGAGTATAATGCGTGAATGAGTTTCTTAAGTAAGTTTAATTATGAGAGGCGATACTGGGGATTTTGGGAGTGGGTGAAATTCATTTTCTCCACTTTCTTTTTACTGGTGTTAGGTATCATAATATCGATAGTGGCGCTCGCTATCGTTAGGTGGTCTTTTGGTATTTTATTTTAGTGTTATATGAATTTTGGAGAAGTTAAAAGCATACTTGAATCAATAACTGAGTTGGTAAAAAAATCTGCCACTCTTGATTTACAGGAAAAAATTGTAAGCCTTAGAGAATATATTATTTCTCTTAAGGACGAAAATATTAATTTAAAGGAAGAAAATCAGGCTCTTAAACAAGACTTGTCAATGATAGATGATTTTTCTTTTAGGAGTGGGTTATACTGGAGAAATGATGACTCTGTGCCATTTTGTCAAAAGTGTTTTGACGGATCAAAGAAAGCAATTCGTTTACAGAAATGGGGTAGCCGAGGAGGATGGAAATGTTTTGAGTGTGAAAAATATTATGACCCACACCAAGGGGCTGATGTGCACGTCCATTATCCACCTTATCAAAACCCTGCTCTCTAGAGATGAAATTAATAGTACGTTCTTAGGACGGTCCTAGGGAAAGTTGTGGAGGGGGTGTGGTATTATGGCTGGCATATTTCTTAATGTAGTAGTGTATGACTTTGCCTGAAAATAAACGAGTGTTTTACCATTTGCTTACGAATTCATTTGTGGCGATGCTCACGAATATGTTCGTGTGGTTTGCGCTCGTCTTTTGGGTGTTTCTTGCGACGAAGTCGGTACTTATGACGTCCGTGATTGCAGGGTCGTTTGCGGTCCTCAATATGCTCGGGGCTTTTTTCTTTGGTACCATTGTTGACCATAATAAAAAGAAGCATGCGATGTTTTTCTCGAGTTTTGCGTCGCTTACCGCATTTCTCGTTGGAGGACTTTTATACTTCATGCTCCCAGGCGAAGCATTTAGTGATCCAAAGAGTGTGCATCTCTGGGTACTTATTGTTGTACTCATGATGGGAAGTGTGGCGGGTAACCTACGTATGATTGCGCTTTCGACGCTCATCACCAAGCTTGTGCCTGATGGACGAGACAAGGCAAATGGGCTTGTGGGCATGGTAAATGGTATTAGCTTCACGTTCACGTCGGTACTTAGTGGGCTTGCGATTGGCTTTGCCGGTATGGACTTGGTGCTCATTGCTTCAGTAGTTGCAACTGTGCTCGTTATTATGCACCTTGCACTCATTCATGTTGAAGAGGATGAAATTATCCATATAGAAGGAGTGGAGAAAAAGAAATTTGATTTGAAGGGTACTATACACGCTATTCGTCTGACTGAAGGTCTCTTCATGCTCATCTTCTTTACGACCTTTAACAATCTCCTTGGTGGCGTATTCATGGCGCTCATGGATGCGTATGGACTCTCACTTGTGTCGGTAGAAACGTGGGGAATTATGTTTGCGATTGTGAGTCTTGGCTTTATGGTAGGAAGTGGGTACATTGCAAAAAATGGACTCGGGAGTCATCCGCTTAAGCGACTGCTCTTGGTGAATGTGGTGCTCTGGGTGACGTGCATTTTCTTTACGATTCAGCCTTCAGTCATTCTTCTTGGTATTGGTATGTTTATTTGGATGTCGCTTTCGCCCTTTGTGGAAGCGACAGAGCAAACGATTATCCAGACCGTGGTGCCGTTTGAACGGCAGGGTAGAGTGTTTGGGTTTGCGCAGAGTATTGAGTCTGCAGCCTCACCGATTACCGCATTTCTCATTGGGCCAATTACACAGTTTATTTTTATACCGTTTATGACTACCGGTGCAGGAGTGTGGCTCATTGGAGATTGGTTTGGTGTTGGGCCTGCGCGTGGTATTGCGCTCGTGTTTACGCTTGCGGGTGTCATTGGGCTTTGTGTGACGCTTTGTGCATTTCGCACTCGAGCATACCGCGTGCTTTCAAAACACTATGCTCACGCCTATGGTTTAAAAAATAATATTTGATTTTTAGAATAACTTATAAAATATAAAACCCCCTGCGCGCCGTAGGCGCGCAGGGGGTTTTTTATTACGTTAATTTACCCTTTGTTTTCTGAAGTAAAGTGGTCACGAAGCGCTACTGATACTTTAGGTGTTACCATCTCTCGTTCAGAAAGTTCGTGCAGAATATGTGATTCAGTTCTGTCTACTGAGTGGCGAGCAAGTGTATTATCAAGCGCATTAAACACATCTGGATTTGTTTTGCGATGCTCTTCCATTTTGCGTATAGATCCTTGTCGGTATGATTCGTATACGTCAGTTACGGAATTAATTACGCTGTGCGGAGTTTGAAGTGCTTCTTCAAATGCTGTATTGAGTCGACCAAGTTCTTTTACTACCTTTCGAGAGATAATAGAAAGCGCTCGATAGTAAAGATATTCTTCTTTTGCAATCTCAAGTGGAGATGCTTTTTTAAATGATAGTGCATCTGCAAGAACTTCAAATATATCTTTTGCAGAACCATGTTCATATTTCTTATGATCAGACTCACCGTGTTCTATTGCTGAGTTTTGAAACTCAAGTTTGTCCATGATTCGACGAATAACAGTTTCGGTAATTTCTTCAGACTCGTAGAGTGCGCGTGCATACTTTCGTTCGATTCCGATTGCATAGAGTCGAATAATCTTTTCTATGAGTGCAGGATCAGATACTTTTTTAAGGTCTTCATAGGCTGTACGAACACGATCGTGCTGTTCGTTTTTGAGTGATGCGTAGATGGTGTCATTGATGTAGCCTTTTTCGTTTGCTACCTTAAGACGTTTAAGAGATTGAGTGTAAATATAGATAAGCATCTCGCGGAAGTTTACTTCTTCACTTGAAGTGAAGGTGCTGAGCTTTAATTTCTGCATGAGAGTACCGATAGTTGTTGCCTTGATGAATAGTGTAGCAAAAACGCATCCTACGGTGAGTGCAAGTACAAACTCTTTTGGTGAGTATGGAAGTGTCCAGCCAGGGAAGGTGAGTTCGTCAGGAATCATGAGCACCATAGTTACCGCAAGTGCTCCGCGAAGGCTTCCCCATGCGAGTACATGCTGCCAGCTTTTTGGAATGTATTGTTCTTTGCTCGTAAAAGTATTGAATACATATACGATAGGGTAGATTGAAATTGCACGTCCTACTGCTACAACAAGGATGGTGATACCGATAGGAAGTAATAGTGATGGCATTGATTCAGGAAGCTCGATAGTAAGCATACCGATCAAGATAAAAACAAGGGAATTTGCAAAGAATGCAAATTGTGCCCAAAACTTTTCAACGAATTCACTTGCGTGTGCAGGCATCTTGTAGCGACCATAATTACCCATGAGGAGTGACGCAACAGCAGTCGCGATAATTGATGATAGATAGAAGTGTGAACCTCCGATTGTTACATGGTGTGAAAACATCTCAGCACAAATGAACGTTGTGTGTGCAAGTACTAGTGTAAGTGTGATAGAAGCAAATTCACTTGAACGAGTCCATCCGATTAGTTTTGCAAAGAATGCTCCAAAGATAAGTCCGAAAACTGCACCCCCGAGTACCATTCCAGTAAATGAGATGAGTCCATGTTGAATATCTCCCGTGCCCATTGCTCCTGATTCTGCAATGGCAAGAAGCACAAGGAAAAGTGCTACCGCAGTACCGTCATTAAAGATACTTTCTCCTTCAAAGATAAGCGAGAGACGCTTTGGGGCACCGTACTCCTTAAAGAGTGCAAGCACGGCAACAGGATCTGTTGCAGAAATAATTGCACCAAATATAAGAAAAAGAATGAAGGGAATTTCAAGACCCATCCATGAGAAAATGAAATCGAGACCAAACGCAATAATAAGTGCAGATACTGCAAGACTTACGACTGCAAGAATACCAATAATAACTGCATCTTTTGTAAGATGCTTCATATTGATGTTATACGCAGACTCAAATATGAGTGTAGGAAGGAAAATAAAGAAAAGTAGCTCTGGTGTTAGTGCAAATTCAGTAAGAAAGTGCAAGTACGGGAATCCAGCAAGAGATGCAAGGATGATACCAATGGCAACAAGAAGTACAGTGTGTGGAACGCGAATGCGCCCTGCAATAAGGAGTGCAACACTCGAGATTGCAAGCATCGAAAAAAGTGCAAGTGCTACTTCAGCAGTAAACATAGTGATGATTTAATTTTTTAATTTTGTACGTGAATAATAAAATCCGTACAGTGAATGTTTAAGCGTATTGAGAAGAAGTGTGATTGCGCAATGCAAATATTGCGTAGTCAGACATCAGCACAAATGGCATCAAACCAGACAATACTACTCCTAAAATATACTTTGTAAATACGAGTTAATAACCTTCATATATGTCTAGATATGGCATGATTTTATTCATGATATACTTTTCATATTATGGATGAAAATAACTTCATGGTGGCGTATAATCGCCTCAATACAGCACAAAAAGAGGCGGTGGATACTATTGAGGGTCCGGTGATGGTTATTGCAGGTCCAGGAACAGGGAAAACTCAAATTCTCACACTCCGTATTGCAAACATTCTCAAACAAACGGATGCACAGCCTGAAAATATTCTTGCACTCACCTTTACGGAGTCAGGTGCAAAGGCGATGCGAGAGCGACTTGCGACGTACATAGGGGCGCCCGCCTACCGCGTTGCTATATTTACCTTTCATGAATTTGCGGGGCGGCTCATTCGGCAATACCCAGATGCATACACACGGGCGGTAGGCGGGCGCCCCATCACTGACCTTGAGAAGATAACACTTATCGAGTCTATTATAGAAACACCAACCATAAAACTCCTCCGTCCTTCAGGAAGTCCTGAGTATTATGTAAAACCTATCATGAGCGCTATCTCACTCATGAAGCGCGAGTATATTACCCCAGATAGGTTTTTGGGAATTATTGAAAAACAAGAAAAAAATCTTGCATGTATTCCAAAGATACATGAGAAAGGCGCACATAAAGGAAAGGTTCGAGGTGAGTATCTTGATCGTGAAAAGAAAGTGGCAAAAAACCGCGAATTACTTTTTGTGTACCGAATGTATGAGGCAGAGTTAGTAAAGATTGGATACTTTGACTTTGACGACATGATTTTTGAGACCGTTAAAGCACTTGAGTCAAATGAAGATATGCTTCGTTCGGTACAAGAGGAGTATCAGTACATTCTTGCTGATGAACATCAAGACGTAAATGGGAGTCAAAACAAAATCTTAGAGCTACTTGCGTCATACCACGAGCGACCAAATTTATTTGTGGTGGGGGATGAAAAGCAGTCTATCTATCGTTTTCAGGGTGCATCACTTGAAAACTTTTTGTACTTTGAACAGAAGTTCCCTCACACCAAGATAATTGCTCTTACCGAAAACTACCGCTCCGCGCAGGCCATTCTTGATATGTCGCATGAACTTATCACGGTTGATGCGGGAGCGGCACTCGACCTTCGTGTTCCACTCAATGCCTTTAATACTTTTGCTGCAAGGATAGAGCGTCGGATATTGCCCCATCAAGCTGTTGAGGATACATATCTTGTAAATTGTATATCTGAACTTCTTGCGCAGGGTACAGAGCCGGAAGAAATTGCAGTCATTGTACGCACAAATGGTGAGGTTGAATCATTGGCGTCACATTTACGTAAACATGGTATCGAGGTAGAGGCGTCAGCAGACGGTGATATTTTACAGCATCCACTTACGGGAGTTGTGCGGACACTTATACGATCAGTTATTGATACAAGTGATGAACGAGCACTTTTTGAGATTCTTCAAAGTACGTATGTGGGACTTTCTGCTACTGATATTATTCGCATTGCTCGAGCACGATCATATGATACGCCACTTAGAATGCTCATTGAAAGTGAAGAGCTTCTTATGTCACATAAGATTGAAGATGTAGAGAAAATTAAAAGAATTGCTTCAGTAATTACCTCAGCTCGTGAGCGAATGCTCGTTGAGGCTCCGCATCGAGTACTTGAATATATAATTCGGGAAAGTGGACTTCTTGACCATGTGCTTGCAGTTAATCCGCATGAAGGTTCTCGCGTGGTGAGAAGGTTATATGATGAAGTTGAGGGAATGGTGCGTCATAAGAATTCTGTGACACTTGGAGATGTAGAGAAAATGTTTGCTACATGTGTAATGCATGGACTTGGACTTAATGCGCCCTATATACGAACGCATAGTCACGCAGTGCAGGTTATGACCGCCCATAAGTCAAAAGGACTCGAATTTGAACATGTGTGTATACCGCACCTTACAGACAATCTGTGGGGCGGGAAGCAACGGTCGTCTTTGTTTGATATTCCAATCACAGAACACATTACTGATGATGCAGTCGTTGAGGGGGATGATGAACGGAAGCTTTTGTATGTTGCTATGACGCGTGCTCGAAAAGGTTTGTATTTAAGTTCATCTTCTACAAATACAGAAGGGCGAGTATTTTTACCCACTCGACTACTTGAAGATATTGGACAATCACAAATCACAATGGTTGATACAAAAGATCTTGAGGATGCATTCACCACAACTGAGTCACTCCGTGTATCACCCCCGCAGACGCCATTTGATGTTGAGTATCTCCATGAAGTTTTGAGAGTGCGTGGTCTTTCTGTTACTGCACTCAACAATTACCTCAAGGATCCATGGAATTATTTTTACAGGAATGTATTACGTATTCCTGAGGTGCAGGCAGAAAATGCTCAGTTTGGAACAGTGCTGCATGAGGTGCTTCAGAGTGTATTTGTGTACAAGCGAGAGCATGGAGTGCTTCCAACAACAACCAATCTTAAAACATATATTGAACGCGAGCTTGGTAAGTTGCCAATTACAACAGAGGAGTATGTGCGACATCACGAACGTGCACTCGTAGCACTTACAAATTATCTTGATGCGGTAGCTCCTACACTTCCTCCACATACCAAAGAAGAATATGGCATACAGGTAATGATGCAGACGGGTATACCAGAGTTTCCTGAGGTAATGCTTACAGGTAAGCTCGACAGACTCGATTTAGACTTAGAGGGAAATTTATTGCGAGTAGTTGACTATAAGACAGGAAAACCAAAGACACGTGGACAAATTGAGGGAACCACAAAAGACTCAGATGGTGATTATAAGCGTCAGTTAACATTTTATGTGCTCATGCTTCAACTTCATAATCATGAGCAACTTATAACACGAGATGGACTCCTTTCATTTATCGAGGAAGATGCTTCAGGAAAGATTCATGAGGAACTTTTCACTATTTCAGATGCCGATATTGAGCTATTGAAGGGTGATATTATTCGAGTGACACAGGAAATAGCAAACGGCGCGTTTTTAAACGCGCCGTGCAATCCTGATAAATCCGAGTATGCTTCGCTTGTAGAAGATTTGCAAACTCGCTTTATTCAGCAGAACCCATCTGTGTAATAAGTGCGTCAATCATTTGCTTTACGGTTGCATACTGTTGTGCACCATTGATAACTCCTTGCTGATCTCCAGCAATAAGGAATGAATGTGGTGTACCTCGTACCCCAAGCGTCTTTGCTGATGCGATACTTTCTTCAACAGTTGCTTTATGCTTTCCTTCGCTAAAACATGCATTAAATGCATCCTTATCTACACCAGCATTTACTGCAAACTCTGGAAGTTTTGTCATATCGGTAGGCGCGTTTGTTGATCGTTCTCCAAAAACTGAATCTGAGAACTTCCAGAACGCATCGTTTCCTCCGAGTTCAGCTACACACTCAGATGCTTCTGCTATTTTTTGTGCATTTGGATGAAGTTGGGGGATTGGGAAGTGACGATAGACCCACGCAACTTTACCGGTCGCTCCATAATCTGCCATAATTTTATTCATGGTGTCGTGGAAATTTTTACAATACGGGCAGTCGTAATCTGAGTACTCAACAATAACAATCGCTGCATTTGGATTTCCTTTAATGTGATCGTCTTTAGTAATTGGAGGTACATCTGCTTCCGGTGTAACCTGCGCAGTAGGTGTGTTGGTATTGGCTGTTGGAGCAGGGGTATTCTTTTGCATTCCGCTAAAAATAATTGCGCCTGCAATAAGTGCAGCAGCAATGACAATAGCAACAGGAATTCCTAATGATGAGGTGCGTGTTGCGGTCGGTGTTGGATTTTGTTGTGTTTCTGACATGATTACAAAAATACGATTAAATAAGTAACTCTCGAAAGTATACCATAGCGAAAATTACTGATATACTATTTTATATGGATATTGTTTCAAGTATTGTACTCGGAGTAGTACAAGGAATTACAGAGTTTTTGCCCGTATCTTCAACCGGTCATCTTGTACTCACGCATACACTTCTTGGGGTTGAAGAACACTCGTCTCTTGCATTTGATGCAATGCTTCATTTTGCAACCGTACTTGCTGTAATCATTTATTTTTTTGATGAAATATGCGTACTTTTGCAAACGCTCTTTAGAAAGCTCGGGCGACTTCCGGTAAATGAAAAAGATTGGATGCTTGTACAAGCTTTAGCGGTAGGTACAATTCCAGCAGTAGTGCTCGGTATACTCCTTGAGTCATATATGGGAACTATGTTCCGTAATCCTGTGCTTGTTGCGGTGGTCCTTATCCTCGGATCTTTTTTGTTTATGTATGCAGAATATGTGTATGAAAATAATTTTCATACAGGTCAAACAGACGCAAAAACAGGTTTTAAAATTGGTCTTTTCCAAACACTTGCCTTAATCCCTGGGATGTCGCGATCAGGTGCAACTATTGCTGGAGGAATGATACTCGGACTTAGTCGTTCTGATGCGGCGAGATTTTCTTTTTTACTTGCAGTCCCAGTGATTCTTGGTGGGGGACTTAAGAAATCAATCGAGCTCATAACGTCTGATGCGGTTATCTTATGGACTCCGATTGTTATCGGAGCACTCACAGCATTTACGGTAGGACTTTTTGCAATTCACCTCATGATTGGATTTGTTCGAAAGTACTCGTTATGGCCCTTTATTTGGTATCGCATTATACTCGCGGCGTTTGTACTTTTTATTGCGTACTTTGGATAGATAAAAAATACATATGTCACACCCATTTGAAAAAATACTTGAAAAGGCAATTGAAAAAAGTCGTGGAGACGAAAATCATGTGCTTGGTGAAGCAGAAAAGTTGCGTGATAAAGGATATGCTCCTCGTGAAATATATGAAGTGCTGAGAAAGCTTAAGGTATCGTTAATCTCTGATGCTGACGAAGCTATTTTAGATGAAGCGCTTGAAGAGTTCTTACAGTATGTTGATTTAGATGGCGAGCGGTAGGTAAAAATCCCCTGAGAAAACCTTTGGTTTTCTCAGGGGATTTTTAATACACCGTAACAACAGTTTCAATAAGTACAAAGGTTAACCAGAAAACACAAAGCACAAAGGCTTCTTTGCTTGTGATGCTGTGCCCAGATCGCATAAAACTAAAAAGAATAAATGACGCAGCAACCATAAATATTCCTGCGATATAGATAATCGTCGGTGGGAAGAAAAATGGATGAATAAGTGCAATGAGACCAACAACAATGGTGGCGTCAGCAAGTACTGTTCCAAGAATATCTCCAATAGCGAGTGAATCCTCATGTGCTTTAACAGCATTAAGAGAAAAGACAAATTCTGGGAGTGTGGTTCCTAAGCTTACGATGAGCATGCCAATGAGCACAGGACTGATACCAATGATGTGCGCAAGTTCAGTTGCAGAAGCGACCGTAAAGTGCGAGCCAATAAGGAGAAGCCCCATACTGAGAAGGAGAAAAAGAAACGGCTTAAGGTGATTGCTGGATGTATGCGGTGTCGTATCAGCTTTATCTCCATGCTTAAGTGCAAGGTAATAAAAGATAATTCCACCGATAATGAGTACAATTCCTTCTGCTCTTGAGAGATGTCCATCAAGTCCAAGTATAATAGGGAGTACAAGGATAAACGGATAAAACGCATGACTTTGTAGTATGCGATTTTCAACTCTAAGTGGTCTTCGAGAAAGTAATACAATAAGAGCAAACACAAGCGTGAGGTCAATGACGTTTGATCCAAGAAGCATTCCAAATCCAAATGCAGGATTTCCAGTGAGTGCTGCATTCACGGCAATAAATGTTTCTGGGAGAATTGATATAATTGCAATAACAATAAATCCTACGGTGTACGCTGATAATTTAAAGCTTTCAGCGAGTCGAGCTGCGTATTTTGTTGCGAGCAATGCTCCGCGAACAACCATGTAGAGCGCAGTAATAAAAATAAATCCTTGTATGAGCATATGTTTATTCTACCATATATAATATGGATTTTTTAACACCACACCCCGCGCCGTAGGCGCGGG
>JACCDH010883386.1_pt1 | contig 10988 bp, 6 predicted proteins | sample 7442481 | NCBI WGS metagenome assembly JACCDH01 (sample SAMN15323433, study PRJNA562643) | freshwater metagenome | isolation source: river surface water | place: USA:Blue River Watershed | collected 2017-08-15 | reverse complement strand
GGTGCTTACATCACCAGTAACTTTCACAGCGACCTTAAAGGCGTATGACGTTTCGTCTGATTCGCCAAATCCGATTGTAATCACTGCTCGTTCATTTGGTTTGAGTGCAGCTTGAGTTGGTGACTCATATGTATCGCCCGTTGGAAGGGAAACAGTATAAGTCCATTTTTCTGATGTCTTTGTTCCAAGATTCTTTACTTCAAATTGGATTGCACCAGATTCGTCATTGTCGACTGCTTGCGCAACAAACTTATTATTGACGATGCGTCCAATGTTGAGATATTTCGCTGCAAGGTCAGTACGACCATTTGGATTTGATACCGGAATTTCGTAGGTAAATTCTTGAGTGTAGGTAGGCTTGCCTGGTGTTGTAGGTGTAGTTGGTGTTGAAGGTATAGGAGTAACTGGTGTAACTACCACAGGAACTTCAGGAGTTGATTCAGCTACTTCCTCAGTCACTTCTTCATTTTCTCCTTCTTTTACAGAAGAAGATTGAATGCGGTTATTGACTACCGTCAAAATCGCATCATCGCTTGCTCGTGGTTCAGTATCGTTGGTGGCAAGAAAAGCGACGGTGTAAGGAATGTCGACGTATCGTTCTTTTTCAGAATCGATACTCAAGGCAACTGTGTTTACATCACCAAGATTGTAGTTTGTATCACAGCTAATACTTCGTTCACCGTTCGCGTCTTTTAAGTCGATCGCAACACCATCAGTACATCCGTATGAGAATACGTATGAACCTGGTGCAGTTGCTTCTGTCCACGCAAGACGTACCTGCTCACCAGCGATGACAACGTTCGTGTCTGATGTCACGATAAGCATGTCTTTCATTTCTTCTGGAGAATTTTCTTCAGAAGCGTTATTAGATTCGAATTCTTTCACTGATTCAGCTAGAGAGGCGAGGGAAGCGAAAGAATTTGGGAGTTTGTTAACGATTTTAACGGATAACCAAGCTACTGCCGCGACAGCAAAGACGAACGTAACGATAATAAGTACAGTTCGTACTGGTCGCTTGACCTTTGTTTCGGTATTCATAATGAGACAACATTAACATGTCTATGTCAAATTGTCAATATAATATTGAAGCGCTTTCTTTGCCGCACAGTTCTCACACGCTCCGATGGGTTTGTTACTTTACACAGCGTTCGACCCCGCGGACGCTCGGAAATACGTCACCAGAGGAGAAGATGTATACTTACATCTCATAAAACTTGACATTTCAGTAAATAATGATATATTAGTTGAGTCAATAGCTACTCAAGCGATATGAAACGACTTTCATTTATCGAGACCATTACCCATAAAAAACTGCTTTTCCTCGCGGTATTTTTTTGTATTTTTACTATTTCGTACGTGATTTTGGTCGCCGTCGACTTCGTCCCAGAACCTAAAGAAGAGGTGGCTGAAGAGGTGATTGAAACTGAAGAAACCGTGCAAGAAACTGAGGTTGAGGAGACAGAACCAGAAGTTCTTGAAGAACCAGCCTCACTTCCACAATCTATCTATATTGAACGTCTAGATAAAACCGTACCGGTCCTTAATCCGACATCGCGCGCGATTTCTGATCTTGATACCGCGCTTCTTGATGGTGTCGTTCGACATCCTGATTCTGCTCTCTTAAATCAAGATGGAAACGTCTTTATTCTTGGTCACTCTAGCTATTTACCTAATGTTTTTAACAAGAATTTCCAAGCTTTTAATGGTATTCAAAACCTCGAGTGGGGAGATGTAATTGAGGTAAAAAGCGAAAACGGGCAGGTAATTGAGTATCGAGTGGAAAAGGTATATCAAGCAAGAGCACAGGATGTAACCGTGCCTATTGCAGGTGACGAAAAAAAGCTTACACTGGCTACGTGCAATAGCTTTGGCAGCACTGACGATCGTTATATCGTGGAGGCGAAGCAAATAGGCGAACGATCGCTCTAGAGCTTGACAAAAGCTGTTTTTCGGTATATTATAATAGTATACCAGCAGTTCTCCTTGGGCGGGTACCCAGTGTTCTATGACAGCGTATTTCTCTCGTGGATTTTATTATTCCTGCGTATCGTTGATAGGTAGGGGTATCAAGTTTATGAACATTATTATTACCAAAAGCAATATGCAAAAAAGTTATTCGTTTTTTGGAACTTTCGCAACACTCACGGTGTTGGTTTTTGGCGTTATGGTTGCGCCTTCTACATCGTATGCGACTGGTTTCTTTGATTTTCCAAAAATTGATTATCCTGACTTTAGTTTTGACAAAGACTATGAGGATAATGACCATGATGATTACTCAGAACATGAAGAAGACGAAGAGGACGATAGTTATGATGACTCTTATGATAAAGAGGATGATCATGACGATGATACTGATGAGCACGAAGAGAAAGACTACGTAAGTAGCTACTCTTACTCAAGTTGTAAGTTAACTTCTAGCGTGAACGAAGTTGTTGCTGGAAACAGCGTGACACTTTCATGGACTGTGAAAGGTTTCGATGTTGTCGAAATCAACGGTCAAGTAGTGACTGGTACTTCAATTACGTATACAAACGTACAACAGAATACAACCTATAATCTTGTTGCGAAGTCAGCTGACGGCTCAAAGAATTGTAAGTCAAGTGTCACTGTTAAGTGTCTACCGCCTCCAATTCCAAAGGAGTGTAAGCTCGAACTTCATAAGTCAGTCGATAAGTCGAATGCAGTAGCAAACGATACTCTTACTTATACTATTACTATTAAGAACATCGGTACTCTCGACTGTACTGGTGGTGGAGTAAAGATTGAAGACAAGGTTGATGGAAATCTTATTTTCCTTAACCAATCTGTCTCAAGTAATCTTACTCCTGGATACGGCGGTAAGGCTGTTTACACAGAATCTGACCGTACACTCCGATGGAACGGTAATACCCTTAATCCAAACGAACAGGGTACGATTACCTGGACTGCAAAGGTAAAGTCTCCAACTGTTTGTGGTGACTTTGAAATTCCAAACCAAGCCAAGGCAACTGCTCGAGAACTAAATAACTTTAGTACATGGGCATATAGCAATAAGGTAATTACAGCGGTTGATAACGAATGTATCGTTCATAAACCTGAATGTACACTCATCGCTGGCCCTACTCTCGTTGATAAGGGTGCAGCATCGACTCTCACTTGGACAACAAAGAACGCTGATGTAGTTACAATTTCTACTATCGGTGCAGTTGCAGAGAATGGAAGTCAATCAACCGGACCACTTGATACTCCAACTTCATACACCTTAACCGCTAGTGGTTTTGGTTCGACTGTAACTTGTGACGCTCATATCCAAATCAAGGATATTCCAGCTCCAAGCTGTGACCTCTTCACTGCAACTCCATCAACTATTGTTGTTGGAAACGCAGCAACTCTCGCATGGGAAACTACCAATGCAACTCGTGTTGTGATTAATAACGGCATCGGTGATGTCGCTCTCGATAACGGCACAGTGAGCGTAAGTCCACTTGTGACGACAACCTACCAACTCACCGTCTTTGGTGTAAATGATCAATCAAGACAATGTGAAGTACCGGTGACTGTTACTGAAAAGAAAGTTCCAATTTGTGACTTCCTTACTGCAACACCATCATCATTCACATTCGTTGGTGGTACGACCACACTTGCGTGGAGTACACAGAACGCAACAAACATCTCAATTGCTCCAACCGTAGGTTCTGTATCTGCTGTTGGTTCAGTCGCGGTACCAGTTAAGGCATCAACCACTTTCATCCTTACGGCGAAAGATGCTTCTGGTGCAGAGACAAGTTGTTCAGCTCCGGTAACACTTGGAAATGAACCAGTGTTCACCTGTGAAAATAACGTTACTTTCTCTGCAGCAAACAGCTCTATCCGACGTGGAAACAGCACTACACTTAATTGGAATGTTAAGGATGCTGATTCAGTAAATGTTAGCGTAATTAACGCAACCGCATTCTCAGGAACACAATCTGTTTCTCCAACATCAGATACGACTTACGTCCTTACTGCAAAGAAGGGGACTAAGACGATTGAATGTCCAGTACCGGTTACTGTTTCTGGTGGCGGCGGTGGCGGCGGAAGCTCATCACCACGTTGTGAACTTACTATCTCAGCAAAGAAAATTAAGCTCGGCGATACAGTAACTCTTAAGTGGGATACCACTCGTGCTACTGAAGTAACTCTTACTGATGATCGTGGAAAGGTTCTTATGACTACAGAAGATATGAAGTCTTCTGAAAAGGAAAAGAACTATGATGGCACACTTAAGGTGAAGCCAACTCGTGATACACAGTACACACTCGTAGCGAAGAAGGGTTCAAAAGATACTGATTGTAAAGTTAAGGTTGAAATGGATGACCTTGTGATTCTCGAAACTCGAGATCAGTTACCACTTGTAGCGGGTATCTCACTCAGTCAAGTGCCATACACTGGTTTTGAAGCAGGTCCGGTTCTTACCTTCATGTTCTACGCGCTTCTTGCAGCGTGGGCACTCTATCTCACATACCTTCTTATCTCACGAGAAAAGGTAGCGGTTGCATCAGAAATGGTAATGACACCAAATCAAGTAGCTATGAAGAAGGCTGAAGAAGTTCGTCCTGACGTCTTCACTCAGTCTGTCGCTGCTCCAGTAGCACCAGCAAATCTTCCAACCGGTACTATGCCAGTTGTCGGATATCAGAATGCGGTTGATGCGGCGATGATAACTATCAATCCACATCATGCAAATGATGCTCTCGTTACTGAAATTGAAAACCGAGCACATTCACAGAAGGCGCTTCTTTCAAGCGACGCGGTCCGACACTTTGTTGCGACAACTGAAGGAACAGTTGAGCGTAACGAAGCGCTTGATAGTGTTATCTCTGAAGCGAAGAAGTCATATCCACTTGAGGATGGTTGGATTGTTATCAACGAAGCTCGTATGCGCAATCTTTGCGAAACTTGCCAAGTTGCTGCTCTCGAACAATCTCAAGCAGTAGGTATCAATCTTGCTCCAGAAGTTGTTCCGCAAGGAACAGGTTCTCTCGCAGAGGCGATTGTGACTGGCAACATTGTGGCAGCGTACGAAATGATTGGTAATCGACCAATGTTCTCACTCGCTGACGCCGCTGCTGACCTTGATGCGGTATACCGCAATCGACATGGTGAATCAAAGTCGATTTCAAACCTACTTGAAACTGAAACAGCGAAACTCTCAAACGAAAAGATTAAGAAAATAATTGACGCTCTTACTGGCGCTCTTGATGGTACATATACCGATGAAGCGTCTGCTGTAAAGATGGCGATTATGAAGGCTGTGAAGGAAGTAATGTAAGTTTGTTGCGGCGGACTAGAAGAATTTCTTCTCCTGGTCCTCGCTCCAAGTAACGTCGCCGCGGAGTCTAAGAAATTCTTCTAGTCCGCCGCAGGCATGCAAAAGAAAAAGCCGCCCTTCCCGGGGCGGCTTTTTCTGTGCTTCCACTTCTTGATACGAATACTTTTTTAATTTATTTCACTTAGGTCATTTGCTTCGTATCAATGAGTGCCAAAAGATGGTTTGCAACTTTATCAAGTGAAACTTCTTCACTCACTCCACTTCGATTTTCGAGCGTTACTTTCTTGTGTTCAACTTCTTTATCACCTACAACAATAAAGTATGGCAAGCGTTCTTGTTTTGCACCTCGAATTTTCTTGCCCATTGAATCCTTGCTATCTTCGAGTTCGGCGCGGATACCAACACCAAGAAGTTCTTCGTAAACTTGAGCAGCGTATTCATTATGTACTTCTGCTACAGGAATCACGCGAATTTGAACAGGTGAGAGCCAGAGAGGGAAGTTGCCACCAAGATGTTCAAAAAGCACTGCCGCGAAACGCTCAAATGAACCCATAACCGCGCAGTGAATCATTACGATACGTTCCTTTTCACCTTGTTCGTTGATGCAGGTCAGGTCAAAGCGTTCCGGAAGGTTCATGTCGAGCTGGATAGTTGCTACCTGATGTTCGCGACCAAGTGAGTCTTTGGCCATGAAGTCGAGCTTCGGACCGTACATAGCAGCCTCTCCTTTAGACTCAAAAAAGTTCGCTTTACGTTCAGTCGCAATTTCTTTGAGTGCATTTTCTGCGTTAGCCCAGACTTCTTTTGTTCCGAGATAATTTTCCATTTTTTCAGGGTCGTGGAATGAGAGACGTACGCGCATGTCGGCAAAACCAAAGGTGCCGTAGAACGTATCGATAATGTCCCAAATACGGAAGAATTCGTCTTTTACTTGGCTGTGACGGCAGAATACGTGCGAGTCATCTTGGGTGATTGAGAGGACGCGAGTGAGGCCACCTAGTTCGCCTGACTGTTCGTCACGGTAGACCATAGTTGTTTCAGCGTATCGCTGTGGCATTTCGCGGTAACTGTGTGGCTTACGGTCAAAGATTTGCGTGTGATGCGGACAGTTCATCGGCTTCAGTGCATATTCTTTACCTTCGCGAGTTGTGATGCGGAATAATTCATCAGCGAATTTCTCCCAGTGTCCAGAGGTTTCATAGAGGTCTTTCTTGGTGAGGTGAGGAATAGTAACGCGTTGGTACCCATGCTTGCTGCGGAGTCGCCACATGTACTCATCAAGGAGATGGCGAATAATCGTTCCTTTTGGAGTCCAGAGGGGAAGTCCAGCACCAACGAGTTCTGAGAAGGTGAAAAGGTCTTGGTCTTTCCCGAGTTTTCGGTGGTCGCGCTTTTTCGCTTCTTCGATGCGCTTTTCGTAGGCATCAAGTTCTTCGGCAGTTTCAAACGCGAGACCATAGATACGAGTGAGCATTGGTTTCTTTTCATCCCCACGCCAGTAGGCGCCAGCGACTTTTTCGAGCTTGAAGGCGTCGGTATTGAGGTCTTTGTTTGGATGCTCACAGTGGCCACCACGACAAAGATCAGTAAATCCCCCGCAAGAGTAGAGGGTAATTTTTTCACCTCGGGCTTCAATTTCATTTATAAGTTCGGTTTTGTACGGATTGCCAGTGAATACTTCGCGAGCTTTGTCTGCAGACACTTCCTCGTGAGTGAACTCGGTCCACTTATTGAGCATCTTCTTCATCGACTTTTGTAAGTCCTTGAGATCAGTGTCGCCAGGAGTTACTCCGCCAGCAAAGTCGATATCATAGTAGAAACCAGTGTCGATAGCTGGTCCGAGGGTGAGCTTGGCGTGTGGATATTTTTCTAACACCGCCGCCGCTAGGAGGTGGGCTAGTGTGTGTCGTTTGTGTTCTAGGTTAGATGACATATTTGAGGGTAGTGAAGGAGTTGAAATGACTTTTCTCAGCAGGTCCTCGCTCCGGGGCATGTCGCTGCGAATGCTTCAAAAAATCATTTCAACTCCTTCTTTTAAATCCTTTTAGCATCTACTGTTTTTCTGAAGACCTTGCACAGCTTGATTTTGCTTGGATACACTTTAGTGTAAAAATCTAGCGAGCAGAGCGTCGAGTCCGCAGGAGACGAGGACGCGTGTCTGAAGAAATACAGTAGTTTGCGAAAGGTGTAACTTAATAAAAAACGCCCGAGTGAATATACGAAAATTCGTACACTCACTCGGACGATTCAGATTGCTCTCTGTTCGCGGTTCCACCGAGATTCCGCGTCAGTATGCCGACGGGCACTTCATTGTTCAGATTGGGCATTTCTGCGCCTTCTTGGGCTGATGGTTGGTAGCCATCACGTTCTCTGATGTATTACATCCTAGCGCGTCAAGAATTTTTGTCAAAAATAAAGCACCGATTTCTCGGTGCTTTTGATTTGGTTCGATGAATCAAGTGATTGGCTTGAAGCCGTGAAAAACAAGAGCATCATTGAGAAGTTGAATAGATTTACTTCCCAAATTTTGTGTTCTTCTAAGTTCTCCTGCAATATTTGGTATAGATACAAACTCAGAAACAGTTAGATGGACGTACCCTTTATTGTAGACAAAATTCACTAAGCGCACGAGAGAACCTGATCTTTTGGCCATTCCGAGTGGCTTGAAAAATTCCTCACTCAAGAAATTTACCATAGTCAAAACTTTTGCCGGCTCGGTAGTGGTGTTACAACCTTTGATGTCGACGGTAATTATCACTCTTATGCCATCGGTAACTCCTTGTTTGGAGTACCAATCATTGACGAGTTTCCTGAGACCTTCAATGTCCATTTAAGGAACTCCATGTGAACAAATTTGATTGGTGTAATTAAATCACACTTTTGCAAAAAAGCAATGTTATTCTGAGGTTGGAGAAGGAGTTCTGCTAAGAGCTTTTACCCGGTCGATGAGGATGCTGGCTTCGTCGTTGCGGATACTGAGTTTACCTTTGATAGCGATGCAGTTGTTGGCGACAAATAAATCCTTGTTGGCTTGGAAGACTTCAGGAAACGCGACCATTTCAATACTGTCTGTTTTGTTGGCAAGTTTAATAAACGCCATACGGTCACCTTTTTTCGTGAGGAGTTCTTTGACGTTTTCTATCATCCCCGCCAAGGCAACTTCACCCTTCATTTGTAGGACCGGAAGTTCTTCTTTGTTAGCGACCGCTTTCTTTATGTCGGTAATGAGTTTTCGATTGCCATGCGTGAGCTGGTCTTTAAATACATCAAGTGGATGGCCAGATACATACACGCCAAGCAAATCTTTCTCCCACGATAATTTAGTAGTAATCGGAAGTGGTTCGGCTGGTTCGAGGGTGAGATCGCTTACGCTACCGACGTCAGCGAACAAAGAGTCCTGACTCGCTTCTTTACCAGCGACATGTTCGCGGTTATAGGAAAGAAGAGTATCTAGGTTTCCATAAAGTTGTGCTCTGTCAGCGAAGTTGTCAAAAGCTCCAGCACAGATGAGTGCTTCTAGAGATTTTTTATTTAGGTTGCGGTCGTGGATGCGAGTAAGGAAGTCTTGGAGAGATTTGTACTGGCCGTTCTTCTTTCTTTCCTCAACGATGATTTCGGTAATACCGGCGCCGAAGTTTTTGATGGTCGCGAGTCCGAAGCGGATGGTGTTTCTTCCTGGTACTACTGAGAAGTCTGCGAATGATTCGTTGATGTCTGGGGGGAGAACTTCGATGTTCATTCGTTCACATTCGTGGATAATTTCAGAAATTTTTTCAACGTCTCCAGAGTCGGCGGTTAGTACTGACGACATATATTCGACAGGGAAGTTCGCCTTCATGTAGGCAGTCTGGTAGGCGACGCGACCATAGGAAGCAGCGTGAGCTTTATTGAATCCATAGGCAGCAAATGGTTCGATGAGTCGCCATAATTCTTCAGCCTTTCTTTCGGTCATGCCGTGTTCGATAAAGCCTTTGAATAGTTTTTCTTTTTCAGCGGCCATAACTTCAGGAATTTTCTTTCCCATCGCTTTACGCAGTTTGTCGGCGTCGAGCCAAGAGTAACCGGCCAATTTTATAGCTGTCATCATAACGTCATCTTGGTACGTGATAACACCGTAAGAACGATCAATAATGTCTTCTAGTCTAGGGTCGAGGAAGGTAACTAGTTTCGGATTATGTTTTCTTTCAATATACGTCGGAATCATTTCCATCGGTCCAGGACGATAGAGAGCGACCATCGCGTTGATGTCGTGAATTGTAGATGGCTGAAGTTGCTTCAAGAACGCTGTCATACCAGAACCGTTTAACTGGAAGAGACCCATCGTTTCACCGCGCGCGAGTATTTCAAACGTTTTCTTATCGTCGAGCGGAATGTTTTCGATGTCGACAGCAATGTCGCGGATTTTTCGGACTCGCTTTACGGCGTCGGCGAGGATGGCGAGGTTTTTGATACCAAGGAAGTCAAACTTAAGGAGACCAACGCCATCCTCGCCGACGCTGTGCATTTCGTACTGCGTGATGAATTTGCCAGATTTTGGATCGGGCTGGATTGGTACAAATTGATTAAGTGGTTTTGGTGCAATCACCACACCTGCGGCATGGACTCCAAGATGTCGTACTCGACCTTCGATACGTTTTGCAAGATCAATTACCTCGCGACTTTCGGCGTCTTTCTTATAGAGTTCGGCGAGGTCTGGTTCGATATCAAGCGCTTTGTCGATTGTCATCGGGAAGCCTTGTGCGCCAAGCGGAATAAGCTTCGCGATACGGTCACCAACGGTATACGAATGTCCAAGTGCACGAGCGACGTCACGTACTGCCGCGCGCGCCATCATGGTTCCAAAGGTACCGATTTGCGCGACTTTATCTTCGCCATACTTATTCTTGGCGTACTCGATGATTTCGTCGCGACGATTATCAGCAAAGTCCATGTCGATATCGGGCGCTGATGGACGTTCAGGGTTGAGGAATCGTTCAAAGGGAAGTTTGTATTCAAGTGGGTTTACATTAGTAATCCCAAGTGTGTAGGTGGTAAGCGAACCTGCGACTGAACCTCGAATTGTAGTGAGAATGCCTCGTTCACGGGCTTCTCGCAAAAGATCTCCTACTACGAGGAAGTACTTTGCATATCCTTTCATCTTGATAACGTCGAGCTCAAAAGCGAGACGCTTTTGAATTTCTTCATCGTCAGGGTTAAGACCGCGCCAGACAATTCCTTTTTTGCGAGTGCAGCCATTTCATCATCTGGAGTTCGTCCGCTTTCAATAATATAGTCAGGGAAATACCACGTCGTACCAATTTCGATAGTGACGTTGCATGCTTCAGCAATCTTGACCGTGTTGGATAGTGCTTCGGGTGTATCTTTAAACCACTCTTTCATCTCAGCTTGAGTTGTGAAAGAAAAATTATCGTCAGAGTCACGGTCGCTCGTCGTGTCGACAACACCACCGTTTTGAATCTTAAGCATCGTCTCGCGCGCGATACGATCGTCGGGTTTTAGGTAGTACACATCATGAGCGGCTACGAGCGGAGTATTAGTTTTCTTCGCGAGTGTTTTGATGCGCTCTTGATTGGTCATGTGATCAAAAATTTCTGGATGATGACTGATTTCCAAATAGCAGTCATCGCCGAACAGCGAACGATACCAATCGAGTCGTTCAGCTGCTTTTTGCGGATTACTATCCTTGAGTGCTTGCGCG
>JACCDH010140193.1_pt1 | contig 10990 bp, 10 predicted proteins | sample 7442481 | NCBI WGS metagenome assembly JACCDH01 (sample SAMN15323433, study PRJNA562643) | freshwater metagenome | isolation source: river surface water | place: USA:Blue River Watershed | collected 2017-08-15 | reverse complement strand
TGCATCAAAATTTATAACATAAAAAAAGTTGTTTAAATAGTTAGCCAAGTCGGGGTCCTTAAAAGTTTTTTGATCCATTCGTTTACACCAGCCACACCACTCGGTATAAACATCAATATAAAATGGTTTTGGATTTTTTAAATACGCCTGATACGCATCGTTAATATTGTACCATTTTATTTCGTTTTGTCCTAATAAACACAAAGGAAATAGACATAAAATAAATATTTTTTTTATCATAACTGATTGATTTAATTGAGTTATACAAAATAACTAGCGCTAAAAAAAATTGATTTAAATTTAAAACAGATAAAGCATCAAATTATTGCCTTTAAAGTTATTAATTAAACTTAGCTTAAACAAAATTTGTTCCATAAAAAACCCAAATAAGTATTAACCTATTTGAGCTAAAAAAAATCATATTTCTTTACAGTTTACACTGCACAATCTTGATATTCATTGTACACTGCATTAATTTCATCTAAAATTTCGGTACTTAAGGATATATTTATAGCGCCAATATTTTGTTGCAATTGTTTTAAAGTTGTTGCTCCAATGATGGTGCTATGTACAAATTTTTGATGAAAAACAAAAGCTAATGCCAATTCCGCAACACTAACTCCAATTTTGTTTGCAATATTTTGATACGCAGCTGTTGCTTTTTGGGCTTGCGGATTTAAAAATCGTTTAAAAATAGGGAATTTAATTAATCTGGCTTCCAATGGCTCTTGATTATTTAAATATTTACCCGATAAAGACCCAAAAGCTAAAGGCGAATATGCCAACAAACCAATTCCTTCAAAATCGGTTATTTCCGATAAACCATACTCATACAATCTGTTGTTTAAACTGTATGCATTTTGAATGGTAATGGGTTTAGGTAAATTGTATTTTTCGCAATAATTTAAATATTTCATTACTCCCCAAGGCGATTCGTTGGATAAACCCCAATGTTTAATTTTTCCTTGTTGAATAAAAGCACTTAAGGTTTCAATCGATTCTAAAAATTTCTCTTCATACCCCTCATTTTTTCCGTAAGGATAGGTACGCACACCAAATTTATTATTATCGCGCTCAGGCCAATGCAATTGATATAAATCTATATAATTGGTTTGCAAACGATTTAAACTTCCCTCTAAAGCTTCCTTTAAATGTTGAGCCGAAAAATTAGGACTGTTACGTATATATTTTACTCCTGTACCAGTTGCTTTTGTTGCTAAAACCAATTGTTGACGAACAGAGTTTTTTTGCAGCCAATTGCCAATTATTTTTTCGGTAGAACCCTGTGTTTCTAATCTGCCCGGAACAGAATACATCTCTGCCGTATCAAAAAAATTAATACCTTGCTCCCAAGCATAATCCATTTGCTCAAATGCCTGTTCCTGAGTGTTTTGCTCACCGAAAGTCATTGTACCCAAACAAATTTTACTTACCTCAATATCCGATGTTCCTAATTTATGCTGTATCATATTTAAATTTTTTGCCCTAAATTAAAACAAACTAGTTAGTAAAAAGCTAATTTTAAGTTTAAAAAAGATTAATTTAATGCAGGATAAAAGTTATAAGTTTTGCATCAAAAACCTGTACAACAAAATCATTGTTGCAACATCCGCTTTACTTACTGTTTCGGTGTAGGAATGTACACCGTATTCTGGCGCGCCAATAAAACACCAATCCATGGGCACTATCGATCTTTGAATTGCGTTTCCATCACTACCTCCAGCAGATTCTACCTCTACTTGGAAAGGGATACCGCTTTTTTGGGCAAGTTCTATAATTTTTTTCAAATATTTTCTGCGTGGTAATCCCGAATCTCTAGCCGAAATCACTACGCCATTATGATGGTGCACTCCATTGGTTACCCAAGTAATATCACAAATTAAACTCTGACAAACCGAAAAGTTAGTATATATGTAATTGGCAAGCACTTCGGCATTTCCACCCCCAACTTCTTCGTAAGTTGTAAAAGCAATTATTCCATTTTGTAAAGTTTCGGCAAGTTGCAAGGCAACAAAAACACCCAAACGGTTATCCATGTAGTTGCCCTCGATAAATTCTTTGGTTTCTTTAAAATGTGGTTTATAAGATAATGGTGTTCCGCGCTCTATTTCTCTATCCAGCAAATATTGCCATTGCCCCTCTACTTTAGTAACTTTACATTTAAATTTACCATTTGTATCCTCCCCTACTAAAACATCCGATTTTTTAATCGCCGGCGAACCCACTTTAATTAAATCGGCGCCATAACCTGCTGTAAAACCAACGGTATCCACATGAGCAAAAACAGCCGTTGTTGGTTTACCAAAAACCAATACAATAGCATCTTGCGTATGTTTGTTGCGAATTATTTGAGGTTTTTGAACCCAATTGTGCTGATTGTTGTGTACATATTCCTGAATGAAATCTAGAATTTTTTCCTCATCACCAGATACACCCGAAATCGAATTTAAATCTTTTAATAATTTAAAATCCATTAAGCTCCCAAGGATTTAAATAAATCTTTTATTTGATTTTCCCATAAAACCGTAGAAGTTTCCAAATCATCTTCTTCTACAAAATCAATTACAATTAAGGAAATATCACCTGTAATTTCGTCGATATCTATTCTAAACTCAAAAAAAGTATCTTCCTCTTCTTCTATCCATTTAAAGCGCACATTGTAATCCTCTTCCATTTCTAAAAGCTTAGCCACTTGCTCGCTATCTTTCCAACAAAAAACCCAATGTTTTTTATTATTTTCCATCCTAATTTCATCGCAAAACCATGTAGTTAAGCCACTTACGGTAGAAATTGCGTTATACAAAACGCGTATACTCGATTTAACAGGAAACTCTAATTCAATCTTTATCATATTCTATTCACAGATTTGGGCACCAATGTACTAAATTCCTTACAACTACAAAGCATTTTTATAAAAATATTTGTAAAAACACTTATATTTTTTTCCAATTTAAAATAAAATCTCTTACCACTTCATTAAACACATCGGCTTTATCTATATTCACAACATGCCCGCAATTAGGAATTACTACTAATTTCGAACTTAAAAAATGCTTTTCTACAACTTTTTGTACCGAGGGTAAAAACATATAATCTTCTTGCCCCATTACATATAAAGTTGGTATTTTTATTTCAACCTGACGGAAAATTCGTAATACTGTATTTACTTGTGTGGTTAATTTAAACCATCTAATAAATTCTTTTTGATATAATTTTTTGGCCTCATTAATAAATAATACACGGGAATTTTTATGACTTTTTTTAGGCATGATAACAAATGCAAATAATTTATACAATAAAATATAAGGCATCATATATTTAAATATGTTACCCAATTTCATTAAAATTTGCGATTGTACATTTAGCTTTAAAATTGCCCCACCCATAATCATGCTTTTTACAATTTGCGGTTCCATTTCGGCAATTTGCCTAATAATAATAGTACCTAAAGAAATTCCAACCATATGGGTTTCTTTAATTTGTAAATGATGTAACAAATCAATCACATCTTTAGCCACAAAAGGAAAAGTGTATTTTTTATTAAATGCTTTAAAAAATTTAGGATTAGATTTTCCGTGCCCTCTTAAATCCAACAACAATACATTAAAATCTTTTTGGAAATAGCGTATTTGTTTAAACCAAATGCTTGAGCTACCTCCTGCTCCATGAACAAAAGTTACCCAATTGGTTGATGTTGGATGTAAATAAACTGTGTATGATAGCACTTTAAAAACAATTTTTTTGTAAACGTAGTTATAAAGACCATAAAAACAAATTAATATCGATTTTTTCGCACTATTTTTTTGTTAATTTATTTAAATCGTTTCCTGTTATCCTTATACTTTATTTGAAATAAAAGTTATTAAAAGTAGCTATTTTGATATATAGATTGGTTATATTTGGAAGGCAAAAAAAACATATATGCAATCAGCAGAGGAATTACGTTTAGAACAAGATAATAAAAAAGAAGTTCATTGGAAAAAATGGGGACCTTATTTATCTGAAAGACAATGGGGTACAGTTAGGGAAGATTATAGTGAAGATGGAAGTGCTTGGACTTATTTTCCACACGACCATGCACGATCCAGAACTTATAGATGGGGTGAAGATGGTATTGCTGGAATTTCTGATCATAAACAACATTTGTGTTTTGCCTTGGGATTATGGAATGGAAAAGATACCATTATTAAAGAACGTTTATATGGTTTAACAGGCCCTTTGGGTAATCATGGTGAAGATGTAAAAGAGTTGTACTATTATTTAGATAATACACCTACGCATAGTTACATGAAATATTTGTATAAATATCCGCATGAAAAATTTCCATACAGCGAATTAAAAAACGAAAGTTTACGCCGCGGAAAAAACGATAGAGAGTTTGAATTACTGGATACAGGCATTTTTGATAACGGTAATTATTTTGATGTTTATATGGAATATGCCAAAGAAGATGCTTTTGATATTTTAATTAAAATTCACATTATCAATCGTAGCGAAAATGCTGCCGATATAAAAATTGCACCAAGTTTATGGTTTAGAAACAAATGGAGTTTTGGTTTAACGCCAAACAAACCCATGATCGAAAAAATTATTACACCTAGCGATTTTAGCGGTGTAAAAACAAAACACGAAAAATTAGGTATAAACTATTTATATTTCGAAAATCCCGAACTGTTTTTATTTACCGAAAACGAAACCAATGCAGAGCGGGTATTTAATTTACCTAATGCTACACCTTATGTAAAAGATGCAATAAACGATGGTATTGTAAATCAGAATTTTAGCATTTTTAAAAATCATCATAAGGGTACAAAATTTTCGCCATATTATTCTAAAACCATAGAGGGTGGCGAAAGTTATACTATCAAACTTAAACTTACGGATAAAGCTACCTATGTAAATCCTTTTGACGAAAAATTTGATACCGTTTTTGAAACTAGAATAACTGAAGCGGATGAATTTTACAAACAATTTATCCCCAAAGAAAATACTAACGATTTAGTGAATATTCAGCGCCAAGCTTTTGCGGGTTTATTATGGACTAAACAATATTATCATTTTGATATCGACCAATGGTTAAACGGTGACCCAGGGCAACCAGAACCTCCTGCCATTAGACGAAAAGGAAGAAATAAAGAATGGAAACATTTGCGTAACGAGGACATTTTATCCATGCCGGATAAGTGGGAATATCCTTGGTATGCGGCTTGGGATAGCGCTTTTCATTGTATTCCTTTGGCGATGATCGATCCAAAATTTGCTAAATCGCAATTGATTATTTTAACTCGCGAGTGGTACATGTCCTCCAGCGGGCAAATACCAGCTTACGAATGGGCATTTAGCGATGTAAATCCTCCAGTGCATGCTTGGGCAGCTTTAAAGATTTTTGAAACCGAAAAAAAGCATTACGCTAAAGCCGACCTTACGTTTATGAAACGAATTTTTCATAAACTTTTACTCAATTTTACGTGGTGGGTTAACCGTAAGGATGCCAAAGGTAGAAATGTGTTTGAAGGCGGATTTTTAGGTTTAGATAATATTGGGGTGTTTGATAGAAGTAACCAATTGCCTAGTGGTGGTTGCTTGGAGCAAGCGGATGGTACCAGCTGGATGGCTATGTACTCCTTAAATATGATGAAAATTGCTATGAAAATTTGTCCGTACGACCGCTCCTATGAGGATGTGGCTACCAAATTTTATTTTCACTTTGTGTACATTTCAAAATCGTTTAATAAAACTGGAAACGAATGGATTGGTGCTTGGGATGATGATTCTGGCTTTTTTTACGATGTATTAAGTTTACCTGGTAAAAAATTTATGCGTTTAAAAGTGCATTCTTTAGTTGGTTTATCTCCGTTGTATGCGGTTACCCGAATTGGAAAGGAAACTTTACCTCACATTTCAAATTTCATTAAACATTTAGAATGGTTTAGAAACGATCGTATTGAAAAAAACAAATATTTAGCAGTTGAAAAATATGATAAAGGTGAGGATATATTATTTTCATTTATTCCAAAAGAAAGAGCTATAAGATTAATTCAAGCTTTATTAGACGAAAACGAATTTTTATCTCCTGGAGGTATTCGTTCCTTATCCAAACGCCATGTTAATCACTATTCGATTAATATTGAAGGGGTGGATTATGGTTTAGATTATCAACCGGGCGAATCCAATACCGAACTATTTGGCGGAAATTCCAATTGGAGAGGTCCTGTTTGGTTTCCTACCAATTATCTATTAATCGAATCTCTTCGCGAATATTATAAATATTACGGTGATGAGTTGCAATTGGAATATCCTACTGGATCGGGTAATTTAATGAACTTAAAAGATATCGCTAATGAACTTTCCAATAAACTAATTAATATTTTTACCATTGATGAAAATGGTGATAGAGCGGTAAACGAACGACATCCTTTTTATCGCCGACCAGAAAATCGTGATTTGGTGTTGTTTTACGAGTATTTCCATGGAGATAATGCGCGTGGAATTGGCGCTTCGCATCAAACTGGATGGACGGGTATTGTAGCAAAATTAATTAGCAAATACAACGAAAAAGAAGAGGATAGAATTAAAAAAACTATCGAAATATATTAATTTAGGTGTTGTGAGGTATTTATTTTTAGTAGTAGTAAGCATTTTTTCTTTGAGCTCGTTTTCTCAAGAAAACCCTCGAATGGTGGATACGGAATGGTTTTATTTATCTGCATCTTCGGTATATGCTATCGAAAATCAAGATGTAGGTTTTGCGGGTAGGTTTTCTTTACCCATGCAAAAGGGGTTTAATTTGTGCGGCCAAATCACCTATTTTTCGCCTCAAATCAACAACAAATACGAGGAAATAAGGTATTTATGGTTTGTAGAGTTGGTTCCGTATCGCAGTTATCATTTTAGTTTTAACTTAACTGCTGGTTTGGACCAAGGTTTTGTAAAACGTACCAACGGATTTGATTTTTTAGAACCCTCTAATCGTTACATAAGGGACAATAGCGCTATGTTTGGTTTTGGTATGGAATACCAATGGCATTATTTATCTATCATAGCAGATCATAAATATTACCCCGAAATTTACAGCAATCATTCTTCTTTGGGAATTAAAGTTATGTTTTTCGAGAATCACGAAATTCGCAAAAAATATCAAGCATATAAATTGCGCAAAAAACGCCAATCCAATAGAGGGAAAGGCTCTAACGAATAATCAATTTAGTATATTAGTATAATGAGAGGTAAAAAAAAGGCATTGCCTATTTTAAAAGAAATAACCATTTTAGATGCTGGCAGTAAAGGAAAATCTATTGCTAGAGTGGACGATAGAGTAGTTTTTGTAACGGGTGTGGTACCGGGTGATGTTTGCGATTTGCAAGTTGTAAAAAAGAAACAAAGATATTACGAGGCTAAACCTATATTTTTTCACGAATTATCCCAACAACGCGCAACCCCATTTTGTCAGCATTTTGGCGTGTGTGGCGGATGTAAATGGCAGGATATGTTGTACGATAAACAATTATTTTACAAGCAAAAAGAGGTTAACGATAATTTTAAACATTTGGGAAAATTTGATTTTCCAGAAATTGAGCCAATTTTAGGAGCGCCTAAAACCCAATTTTACCGCAATAAATTGGAATTTACTTTCTCTAATAAAAAATGGCTTACCAGTAACCCTAAAGATATTGCAAACGAGGATGAAAACATGAATGGTTTAGGTTTTCATGTTCCTGGAAAATTTGATAAAGTGGTGGATATTGAAGCTTGTTACCTACAAACCGAAAGTTCGAACCAAATTCGTGATTTCATCAAACAATTTGCCTTTCAAAATGATTTTTCATTTTTCGATATTCGCAATCAAGTTGGTTTATTGCGTAATTTAATTATTCGCACTTCAACCACTGGGGAATTAATGGTAATTGTTATTTTTCACGAAAATATTCAGGATAAAATTCAGGCAATGTTAGCTGCTGTAGAACTAAAATTTCCTGTAATCACTTCCCTACTCTATATCATCAACCCTAAAAAAAATGATACCATCAACGATTTAGAAGTAATTACTTTTAGTGGTAACGATTATATTTTGGAGGAAATGGAGGGGATTCAATTTAAAATCGGACCAAAATCATTTTACCAAACCAACTCCGAGCAAGCATACAATTTATATAAACTCACGCGCGAATTTGCTAATTTACAAGGCAACGAATTGGTGTACGATTTGTATACAGGTACAGGAACCATTGCCAACTTTGCAGCCAAACATTGCAAGCAAGTTATTGGTATCGAGTATGTTCCAGAGGCAATTGAAGATGCAAAAGTAAATTCTCAAATGAACAACATTAGCAATACTGTTTTTTATGCGGGGGATATGAAAGATATTTTAAATAAGGAACTGATTGCAAAACATGGTAAACCGGATGTAATTATTACCGATCCTCCGCGAGCAGGTATGCACCCAGATGTTATTGAAGTAATTTTACAAGCTGCACCGCAAAAAATTGTTTACGTAAGCTGTAATCCTGCTACTCAAGCACGCGATTTGGATGCAATGAAAAATCATTACGATGTGGTTAGAGTTAAACCTGTAGATATGTTCCCACAAACCCACCATGTAGAAAATGTGGTTTTGTTGGTTAAAAAATCTACACAAAATTTGTAAAAACATTTATACCAATCAGCTTTCTAATCATTCAAAATTATAAAGTGAAAAATAAATTTTAAACTTCTATAAAATACTGAAAAAAATAGTAATTTTACGGTCCTAAATTAAAACTAGATAAAAATGTTAGATATTATTATTCCGTTAGTTTCATTAATTGCTTTAGAGGTAATTTTAGGTATTGATAATATTATTTTTATATCCATTTTAGCAGATAAATTACCAGAGGAAAAACGAAGAAAACTCCGACTTTGGGGGATTTCCTTAGCAATGGTTACTCGATTAATTTTATTAGCTTTTATTTCATGGATTTTAAAATTAGATCACACTTTATTCACGCTATTCAACAATGAATTTTCGGGTAAAGGGATTATTTTAATAATTGGAGGTTTGTTTTTAATTTACAAAAGTACCAAGGAAATTTACCATAAAACAGAAGATACAAAAGATGAAAATACTACCAATACTAAAAAAAGTACTTTTGGAAAATTATTGGGTGAAGTTATTATTTTAGATATTGTTTTTTCTATTGATTCTATCATTACTGCAGTAGGAATGGTAAAAGATTTATGGATCATGTACACCTCAGTTGTGGTTACAGTAATTATTATGTTGTTTGCGGCTAAACCTATTAGCGAATTTATTAGAAAACACCCTTCGTTTAAAGTTTTGGCTTTGTGCTTTTTAATGATGATTGGTGTTGCTTTATTAGCCGAAGGTTTCCATTTCGAAATTCCTAAAGGTTATATTTATTTCTCTATGGCTTTTGCATTATTAGTGGATATCATCCAAATGAAAGTCGAGAAAAAACAACTTAATAAATAAAAGGATAATATTGCCTTTCCTTTACTAGAAGCTAGCACCCAACTGGAAAACAATCCGCGACCTTGTGGATATAAAAAACTTTCAGGTAGAGACACTTACAAGTTTAGATTTGTTAACTACAGAGTTATTTATGAAATCTTTGAAACTAACCCATTCATCGAAGTAATTGCTTTGGAACACCGTAAAGATATTTATAAACAAATCGGTTTTTTATACTAAAACACCTTTATCATTCGCGCTAAAATCCTTTTAAAATAAGCCTTATAGCGAGGATTTTAAATCAGGATGCACCGATTTAATTAAGTCCCAAAAGAGTTAAAAATTTTAAAACCTGCCCCATCATTTGCTACCCCAAAAGATTATGAGTTTAACTAAACTAAATTACAACTAAACTTTACTAAAAAATTGATTGTAGATAAATGTTTTTATACTTTTGTTGAATAAACTATATTTTAAAATAATATAGTTATAAAATGAGCCGTGACCCTTTGATCACTAACACAAATGAATATAAAACGTAAAATTGTTCATGAAAATAATTAAAAAATAAATTATCCATAAATGAAACAAATAACTTTAAATATTGAAGAGAACAAGTTTAAAACTTTTTTAAACTTTATCAAAACCTTAGATTATGTTGCATTATCTGAGGAAACAGAAATTCCTTTGGCACAACAAGACGAAGTAAATAGAAGAATTAAATTAATGGAAGAAGGAAAGTTAAAAAAACGAACTTGGGACGAAGCTAAAAACGATATTTTTAAGTAAATGAGTTATACTTTATTAATTTCTGAAGCTGCAGAATGGGATATTAGAAAAGCTTTTTTATGGTATCAAGAACAAAAAATATCCTTAGGTGTAGATTTTGAAAAAACAAGTAACTAAAACTATTCAAAATATCAAAAAAAATCCTTTGAAATTTGAAACTAGATACCAACAAAACCGAATTACTTTTACTAAAAAATTCCCTTACGGTATTCATTTTACTATTTCGAATAAAACTATTACAATAGTTGCTGTTTTTCATACTAGCCAAAATCCTAATATATGGGAAGATAGATAATAAATAATAACCAAAACCTTCACTCGATACCTTAAAAGTGCGAATTTTAGTCCCAAAAAAAGTATAATAAACAGATGCGCTAGTTGTAAATAAATCTATCCTGTAACACCAAAATTTAGTGGTTTTACCTTCTAAACCTCTTCCCTCTGTATAATTTAATCAAAGAACTTTATTTATTTATTAATTCCTGAAATTGTTCAAAATAGGGAATAAAAATAATTGGAATTGGCACCTGTAACCAGCACTATTATTATCACTATTTTTTCGAATTATTTCCTCCATAAAATCAACTATAAAATAAACCCTATTGATAACAATGAAAGCGTGAAAACTTTGTTTGTTGGCTCGTGATTTTTTATTTATTTTTGAGCTCTTTTTATGAACTAAAATTGATTTAAAATGACTAAAGGAGAAATTCATACTTCAAAAGGTGTTATGTACGTGGAATTTTACGATGA
>JACCDH010665789.1_pt1 | contig 10993 bp, 11 predicted proteins | sample 7442481 | NCBI WGS metagenome assembly JACCDH01 (sample SAMN15323433, study PRJNA562643) | freshwater metagenome | isolation source: river surface water | place: USA:Blue River Watershed | collected 2017-08-15 | reverse complement strand
CTTTGCAGAATCTTTATCAATTACAACCCCTCTTTCTGCTTCTGCTTTACCAGAGAACTCCAACTCTACACCTAATTCTGCAAAAGTCATTCTTACAAATTCTCGCACTGAGGTTGTTTTGCCAGTAGCTACAACATAATCCTCTGCATTATCTTGTTGAAGCATTAAATACATTGCTTCTATATAATCTTTAGCATGACCCCAATCGCGTTGCGCATCGAGATTTCCTAAGTATAATTTACTTTGCAATCCTAATGCTATGCGTGATGCTGCTCTCGTAATTTTTCTGGTCACGAAAGTTTCACCACGAACTGGACTCTCATGATTGAAAAGTATTCCATTACATGCATAAATACCATATGCTTCGCGATAATTCACCGTAATCCAATATCCATACATTTTTGCCACAGCATAAGGTGAACGTGGATAAAAAGGAGTTCTTTCCGATTGCGGTACTTCTTGTACTAAACCGTACAACTCTGAAGTACTTGCTTGGTAAAATTTAGTTTTATTTATTAATCCTAAAATTCTTATCGCTTCTAAAATTCTCAATGTACCAATACCATCGGCATTTGCGGTATACTCTGGTGTATCGAAACTAACCTTCACATGACTCATGGCTGCCAGGTTATAAATTTCATCTGGTTGTACCTCTTGAATTATTCTAATCAAATTTGTAGAGTCGGTTAAATCACCATAATGCAATTTGAAATTTACATTGCCTTCATGCAAGTCTTGATATAAGTGATCAATTCTTTCTGTATTGAAAGATGAACTACGTCTTTTAATTCCATGAACAACATATCCTTTCTTTAAAAGAAATTCTGCAAGATAAGCTCCGTCTTGGCCTGTAATACCTGTAATTAATGCTACTTTCAAAATTTATTTACTACTTAAAAAATTCTTTAAATCAATAATGTTTTTTATTTGGTTCGATACTGCTCCCACTTTATGTGCAATTTGCAAACTCACCCAATCAAGTAAATAAACCATGTCATAAATATGTTCCATCGTTACCGCACTCGTTTTCATTTCCCAAACATTTGAACCGTAAGAATTCAATAATTCTTTGATGAAATGGAAACGCAAATTAATGCGTGGGTTTGAACCCGAATTTAGCATAATGTAATTGGAATCCCATTTCTCGTAATAAGTTTCAATTACGTTATGATTAGCCTCTGGTATTACTACTACAAACGCTTCTAACTTCGCATTCTCTTGCACTTGTTGTGCAAAACGAATAGCGATTGCTTCCATATCTGGCGATGCGATAATTACATATTTATTTCGAATTGTAGCGTCAAAATAATCTTTAATTTCTAACGACTTGCGTTTATAATCATCAACATTTGTCATTAATTTCTTTATAGATTCTAAATCGGCTTGCTCATTTAAGCCTAACAATTCTGAGAAAATTAAAAACAAATAAGTAATAGGATAACCAAAGGCTACACGTGGTTGGTATCCTCCCACAGCACTGTAAATTTGTGTGCCATCATTACTTGCCATCTCTGCAATTTTTCCGCCGACAGTAAGAACTAGTTTTGTTGCTCCTTTATTTGTGGCATCATTATAGGCACCTATCGTTTCTTCCGTGTTACCAGAATATGAACAGAGAATAACCAATGTTTTCTCGTTTACAAATTTTGGTAATTGATAATCTGAAACTGCTTCAATTGGAATATTTACTTTATCGGCATAATAACTTTTTATTATTCTACCCGAAATACCTGAGCCACCAAGCCCGCTAATTACAATGTGATTAAAATCACTAAGCTTTTTGCCATGTGCTTTATAGTTTTTAATGGCGTAATCAATTTGATCAGAAAATTGTGCTAGTTCTGGTCCTAAATAATTCATCTTTTCTCCTTTTTTATTGTCCTCACCCCAACCCCTTTCCGAGGGAGAGGGACTTGGGTAACATTGTTAATAATAATTGAGCCTTCCCCTAATTCGTCTCTCTAATCGCCTTTCTTTGTTCGAGGCCGAGTTCGTAAATTCGCTAATTCGCAAGTTCGCTAATTCGCAATAAGTATTGTCCATAGCCACTTTTCACAAGTGGTGCTGCTAACTCCTTTAATTGCTCTTTGTTTATAAATCCCATTCTATATGCTACCTCTTCAATACAACCAATTTTTAAATCTTGACGCTCTTCAATTACCTGAACAAACTGCCCAGCCTGCATTAATGATGCAAAAGTGCCGGTATCTAACCATGCTGTTCCTCTGTTCAAAATACTTACTTTCAATTTACCTTGCGATAAATAAACTTTATTCACATCAGTAATTTCATATTCACCTCTTGGACTTGGTTTTATATTTTTTGCGATTTCTACAACAGAATTATCATAAAAATATAAGCCAGGAACTGCAAAATTTGATTTCGGTTGTTGTGGTTTCTCTTCAATAGAAACAGCGTTAAAGTATTTATCAAATTCTACAACCCCATATCTTTCTGGATCTGCTACGTGGTATGCATATACAACACCACCATCGGGATCATTATTACTTTGTAATAATTCTGCTAAACCTGTTCCGTAAAAAATATTATCGCCAAGTATTAAAGCCACTTTATCGCTCCCAATAAATTCTTCACCAATAACAAATGCTTGTGCTAATCCATTTGGTACCTCTTGAACTTTATATTGGAAATTGCAACCTAATGAACTACCGTCGTCCAATAAACGCTTGAAGTTCGGTAAATCTTGTGGAGTAGAAATTATAAGTATATCGCGAATACCTGCCATCATTAAGCAGGATAATGGATAATAAATCATTGGTTTATCATAAACAGGCATCATTTGCTTGCTCATGGCTAAAGTTAATGGGTGTAAGCGAGTACCAGAACCTCCGGCTAAAATTATCCCTTTCATTATTAATAATAAAGTAACGAAAATACAGAAAAATAAGGAATTGATTGACAAAAATTAAGAATTTCGATACTTTGATACTTGCTCATACCATTCCTCTCCATATTTTCTAATTAGGGGTTCTTTTAAGAATTCAAAAACTGAAACTTTATGCTCTTTACCAAAACTACAAGCATCACTACAAATGCTCCAGCGATCGTAGTTTAGTGCTTCATAATCAGGGTATTTTGAAATTCTAATTGGGTATAGATGACAAGAAATTGGCTTTTTCCATGCAATCACCCCATCATTATACGCCTTCTCAAAGGCGCATTGGGTAATTCCGTTTTCAAAGATTACATAAGCACATTCTTTATTTCCATCAACACATGGAGTGGTATAATCGCCATCAAAATCTAGCGACCATTTGCCTTGTTCTTCAATTGCTTTTAATCCCTTTTCGTTCAAATAGGGCTTAACTTTATCAAAAACCTCCTCAATAATGCCTAACTCCTCCTCATCTAGAGGAGCACCAGAATCACCTTCAACACAGCAAGCACCTTTACACTTACTCAAATTACAAATAAATTGCTCTGTAAATAATTCGTCGGAAAGTATTGTGTTTTCGTGTGGTATCATTAGTTTCTTAAAGATGTAATTGGGTTTTTTAATCCCTGATATTTTTGTAATTCTAATACCACCGAACCAATTAATATTTCCACTTCAACTTTCACTGGTATTCTATTTAAATCGTTGGTAATCCACATATACATTCTGCTGTCTTTTTTAAAGACCCTGCCAGGCTGTAATGCTGGGCTAAATTTAATGCATTCAAATTTACCACTTTCTGTCTCAATCGTTTCTTTGCCTAAGTATTCAATATCTAAGGGATATATTCCATCATCTAAAAAGTATTTCATCTTGATGACATCTCCAACCCTAACATCTTTAAGATCTAAACAACGAGCAAAGTAATACATCGATAAAATATCGAAGGTAACGTCACCTGAAGTGAACGTACCTTTAGAAGCTATTATTTTATTACCTTTTTGATCAAAATTAGCATAACTATCGCGTTTGTATTTTCCTTCTCTCACGCTTTCTGTAAATTGCATGGGTAAAAGTTCTTTTTGATCGACATATGAATCATAACGATGACGAACTTTCATGAACCAATCGAAAGATGGTGTTGTACGTCCGTTTGCTACAAAATGTAATGGTTTTTTACCGTTAATTTCTTTTCTAGCTTCTTGAACTTCCATGGTAACTTCTGCGGCATGGATAAAACCGTATCGTGCGGTATATTTCAACTTTTCACCTACTTGAAAAGCACCCAATTTATAATCTGGCTGGATTTGAGCTGTACAATCTAAAGTAAAAAGAAAATAGAAAATGAAAAAAAGTATAACAGAATATCTGTAATTGTTCTTGTGAATGTTCATTTGTTATTTAGGCTTATAGGTTTTGCAATAATAATACTATTCAGCAACTTTTTTATACAATGGAACAGTTGAGCATGGCTCACCATACATTATACTTTTTGCAATTGGCCTAAATAAGCGAGTTATCTCAACATAAGCAGATACAGGTACTGGAATATCTCCACAACCTTTTACTACTATTCGTTGGTCTTTGAACTCTTCTAGGTTTATTTTTGAGAGAGCTTGTCTGAAAAGTGCATCTTCCAAATCGTTTAAGTCGCCAAAAACTAACATGTTTGCGTAAGGTTCCATTTTAGTTGCTAATAACATGAACGCCCATGTTGGAACTATAGCATCTACACTGCAAAGTATAGCAATATTTTTACCTTCATATTGTGTCCAATCGTGTTGTTTTATAAAATCACGAAAATCTTTTTCACGCAATATTAACCCTTGAAATAAACTATCTTTTATATCATACACAAGTCTTTCGCCTTTATCGTAATAATTAGCGAGGTCGAAACTGATAAGGCCACTTTGAGCTACTTTGTTTGTAATCACGGGATTAATTTAATTGTTAATTGTTAATTGTTAATTGGGGTTGAGTAAGTGGTTAATTAGTTAATGGTTATTGAGTTAATAAGATATTTAGGTAATAGTATCTACAAAATATAATTGAAATTGTTTAAAATGCGAAGCTTTGTTAATCGTAATGAAGCCTACATTTTGCAGTTAAAATATTTTGGCCTTCTACTTTATAAATTAATCTATGTTCTAAATCTATTCTCCTCGACCAATATCCAGAATATTTATGTTTTAAAGGTTCTGGTTTTCCTATTCCCTCATATGGTGATCTCGCTACGACTTTAAGCAATTCATTTACTTTTTTTAGTATTTTTTTATCTGTTTGCTGCCAATACAAATAATCTTCCCATGATTCGTTTGTAAAAATATATATCATTCCGAAATTAAATCTTTCTCTACACCTTTACCTTTGTTTAATTTTTCGATTGAAGAATCTAGCCTAAGTTCATTTTTCCTCGAGCTTAGTTCATGATTAGTAGCCAACATGGAATTATATTCCTTTAGCGACATAATTACTACACCATTGTCTTTCCCTCTATTAATAATTAAGGTTTCAAAATTATTAGAAACTTTATCGAGGTATTTCTTTATATCTTTTCTGAAATCTGAAATAGTTGTGCTAAGCATATCTGTACAAAATTATGTACAAATATATGTACAAAATTGCATAAAACAAAAAGCCCCCAATTTCTTGGAGGCTTTCTTTTATCTGTAATAGACTAGTAGAACAAGATTCTATTGTCTTTAATTTTTGCAGCTTTCTTAAGACCTTCTATGAACTCACCATCAACTCGGCTTTTCGCTGTCGTGTATAAATCTCTCTTATTTGAAGTATAATCTGGCAATGGTAAAGCGTCAACAAATGATTCTACATATACTAAGTAAACGCCTCTTTCTCCCTCTTCTGGACCAACCATTTTACCTTTTTCTGATCCGAATAACTTACCTACAACCATAGGCTCTCTTGATACTCCAGGAATAACTGGGAACCCAAATGAAATGCCACTAGCTGGTACTGCAGTAACATTTAACTTTTGTGCAACTTGTTGAATTGTTCCAGCGCCATTCATAGCTGTAGTAATTTTCTCTTTCAACATGGCAGCTTTTTTCTCTTTACGTACAGCAGCTTCTAATTCAGTTTTTATATATTCCATAGGAATTGTACCAGCATCTTTAATTTTAGTCAATTTTGCAAATACATATTTATTACCTGTTTCGAACAAAGGTGAAATATCGTTAATGTCAGCTTTATATGCCCAACGAATTAATTCTCTAGGACTCTCTACACCTGCAATAAATCTGTCTGTTTCTTTTATATCTTCAGCAGCTCTTTTACCGAAGCCATCTTTTAATGTTAAGTTATCAAAATCTCCTGCAGACGCAACAGTAGAAAGTAATGCATTTGCTTTACCAAATAACGATTGTGTGGTAGAATTACTTGGAGTTATAGCTCTATCGATAACACCTACACTAATTTGCTTGTTAAAGTTTTTCTGATCAGTAATTTCAATAATGTGGTAACCAAATTGCGATAATACTACTCCTACTTTACCTTTAGTGCCTTGGAAACAGAAATCGCTAAATGGCTTTACCATTTGTTTATTATCGAAATAACCTAAATCTCCACCTTTATCTTTAGAACCATCAGTTGAGAATTGCATCGCTAATGCGGCGAAATTTCCACCTGCGTTAATTAAGTTCTTTATACTGTCTGCTTTTTTCTTAACATCGTCGGGGTTTACGTTAGCAGTCGATAATAATATGTGACGAGCTCTGACTGAATCAGGCAATGCTTTAACAGAAATTAATTTAGCAATCTTGTAGGCGCCTGCATCAATATATGGACCATAAATAAAACCTTGAGCCTTACTGAACATAATTGTATCCAATGCAGCCTGCAATTCGCCTTTTTTATTATAAGCTCCTAGGTACTTTGTTTCGGCATTTAAATTAATATATGCCGAATCGTTACTCGCATTTTGCAAACCAACTAATTGCTCTGAAATCCATTTCTGCGTTTCTAATGTATCGTCTTTTGAAGGAGCGATATCAATTGATATATAATCGAAACTTCTTGTTTTTTCTGCTTGCTTATACTTGTATTTATGAGCGTTGTAATATGTTTTAATATCAGATTCAGAAACTTGAATAGAAGAATCAGAAACTGAAGTGTAATCTAATAATACATATGAAATGTTCGCAGTTTTGTTTTTATCCATATAATCTGCTTTAGCAAAAGCTGTTGGCACATACATACCTGCTTTTACTGCGTTCATATATTTCTGACGAATTCTTTCTTCTGAAATAGCTTTCTCAAATGCTAACCATTGTTTTCTAGTGTCGCCTGAAGGATCTTGTTGATCCATATTCTTCAAGAAGTTTAATACTTGAGATGGGTCAAACGCACCAGTTTGAGGGTTTGTAAATGCTCTACGAACTTCTGGATGTGGGTTTGCACCTTGCACCATGTCGAACAATTCTTCTGGTGATACTTTAATTCCCGACTTCGCAATTCTTTGCTTCATCACTTCGTCGTAAATAATTTGGTTCCAAGTTTGATCAACCATGTAACCAGTCATGCTTTCGTTTAAGTTGCTTTGACCAGTACTGTTTTTATATTGTTCGATATTTGCGTCGAGTTTGGTTTGAAAATCTTCAAATTCAACTTTTTCGCCATTTATTTCCCCAACATCTGTCGGCTGTCCACCAAAAATATTTTGGCCCGAAATAAGCACATCACCTGCTAAAAACGCAACAATTGCAAAAGCGATAATCCCTACTAATAGTCCGCCTCTGTTGCGCATTGAATTCATTAATCCCATACCTTATTAATTGTAATTTATACTATTCTTCTATTTAAATATTTGAGAGGGCGCAAAATACAAAAATTTCTATTCTTAGAAAATCTAATTAGAAATCCTTTTTTTGCGAATTGTGTAGAAGCGCCAAGCAGCAAAAGAAGTTGCTAATAACATGGGAATGAGGTCTTTGTAAAATGTCCTTTGAATCAAATAGACATAAATGCTTGCTAATAAGCAAAGCATAAAAATTACAAACCACATATTTTGTTGAAATTTACTGTTCATTTTCTTCTAAACTAACACTTCCACGGTACTTGTATATCCTATAATTAGTGAAATTCTGGTTCGCTTCCATCCCTTCTCCGAACATTATATCCTTTAAGGTGGTAATTCTCACAAAACTATTGGTGTATATTTTTTTAGTTTTTTCGTTCCAAATTAATTTTTCAGTATCCAATCGTTCTCCTTTCTCATTAATTACCACAACACTATCGCGAACTTCTATAATCCCTTGGTTTTGGAACTTTCGGCCATATTTTGCCGATAAGGTGCTTTCAACATTTTTGTTAGGACCATAAAACTCTACAAATAAGCCATCAGGCATTTCGTGGTAGGCATTCGTAACCTTGTAAAACTTTAAAGTTGGGGTTAATAATTTGGCTCTTACGATTGCTGAATCGCTATAAATTAGTTCAACATCCTTGCTAACTTCTACAGGTAAACTAGCTTCATTACTAGCAATTTTCTCGACTTTCTTTAGGTCGTTTTCGCATGCACTTAAGGTCCAGATTAGCACCATCAGCAATAATATATTTATTGTACGTTGTACTTTGTACATTGTACGTTGTTCATAGTACATTGTACTCTGAACATTGCGCATTGTACTAATCATATTTGCGCTGTATAAACCATTTATCGCAGAAATTGAAACCAGCATGAACACCTATGTATTTTTCTTCAATAAGACCTTTACTTAAGGTACCACGTTTCCCTAATTCTAAAGCTAAATTAATTCTTGAAGCTGTTTTGGGAAGTGGTAATCCAAATCCTAAACTAACATTCATTTGATTAATATTTTCTTGTAAAATATTGATGTATGATTGGTTGTAATTAAATCCGAATCTATATTCTATAGTTTTGAAATAATTCCCTACTGCCATATAGTCTGGAGTGATCGCCCCACCAATAGTAATATCCATTGTGTTTTTAAGGTTTTGATTAACATCAAATACTTTAAATGCTGACCAATTACCTAAACTTACATCGGCACCGAGCATCCACTTATTCTGCTTATTCAAGGTGAATCCTAGTGAATTAACCATTGGATAAAATACTTTGCCTTGTTGGTTAAGTGTATTTTGAGTTGTATCAACTAGTTGCTCAACATTGTTTTGATAAAAATACCTGATGGATGTTGTATTTCTTTCAGCATTTAAAGAACTGCCTGGGTTACCATTCAACCCTATTATAAGGTATTTATCATCAGTTAATTTTCTTTTATATTGAATTCCATAATTCAAGAAGATACTTCCGATGTAAATAGAATTGGTTTGTTTAATGTTTAAAAATCTAAGTGAATCGGGGAATTCGCTTGCCTTTGTTTTTTCTAATGTTCCAAAGATATATGAAGCATTTAAACCGATGCTTAAATTTTCTGTAATTTGATAAGCGTTTCCAATAAAAAATTGATTAATACCGCCCGAACCTCTGTAAACTTGTGTTGCGGGGGTGTCTAATATGGTAGTACTCACTCTCGACTCATAGCCCATACCCGATACAGGAATCAGCCCAAAGCTTGCTCCCCATTTTTTTGTAACAGGAAAACCAATTTTCAAATAGCTTAATGCTGCATTATTTCTAAACGCAGAACTTGTATTACTTTTAAACTCTGAAAATGTTGCAAATGCCCCCACCTCAAAAGTAGTCCATTGCAAGGCTGTATAAGATGCAGGGTTTTGAGTATTGATGGCATTCTCAAAACGAACTCCGTTAGAAAGTCCACCCATTCCTAAATTAATTACTGAATTGTTTTTTTGAAGAAAACCTAATCCAAACTGAGAATAAGGGGTGCTTGTTACATCTTGTGCGTTAACAGCACTAGTTATAGCAACAAGTATTATGGTATTACGTATGTTTCTTAAGTTGAACATTATATTTTAATATTGTATTTAATCCTTCCGCTACTAAGTCGGGACGCGCAAAGATGCTATTTTTAAGGCTAGTATCAAAAAAGCTTAAATCGCCTCCACACATTAGCACCTGTAAACCCTTGTACTTTTGTTGGTATTGCTCTATAATACCCAAAATCTCTTGTATATACCCATTAACAACTCCCGAAAGAATTGCATTTTCTGTAGTATCTCCAATTAGTTTAGGGATGCGACTTGTAGGCTCAATTAACGGAAGTTGTGCCGTAAAAGTATTCAAAGCTTTAAACCGAAGTTGAATACCTGGACTAATACCACCACCTAAATACTCCGATTGTTCATTGATAAAATCATAGGTAATACAAGTGCCTAAATCGATACTCAATGTATTAGTTTTTGGAAAAATAGCGTGAGAGGCACAAGCAGCTGCCAGCCTATCAAGGCCTAATGACTCAGGACTCGCATATTTATTTTTAATGGGTAATGGTGTTAAATAACTAAACTGATAAAAAGTTGAGTGAACATTTAAATAAGCAATACTTTCATCATCGAGATTGCCTACATGCGAATAAATGCTTGAATCGATGGGATACTCTTTGAAAATTTTATCCAGCAGGAAAACATCTAAATGTTCAAACTTCGCGCGGGCAATAATTTTATCATCCTTAAAAATAAAGACTTTTGTTAATGTATTGCCTTTGTCGATAATTAGCTCCACTTAATTAATTGTTAATTGTAAATGGTGAATGGTGAATGGTCTAAATTAGTCAATTATCATTAATCATTAAGCATTAAGCATTAATCATTAAGCATTAATAATTGAGCATTAATAATTGAGCATTCATCATTTACATTTCAACATTCGCTAGAATTGATTCGAATAGTATTTTACCGTCGATATTTGCCAATTCTCCATCGGCTGCACGCTCTGGGTGTGGCATCATACCAAACACATTTCTATTTTTGTTACATACTCCTGCTATGTTTTGCAAAGCGCCGTTAGGGTTCGATTCTGGCGTGATATTACCGTTCTCGTCGCAGTAACGGAACAAGACTTGATCGTTATCGTTCAACGATTTAATAATATCATCGGAAGCGAAATACTTTCCTTCTCCGTGTGCAATGGGTATTTTCAATACTGCATTCGGGTCAATTACCGATGTTATTAAAGAATTCGTAGTTTCTGCTTTT
>JACCDH010546018.1_pt1 | contig 10995 bp, 14 predicted proteins | sample 7442481 | NCBI WGS metagenome assembly JACCDH01 (sample SAMN15323433, study PRJNA562643) | freshwater metagenome | isolation source: river surface water | place: USA:Blue River Watershed | collected 2017-08-15 | reverse complement strand
TGCAACCTTGGTTTTCAGTATCATAATTTGGGATAATCTTAGTCTTATTACTTTGTATGTTTTAGAGACTATACTGTGTTTCAGAGTTCTTTTGATCAAATATTTTTTTTAAAACAATCTGAAACATCAATCTATTAGGATGGTAGGAATCTTGAAAATACTCCGTTGTATTATGCTCCGGCGTAGATATTGAGCTTAGGTCATAGAGATCAGGAAAAATACCCTTCAGAGTAGATAAATATTCTTCATAAGCCTTACGTTGGCTTGGTATCTTTAAAATATCGTGCATCGTCTGGTACGGGAGAGGAGTAGTCAGAACAATCAACCGAATATTATTATCTCGACAAAGGTTTTTAATATCGTGCAGGTACTTCACTCGAGCTGTACTGATTTTAAATTTTAATGCACCTAAAACGACGTACTTAATCGGCTCGACAACCAGTTTCTCATCCTTATAGTTGCCGTCTTCCTTGTAAAGATGTCTCGCCTTTTTGAAATAATTGACCCAGACGACTTTAAAAGAATCAGAAATCGCTCGAAGCGAAACATAATCAGGATCGAGGAGGAATAAACTAGACTTTGGAATCACTTCACTTTTACTAAGGTAACGAGCAAGTGGCGATGTATAAAATCGCGTATCGGTTGCGTAAAACTCATTTAGTGAATCAAAGTCAATTTGCAACATTATAAGCTTCGGTTTCTGACGCTGTAGAATATGGCGAGTCTGGGCAAGATAATCTTCAGGAGACGAATGTTGAACAGAGTAATTAAATGCTTTTAAACCAGATGCCTTAAAAACATCGTCAGTGTGAATTCGATGAGCTGCTGAAGAACCTAAAACAAAAGCTTCATATTCTTTTTTTCCAAATTCAATCATGTTGAATTTATTCTCACGAGACATCGCAACAGACTTGGTTTCAATATTAAAAAAGTTGAATCCAAACTTATCGTAGGGATCAATGGAATAGACAAAAAGTACTAGCCCAAGAAACAAAGAAATTGAACAGCCAAAAAATAATGATATTTGTTTCATATGATCAAAAATTAAAATAAATAAAGTCTGAAACTCTATTTAATCCAAATAGCCCTAGAACAAAAAGTATTGAAACCGCTATCGTTTGCAAAGTCTTTGACTGATAAGAAGCTTCATAATCGATAGTACTTTTTACCTTGAAAATGATAACAAAACACAAAATGATAAATCCTAACTGAATATTTTGATCGTTGGTCATATAAGGACCAAACTTCACTCCATATTCTTTAAGCTTTAATAAAAAACCAATCCCCATCTTAGGCAACTGAATTCCATTCAATCCAATCATCCCTCTGTAAACATAAAGCGCTTTTTTTAAACTTTCCGAATGAAAGAGAACAAAACTAAAATTCACAAAATTAAAGGTAATAAACCAGGCAAGCCAAGAAGGCATTTTGAATTTTCTTCGCTTAAAGTTGTAAGCAACCACAATCGCGAGACCATGTAATGAACCGTAAATCAAAAAAGTCCAGGCCGCCCCATGCCATATACCCGCGAGTGTCATAGCAAGAAACATGGCAAACATACTAAAACCAAAAGTTGGTCTTGGCATTAGTCGCTGAATTGGCGTGAAGATATAAGTTCGAATAAACACCGAAAGCGTAATATGCCAACGGCTCCAGAAATCATTAATATTTGTGGCCTTAAGTGGAGAATTAAAATTTTGAGGCAATTTAATATTAAACATATGCCCAATACCAACGGCCATATCCGTATAACCACTAAAATCAAAGTACAATTGGAAAGTATAAGAAAGACTAGTCCCCCAGGCATAAAAGAAGTGCAAATTTTCTGAACTAAAGCCATCTTTAACACTATCACTTAAAGTGTCAGCGATAATCGCTTTCTTAAATAACCCGATCGAGAACAAAAAAAGACCTAAAGAAAAATTCCCCGGATTAAACTTTTTCGACTCAGTATCAAGATGATTTACATCATCAAATTTTACAATCGGCCCAGAAATAAAATGAGGAAAGAAACAAACAAAAAGAGCGTAGTCTAAGATTGATTTAGTTGTTGCCTCTTCTTGGTAACAGTCCACAAGGTAAGCAATTTGCTGAATTGTATAAAAACTAATCCCTAAGGGAAGTATGATTTGAAAAGAATCGCCGGAGAAAAAATTGATATATTTAAAAAAACATAAAAGGCCAAGGTTGAAAACAAGACCGGTGCAAAATAAGATCGATTTTTTCTTATTATTTGCTTCGACCATCGAGTTAGTTAAAGCAAAATTGACGACAAGACTGGTTAAAACCACGTAAAGAAACTGTGCTTTCCAATAACCAATAAAAAAAAGTGATGAAGCTAGAAGCCAATATTTTGAAGCTTCAAGAGATTTATATTTTGCGAGACTAAAGTAAACTAACCAAGTAATTGGGAGAAACAGAAAAATGAAAACGTAGGAATTAAAAAGCATACTTCTTATTTAGATAGTTTCACTAAAATAAGATCGGCCATATCGCCAACATTTTGGAGTTTTGTAATTTCACTTAAAGAAAACTTTAACTTAAACGCTCTCTCGATACTTGAAATGATGGTTATATGATTAAGAGAATCCCAGTCATTGATGTCTTTAGCAGATGTACTCGATGTGACAACAATCGTTTTGTCACCGAACACTTGTCTTAAAGTGTTTCCAATACTTTCTAGAACTTCTTCTCTCGTCATTATGTCCTCATTTCTAGTGTCTATTCAGGGTAAAATTACCCTGAATAGAGAAGAAATTAAATATAAATAATGACTAAGAATTCTTTTTTAGAAAGCGATTCAGCGATTCTGCACTGACACCCAAATAACTCGCAATTTGGTACTGAGGAATATTCTGGGCGTAATCTTTGAAATCAGTCAAAAATTCTTGGTACTTTTGCTCTATGTCCATATGCAGCAGCATATATTCTCTTTTCTCTTTTTCCAAGAAGTTCTCTTCAGCGATAAGACGACCGAGTCTCTCCCATTCATGGTATTTATCCATGTGCGCCCTGAATGCAGAATAAGAGAATTCTACGCACTCGATATCCTCGATGGCCTGAATCACATACTTCACTTTTACGCCGCTCAAAATTTCTGCATACGGAGCAACCATGCTACCGGGACCACGAAATGTTTTCGTAAACTCTCTTCCTGAAGAGGACGTGGAGTAGTTCCTTGCGTAACCAGATATGAGAAACGACACTTTATCAGAATACTGACCTGGACTTACTAAAAACTCTTTTTTTCGATAAGTTTTAAACAATATGTGCTTCTCAAACTCTAACCAACTCTCTTGCGAAATTGGAGTTTTATTGTTTGCCATCAGGTACATCTGTGAAAATTTCATTACTTGACTCAAATCAATTCCTATTGAAAAGATTGTTTATAAAATCACTGTTATAGAAACAAAGGACTTACACATGGGCAATGAACTTAACTTGGTGAATATTTATACGTATTTAACACCAATTGCACTCCTTTTAATTCTCGCAGAGATCTTTTACTGTTTCATAGCAAAAAAATCTTACATTTCATTCTCGGAAGCAATTACAAATATTGGAACCGCTATTGGGAACCAATGTGTTAACCTTTTAGTGGCTTACTTGATTGTAAAAGGCTTCTATCTCATCTACCCATATCGGTTTTTCACCATCCCAACGACTTTGGTCAGCTTCTGCGGTCTATTGGTCCTATTTGATTTCATTTTCTACTGGTTCCACAGACACGGTCATTCGATTAACATCCTTTGGGCCGCCCATATGCCACACCACTCTTCTGAAGAGTTCAATCTCTTTGTTGGAGTCCGAGCAAGTATCACCCAGAGACTTTTCTCATTCACTTACATGTGGCCCCTTGTTTTTCTAGGATTCACTCCTGAAGCAATATACGCAGCCTCTGCGGTTCAGTTGATCATCGCGTTTTGGCACCATACGAGAGTGATCAAGAGAATGGGTTGGTTTGAAAAAGTTTTCAACTCTCCTTCGTATCACCGAGTTCATCACGCAATCAACGATTGCTACCTCGATAAAAACTTCGGAGAAATTTTTATCATTTGGGATAAAATGTTCGGGACTTGTGTTGAAGAAAAAGAAGAAGTTGTTTTTGGAGCACTAACTCCCGTTCAGTCTTGTAACCCTAATAAAGTTTACTTCCAGTTTTGGAGCTATCTTTACAAAGATATGATTGAAACCAAATCATGGTGGGACAAAATCAGACTCTGGTTCATGCCATTAGGATGGAGACCAGAAGATGTTCGTCACAAATTGAGAAACCGCGTGAACGCTAAGACAATTGTTAAGTACACTGTCCATGTTTCGTACGCAAAGAAAGTACTTCTTATTTCTCAAGTCCTGATTGCACTTGTCCTGATGAGCTATGCAATCAACCTGCAGAACTCTCTGGAAATCAATCAACGTATTATCTGCATGGCCGTACTATGGGTTATGATCACAAGCTGGGGCTATATTTTAGAAAGCAAGACGTTCCTTGCAGCGCCATTCAAAACCGTACAAAACAGTTAACTGTTAAAGGGTCTGGATTAACTCCAGACCCAGCTTTTTAGTTACAATTTGATCCTACATTATTAATTCTATCGACCACATCCTGAACCGTACAAACCTTAATCTTCTTTTCATTAAAGTAGTCCATGAGCATAGTTGACGCTTTTACGGACTGAGGATGAATATCGTGAAAAAGAACGATACCGGCATTTTTCTCTATCGCATTCATTTGCTTTAATGCACGTTTATAAATCGTCAGCGGATTTTTATCCTGCCAATCCAGAGTATCAACATTCCAGAAAACGTGGACTAAGTTATGCTCAGCAATTTTAGCTCTTACTCTTGAAACACTTACTCCTGCTCCATACGGAAGCCTAAAAAGCTTCACTGGTTGGCCAATTTTAGTTGAGATAAACTTCGAGGACTCTCCGATTTCTTTTTCTAATTGAACAGGTCCTACTTTCGTCAACTGAGCATGGCTGTAAGAATGACTTGCAATATTAAACTGCCCTTCGCTAATTTTCTTCAGTGTTCCAGGATAGGCGCTTGCCTGCTTAGCTAACACAAAGAACGTCGCAGGAATTTTTCGGTCAGTAAGATTCTTAATAACTTGATCGGTAGTCGCTGCTGGGCCGTCATCATAAGTTAAAGACCAGACATTTTCAGGAAACCCTTGACCACTAATCGTTCCATTAGGTCCAGTAGAAGGATAAATACCTACTTTATCAGCTTCAGTCTCCAATTCTGAGGTAAATTCTTTTATCTCTTTTGAAAGTAGTTTGACTTTGTTTTCAAGCTCTTTGAAATCAGTCTTTCTTTTAACTTCTTTGTATGTCGATTTAAAAACATTATGATCAACCTGATAATTGCGCATTTCTTTTTGCAAAGCAAGTCTTGAGCTACGAAGTGATACGAGATGTTTGTAAATGGTATCTTTTATCTTTTCATCATCGTCGGAGATCGATGGATCATCATGAATCGTCTGTAGGTCTTGAAAAAGCTCATCCTGCTTAGAATGAAGGTTGGAAAGAACAAGGTGTTTTAAATTTTCAGGTATCTCGCTATCATCCGCTCTGATACCTTTCATCATTCTCCCTATTGTATCAAGAGCAATCTGAGCATTCAATTTCTGCTCCTCTGAGTACCCAGGTAAAGCAGTCGCTAAAACCAGCTGGATATACAGTTCATTTATGTCATGTTCAAACTGATCAACATGGACTCTGGTTGCAAGTAAAAGACTATAGGTATTCGACTTCAACGCTTGTCTTGCATTTCGATCAAGTTGTTTATCAAAGTCTTCAATAAAAACTTGTCCTAGTATATAGCCATGGAGAATTCCGTTAAAAAGATTCTCTATCTTTTTTTGTGTCACACCTGGATCGTCCAAGTTTAACTCTAAACTCGCAACTGCTCTCGATGAAGAAGAAGGTTGGATTTCATGGTATTTTATTGTGGAGCAACTGACGAAACTAGCGAGGAGGAAGAGATTAATTTTTTTGACGTTAAGCATTTTTTCTCCATATGAAACAAAAAAGACGTATCGCAATTTTACAGTAACAGTGCCTCATAAAAAATGGAGTAAAAACTACCCTTATCCATCACTCGAACCTATAATTCTTGTATGTATAGTATTATCCTTTTTGTCATATCAATTTCGGCAGGATTCCTTGGCTCTCTCCTTGGACTTGGTGGTGGTATTATCGTTGTTCCTGCCCTCACTTTACTTTTTGGTGTAGATATCAGATACGCTGTGGCAGCAAGCTTGATTTCCATCATCGCGACCTCATCCGGTGCAGCGGCGAGCTTTCTCAAAGACCACTTAACCAATCTTCGTCTAGCTGTTCTTCTTGAAGTTGGGACAGTGGCGGGAGCGATGGTGGGATTTATTATCTCTTCACACATTGACACAAAATGGCTTTTCTTTCTCTTCGGCGGATTTCTCTTTTTTTCTTCAATTATGATGCTCAAAAAAAAGGGCGATCCCCTCTCCGAAGTCGATCACCCATGGTCAGTAAAACTTAAGCTCGCGAGCTCTTACCCCGATGGGAAAGGTAGTCTAATTTATTATAAAGTTGCCAATGTTCCGTTGGGACTTTTCAGTATGTTTTTTGCGGGTATTTTGTCAGCAATTCTGGGAATTGGAAGCGGGATATTTAAAGTTATGGCCATGGACGGTGCCATGAAAATTCCACTTAAGGTTTCATCGGCCACATCAAATTTTATGATTGGAGTTACCGCCACAGCAAGTGCTGGTGCATTTTTAATGAGAGGAGATATTAGACCTGAAATAGCTGCTCCGGTTGCTGTCGGAATTATTGTTGGATCATGGATCGGGGCCAAGGTCATGACTCGAATGCCAGCTGCTCAGATAAGAAAAATTTTTGTGATCGTTCTAACGATTGTCTCAATCCAGATGATTATTAAAGGATTCAAATCATGAATGAGCTTCAATCTCTTGAACTTAAAATTGCTAAGTTTTTACGTTGGGGAGTCGTTTTCTCAGGAGTCGTTTTATTGATTGGATGGATCATGCAGTTCAAGTTATCTGGAGATCCCTTTTTTACGTTTCAAACCTACGATCAAATCCCTTTCTTAGATCTTTTAAAACACCATATCCAGCATAGAAATTGGTCACACCTTATTTCTTATGCTGGACTATTGATGCTTATTTCTTTGCCACTTATTCGAGTCTTGCTGACGGCCTTTCTTTTTATCAAACAAAAAGATTTTATCTTGGCCTCGATTGCTCTTGTTGTTTTTCTAGGTCTCGTCAGCAGTATGTTTTTAGGAATCGAGCTCTAGAAACTCATCTTCACCATAGCTTGAAGTGATTTCTCGTCTTTTCTATGGAACTGAAATCTATTTAAGAAGTAACCGTACTCGAATCCTACTTCAAGTTTATCTTTCTTACCGTGAAGAGCGTAACCTAGATCGTATAGGAACTGAGGTTGAGTTGTAAGGAATCGACCTTTAACGTCAAGAGGCGCATAACCTTTATTGTTGTTGTTACCATCCCAAGGTGACGTTGCAAGGAAACCAGTGAATTTAAATCTTGATTTAGGCCCAAACTCTTGAGTCGCCTGCCAGAACATACCGAACTGAACACCTACTCCGTGAACTCTAGGATTATCTCTTGCCACAGTATTGAAGCTAAAGAAATCAAATCCTGGTACAGCGAGATCAGCTTGAAGACCGTAGAAATAGTTTTGGAAGTTAGATGAACCAGCAGCGGAACCGTTCTCAAATTCAACACGGATAGAAAGGTCTCTCATAATCCCGTAATTGAAACTTTTCCCAGTTAACTTACTTAAGCTGAATGTTGGAGATACTCCACCAAAGAACTGGTTTGAATAATAGTCTGGGCCTTGATCACGTCCAGTAGGCTCAGTAATGTCGTAATAGAAGAAAACTGTACCGTAGTCCCACACTGCAAAGTTCTCTACAGTCATTGTAGTACGTGTACTTCTATAACCCTGATCCTTACGGAAGTTATCCCCTTTGAGTACTGAGATACTCGTGGCATGGGCCGTTAATGAAACAAACAAAACAGCATAAATAAACCCGACTAACTTAATCATTGACGCTCTCCACGATTTAAAATTTCAAAGCACTTAACTGCTACTCCTAACAAAACTGAGGAAAATCTGTCCAGTATCTTAATCTAAATCAGTTCATGCTAAAATTTTTACAGGTCTAAAACCCCTTTGGAGAGAACAAATGAAAAAAATAATACTTTTAACTTTTCTTGTTTTAGCTAGTTGCGCCCAACACCGAGGTCCTGCCTCCCAGAATGGAGCCACAGTTGCCTACGATACAATGGCACTTGGAAACGTTAAGGCTTCAGCGATTAAATCTATTGAAGACCAGAGTGTCTGTTTTGATGTAACAGTTGTCATGAAAGGCGTTGATCAAAAAGAAGCTCAGGCCTCGAACTGGACGATTGCCTGGGTTGATCAGCAATCGCAATACCATCTTTTAAGCTTAAGTCAGCGTGAACCAGCATCTATTCCCGTTGGTGGAACAAAAGTAGCTCCTTATGGCGCTTATCAAGAATGGACAAATACCTTCCGCACTTGTGCTCCTCAGGCTAGAATGAACGACGTGAAGTCGCTGGTTCTAACCCCTAAGGAACTTTCCTATAAAGAAAGTGAAAGCATGAAACTAGAATGGAATTAAGAGATAACAAATCAACTCACTCGATCCCTATTGGATATCTTCTTTGGATTTTCGGTTTTAGCGGTGCCCATCGTTTTTATTACGGAAAAAAAATGACGGGCATCCTTTATTTTCTGACCTTTGGTTTATTTTTTATTGGCTGGGTTGTGGACTTCTTCCTAATCCCTCAAATGGAACGTGAGTCTACCCAGCGCTACTCCTCAGGACGATACAGTTACAATATTTCATGGCTTCTTCTAACTTATCTCGGTGTTTTCGGAGTCCACCGATTCTATTTAGGGAAATGGATCTCGGGCATCATCTGGCTGTGCACAGGCGGTCTTTTTTTTATGGGCTACCTGTATGACTTCTTAAATATTAACGAGATCGTTTCAGAAAGAAATCTCATCGATTAGGAATAGTCTTATGAGCGAGCGACTGATCAAAGCTCTAGAAAACGTTCAAAATTTACCCGATATCACTCTTGGCAATATTGTGGAGCAAGTGGAAGAGGAGGCCTTACTCATTCTCTGCCTCGTTTCTATTCTTCCCTTCATGCAACCCATTCCTATTCCTGGCGTGTCCACCATTTTAGGTTTTATCGTACTCCTGCAAGGTTTTGGCCTCATGATCTGGGGTAAGCCTCTCATGACTAAAAAGATGAGCGCTTTTAGAATCACTCATGACAGGTTTGAGCTGATCTTAAAAGCTGCTCAGAAGTTCAGTAGTATTACAGCCAAAATGTCTGCCTTCAAGCACCCCATCGCTCAATCTAAGTTTTCTCAGGTCGTATGCGGGATCGGGATTGTGATTTCGGCGTTGTTTTTGTCAATGCCACTTCCTATCCCCTTTTCGAATTTGGTACCAGCGCTCAGTATTTTCTTTATTTGCATCGGACTATTAGAAGATGATGTCTTCCTCATCTTTTTAGGATTCGGAATAACATCATCTGTGATTTGGATGGCATTGTTTTCGTATCATCTGGTAGCGGATCAATTCATGACCTGGCTTAGCTAGGTCTTACTCGAGTGTGCACCCAGTATTACCTGTGAGCGAAATCGATTCCGGAGCGATCTCTACTGGCTTCTTGGCCTTGTCGTCACAGTCTTCTTTTTCTTTCGTAATCTTTTTAAGCTTTTCCTGAGCTAGCTTTTCTTTCTTAATAGCTTCTTGCTCTTTTGTAACCGGAAGAATTCTATTCTTGCCAGTCGGAGCAGCAAAAGAGACGGTAGAGAAAATCATTAGTGCGATTAAAAATTTCATAACTACTCCTTACTATAATTAATGAATTTTATTCTCATTAAAAAGCGATACCAAGTTCTTGGTAACATTCCCATAATGCGAACAAAACTTGCAAAGAAAAAAGGAAAAGCATAAACCATTTTCTTTTTCTCAATCGCTTTCACAATGAGCTTAGCCGCCTTAGGGGCCTTAACTAAAAAGGGCATCGAATGATCATTTTTAGCAGTCAAAGGCGTTTCAACAAATCCCGGGCAAATGGTAGTTACATCGATATTAAACTGCTTAAGATCGATACTAAGAGACTCACAAAACCTTTGTAGAGCTGCTTTCGTAGCACTGTAGGCTGAGCTTCCCGGCAAACCGTTGTAGCCAGCGATTGATGAAATGGCCACGATATGACCCTTCCCTCTTGGGATCATGATATCCAGTGCAGCTTCTATGGAGTACATTGCTCCAAGAAGATTGACGTGAACCATCTTGTAGCTCCATTCGAAGTCTGGAACTTTTGTTTTAAAATTGTAGCTAATCCCGGCGTTCGCGATAAGAAGATCAAGACCTATTGAATTTGAAAAATGCGCGATTGCAGACTTTATCTCTGCCCGATCAGCAACGTCTACTGCATAAAAATTCACATTCACTAAGTCGCTCTGAAAATTTTCCTCAAATTTCAGCCGATCTCTGCCACAAATCCCGACTTTCCAGCCTCCGGCCAGATAAAGTTTCGCAAGTTCCATACCTATTCCGGTCGTTCCACCGGTAATAAAGACAGCTTTCATTCCCAACGTCCTTTTCAAGCTGAAATAGTAACATGGCGCGATCTCGGCAGACAATTTTTCTTGGAATTATTGTTGACGGGCAATGTCTTGGTCTTTATATTAAGTTCTCACTAGCACTCCGGGGGAGTAGTTAAGTTGGTTATAACGTCTGCCTGTCACGCAGAAGGCCGCGGGTTCGAGTCCCGTCTCTCCCGCCACTTTTTATCTCATTAACATTCGATCATAGGTACGAGACTGCTGGTTGCTGATGCAGCTTTGCTGCAATTGGTTTGTAGCGCTCTGATTCGATGATTCTTCTCCCTTAATGGTGGATTGCGCC
>JACCDH011644633.1_pt1 | contig 10996 bp, 9 predicted proteins | sample 7442481 | NCBI WGS metagenome assembly JACCDH01 (sample SAMN15323433, study PRJNA562643) | freshwater metagenome | isolation source: river surface water | place: USA:Blue River Watershed | collected 2017-08-15 | reverse complement strand
CAGGTGGGTGGTGATATCATTTCCAACAAGAAAACCTTCTTGCTCATCAAGGCTTTGGAACTAGCCAAAGGCAAGGAAAAAGAGGAATTGCAATACTGGTTGGGCCTCAGCCAATTTGACAAAGGAGAAAAAGTGGCGGCTGTCAAAGGCATTTACGAGCAGCTGGGTATTCGCTCCTTGACGGAAAAGAAGATGCAATCCTATTTTGAAAAAGGGTTTCAACAACTCGATGCCTTGCAGATCAAAGACAGCGCTTATTATGCCGCACTACTTGGGGTAACCCAAGAACTCATGCATCGCGAAAAATAGGAGCCAATGGATTTTTCTTTGACTACGCTCCTCATCGGAGTGACGGCACTCAGCAGCATTCTTGCATTCAATCGGCCTGCCCTGCTGGATCGCTGGATGTTTATCCCCTACCGAATCAAGCAGCGAAACCAATGGGATCGCTTTATTCTCTCTGGATTTATCCATAAGGATTACATGCACCTCTTGTTCAACATGTTTACCTTCTATTTTTTTGGAGGGGTAGTGGAACGCTTCTTTAAATTTCAGTTTGGCCTAGAGCTAGGAGGCTTGATTTTCGTGGGATTTTACCTCGCCGCGATCGTGATTGCCGATATTCCTACCTATTTGAAGCAACAGGGCAATAGTTACTACAAAGCTTTAGGTGCTTCTGGAGGGACTTCAGCCACAGTCTTTGCTAGCATTATCCTGATGCCGCTTTCAGATATTTGCCTTTTTGGTTTACTCTGTCTTCCAGGCTTCCTTTTGGGCGGCTTCTTTCTGATTTATTCCTATGTTAAGGGGCAGCAGGGGCAGGACAACATCAATCACGATGCGCACTTGTACGGCGCCATTTTTGGGATAGTTTGTATCCTTCTTCTTTCTCCGGGTAGTGCCAAACTATTTATGGAGCAGATCCTTTCCTACCAGCCTTTCTAAAAAAAATGGCCCCGTAGGTACGGGGCCATTTACTTACTTTTTCTTTTCCAACTTCGTTTTCATCTCTTCGATATTCAGCACTCGGGAGATTTGTTCCCGCTCCAGTTTTCGGAAGCGTGCAAGTTGTACATCAATTTGCTCCGTAAGTTCCTTGCGTACTTCCTCCGAAGAATCCGTAGGTCGGTAATCTCCACTTCCCACCACGCTAGTCAAGTGTGCCAACTTGTTATTCAATCGGATAGGGAAGTTGAGCGGATCCTGACCACTGCGGTTTTGGGTCTGATACAAAGTCTCCTCGATGGCCTGCATTTCCGCTTTGATTTGGTCAAGATTCTCAGGCTTGGTTGTAAGCGAGTCCAATTCAGTGCGGTACACACGAATCAGCTTGATAGCCTGGTGCGTTTCGGTGAGTTTGTCACGCACGGCCAACAAGTAGTTGTACTGGGCTTCCAAATCCTCTTGGGTGGATTCGTAACGCGGATCTGCAAGCACCTTGAAGGTTTGCTCTTGAGATTGGCCATCTACGGTCATACGAACTTTGTAGGTGCCAGGCACCACTTTAGGACCTCTCAGGCTAGCTGCCCATAGGATCATTCCATCAAATCCTTCCGCATTTTCGCCACGTAGGTTCCAGTTGAATTCCCCTGATCCAGGCTTCACTCTCAGCGTATCTCCATTGACTCCTTTGGTTGAGAACCAGCGGATGAGTTGATTTTTGTCATTGAAGAACTCGATTTTTAGTTCGCTGGCAGGTTTTTCCTTGAGGAAATAGTACACCAAGACGCCACCTGGACGATTGGTTCCATCGGTCAAGCTCTTGCGCTTCATCCCATCGATGCGGTACGAATCTTGAGGCTTATACAGGTGGAATGTTTTGTTTTCAAGTCCAACTTCTGCCTGGTGAAGTACCGTCAAGTCATCGATGATCCAGAACGATCTACCTTGAGTGGCGGCAATCAAATTGTTTTCCTTGATCGTCAAATCCGTAATCGGTACGATAGGCAAGTTCAGTTGGAGCGAATGCCAGCTAGCACCATCATCTTTGGAATAGTACATGCCTGTTTCGGTACCGGCATAGAGCATGCCTTTTTTAGCTGGATCAGCACGTACTACACGGGTGAAGTGTTCTTCATTAATTCCTGAAACGATCTTGGTCCAGGTCTTTCCATAGTCCTTGGTTTTGTAGAGGTAAGGTGCAAAGTTGCCCGTCTTGTAGCCTGTTGCTGCAAAATACGCCTCACCTGCGGCAAAGGGGCTTGCCTCAATGGAATTGATTTGTAGCCACTCTGGCATGTCTTTGGGCGTGACATTTTGCCAAGTTTTTCCATTATCGGCAGTTACATGCACCAATCCATCATCAGACCCTGCCCAGATTACTCCTTGCTTAACAGGAGATTCTGCGGCGGTAAAGATCGTGGCATAATACTCTACCGAGGTATTGTCTTTGGTGATCGGACCTCCAGAGGGACCGAGTTTGCTCTTGTCGTTTCGAGTCAAGTCTGGAGAGAATAACTCCCATGTTTGTCCTTCGTTGGTGGAGCGGTGAAATTGGTTACTGGTGGTGTAAAGCAATTTTGGGTTGTGAGGAGAAAAGAAAATCGGGAAGTTCCATTGGAATCGGTACTTCATTCCCTCTGCACCATGACCCATCGGGTTATCTGGCCATACGTTTACGGTGCGTGAAGTACCATTTCGATGATTTTCACGGGTGAGTAGTCCTCCATAAGATCCTCCGTATACGATATCACTATCTAGCGGATCTGGCGCAATCCATCCAGATTCTCCACCAGCAGTAGGTTCCCAATCCGATTCAGTAATCGCTCCACCATCATTGCGGTGACGGATCCGAACGGTGGAGTTGTCTTGTTGCGCACCATAGATGCGGTATGGAAAGCTGTTATCGGTAGTCACTCTGTAAAACTGGGAGGTCGGCTGATTCATCATGGTAGACCAGGTTGATCCGCCATCTTCTGAAACTTGTGCACCACCATCATCGGCGATGATCATGCGCTGGTTGTTTGCTGGATCAATCCACAGGTCGTGGTGGTCACCATGTGGGGCATTGGCACCTTTGAAGGTTTTGCCTCCATCGGTAGATTTATGGTAGCTCACGTTGAGGACATAGATGGTCTCCTCATTTTGGGTGTCGGCATAGATTCTGGAATAGTACCAGGCGCGCTGACGAAGGTTTCGGTCTTCATTGACAAGCTCCCAAGTTTGACCTGCATCTTTAGAAGTATACACCCCTCCTTTTTCATTTTCGATAATGGCATAGAGGCGGTTGGAATTTTTAGGAGATACTGCAATACCCATGATGCCTAGGACACCTTTCGGGAAGCTTGCTTTGGAAGAAAGTTCCTCCCAGGTTTTGCCACCGTTAGAAGATTTAAAAAGTTTGGATCCAGGTCCCCCACTTTCCAAGCTGTAGGGAGTGCGTTGCAGCTGCCAGGTAGAAGCATACAGCACCTCAGGATTGTTGGGATCCAATACCAAATCTACTGCACCGGAGATGTCATCCACAAAAAGAAGCTGCTCCCAGGTCTTGCCTCCATCGGTAGTCTTGTAGACTCCACGGGTGGCATCTGGCTTAAAAATATCTCCCAATACTGCAGCATAAACTACACTGGGATTGCTTGGATGAATGCGGAGGCGCGAAACAAAACGGCTTTTATCCAGACCTGCGCGCGCCCAGGTTTTGCCTGCATCGGCACTTTTCCATATCCCGTAGCCGAAGGAAACATTGCCACGGACGGTTTTTTCACCTCCACCGGCATAGACGACGGAGGTATCGCTTTCGGCCACAGCCACAGCACCCATGGAGCCGCCGAAGAATCCATCGGACACAGACTTCCAAGTTTGGCCCGCATTGCTGGTTTTCCAGATGCCACCGCCTGTGGAAGCGAAGTAATAGGATTTATCATTTCCTTTGACGCCTGTTACTGCATCCGCTCTGCCACCTCTAAATGGACCGATTAAGCGCCATTGAACGGCATCATAGACTTTGGGATCAGGAATTTGCTGCCCAATAACAGGAAGACTGATGACAAGAAGGAGCAAGAGCGCACTACTTCGAATAAATGATTGAAACGAGATCATGATGGGTTGAATTAATATCTTGTTTTAAGGTAGGAGAAAAGTTGGAAAAGGAAATAAAAAAATTGATTAAAGGCAAAAAGATGGGCTAAGGGCAAAAAAAAACCTCTTCCGAGGAAGAGGTTTTAAAGAATTTAGGATGGGAAATTAATCCTGAGCTGGAACGATGCTCACATAAGATCTGCCATCAAATCTTTTCTTGAAAGCTACTACACCGTTTGTCAATGCGAATAGCGTGTGGTCTTTACCTACCCCAACATTCAGTCCTGGGTGGTGTTTTGTACCTCTTTGTCTTACTAGGATATTTCCTGCGATGACTACTTCACCGCCGAACTTTTTCACACCCAATCTTTTGGAATGTGACTCACGACCGTTCTTGGAACTACCTACACCTTTTTTGTGTGCCATGGTTTTATTCGTTTATGATTTCTTGGCTGATTGCCTTATAGCGTGATAGATTCAATCATTACTTTGGTGAAGTCTTGTCTGTGACCATTCTTCTTTTTGTAGCCCTTGCGGCGCTTCTTTTTGAAGACAATCACTTTGTCACCTTTTACATGACCCAGAATTTTTCCGGATACCTTGGCTCCTGCGAGTAGCGGAGCACCTACAGACACAGTACCTTTGGCTTCTGCCAATAAGACCTGGTCAAATTCGACGGAAGCGCCAGCTTCGCCTGCCAATTTAGGGGCGTAGACGAACTGATCTTTTGTTACTTTGAACTGCTTTCCTGCGATGTTAACAATTGCGTACATGTCGCTTGATTTATCGAAATCGGAGTGCAAATATAGGAATTGAATTGAAACTAAAAAAACTTTCTCCGAAAATGATGAAAGATTCAACCCGACTTTTGAAGTGAAAAAAGGAGGTCCCGAATCGGGGCAAATTTTAAACAGGTTTTCAAAATGTAGTAATTTGGTAAAAAAATAAACAAAAACTCCAACCATCTGCTTTTCAATGTTTTACACAGAAATTAAGTTGGATTTTTTTATTGACTTTCGTTCAAAACAGAGGTCAGTCACCGACCCAAAAAACTTTTTTTGACAATTTTAAAATTATTCAATCGGGTTAAATTGCTGAATTTGATTGATTTTATACTTAATGCTATTGATATTAATAATATGATTTATAATAAGTTATCTTCTTTTTGACTTTCGGTCATTTCTTCATTTTTTGCTGAATTTCAGACTTTTTTATTCCCTTTTTGATCCTCATATTTGTTGACAAGCTGTTCTGAAAAGACAGCTTTTTCCTTCACAGGAAGTCCCAAAGGCATGTTTTTATGCAAAAACCCCAATTTATAGATTACAACAACTAGAGAGCGATGCAGCAAGAGCCGATTTTACAAGAAAACAGTAACCGATTTGTCCTATTCCCTATTCAGCACGCCGATATCTGGCAGTACTATAAAAAAGCTGAAGCGAGCTTCTGGACAGCCGAGGAGATTGATTTGAGTCAGGACCTTACGGATTGGAAAAACATGAACGATGGGGAAAGACATTTCGTCTCCCATGTATTGGCATTTTTTGCTGCTTCGGATGGGATTGTAAATGAAAATTTGGCAGAACATTTTGTGGCAGAAGTACAGTATACTGAAGCCAAATTCTTCTATGGCTTTCAAATTGCCATGGAAAACATTCACTCGGAAACATATTCCTTACTAATTGATACCTACATCAAAGACAATGTGGAGCGAGATCGCCTGCTCAATGCAATCGAACACATCGATTGTGTCAAGAAAAAAGCGGATTGGGCTTTGCGTTGGATTGACAATGGAAGTTTTCAAGAGCGGTTGATTGCCTTTGCCGCTGTAGAAGGAATTTTCTTCTCTGGCTCTTTTTGTTCCATCTTTTGGTTGAAGAAGAGAGGGTTGATGCCAGGTCTTACTTTCTCCAATGAATTGATTTCAAGAGATGAAGGATTGCATTGTGATTTTGCTTGCCATCTCTACACGAAGCATGTCAACAATCAACTGCCAAAGGAAACCGTTCGAGAGATCATCATGGATGCAGTAGCCATCGAAAAAGAATTCGTCACTGATGCTTTGCCTGTACGTCTAATCGGAATGAATGCAGATTTGATGTGCCAATACATTGAGTTTGTCGCAGACCGACTCTTGATGGAGCTTGGTTGTGATAAAGTATGGAACAGCACCAATCCATTTGACTTCATGGACATGATTTCCTTGCAAGGCAAAACCAACTTCTTCGAAAAACGAGTAGGAGATTACCAGAAAGCCGGTGTGATGAAATCCACCGAGCCTGCTGATAGTGTCGCTCGATTCTCTATCGAAGAAGACTTCTAAACAAAATTGCTTACCCGAAAAACCTAGTTTAAACCACCCCTTTAAAAATTCGCCTGAGTATGTTAGTAATTAAAAGAGACGGAAGAAGAGAATCCGTACGATTCGATAAGATCACTGCAAGGATAGAGAACCTTTGCTATGAACTAGACCCCAAATTCATTCAACCCATAGAAGTTGCCAAAAAGGTAATTGATGGTTTGTACGATGGGGTGACCACTTCCGAACTCGATAACCTTGCCGCCGAAGTATGTGCTTCACTTACAGTAAGGCACCCTGATTACGCGGTTTTGGCGGCTCGAATTGCAATTTCTAACCTGCATAAAACTACCAGTCAGTCTTTTTCCAACACCATGAAAAGGCTGTATACTTATGTGAACCCAAAAACTGGAGAGAATGCACAACTCCTCGACACGGAGGTATATGGAATTATCAAGCAGCACGCAGCTAAACTCGATGAGGCGATCGATTACAAGCGCGACTTCAGCTACGATTATTTTGGGTACAAAACATTGGAAAAAAGCTACCTTATTCGTTTAGATGGTAAGGTAGTGGAACGTCCTCAACACATGCTCATGCGGGTGGCAGTAGGTATTCATAAAGAAGATTTGGATGCAGCAATTGAAACGTATGACTTGCTTTCCGAAAAGTGGTTTACACACGCCACTCCCACGCTATTCAATGCAGGAACTCCAAAGCCGCAACTATCTTCCTGCTTCTTACTTACGATGAAGGATGACAGCATCGATGGCATCTACGATACCTTGAAGTCCTGTGCTAAAATCTCCCAATCAGCAGGCGGAATAGGTCTTTCCATTCACAACATCCGAGCAAAAGGAAGTTACATCAAAGGCACCAATGGTGTGTCTAATGGAATCGTTCCTATGCTCCGAAACTTTGACATGACCGCCCGCTACGTAGACCAAGGAGGAGGAAAGCGTAAAGGAAGCTTCGCCATCTACTTAGAACCGTGGCATGCAGACATCAAGGATTTCCTTGAACTAAGAAGAAACCATGGTAAGGAAGAAATGCGTGCAAGAGATCTTTTCTATGCACTTTGGATTCCTGACTTATTCATGAAGCGTGTAGAAAACAACGAGGAGTGGTCACTCTTCTGCCCAAATGAGGCTCCAGGTCTTTCCGACTGCCATGGAGAGGAATTCGAGCGTTTGTACGAGAAATACGAAAAAGAAGGAAGAGCCAGAGAAACCATCAAAGCACAAGAACTTTGGTTTGAAGTATTGGAATCTCAGATCGAAACCGGTACCCCATACATGCTTTACAAAGATGCGGCAAACGGCAAATCCAACCAGCAAAACTTGGGCACCATCAAGTCCTCAAACCTTTGCACCGAAATCATCGAATACACTGCGCCTGATGAAGTAGCCGTATGTAATTTGGCTTCCATAGCCCTTCCAAAATTTGTGGAAGCTGGAGAAGACGGCGTACTCCGCTTTGACCATCAAAAGTTGTATGAGATTACCAAGGTAGCTACCCGCAATCTCAACAAGGTTATCGACATCAACTATTATCCGGTAGAAGAAGCAAGAAAGTCTAACTTCAGACATAGACCTATTGGATTGGGTGTTCAAGGCCTAGCAGATGCCTTTATCCTACTCAGAATGCCTTTTGACTCACTCGAAGCCAAAGGACTCAACGAAGACATCTTTGAAACAATCTACTATGCAGCAGTAGAAACTTCCATGGAACTTGCCAAAATTCATGGCGCCTACGAAACCTACGAAGGCTCTCCTGCATCCAAAGGAACGTTACAGTTTGACATGTGGGGTGTGACTCCTAAATCTGGACGTTACGATTGGGATTCATTGAAAGAAAAAGTGAAGAAGTTCGGCATGCGCAACTCCCTTTTGGTAGCTCCGATGCCTACTGCATCTACTTCCCAAATATTGGGTAACAACGAGTGTTTTGAGCCTTACACCTCTAACATCTACACAAGAAGAACCCTTTCTGGTGAATTCATCGTGGTAAACAAGCACCTGATGAAGGACTTGATTGATCTAGGCTTGTGGAATGACACCATGCGAAACAGACTTATCTCGACCAACGGATCGGTACAAAATGTTCCTGGAATCCCACAAAACATCAAAGACCTCTACAAAACAGTTTGGGAGATTTCCCAAAAGGTAATCATCGAAATGGCCGCAGATCGCGGAGCCTACATCTGCCAATCTCAAAGCATGAATATCTTCATGCAAGATCCAAATTTTGGCAAGTTGACCTCCATGCACTTCTATGCGTGGAAAAAAGGTCTCAAAACAGGCATGTACTACCTCCGTTCGCAAGCGGCCACTGCTGCAATCAAGTTCACTTTGGATAAGTCTCAACTGGAGCAGCCTAAGATGGAAAAGGCAAACGAAACAGAAGCGCTAAAAACACAAAAGCAAGACGCCATTGCCTGCTCCTTGGACGATCCAGAAGGTTGCGAAATGTGCGGAAGCTAAATCGATATTCTAGAGTTCATTAATGAATAAAGGCGTTTGATTCTATCAAACGCTTTTTTTTATATCTTTTCATTGATGAATAAAGAAATACTAAACCAAAGACTCCAAGGCTTAAGCCTGAAAGCTGAAGCTAAGTTCGGAATAATGACTCCACAGCACATGGTAGAACATTTAATTCTCACCCTAAAAATGTCGGCTGGTAGAATTTCAATTCCTGAAATCGTTCCAACAGAAAAACAGTTGGCCCAAAAACAAGCTCTGCTTTTTACAGATCTCCCTTTTCCACAAGGAATCAAAGCCCCAGGACTACCAGACACCTTGCTCGACCTTCGCTTTCCAGATCTGGAGGCAGCCAAAGCAGAATTGATTAAAAGTTGGGATGTCTACCACTTGATTTTCCAGGAAAATCCAACCAAGACAACCCCTCATCCAGGCTTTGGCCCTCTCAACTTTGATGAGTGGGAACGATTTCATGCCAAACACATAGATCACCACCTAAGTCAATTTGGCTGTTAAAAAAATAGCTAATTATCTTCTTTAGAAGCCTCTATTGGAGAGATCCCGCCTGAAACCATAAACTTCATTACATCTGAATTTTTAACCCCTTTGAGTGGTGTGATTTTTTCCTTTTTAACGAGGAATACATTTCCAGACACATTATAGCTATGGGGAAAATAAACGGCCACCAAGTCTGAGGCTCCAATGGAAGACATTCCTTCTTGGGTTACAAAACCTAATCGATGCAAACTGTCAGACACTTCGACTAATACTGGAGAATTGAATTTTTTCTTTTCCCCCACAAATGCCCCCATCAAATCCTTGATTGAGGTATACAGCAAGTTGACAAAAGGGATCTTAAAAACACCTCGCTCAAACCAGTCAAATAGTGGCTTAGCAAAAAATAGACTTGCCAGATACCCTACAAAAGTAATCAAAGCGAGTACCATCAAGATTCCAATACCTGGAATGGGTACTGGAATCAAATTATCAAGAAATATGAAAAGCTCGTAAATAATGTATCCCGTAAGCGCTACCGGAGTGAGGAATAATAAACCCCTAAAGAAATACGCTAAGAATTTTCGATAGGTAATTGACATAGGTTCAAATTTTGGGATGAATTAAATGCATTTCCAATCAACCAGTTTTTTAATCTAGAAGTTTAATTTTTACTGAACGGTAATAAACCACACTTTCTGGATCATGTGCTTGAAGGGCTATTGTCCCTCGATCGAATCGTTTTTGCCCTAGAGGGAAAGTCCGTTTGGTGTCGGCAGACTCATCGTATTCCATGATTACCTTGCCATTAAGCGCTACTGAAATTTGGTCTCCATTTACAATAACATGATAGGTGTACCATTCCCCGTCCTTTACATGTACCTCAGCTACATCTTGCACAGCATACAGGCTCCCTGACTTTCGCCAATCGGAATGGCTTTGATTGACTTGAATTTCATAGCCCTTCTCTGGCCAATCAGTTTCTTGGTAAGCCGTGTGAATGAAAATTCCAGAATTGGCATTGGGCAAGGTCTTTACCTCTACCAAAAGTTCAAAATTTCTAAAATCTGCTCCTCCTACCTGCCCGACATAAAATGCATGTGCTCTCGGCCCCGCAACTTTTAGAAGACCATCCTCCACCCAAATGGAAGAAGGGTTTTCCGAAACCCTCCAACCTTCTAAATCTTTTCCAGAAAACAATTCAATCCACTGGGTATCTTGAGCTATTGAGGAAAGCTGAAAAACAAAAAAGAAAAGTAGAGTGAATAACGTTTTCATAAGGCTAGAGATTGGTTTTGTTTCGATGAAGTTAGGCAATAATTTTCTGCACAAAAAAAGGCCCTGAAGATATCTTCAGGGCCTAAATTTTTATTGTCAATCTGATTATAATTTAATTCCCATAAAGGACATAAAGGCAATTCCCATCAGTCCTGTAAGAAGCATGGTGATACCCAGGCCTTTCAAACCATTGGGAACCATGGAATACTTAAGCCGCTCACGGATAGCAGCCAAAAGAACGATGGCAAGCATAAATCCAAAACCTGAGCCAAAACCATATACTGCAGATTCTGCAAGCGTATAATCACGCTGAGCCATAAATAGACAACCTCCAAGGATCGCACAGTTTACCGCGATCAAGGGAAGGAAAATACCCAACTGACCATACAAGGCAGGTGAGAACTTTTCTACCACCATTTCT
>JACCDH010053236.1_pt1 | contig 10998 bp, 6 predicted proteins | sample 7442481 | NCBI WGS metagenome assembly JACCDH01 (sample SAMN15323433, study PRJNA562643) | freshwater metagenome | isolation source: river surface water | place: USA:Blue River Watershed | collected 2017-08-15 | reverse complement strand
ATGGTAGAATCTTAGCTTCAGACGCGGGGTGGAGCAGTCTGGCAGCTCGTCGGGCTCATAACCCGAAGGTCGTAGGTTCAAATCCTGCCCCCGCAACCAGTATTTATAAGGCTTTCAGGTCAATCGGCTTGGAAGCCTTTTTAATTTTCCGATCCCTCGTAGACGTATCGTAGACAAATAATGGGGCTAGACTCAGGCGAATTGAATGCGCGCCCATCCGGAGCCGAATCTGATTTACTAGTGTGACTTTACATTGAGGCGATTAAAACGACTTAAATGTAGCCGCCTCAATCCTTCTTAAAACCTTGGTCGGAAAACTTCAGTGTTCTGCGGTTTTCCGTTATGGTTCTAACAACGCTATCAGCGAAGGAGATTGAAATGAAGTGGATTACGGCAAACGACCTAAGTCAATGGGCCGATACAATACCAGCCAAAGACACATTTCCAGAGATGATTGGCGACCTAGTGCGTGCATCATCTCTAAAAATTGAAAGCTTTCGTTTCCCGAGTGGTGATATGGGGCAAGTAAGAGGTTTCGATGGCTATCTAGAAGCTGAAGGTTCGCCCCCTTATGTTCCAGATGGTTCATCGATATGGGAGCTTGGCGTTGGCAGAGATCTAATCCCTAAAGCCAATTCCGACTACCAGAAGCGCACTAAAGAAACCCCTGAAAACATAAGGCAAAATACAACTTTTGTATTTGCCACTCCCCGCACCTGGAATCAAGCAAAAATCAAATTGATTGACTGGGAGCATGAAAAACAAAAACTTGGCGAATGGAAATCAGTCAAGTATTTTGATGGCTCAATACTGGAAAATTGGCTAGATGAGCATCCTGCCGTAGCATCCAGATACGCACGAGAGACGCTTAGACAAATACCTCCAAATGATGTTTTTAGCACCGAAGAATTTTGGGAGGAATTTTCCACTCGTTTTAACCCACCCCTTGTCGAGGAAGTTCTTCTTGCGGACCGGAAAAAACAGGCAGATACCCTTCTTCAAAATCTACTAGATGGGGATAATCACCTACAATTTGCCGCAGACTCACCCGATGAGGTTATAGCCTTTACAGTTGCGGTAATTCGAAAGGCCAAGCCAGAAACTAGATTATTTTTAGAAAGTCGAGCCCTAATAATTGACTCCGAGAATGCCGCTCGTTTCCTAACCAATAAAAAGAATTTAATTTTCCTTCCAAAAGGGCGAGCAAAAAGTGTTACTGGATTGCTTACTAGAGCTGGACAGACAATTACAAGTGCAGGTGCAGATGAAAAACATAACTATGACGTCTTAGTAAGACCATCAAGCACATCACTGGGGAAAGCGCTTGAATTAATGGGGTACTCTCAAGCAGAAGGGTACGACTTAGCAAGGCAATGCGGCAGAAGCTTAACGGTTCTAGCCCGCAAAATCCCAAGTGGCACGGCAATACAACCAGAATGGATCCAGCATTACCAAAATTTGCTCCCGGCCCTGCTTGCAGGGGCCTGGTCGGCATCTACCAAGGCAGATAAAGATGTTCTTAAAGAAATAGCGGGGGTGGAAAATTATGAATTATTTGAGGAGCCAATTAGACCTTTAACTAAGTTAAAAGACCCTCCAATTGATCGCATCGGGGATATTTGGTCAATGAGGTCATCAGTTGATGCCTTTATTCATTTAGCCCACTTATTAGGCAGCGAGCACTTCTCGCGATTTCATGAAGCCGCAATAAAGGTTTTTTCAACCATCACCCCTGCCCCTGTCCCAGAAGAGCTATTTCGCCCGAAGAAGGGCCTCCCTATTGCTCATAGCAATTGGTTGCGTGATGGAATGATGACAACTCTCCTACAAATAGCCGCGTTACATGAACAGGTGAGCCTTGAGATTAACAACAATACTCCCCAAGGGTATGTAAATAATATTATTCGCAGCCTTCCTGGGCTATCTTCAGACTATCATTTGATGGCCAGCCTCAATGATCAATTACCCCTCCTGGCAGAGGCTGCCCCCATCCCTTTTCTTGAAGCCCTCGAGCATCTGCTTGAGGGTGATGGAAATGCCATTCGACCAATATTCGAGGAGCAGCAAGGTCTTCTAGCATCACGCTCAAACTACACAGGCCTTCTATGGGCCCTCGAAATACTGGCATGGGATCCAGACTATTTATTGCGCGCATCCCTCTGTTTAGCTCGCCTAGCAAAAATTGATCCAGGCGGCCCCTTATCTAACCGCCCAATCAATAGCCTACGCAATATTCTCCTGACCTGGGCTCCAAATACTTATGCCAATTCGAAACAAAGGCTCGGAGTAATCTCGCACACAATTAAATCAATTCCTGACATAGCTTGGCCCCTCATAATAAAACTACTACCAAGTCATCACGATATAAGTAGGTCCACAGCAAAACCAAAACTTAGAGAGTCTGAAAGAAATAAGCAGGAAGTCATTACATACAGGTTGGTCTGGGAGAGTCAAGCTGAAATTATTGAATTAGCGCTCCAACTAGCGGGAAATGACTCAAGCAGATGGGAATTGCTTATCTCCAGTATGAACCAATTCCAGCTAGAGCAATTTAAAAAAACATTGGCAAAGCTAGAGGAATGTCTGGACTCACAGACACCTGAATCAAGATTCAGAACCTGGAATCACCTAAGAAAAGAGGTAAATAGACATCGTGCATTTACGACTGCGGAATGGTCATTGCAAAATGAGTATCTAGAAGAAGCGGATAAGTTAGTACTGAAATTTCAACCGGATAATCCACTCCTACTAAATTCTTGGCTCTTTGATGACTGGATGCCAGACATACCCGGGAAGGGCGACTCTATAACCGACGCAATGGAAGAAATAGAAAGTTTACGTCTTGAGTCATTAAGAAAAGTTCATGCATCACTTGGTGTAAATGGAATTATCGAACTATCAAAACAAGTTCAACTGCCGCAGCTACTCTCAACATCTATCCAAAAACTTGCTTTGCCACAAGAACAACTTAAACAAGTTATTACCTCTTTTTTAAAAATTAACAAAAATGCAACATCTGTAGTTAGCAACTGCGTTGCTGATGGCAGCAAAAGATTTAAACTGACCTGGGTGGATGATTTAAAAACCATTGCACAAGAAATGGACCTCTCATTAACTCAAATTGCAATGCTTCTGTTAGATCTACCAGAGACCAAAGATTCATGGGATAGGGTATGTAGCTTTGGAAAAGGCGTTGAACTTGAGTATTGGAAGATAAAGTATGGATTCCATATTGCTGGTAATACCAATGATTTATTATTTGTATGCAATCAATACTTAGAAGTCGATCGTGCTATGACGGCTATTGAGATTTCCCATCAAAGATTAAAAGAACTTGAATCATCATTTTTGTTAAAGCTTCTTGCTGAGGCATTAACCGAAATAAACCAGAAGAAAGTCACCAATCCAAATATGATTGGCTATTATATTGAGCATGTTTTCACGGAACTTGAATCAAGAACCAATGTGCCAAAAGCAGACATTGCACGGCTAGAATTTTCTTATCTCCCCATTTTTTCATTAAGAAAGAAGCCTTTAGTGCTTCATCAAATGTTGGTAGAAGACCCTGACTTTTTCATGTCAACAATATGCTCCGTTTTTAAGGCTGAAAATGAAGATCCACCGGAATTAACAATAGATCAAAAAAGATTGGCGAATGCCGCATACGGACTACTCAATAGCCTAGATGTCATACCCGGTCAGAAAGACAAAGATATTGATTTAGGTGCACTTCAAAACTGGTGCGCAGAAGTACGCAGATTGAGCGTTCCAGCACATCGTCAAAGGGTTACAGATTCTAGAATTGGCCATCTTCTTGCTCATGCCCCATCAAGCAGCAATGATCATGCATGGCCTCATGAATCAGTACGCACCATTATTGAAATTCTTGCTTCAGACGAAGTTGGAAATAGCATCATTTCGGAGAGGTATAACATGCGCGGCGTATATAGCAAATCACCTGGAGAAGGGGGTGATCAAGAGCGTGCGTTAGCTCATCAAGCAGATGAATGGGCCGAATCAGCAAAAAGCTTCCCGAGGACATATGAAATACTCAAAAAGATCTCCAAAAACTGGAGCGAAGCAGGCAAAAGGGCTGATTTAGAAGCGCAAAAAGATGCTCTACGATGGTAATTTAAATTTCACCAAAATTGAAAATATCGTCAATTTATATTTTCAGTCAAAAAAGCTTTTGCCTGACCTAAGGTCTAATCAATTGCAACTACGGTATCAAATAATCCATAGTGAGATAACCCCTCATGGCTTTCAATACCTGTGTAGCGAAGCGAGGCATCCTCATAGCGCCTAAAAGCAAAGACAGCTTGGTTCATTTGCTCGGTATTAAAAACCTTCAATTGCACGAGTAAATAGAAATCCTTTACCGTCAACCCTGTCACCGTTAGAAATAAATCAGGCTCTAGTTTGGTAATCACATCCTGAAGGGTATTTTCACGAAAATCTGTCAAGTACATAAAAGCGGGGATGCGAGTAGCAAACTTAATGAGCTTTTCCTGAACAAGTTTTCGCTTGGATTTGTACTCCCTCTCCTCTTCGCTCAACTCTTTCTTTTCTTTTGGCGTTAATTTACCTTCTTTGCCCTTGCTCTTCAACTCCTTAACCTTTTCACTTTTATTAATGATGGTTTCAATAATGCTATCACCCAAGCTACGCCAACCCTCAATGCGCTCAACTGCTGCCATTGCATCAGGATTACCAAGAACGCGACGCAATGTTTCGTTATCAACATTAACCAACAATGCACTTTCCCATTTTCGGGCCAGCAAAGTGGCAGAGGTACCAGCCATTGCTATATCTAAAATACCACCGGCATCAATTTGAGTCATATTTGCGCCGTCATAGGCAAGCACAGGCAAAAATGCAACCAAGTCCTTCACAGCATTTTCAGGATTGGACTCATGTGGGGCCAGTCCAATCCCGTACTCAGATAATTGACGCAATGCACGAGTTGGCGCAAAGTCAAAAACGAAGCAAACCGGCTTAAGAATCTCCTCTTCGTTTGGGTTATCGCCATTTGGATTTTTAATAGACCAAGGTGACTGCACCCGAAATGCAGCCTGAAAATAAGTCTCCGGCGACTTCAAGTTACGTAGCATGAGAATGGATGACCACTGCGCCACCGTTACGCCGGTGGTTAATTTACCGCATGAAAGCGTTATGGATTTGCTGTCAAAACCACTCCCAATTGCTTTACGAACAGGTGGCAATGCATCAAGCCCAATACCAGCAGAGGCTCCTGCTGCGATAATTACTTTATATTCATGCCAAAACGTGTTGTGGCGCTCTGCCAGCAAATTAGCCATTGCGTGACATGCCGCTACGTTTGGCAAGAACCAGAATGAATGCTGCAAATACGGCAGTAAGCGCACGTCAGAGTACGGAAATGGTGGGCGGGTGCCTGCCTTTAATAACTCAGCTGTGTGCGGCGTATGCCCCCCACGAATAATATCCAACCACTTTTGCACGTCACTTTTATGGCTGAACTTCGCCGCCTTCTCCACCCCAGTCGCCTCAAAGAATGTATTGAGATCGAACTCATCAAATTCACCGCCACTAGCAACCGCAAGAAGCTCGTCTGGCATTTGATAAGTTAGCAAGCGCATTTGTGGCAAAGCGCCGTATGGATTGCGCTTACTGGGAAAATTTTCTGCAAATACCTCTTTAGCTCGTTGCTCGTCCGTATAAGTCCAATTGAAAATCTGCTCTTCAATAAACTCACCTGATGCTAGCGCCTTAAACGGGGTCCCAGAAAGATATAGGTATGCTTTAGTAGTGATGGGCAGGAAGTCAGTTTCATCACCTAACGGTTCATTCCAGTCAGCAATCTTGTCTTTCTGGCCCTCATCATCACCAAGTTGTTGCTCGTCTTTTTGAATACGCTCCTCATCGGACGCAAATAACTCTTTAGCAGTTTCACGCCATGCACCAAAATGGTATTCATCAAAAACAACTAGGTCCCAGTTGATAGCATGAAGCCATTCATTTTTGGACTTGATATTGCCATGAGCATCACGACCAAGTAGGTCCTGAAACGAGCCAAAGTAAACAACTGGTTTCTTCTTATCTATTTGAGTTGGATCACCACCTGTGGCGCGAGATAAATATTGCCAACCATCAAAATCTTTATGATTTTCTAAATCCGTCTGCCAAGCATCTTCAACAGCCGGCTTGAATGTAACAACAAGAATTCGCTTTGCATTAAGTTTTTTTGCGAGCTGATAACTTGTAAATGTCTTACCAAAGCGCATCTTGGCATTCCACAAAAATCGTGGGGCTGCATTCTTGTTTTCCTCCCAAATTGATGTGAAGTAGTCGCATGTTTTATCGACGGCTGCAGTTTGCTCATCACGCATCCCAAATGTTTCGTGATGTGTACCACTGATACGCTGCCTAGTACGTAACTCTGTTAAAGCGGTTTTTACATCCTTAACAGCGCAACGAACCCATTCCAACGTTGTATTTTCAAAACCTTTACGCACTAATACTGCACGTACTTCATGGTCACTAAAAACTGAACCATCCCCACGAACAGCATCTTCGTCAAACTCAATGCGATAGTTTTTAATTGCAGCTGTCTTTAGCTGCTCTGCAACACGTTGTTTAACATTGCGTGTTGTTTGCCCAATCTTTAACAATCCAGTGTGAGCCTTGTCATCAATACTGTATGCGTAAATACGTGGGCGAGCATCTGGCTTAGGCGATAGGATCTCTTCTATAGACTTACTCATCGCCAGCATCCATAGGTCTAATTACGGATTCAATGTAATCAACCTCTTCCTTTGTCAGCTTATATTTTTTATATAACTCTGCATCCGTCCATTCACGATCCCATGTTTGCATTGGAACCCATGAATATGTAGACCTAAGTGCGTGTTGTGTCATTTTTCGTAAAGAAACTAGATGCCTAAAAAACTTAGTTCGATAATAGGCTTGAATACTTTTAGCCTTCTTCTCATTTTCAATATAAAAAGCTAAAAATGATTGTGTGCAAACAGCAGGAGGGCTAGCTAACCAAGACTTACCCAACACTAAGTCAGGGATTTTTTGCCCCCCATCTGACCCCGCTTCAGGAACTAGCAGTTTCCATTTTTCAATAAGCTGAGCATTTTTAGTTATTGAGCTCTTTTGCAGGAAGCCTACTGCTCTCTTCCCTCCACGTACATAATAAAGCTCAACATCACCCGCTTTTTTCTTTTCGTGAAAACCATCAAAATTTGTAGCAATGCCAAAAGGTGTATCTGCGGTCAATATCTCATTTATCGATTTTTCACCTGCTTTTAGCACTTTACGCAAAATTCCTGCGGCTCGTGGGTCTCGTACAAATACATCAAATTCATCCAATTCACGCGCGGAAGATGTAGTATCTTCGCCACGTGTAACTGTTACATCACATTTTCCGTGATGATCTCCTGCCCATAAGAAATAACAAATCCCACCTTTTACTTCTACGTTTGGAAATACTTCTTTTGAAACAGGATAATCAACCAACCTCTTCAATTGATGGGAATTTAGCATATCCTTGCGAAATTCATCAAGCCCGCGCCCGCCAGCAAGCCAACGAGAAGGAATAACCATTGACAAATATTTAGGTTCAAGTCGCTTCGCTTGCTCGACAAATAAATGATAAATGGACGAGTCGCTTGTGCCTCCAGCGCCGCCCTTCATTTGATATGGTGGATTGCCGATAATTACGTCAAATTGCATTTCATCTCCAAATAACTCGTTTACGCGATGCTTAATGCTGTCCGTGTGAATGAAAGCATACGCATAATTTTCAAGCTCAATGTTGCGATCTAATACTGTTTTAGGTGCACCACAAAATACACACTTAGTCTCATTCCATGTATGCTCGAGCCTCTCAAACCAGATATTTCCACTATTGCTCTTGAGGTTATTAGCAATAGAGTGCCTACTGTCTGCATTTTTTGAACAATACACACTACGTCTAGCCAATAGACTTGTCAGTTTTGTAATGCCGACTCCAAATACTTGCTTGCTGAGAATATGACCTACTCGTTCATTTAAGTCTGGAATTTCAGATTCCAACCCCTTTGTCAGGCGACTGGTTATTTCCCTTAAAAACACACCAGATTTTGTGCAGGGATCAAGAAATTTAATATTTTTATCAGCCCACAAATTGGCGCCATTATTATCGGCAGCCCAAGCTTCAGCAAGCATATCGAGCATCTGATTTGCTAGCCCCGGCGGAGTAAAAACCTCATCATTCGAAAGATTCGCAATGCATGTCAACACATCAGGATTACGACTTCGTAGAGTAAAGCTAGCTTGCATGGTCATCTTTCCCCTCCATATCCAATCTAGCCAGCTCACATACAGTAGCAGGCTCATAAGTCTTGATTGGTAGAAAAATTTCGTGCTTACCTAAATCTGCAAATAACGATCCTTCAGCGCTAAATGCCGATGCGCCCATCAATGTGTCAAATCGAAAGTCGCGTCGTTGATATTTACCCTTACCCAAGTAACCCCATTCAGCAAATGAAATGGGCGCTTGAGTGCTTGTTTGCATCGATAGCGCGTCGCCATGAACAATATTTTGAGTTAATACATATGAAGCGGTACGATACATCTCATCGCTCTCATCAATATCTAAGTATTCTGCGAATATTTCCAAGAGATTGGCATGACATTCATCAATATTATCTGTCAATAACTCTATGCCATAAATGCACATAAGTCCTAGCAATGCATAGTGACTACGATCAAAATCCGATTTTCCGTATTTCAATTCAACAGCCGCTAGCTTACGTTTGAGTATTTGAGTTAGGAAGTTTCCGCTACCACAAGCAGGCTCTAGAAAGCGTGAATTAATACGCTCCGTCTCATCTCTTACTAAATCTAGCATCGCTTCAACCAACCACATTGGCGTAAATACTTCGCCATGATCTGCGACTCGCTGCTTGGATTTAATTAAAGTCATGAATATATGTCTATATTGGGTTAATAGCTAATTGGGTGATTTATTAGACTGTCGAAGATTTCTCGTACAAGTATAGACTTGGGCTGAGAAAAGACTTAACGTACAGGCCAAAATTTCATCTTTGAATCATAGAATGACTCTTTGAGCCATCTCAAATCAGAAATCCATTTTTCTCTTGCAGCCGGTTTTGTTGGCCCCTGAAAATTAGCCAGCCATGTAATCAGGCTAGACATAGCATAGAGTCTTTGAGCTGTGTTGGGCTGCCCCCAGCGCTCCAAGTCATGAGAGCTATATAGGAATTTATTGAGTCCACTCGAGGTATATGCTTGCCGCAAAATGGCACGTCGCTCTTGAATCGACAAGGCACCAGCCTGAACTGAGTAACCCATCTTTCTTAATGGCGATTCTTCACTTAATGATCCATCCCACTCAAACGTCTTGACCTCATAAGATCTCTTCATAGATGCATGGTCGACTAATTGAGGCCACGGAAATTGTGTGGAATCAATTACGTACTGCAGCGATTCATGCTCTCTAACAGACTCGAGCAAATCTTTTTCTAACCATTCCTCCAGGGGATTGACCCCAGTAATTAACCAAGCAACAAACAGTTCTTGAGAATAAATGCGAAGATCAAATCCCTCTTCAATAGAGGTCGCAATTTGCTGATTTAGCTCCTCTTCATCCACGTTATAGGATCCCAAGATAATGCATCTAACTCCAGGATCGGTAATATTGACAACACGAAAGTCTTTTTGATTTAAAAATTCCTCAAACTCTATAACTCCCCAAGGTCCATCACCCTGAATGCCGATTTCCATTCTGCTCATATTGACTGAAGTAGCGTTTTTATCTGAGCACAAATAATCTCGAATAAGCTCAATATTTAAACCTGTTGTTTTTGCCCTCAACTCCTCAATCTGCTCCTGATGCTTTAAGTCCAAATCGAATTCAATAGACTTTTTATAGAGCTTTTGTAGCTCGCCTTCCAGCGTTGCAGTATGTGCTTTAGATTCAGTTAATTCGCGAAGCTTTTTTCTATATTCAGACTTATATTCAGACATGCAAATCCCTCAATTTGAGATATATTCCATTGGCTAATAGACCCTTAAAAGAATATAACCAATCCCTTGCAACACTTTCAATAAATAGTAACAAAAAATTGAAGCTTTCTAGCAGAAATACAAACACGCTCTGATATGACTCTCCAATCTTGATGCCTCGCCGCCAACTCACTGTCTTGCAATGATGGATTCTGAAATTGGATATATTTTTTATACCACCGCATTTCAGGCCGCCATTAGGGTTTTACATTCATCTGCGCACATAAGAAAGGATATATGCTTTTCTCTTGCTAACCTCACCAGCCAAAGCAATGCCAGCACCCTCATGCACCAACGCCATTGGCTCTTGCGTCATCGCCCTATCCGACAAGTAAGGATTTCCATTGGAATCACGCAACCTGAATTTAGGCAACCCCAAGATCTTGGCGCAATCTACAAAAGCACCAACCGCAAAGAATGGGTTAACCCGATGTCTATGATGATCGTGAACTTGAATCTGCAAAGGCAGCAATATAGTTATCAAAATTACCCCGAAAATCATTATTTCTTCCATTTTTTATATTTATTAGTATTCTGATGATCTGCTAGCTCAATAAATGAGCTATACATCAACTAGGGTAGCCTAAATATCAGTATTCTTAGAGGGTCATAAATGAGCACCATAGAGCGTCTACACAAGATCAAGTACATGATTCAGGTTCGCAAATGCGTGCCTCGCCAAGATTTTCTTGATGAACTTGAGATCTCTCCAGCGACGTTTAAGCGCGACTTGGAATATCTGCGTGATCGCATGAACGCCTCAATCATCTATGACCGATCTGATGGAGGTTATAAATTTGAAAAACCCAATGCTGGAGAAAAAATCGAATTACCGGGCCTATGGTTTTCTGAAAAAGAAGCCACCGCCCTAGCCCTCATGCAACATCTACTCTCATCCCAAGATAAGGGCGGTCTTATTGGCCCCCATATTGAGCCCTTGAT
>JACCDH011341664.1_pt1 | contig 11000 bp, 10 predicted proteins | sample 7442481 | NCBI WGS metagenome assembly JACCDH01 (sample SAMN15323433, study PRJNA562643) | freshwater metagenome | isolation source: river surface water | place: USA:Blue River Watershed | collected 2017-08-15 | reverse complement strand
CTCCCCGCTATTCTCCAGATCAGTTTCTCTCTCCTGAATAAAATCATTTATTACGTATCTAAATTCAACATGGAAGTATTGATTAAGAATAATTCATTATCTTCATGAATCTTAGCGACCAATCACGTTTATTGCCTTTTTCTTACGCCAGAGATTTTTCTATTTTGGCGCAAGCAAATGAACATCAAGAGAGTGGTTTTACATGTTGGATCACAGAATCTACACCTGCTACTGCAGTGGCAGAAATAAGTCGGCGTTATGGTGCAGTACAAATAAATAAAGTGACACCGCAAGAATTAGAAAATGCAATCAAGCTAGCCTATGCAGGTTCAGGCAATGATGCAGCGCAAGTCATTGATGCCTATGAAGCAGATTATGATTTAGCGCGGCTCATACAAGAAATGCCTGCAGTAGAAGATTTATTAGACTCGGCCGATGATGCGCCTGTAATTCGTATGATTAATGCGCTACTGACACAAGCTATACGCGAAGGTGCTTCAGATATACATATAGAGCCATTTGATCAAATTTCAGTTGTTAGATTTCGCATAGATGGTCGTTTGCGCGACATAGTTAGACCTAAAAAAACAATACATGCTGCATTAATTTCTCGTATAAAAATCATGTCTGATTTAGATATTGCAGAAAAACGATTGCCTCAAGATGGACGCATTACTTTACGTATAGGTGGCAGACCAATTGATGTTAGGGTTTCTACATTACCTACAGGGCATGGTGAACGAGCGGTATTGCGATTATTAGATAAAGAAGGTGGCCGCCTAGATTGTCAGCAGTTAGGCATGAGCGAAGCCACCTTAAAACAGTTTGATCAATTAATAACACAGCCACACGGCATAGTTTTGGTAACAGGACCTACTGGTTCAGGCAAAACCACCACACTGTATGCAGCGTTATCGCGATTAAATACAAGCACTACTAATATACTCACCGTTGAAGATCCTATTGAATATGAATTAGCGGGCGTTGGTCAAACGCAAGTTAATCCGCGTATAGATATGACGTTTGCAAAAGCGTTGCGAGCGATATTGCGGCAGGATCCCGACGTCATCATGATAGGTGAGATACGCGATTTAGAAACAGCACAAATTGCAGTACAAGCTTCACTCACAGGGCATTTGGTATTAGCGACCCTACACACTAATGATGCCGCTGCTGCCATTACGCGGTTACTTGATATGGGTATCGAACCTTTCTTATTATCTTCTTCTTTACTCGGCGTCGTAGCGCAGCGCTTGGTGAGAAAATTATGTATTTATTGTCGTCAAAAAGAAGATTCTCACTGGCGCGGAGTGGGTTGCGCAAAATGTAGCCAGACTGGTTATCAAGGTCGATTAGGTATTTATGAATTAATGCTAACCACAGAAAAAATACGACGACAAATTCATGACAGAGCAGGAGAGGCTGAAATACGCGCAAGCGCACATAGAGATGGAATGAAAACAATGTGGGAAGATGGAGAGCGCTGGTTAATCAACGGTAGTACAAGTCAGTCAGAGTTATTGCGTGTGACTAAAGAATAAACAAGGTAAGGAAATAGCATGCCTGTGTTTTTATATGAAGCCGTTGATAAAACAGGTGTGACCTCACAAGGCACGGTGATCGCTGATAATCCACGTGCAGCACGTGCAGATTTACGCTCGCGTGGATTGCTCACTATCTTGCTAGAAGCTAGAGATAGTTCGAAAGAAAATACACAATTATCAAGCAAGATTTTTTTTGGATTGTTTACAGAAAAATTATCCTCTGCAGAATTATCATTATTTACACGTCAACTCGCATCATTACTAGAAGCGAGTCTACCGCTAGAGCGCGCTTTATTTGCCCTACAAGAGCAAGCGGAACGACCTTATGTAAAAAATCTTGTGGCGACAATTCGATCTGAAGTCATGGGTGGCACTTCCTTGTCTAACGCTTTGGCACAACATAAAGCAGATTTTAACGATATATATCGAGCACTAGTTGCTGCTGGTGAGCAGATAGGTCAGTTAGCTGGCGTATTGGTCAGATTGGCAGATCATGGTGAACGACGAGCAGCACTCATACAAAAACTGCGCTTAGCTTTTACTTATCCAGTAATAGTAACGATAGTGGCGTTAGCTATTGTGATTTTTTTGCTAACGTATGTAGTGCCGCAAATCGTTGCTGTTTTTATTAATTCAAAACAGCAGCTACCTTTACTAACGATAGTGATGTTAGCTATTTCAAATTTTATTCGCCATTGGGGCTGGATACTGCTGCTTGTAATGCTAAGTGCAGCCATGATTTGGCGACGCCTATTAAAAAATAAACTGTTTAAAATCCGTTGGCATACTTGGCTGCTAACAGCGCCACTCTATGGCGCGTTTGAACGTAGTGTAAATACAGCGCGCTTTGCAAGTACCTTATCGATTACGACGAATTCAGGTGTGCCTATACTGAGAGCTTTGCAAATTAGTCAAGACACACTATCGAATCTAGCTATGAGAGAGTTTGTGGCGCAAGCAACAAGTCGAGTTCGTGAAGGCGCCACTCTGGCACATGCACTTGCGAGCTATAAGCAATTTCCACCTTTATTGATTCATATGATAAGAGCAGGTGAAGTGACTGGTGAATTACCCGCTATGCTAAAGCGCGTCGCTTCTACACAAGAACAAGAATTAGAGCGACGCGCTATGACGATAGCAAGTTTGTTAGAGCCCGCGCTCATTCTAGGTATGGGGGTAGTGGTGTTACTTATCGTATTGGCTGTGTTAATGCCTATTATTGAAATTAATCAGCTAGTGCGATGATGGGAATTAATTATTTTTGTATATGCAATCGACTAAATCAAACTAGAAAAAAATGAAAAAGATTTCTCAGACATGCAGTGCATTTTTATTTTTATTGATTTGTGCATCACTGACATATTGGGGCTTGTATTTTATGGCACCCACATCACAAAAGCTAAGTTTGTTAAGTGAAAATGACAACTATGAAGTTTCGCTAACTGAAGCAAAGAGTTTGTTTGGAGGTGGTGCAAATAATGAGAGCCGTTTGCCATTGATACTCAGAGGCGTAATTTTATCGGGTAAGTCATCAGAAAGTATGGCAATTTTAGGTGTTGCAGGGTCGTTGCCACGATTGATACGACGCGATACTGAATTCATGCCTGGTTTAGTTTTACAAGAAATCCATGCCAAGCATGTAGTCGTATTGGATCATGGATGGAAACGCGAAATCTCACTAACTACTTTTATCTCCTCGCCATCACAAGTAGAAGTCGTTAGCAATGCTAATAATATAAATGCAGTCGCACCAGAAAATACAGAGAGTAAAAAACCTTAGCAAAGTCATGCACGCAATATAACTTTATTCATCCTCTGGACGTTTAAATAAAGTATTTAATAATGCTATGCGTTCTTGCTGACGTTTAGCTGAAGTAGTTTTTTTATGTGGTCCAGCGACTCTCAATCGTGCAGGCACCACTAAGGGGTTGCGAGGTTTAAGCGCACGCTGAGTAGGCTCACTACGAAAAGTAAGTTTTTGTCGTTTGGAGAGCGCTTTATTTGCCATCGCTTTTTTTGTTAGCTATAAGACATAACGAGATAAGTCTTCATTCACAGCTAAAGCACCTAATTTTTCATCGACATAGCTAGCACTAATTTGTATGTTGCTTGTATTATCAGCCCCTGCAGAGAACGATATTTCTTCTAGCAATTTTTCCATTACAGTATATAAACGACGCGCACCTATATTTTCTGTTTTTTCATTCACAGAAAAAGCAATTTCAGCTAAACGCCGTATACCATCTTCTGCGAATTCTATATGCACATTCTCAGTCGCGAGTAGTGCTTGATATTGTCGTGTTAGGCAAGCATCGGTTGCTGTGAGTATGCGTTCAAAATCAGCAATCGATAGTGATTCCAGCTCTACGCGAATAGGGAAGCGACCTTGTAACTCAGGAATTAAATCAGAAGGCTTGGCTAAATGAAAAGCGCCGGACGCAATAAATAAAATATGGTCGGTTTTAACCATGCCATATTTAGTATTTACCGTTGTACCTTCAACCAGAGGAAGTAAATCGCGTTGAACACCAGCGCGAGAAACATCGACGCCAGAAGTATTTGAGCGGGTTGCAATCTTATCGATTTCATCTAAAAAGACAATGCCGTTTTGTTCTACATTATGTAGGGCTAACTGTCTTAACTCTTCTTCATTTACTAGACGAGATGCTTCTTCTTCTAGGAGTAATTTCAAAGCATCGCCTATTTTCATTTTGCGCGATTTTTTACGTCCTTGGCCCAGACCAGAAAACATGGACTTAATTTGTTCTGTCATTTCTTCCATGCCGGGTGGTGCCATAATTTCCATTTGAGCGCGGGGCTCTTGTACTTCTATTTCTATTTCACGATCGTTCAATGCGCCCTCGCGCAAACGCTTGCGAAATGTTTGTCGCGTACTGTTATCTGATTTTTCTTCTTCACCTTGTGCGCCACTAGTAAATCCAAAATCTCTTGCGGGCGGAAGTAAAATATCGAGGATACGATCTTCTGCAGCATCTTGCGCATGTTCTTTTACTTTGCGTATTTCTATTTCGCGTGTTTGTTTAATACTGATTTCGGTAAGGTCGCGAATTATCGTATCAACATCACGCCCCACATAGCCGACTTCAGTAAATTTAGTCGCTTCAATTTTAATAAAAGGGGCATCGGCTAATTTAGCAAGTCGTCGTGCAATTTCAGTTTTGCCTACACCAGTTGGTCCTATCATTAAGATATTTTTTGGTGTGATTTCGTGTTGCAGTGGATGAGGCACTTGCATGCGACGCCAACGATTACGCAATGCAATCGCTACCGCACGTTTGGCGCGACTTTGTCCAACGACATGTTTGTCGAGTTCATTAACAATTTCTTGAGGAGTGAGGTTCATAAAAAATTATTTATTCTAAAGTCTCTATGGTGTGCGACATGTTGGTGTAGATACAAAGCTGCGATGCAATCGTGAGAGATTTTTTTACTATCTCCAAAGGCGAGAGCGAGGTATTTTCTTGCAAAGCTTTGGCAGCAGACTGTGCATAACTTCCTCCTGAGCCTATAGCACCTATCCCATCTTCAGGTTCAAGTACATCACCATTGCCAGTAATAATCAGTGTCGCATCGCGATCTGCCACCAATAGCATAGCTTCTAATCTACGTAGCATACGATCGGTGCGCCAGTCTTTAGCCAATTCAACAGAAGAGCGCATGAGGTTGCCTTGATGTGCTTCTAATTTCGCTTCAAAACGTTCAAGTAAGGTAAACGCGTCAGCAGTTCCGCCAGCAAAGCCAGCTAGCACTTTGCCATGAAAGAGTTTGCGAACTTTGCGCGCTGATCCTTTCATGACGATATTGCCGAGGGTGACTTGACCATCACCACCTAGCGCCACTACGTGGCCGCGTCTTACCGAGAGTATGGTTGTGCCGTGAAACTGTTCCATGCTAATTCCTAAGGGTTAAAACGTTATGTATTTCTGCATTGAGAGCAATCAGTCTTTGTTTAGCTATTACAGCCTATGCGTAAAAATAGAAAGCTGACTATTTCCTCCTATAAGTTTTAAGAGGACTGAAACAAGAAAATTTGCATTACGTAATTCTACCGTTTTGTGCTCACCTAGTGCGGAGAGTGCTTCTAAGAGTGGAGCGGCAGCATTAAAACTGACTCTCGTCAAGGAAGAGCAATCTAATAATAGTGTAGCTTGATTTTGTGTATGTTTAGTGATGTCGTCGATTAATTGATGTAAAGGGAGTTCTATGAAGGTGGGTAGCGTAAATTCAGCCGTAGGCTGAAGGTGATGAATACCAAGTGGCGCATGGTAGGGCGGGGGTGATACTTCAAAGGTCAGGCTATAACTCATGCAAACTTCTTCATATTCAAATTCATCGTTAAGTAGTCGTATCACCTCTATGAGCAATAGCCATGTGCTGTGACATGCTAAAGGTGAGGTGGTTTTAACAGTGGAATGCAGTTGTTTGATGAAGCGTTCGTGGCCGGTAAGAATAATGACACAGCCCTGCGATTGCCATTGCAGAAAAAAATTGAGTAAAGTTTCGCAACCAGATTCATCTATCTCAGTGATGCCATCTAAAGAAAATTCAATTTTTTTATTTTTCGAATTGATCATACGAAAATGATCAAAGGCGCCTTCATTTTCTAAACTCAGTTTTCCGCAAAAATTCAATCGCAATTCCAATGTTTGATCCGTATTTTTATTCGCTTGTGTGAGAGTCCATTGTGGAGGTGAGGTTTCAAATCGAACGGCATACTTAAGTGAAAGTTGTTCAAATTCTTGAGGATTTTTTTGAATTTGTAGTAAATCAAATAGCATCCACCAAACTAACTGCTCTTGAAATCGACTAGATGTTTCTTGTTGTATTAAATGCTGAAGTAAAATTTTTGCTGCCTGCTCTTGTCCACTTGCATAAAGAACGGCAGCTTCTTCTATTTGTTGGGGAAAAGAATTTTCTGTTTCAGCTAAATAGTTGGAATGAGTTTGCGATTGAGCGAAACTTGCATCAAATTCTGCGGACATTTCACATTCGATAGCATCAATTTTTTTTGATGTTTCTTCTGATCGGCTGTATAAATTTGAGCGTGTTGTTAATGTTTCTTGTGGAGCCGACAATCCTTGTTTCTTAAAGCGAGCAAAAAATTTCACTCTACACTCCCAATATAGGTTAATTGAACATCAATTTCAAAGATATGATCCTAAATTGATTCGGGTTAACCTTGAGTGACTGAATTTTAAGTTAGAGCATAAATTTTGCATGGAATTTTAAAATAAATTGTTCGCTAAAAAAGTTTTGACTATGCCATCTTTTGTATCTAAAAAAACTAATAGCAATAGATAATCAATGTTCGCCTCTGTGCACATGACTTTTTTCAAATCCAATAAATAAATAAAATAAGCGATAGTCAAAATAAATAAAAAAACTTTTTAAAGGATAGCTCGACCAATTTTGCATAAAATAGTAAAATTTTTTAGAGCGCATCTTAATCAGTATAAATTTATATTTAAGGGCAACAGATCATTTTTAAATCTGCGTAGTATGCCGCTGAGCTATTTTTATCTTCGTAAAGGTTCTTTATTTAATGCAATTACTTTCGCCTTTTAAGCCGCCTTTGCGTACAGATTTTCTTGCTCCAGCAATGGTATGGGTTATCGCTTGCGGTCTTATGATTGCGCTCAGGTCTCACTTTAATTTAGGTAATTTAGCGCTGTTAATGGTATTGGCGAGTGCTGTGGCTTCTCTCTGGCTACAGCCGTTTATTTCTATATTAACTAGTTCAGTTGCTGTAATTCTTTTTAACTGGTTTTTTGTTAATCCTCGTTTTACATTAACAGTGGAGCTCTCAGAAGATGCTTTACTTTTATTAACGATGCTGGCTGTAAGTACAGTTATTAGTTACTTAATGAAATTAACTCGAAGCGCCGCTGATAGCGAAGCAAAACACGAGCTACAGTCAAGAATAGCAACTGAGAACGCAAAAATTCAGCAAGTCAGAAATATGCTTCTTACATCTATTTCACATGACTACCGTACACCATTAACTACGCTGATGAGTGCAGCATCAACTATTGCTGAGCAAGCTGGACGCGTATCGCCTGATAAGATTTCTCAGCTTGCTACTTTAATTCTTGAAGAGGCTAGTCAGCTTCATCGTATGACGACAAATACGTTGCAACTTGCACGACTAGATAATTCAAAAATTATTATTCCATTTAGTTGGGAATCAGCAGAAGAAATGATAGGAACTGTAGCAATACGGGCCAGAAGAAATTATCCCGGCCGTATTATTCATACACAACTTCCTGATCGAATACCACTTTTGTATGTTGATCCGATTTTAATTAATCAGCTCTTAGATAACTTAGTCGATAATGCTGTCAAAAATAGCCCAGATTCAGAGCCGGTATTAATAAGTATTCAAACTGAAATTGAGCATTTGACGATAGCCATTCAAGATCACGGTATTGGCATACCGGATGAATTTAAAACGAAAGTATTTGAGATATTCGAGCGTGTCGAAACTATGCATAGTGCATTGGATTCTAGTGCGCGCAGAGGTATTGGAATTGGCCTAGCAGTGTGTCGAGCAATTGCACAGGTGCACAGCGCAACGCTTGAAGTCAAAGATACTTTAGGTGGTGGTACTACAGTTATTTTGAGATTTCCTTTAATAGAGCAGCCTGAGCAGCCTATGGAGTCAGGTGTATGAATGTACACGTGCTTTTGGTTGAGGATGACTTAACCTTACGTCAGGTTTTGAAACAATCTTTGGAAATAGATGGATTTACTGTTGATACTTCAACTACGTTAGCTGAAGCGAGAACTACCTTGCGTGAGTATTTTTCCGCAATCAGTTCTTTTGTTCCACGTATTGTTATTGTTGATCTCGGATTGCCTGATGGCGATGGTAGCGAATTAATAAAATTTATACGAAGACAATCTTCTCTTTCAATATTAGTGATTTCAGCTCGTCAAGACGATGTAAACAAGGTACATCTTTTAGATGCTGGTGCTGATGATTATCTAGTCAAGCCCTTTAATATCAATGAGCTCAAAGCCAGAATACGCGTAGCCCTGCGCAGGCAATTACCAAACATCACTGTAGAAAACGAAGAGATTCGTATCGGTGTACTTGAAATAAATTTACCTAAGCATCAAGTAATGCGTAATGGTGAGAAAGTCCATTTGACGCCAACGGAATTTAAACTACTTGCGCGCCTATTATCAGAGGCAGGTAGAGTCGTGACACATCGAAGACTGCTCCAAGATGTGTGGGGGCCTGAGTTCGTTGAGCATGTGCATTATCTACGTCTGTATATGGCGCAACTCCGTGCCAAGCTAGAAGCTAACCCAGCCTCACCCGAATTATTATTAACCGAAACAGGTGTGGGTTATCGATTTTGTGAGCTTGCTGCGAAGTAGGATTAATTTATTCAAATCCTTATGCATTCCTAATGCCCAATTACATAAAATCAAGGATCTTAAAGCTGTAATGCAGCTAGCTAAGATTGTCAAAAAAATAATCCATGTAAGTTGTAGGGCACTGCCTAAGCGGGAGTGTATTCAATAATTCAAAGTCGGTCAGAGCGCTTTAAAAAAGAAATGCTGAGTGCGCCGCGAAAGCCAATATGTCTATAAGTAATCCAGAGTTTTCAGAAACACCTCTCATGCAACCTGTCCGATTAAACCCGGACGCACAACACCATCACACATCGACAGCGGTATTAACACTAGCAGCAATTGGTGTGGTCTTTGGTGATATCGGAACTAGCCCACTTTACGCACTAAAAGAATGTTTTTCGCCGGTGCATGGCATTCCATTTTCTGAACAAGCTGTTTTCGGCATTATTTCTCTTATATTTTGGTCGCTCACATTAGTTGTAACGTTGAAGTATGTAACTTTTGTTTTGCGTGCAGATAACCATGGTGAAGGCGGCGTGTTGTCTTTAATGGCGATTGCATTGCGCTCAGCTAGAGCTAAACGTAAACGATTTAAAGTATTACTCATGTTGGGAGCGCTAGGCGCTTGTATGTTGCTAGGTGAATCAGTAATTACTCCCGCTATTTCTGTTCTCTCTGCAGTTGAAGGTTTAGAGGTAGTGCATCCTGATTTAAAAAGTATAGTAATTCCACTGACTGTAGTCATTATTCTGATTTTATTTAGCGTGCAGCGATTTGGTACTGCTGCAGTTGGAAGATTATTTGGCCCTATTATGCTTGTTTGGTTTTCTGCATTAGCCATTGCAGGAATAACCAACATAGTTAACAACCCCTCCGTCTTATTTGCAATTTCACCGCTGTATGCGTTTCATTTCGTTCAGCAAAATTCTGTACTGGCATATATCGTCATGGGATCGGTTGTGTTGGTTGTTACAGGTGTAGAAGCACTCTATTTAGACATGGGGCACTTTGGAAGAAAGCCAGTTCGCTATGCTTGGTTATTGGTAGCGCTACCTAGCTTGCTTCTTAATTATTTTGGACAAGCCGCATTTTTAATAAAAAATCCAGAAGGAATAAACAATCCATTCTTTATGATGCTTCCTGAATGGGCAGTACTGCCAATGATTGGATTGGCAACCGCTGCAACAGTGATTGCATCACAGGCAGTGATATCAGGCGCATTTTCACTTGCAAGCCAAGGCATCTTATTAGGATTTCTCCCACGTATGGTTATCCTGCACACATCGGATACAGAGCGCGGTCAAATATATTTACCAACAGTGAATTGGGCATTACTCATTTTAGTAATTTTCACTGTTTTCCAATTTAAAGAATCAGGCAATCTAGCTGCTGCGTATGGCATATCCGTAACTACCACCATGATGATTACGACAGTGATGCTAGCGGTAGTAATGCATCATGAATGGAAGATGTCATCGCTTGTCATCGCTTGTTTGATTAGCTTATTTTTCGTCGTAGATTTTGCATTCTGGACAGCGAATTTAATTAAAGTAAAAGACGGTGGTTGGTATCCCATGGTGCTAGGGGGTATTTGTTTTGTCATGCTCACCACATGGTATACGGGCAGACGTTTATTGCGCGAGAGAATGGCAGAAGGTGCAATACATATTAAAGACTACGTAGAGACTTTGCTTTTGAATCCTCCGCACAGAGTTGGCGGGACTGCCGTATTTTTAACGCCGCATATAGACTTTGTACCTATCGCATTTCTTCATAATTTGAAATATAACCGTGTGCTGCATGAGAAAGTTATATTCCTCAAGCTCTCAATCTGGGATGTACCGTATGTCGGTGAAGAAGATAGATTATCGTTAACCCATCTTGGGCAGCATGTGTATTTAGCAAGAGCTGTATACGGATTTAAAGAAACGCCCGATGTGAATGAAGTACTCAAGCAAATTGAAAATGTTACGGGTGAATCATTTGATCTCGAAGAGTCAACATTCTTTTTAGCTAGAGATACGGTTATTCCTAGCGATTTGCCGGGTATGGCGTTATGGCGTGAAAGACTAT
>JACCDH010756918.1_pt1 | contig 11001 bp, 9 predicted proteins | sample 7442481 | NCBI WGS metagenome assembly JACCDH01 (sample SAMN15323433, study PRJNA562643) | freshwater metagenome | isolation source: river surface water | place: USA:Blue River Watershed | collected 2017-08-15 | reverse complement strand
GCAATTACAAGGCTCAATACAATTGCCATGGCAATCCTAAAAGTCAGGAACTGAAAGAGTCCTGCTCCGGGGATATCGAAGGTTTGTTTTAGCCAGTTAAATAATTGGTATAACATACGGTTGGTTTAAGGGGTAACTATGTTAAATGCGTTTTGTAAAATTTGTTTATCGTCAAATGGATATTTCACTCCGTTGATGTCTTGGTATTTTTCATGACCCTTACCCGCTACTAGAATAATATCTTCGGGCTTTGCTATTTTAATTGCTTCTTCAATGGCTGATTTTCGATCAACGATGGTGATGTATTTTCTTTTTGCTGAACTAGACAAACCTGTTTCCATATCACGCAGAATAGCTTCAGGATCTTCTGTACGAGGATTATCGCTGGTTAAAATCACTCGATCGCTCAAATCACAAGCAGCTTGGGCCATGATTGGACGCTTGGTTTTATCTCTATCACCACCACAACCCACTACAGTAATGATTTGCTCATACCCTTTGCGCAATTTTTTGATGGTGGCCAATACATTTTCCAATGCATCAGGGGTATGCGCATAGTCTACAATACCAATTATATTATTGGCGCTGATGATATAATCGAAGCGGCCCTCTGCGCCAGTAAGCATACTGAGCGCAGTCAACACTTCTTGACTTTCTTTGCCCAAACAAATGGCCGCACCATAAACCGCCAATAAGTTATACGCATTAAAAGTTCCAATTAGGCGAAAATGCACTTCCTGGTCGTTAATGGTCATCACTAAGCCGGTCAATGCATTTTCTAATATTTTTCCCTTGAAAGCAGCCATGGTTTTAAGGCTGTACAAGTATTTAGTAGCAACGGTATTTTGCAACATTACTTCCCCACGCTTATCATCTGCATTAGAAATGGCAAATGCAGAAGCGGGTAAATCGTCAAAGAATTTTTTCTTAACGCGAATGTATTCGTCAAAAGTTTTATGATAGTCTAAATGATCGTGTGTGATATTGCTGAACAAAGCACCAACAAATGCTAATCCAGTAATACGATGTTGGTGAATGGCATGACTACTGCATTCCATGAATACATAAGAACAACCTTCGTTCACCATTTGCTGTAATAAAGCATTTAAGCTGATGGCATCAGGTGTGGTATGTGTTGCAGGAATGATGGCATCATCAATTTGATTTTGAACCGTACTGATTAAACCACATTTATACCCTAATTGACGAAACAACTTAAATAATAAAGTAGCAATGGTTGTTTTACCATTCGTACCCGTTACACCTACTAATTTTACTTGCGTAGATGGATGATTGTAGAACTCAACTGCCATGCGAGCTGCAGCTTCTTGCGTATTAGCCACTTTAATATAGGTGATGCCTGCTACTAATTCAGTTGGCATGGTTTCACATACAATGGCGGTTGCACCCAATTCAATGGCTTTAGCAATGAACGCGTGTCCATCTGCTTGTACACCAGTAATGGCAACAAAAGCAGTACCCAACTTCACTTTTCTTGAATCAATTTCAATTGCACCAATACTCAATTCAAGCGAACCTGCTATTTGCAGCGGCTTTAGTTGAACGAGTAATTGCTGAAGTGTTTTCATGTTAGGTATACTAGTTTAAGTTTAATTGAATCAATTGACCTTTTGCAATGGGTTGACCAGGAAGTATGGATTGATCTAATACCCTACCTCTTCCTTTTACTTGCACCATCAATCCCATTTCTTCACAGAGGTATAAGGCATCTTTTAATCCCAAGCCTTTTAATGGAGGCATGGCATTTTTATTCACAGGCATTTTCTGCAAAACAGCAGCCGCGCTGTTTTTATTTAAACTGGTCCACTCATCTGCTCTGCCAGTAGAATCTGAAATTTTTAACTGTAGTTTCTCCGACAAATAAGCCAGGTCTGCTTTATATCCATTGTACTTGAAATAAGTACTGTCTTTTTTATTGGTACCAGCAATTAGGGTTTTGTTGGTTTTAATATAGGTGCTGTATAAACGATCAGCAATCTCTTTGAATACCGGACCAGCAACAGACGCTCCATAAAAATTAGCAGCAAAAGGTTTGTTCTTGATTACTACTACACAAGTGTATTGAGGATTGTCTGCAGGAAAATATCCAGCAAAAGAACTTTGGTAAATTTTATTGGCATAGCCTCTATTGCCATCTGCTACCAATGCTGTTCCAGTTTTACCCGCCACTTTATAAGGTGTTCCCGCAAATAAAGACTTTGCCGTACCAGCTATACAAACTCCTTCCAAACTGGCTTTCAACATCGCCAATGTAGCAGGGCTACAAATTTGGGTATCTAAAATAGTAGGAGGAATTTCTTTCAATAACACGCCTTCTTCTTTAATGCTGCTTACCAAATAAGGACGCATCATGGTACCATTATTCGCAATCGCATTGTATAACATTGCTGTATGCAAAGGACTAATCGCTAGGTTGTAACCAAAGCTCATCCAAGGAATGGTAGTAGGTCCGTATAATTTAGAACCCGGGCGATGAATCACTGGTCTGCGCTCTCCTACCAAATCGATACCTGTGATGGTATCCATTCGCATTTTGCGCAAATGTTTTAAATATCCTTGCGGGTTATTTAAGTAATGGGTTACAGCCATTTTAGCCATCGCCACATTAGAGCTCAACTCAAATGCTTGTTTAACTGTTACAATATTTTCTGCATGCCTTTCAGAATCGTACACGGTTTGACCAGCAATACGCCAAACACCATTTTCTAAATTGATGGTTTGATTTAAGTTTACTTTTTTGTCTTCTAACAAAGCCATTAAAGTAGCCAACTTAAAAGTAGAACCAGGCTCACTGGGCGTGATGGCATAATTCAAATTTTCCCAGTAGGTACCATTTGCCATTCTTCCTAGGTTGGCAATGGCTTTTACTTTACCTGTCTTCGTTTCTAATACAATGGCACAACCATTCTCTGCTTCGTTCTGCACCATCATTTTCATTAACGCAGCTTCTGCAATATCTTGAATGAATACATCAATAGTGCTTACAATATCTTTTCCGGTTTCAGGCTCAATGAGGTAAGTATCATCCACGGGCACTCCAATCCCACCGGCAATAGATCGTACCGTTTGCTTGCCATTGCGTCCTTTCAATATAGCATCATAAGTTTTTTCTAAACCCACTTTATTGGAATCACGCGCCAATCCAATTGTTCTGAAAGCCAGCATCTGATAAGGATTCAGGCGAATGGTTCTTTCATTCGCAATCATGCCGCTCTTGTATCGACCTAATTTGAACAAAGGAAATTTGCGCAATGAATCGTATTGAGTAAAACTGATTTTTTTCTTTAATGGAAAATATCCGTCCTGTGCTTTATAAGCCTGTTGTAATACGCGCTTGTATTCAATAGGGCTCATGTCTTTAAATAATTGAGACAAATGAAAACTGAGCGAATCAATATTTTCTCTAAAACGCAAACCATTTTTTTCTCTTAAACCGGCTACCCTGAAATCAATAAAAATATCGAACTGAGGAATGGAGGTACTGAGCATTTGACCATCTTCACTATAAATGGTACCACGCTCTGCTTCAATTTCATCAATGCGTTGGTGCAAACTATCACTCATGCTTCTCCACTTAGCACCTTCCACTTGTTGAATGTAAACCGCCTTACCAAAAATGGCTATGCAAGCAATCACCATCAGTATATAACTGAGGTAGACTCTCCATAATATGTCGCGTTTTACTTCCATTATTGTTTGATGCGCTCAGGCATGTCTTTACTTATTTTTAAACCCATTGGTGCAACCAACTGAACAATTTGAGATTCTTCTGTTTTATACATCAACTCACTTTTGAGTGTTTTGTATTTAAACTGCAACTCTTTTAATTCGTTATTGATTGCGTTTATACGGCGTATGGTTTTATCGGCCATATGACCGTTGGCTATATACAATACTGCTAAAACAGAAAGGAAAAGGAAGAAACCAATGTTCTTCACAATCCACTCATAGTTGTGCAACCCCTTTAAAGGGTTCTTGGGATTTGTTTTGTTTTCGGGCACGGTATATATATTAAACGCGCGCTGCTACACGTAGCTTTGCGCTCCTACTTCTTGTATTCCTTTTCAATTCTACTTCACCAGCCGTTATCGGCTTCTTATTCACTAGTTTAAACACTTCCACTTTTTCTACAGAAACAAATGGATTATCAATTACTTCATCAAAACTTCCTTGTTTAAAAAAGTTCTTTACCATTCTATCTTCAATAGAATGAAAAGTGATGATAGCTGCTATGCCACCGGGCTTTAACACCGCAGGCAGTTGCTGCAACATTTCTTTCAGGGCGCCCATTTCGTCGTTCACTTCCATTCTTAATGCCTGAAAAACCTGTGCTAAATATTTATTTGGATTTCCTTTTACAACTGAGCTGATCATTGCTTTAAACTGATCAATCGTAGCAAAGGGCAAACGAGTTCTTTGTTGAACAATATGAGCTGCCAATGTTTTTGCATTGGTTACTTCGCCGTATTGTTCAAACATTTTGTGCAACTGCAATTCACTGAATGTTTTAATGATATCAGCAGCAATTACCCCTTGCCTTCTGTCCATGCGCATATCCATCGGACCTTCAAAACGAATGGAGAAACCACGCTCCCCTTCATTAAATTGATGAGAGCTCACTCCTAAGTCGGCCAAGACTCCATCTACTTGCATAATTCCATGCAAGCGAAGAAAACGATGTAAGTGTCGAAAGTTTTGCGGAACAAATAAAAGCCTAGGCTCGTTCTGAATATTTTGTTGCGCATCGGCATCTTGATCAAAAGCCACCAACTTTCCGTTGGGACCTAATTTTTCTAGAATGCCTCTGCTATGACCACCTCCACCAAAAGTGCAGTCTACATAAACCCCATCGGGTTTGATGGACAATGCATCAATGGTTTCATGGAACAGAACCGGAACATGATAATCGCTAGCAGGTATATTTTCCATGCTGGTTATTTATCTTGTTTTTTATCTGCTTCCTGCATTACTTCTTGCGCAAGGCTACTAAAAGCCTCCGAAGAGAAATCCTCAAAGAGCTGTTTGTACTTGGCTGCATCCCAAATTTCAAAACGGTCCATCGCGGCAGCAAGTACAATGTCTTTAGAAAGGCCAGCGAATTCTTTTAATGAAGCAGGCAATAACATTCTACCCGCCGCATCTAATTCTATTTCGGTAGCACCGCCTAAAAACTGACGTCTGAATTGACGTACTTTTGGATCAAAATCATTTAACTGACTAATCTTGGCAATAATTAATTCCCAACTTTTCATTGGATACAGCGTGAGACATTTTTCGAAGCCACGGCCCAGAATAAAGCGACTCTCTCCTTCAGGCAACTGTTTTCTCAGTCCGCCCGGAAGAAGGAAGCGCCCTTTGGCGTCTACCGTTGCTTCATATTCTCCGTGAAATCCGATCATAAGTGAATAAATATTTCCAAGATTACCACTTGTTGACACAAAATAACACTTTTTCCCACTTTTAACCCAAAAATGGGGGTATTGTATTTATCCACAAGATTTGTGGAGCTGTAATGCTTTACTATCTTGCGTTTCAGACAATTTGGCGCTTATCGAACTGTATAACCTGTGAATTGCTGTGGATAAGCCGTGAATTACTAAAGAAAACCCATGAAACACCCGTCATTACTGCATATTTCCGATTTTACTTATGAGCTGCCCGACCATAAAATTGCGCGTTACCCCCTGGAACAGCGAGACCAGAGTAAGTTATTGGTCTGGGGAGCTAACCAAAATTTGGATGGTGCAAACCAAGATTTAGAGGTAGCAAACCCAGATTTGGGGCAAAAAGGGGGAATTCGGGAAAATATTTATGCAAATATTGCAGAGGAGCTAGCTCCTGGCAACTTATTGGTGTTCAATAATACCAAAGTGGTAGAAGCAAGATTGTTGTTTCAGAAACCCACTGGGGGCCTGATTGAGTTGTTCTGTTTAGAACCAGCGGATTGTTACGAAGACATTACAACGGCCATGCTGCAAAAAGGATCGGTTCAGTGGAAATGTTTAGTTGGCGGAGCAAAGAAATGGAAGGAAGGAGCGCTGGAATTTTCAGACAGTTCCAATCCTTCCGAAAAAAAATTATTGAAATTTTTTGCAAAAAAAATAGAAGCATTGCCCGATTGCTTTTTGATTGAATTCAGTTGGGAGCCAGCGGAGTTAAGCTTTGCAGAAGTATTACATATTGCAGGAGATATTCCTTTACCACCCTATCTAAACAGAGCAACAGAAGCGTCCGATAAAGAAAGATACCAAACCATTTATGCCAAGCACGATGGATCAGTGGCTGCACCCACTGCAGGCTTGCATTTTACTGAAGAAGTGTTTACAAAATTATCCGAAAAAAATATTGCTAAAACATATGTTACACTGCATGTAGGCGCGGGAACATTTAAGCCAGTGAAAGCGGAGCAAATGAAAGATCATGAAATGCATGCGGAGTTTATTGATGTATCGTATGAAGCCATTGAAAATTTAATAGCGCATATAGAAAAAGGAATTATTGCGGTGGGAACAACATCGCTGAGAACGCTGGAAAGCCTTTACTGGATTGGCGTTAAGACATTGCGAAACCCTTTAATTACAGCAACTGATTTACAAGTTTCTCAATGGGAGCCTTATGTTTCGGAGGGCGGAACAGAAGAAAATAAAAGTTCGCTAGAAAATATACTAAAAGAATATACTGCAGTTGAAGCATTGCAATCATTACTAGCGTGGATGGAACGCAACAAAGCAGAAAGAATCATTACCAAAACGCAAATCATTATTGCACCAGGTTATGAATTCAAAATCATCCGTGCATTGATCACGAATTTTCACCAGCCGCAAAGTACCTTGCTGTTATTGGTATCAGCTATTGTAGGAGACAATTGGAAAAAAATATACCAATATGCATTGGCAAATGAGTATCGGTTTTTATCGTATGGTGATGGATCAATACTCTGGGTAAAGTAGACTAATCGTGCATCAGCGGCACTTCAATAGTAAAGGAAGTTCCTTTTCCAATGGCACTGTCAACTTTTATTTTGCCTTTGTGTGCATCAATGACCGTTTTAACATAACTCATACCCAAGCCAAACCCTTTTACATTGTGCAAGTTACCTGTATGAGCGCGATAGAATTTTTCGAATACACGCTTAACCGATTCTTTGCTCATCCCAATACCATTGTCTTCTATTCGAACGACTAAATGATTTCTGGTACTATGTGTAGAGACTTTTATATGAACAGGGTCTTGAGAATATTTGATGGCGTTATCAATTAAATTAGAAATCATATTTCTAAAATGTGCATCATCAGCACTAATCAAATCATTACTTGCATTCAATAAGAAATCAATCTTGCCATTTTTATCATTCAACTGCAATTCAAAAGTACTGGCAACTTCTTGAATCATTTCGTGGACCGCTACTTTAGATAAATTTAAATTGAGTTCTTGTTTTTCTAAGAAAGCAGCTTGAAGAATGGTTTCCACATGTTTGTTCATGCGAATATTTTCTTCTTTAATGATATTGGTAAAGTACGTTGATTTCTCAGGATTCGCCTGCACTTTAGGACTACGCAATGCATCTACTGCCAAAGATATTGTAGCCAATGGCGTTTTAAATTCATGCGTCATATTGTTGATGAAATCACTCTTGATTTGAGAGAGTTTTTTCTGATTCAATAAGGTTTTAACCGTTACATAGAAAGCCGCAATAATGATGAGCATAAAAGTAATAGCCCCCACTAAAATCCAGCGAAGTGAAGTCCATACTTGCTTTTCAACGTCAGGAACAATGATGATTAATAACTCATTGGTTTCTGTTAAAGCCAAATTATCTGTATCACGTAAAATGGCGTAATAATTTCTTTTGTTGTTGACCGTATCCCAAAACTCTTGCTCGTAACCGGGGGAATAAAATTCATAATCTCCTTCCACATCAGAAATAGCAAACTCAAATTTTAAATTACCCAATTGCACACGATCAAATTCTTTTTCAATTTTTGTGCGCACTTCCTCCATGGTGAAACGTTCCTCCACAGTGGGCTGGCGAAATAGTTTGATCTGTAATTCAGAACCCAGTAATAATCCCCCTCTTCTATTTAATCTAAGTGGTTGAGAGGAACGAGTGGTTTTACCAATATCGTTGGCTACACTCACCCCAACTGTATTAATTTTTTCGCTAAGTTGGGTCTTCGTTACTTCCATGAGGTTATCAAACCAAGAAGCTTGCAAAAGGAATAGCCCTAGCAGCGAAAGTGAAATCAGTATGACAATAATGGGGAAAGTTCTCTTCATGCGCAACAAATATAGATTTATTTAACCCTAGCCAATAACAGCAAGGCTACCAAGGGCTTTTTTTAACTAGATTTTTTAGATTTGGCACGGAAAATAAATATTATTCTTATCTTTTTAATCAATATGGAACTAAACAAAGGAATTTTATTGTTGTCTGACCCATTTTTAAAGGACCCGAATTTTATTAGGACCGCTGTGCTCATATGCGATCACAATGAGGAAGGAGATATTGGATTTATCTTAAACAAAAAAACAGATCAGGTTTTAGGGGATGTAGTAGAGATAGCGGATGGATTAACCTTGCCGGTATACGAAGGAGGCCCAGTAGAACAACATACCTTACATTTCATTCATCGCCGACCAGATATCATTACAGATGGGATTGAAATATCCAAAGGAATTTATTGGGGAGGAGATTTTGATGTAGCCATTGCAGCATTACACAATAAAGAAATTACTGAATTACAAATCCGCTTTTTTATAGGATACAGTGGATGGAGTACCGATCAATTAAAAGAAGAAGTAGAAGAAAAGAGCTGGATCATTACTAGTCCCGATGTAGGCATCAGCTTTTCATTGGATGCAGAACAAATATGGAAACGCAGCATGCAACAACTCGGAGGCGAATACGCGCAAATGACCAACTACCCTATTGATCCGCAGTTGAATTAAAATTTTTTCTTTCGAAAGATTGTCAAAAAAATCAATTCAATAAGCCAAGGATTTGGAAGCGGGTCTTCATTCTCTTGAATATCTTCAGGAAAATGTTGCTGCAAATAAAAATAAAATATAGTAAGTATCTGAACAGCAATAAAAGTAATAGCCCATCTGGGATATACTAATTCAATCTTCAAAATGATTTTTAGCAAGAGGGGAATTAGAAAATTGCAGAACATAAAAACCCAAATTAATGTAGGAAATAAACGCTTTCTCATTTGAGCATCTGCTAATTTTAGTAGTAACCATTTATCCATATTAGCAATAAAGGTAAATTTCAATAATTCATCCCTCAATCGGATGGGAGTAGAATGAATGAATCGATTTTTAAGTGAATAATACCAAGCCTGCCAACATAATAAATTTAAACAAACAGAATAAGCCCAATCTTCAATGCTTATATAGTCTACATCAAATAAATAAGAGTATAAGCCCCCTAAAGGAAACACCATTCCAATGAGGAAAATAGCAACAAATAAAAGTGCAACAACACCTGAGTCTTTGTGATTGGAGATTCGCATGAAATTTTAGATTTATAAATGAGCAGTATGGTATCCCCAAAGTTTTGAGTAATGGCCATTAATAGATAATAAATGACAATGAGACCCTTGCTCTACTAACTTGCCTCTGTTCAAAACAAAAATAGTATCACAATGCTTGATGGTAGTTAGTCGATGTGCAATGATGATAATGGTTTTTGCTTGTTGCTTAAACCAATTGAGTGCATCTTGTACTTTTTGTTCACTGGTAGGATCAAGACTACTGGTGGCTTCATCTAAAATTAAAATATCGGGGTTACGATAAAGTGCCCTTGCAATAGCTAGACGCTGTTTTTGGCCACCAGATAAATTAACCCCTTGCTCATTTACAATGCTATGATAGTTATTAGGTAGTTGATCAATGAACTCATCGGTTCCTAGCAATTTTGACAGAAAAAGTATTTTTTGCATATCGGGCTCATAATCACCAATAGCGATATTTTCTATGATGGTTCCATTAAATAAATCAATATGCTGTGGAACCACACCAACTCTTTCCCTTAAACTTCGATTGCTGATATGCTGCAAGTCTAATCCACCAATGGTTATATTCCCTTTGTTTAAAGGATATAGATTTTGCAATAGGGATAATAAGGTAGATTTTCCACTACCACTTTCACCCACAACTGCTGCACTTTTTCCTTTCTCAAAGCAGAGACATAGGTCTTCAAAAACAGTTGTTCGGGTACCATACCGAAAGTGGATATTATTCATCTTAATATCCCCCATTAGTTCAGTAGATAAATCTACTTTAGATTCATTGCTCGATTCTGTTTCCAGATCAATGATCTCAAATAATCGATCAGCTGCTATTAATGCATCTTGTATTTGTTTGTTCGCTCCAATCAAAGAGCTGGCAGGTCCAGTAAAATATCCTACCAAAGCATAAAATGACAAAAGCTCACCAGGAGACAATTCTCGATTAATAACAAAGTAAGATCCAAACCATAATAATAAAATAGTAAATAGTCGAGTGAAAAACTCAGCCCCTGTTCCAATAAACATGCTGTAAATACTTGTTTTATAGATCGTTTTAAGTAATCCAATAAAACGATTTTCAGTTTTGTCATTGGTAAACTGCTCAATACCAAACTTTTTTATAGTACCGACTGCATTCAAACTTTCTACCAATTGACTTTCCAGTTCAGCACTTTCCTCCATTAATCGTCTTTGCCATTTCTTATTTACTTTATTACTGAGCCAATATAAAATGGCATAAATGGGAATAATGGCTGCCATAATTAAAGCGAGTTTCCAATAATAAAAGAACATGATTATCATGCTAAATACTACAATCAATACATTAACAATTAAGTTAAGCGCTACTGAATTGATCAACTCTCTTATTTTGACAGCATCATTTACTCTACTGATGATTTCGCCCACCCGCATGGTATCAAAAAACCGTTGGGGCAATTTTAATAAATGCTTATAATAACCCAATATT
>JACCDH011203499.1_pt1 | contig 11002 bp, 10 predicted proteins | sample 7442481 | NCBI WGS metagenome assembly JACCDH01 (sample SAMN15323433, study PRJNA562643) | freshwater metagenome | isolation source: river surface water | place: USA:Blue River Watershed | collected 2017-08-15 | reverse complement strand
TGGCGTGATTGCCGCCAAGCCCGCAGGGGTCCGGGTATTGGGCCATGAGTTGGCGAGTCTTGGCGCCTCGGAGCGAGATCGTCTACGTGGGGAGCAGATGGGCGTGATCTTTCAGCAATTCAATCTGCTTCCATTTCTTTCGGTAATGGATAATGTCTTGCTGCCAACTCGGTTATTTGCACCACGGCGTGAGGCTGCAATCGCAGCCCATGGTGATCCGCCGGGCGCGGCACGTTATTTACTCGGGAAGCTAGGTCTCACATCAGATCTCGAAACGCGAGCAGTTGCCCAGTTATCAGTGGGCCAACAACAGCGGGTAGCCGCAGCTCGCGCGTTAATCGGCGCTCCCCGGTTGATTATTGCGGATGAGCCAACATCAGCCTTGGACGAACACCAACAGGCAGAATTCCTCTCGCTACTCATTGCGCAGACTCGAAGTTCCAAGGCGACGCTCTGCATGGTGAGCCACCAGCGAGGATTCGCATCGTTATTTGACCGTACCGTAGAGTTTTCAGCGCTTAACTCCCTAGGGCACGTCGTATGACTACGCACTCGTCTGTGGGTCGGGCCTGGCTTGTGATGGCTGTTCAGAGTGCCTGGTCACGCCGGGCCCCTTTGGGGCTGGTCGTTGCAGCGATTGCAGTATCAGTCTTTCTGATTCTCTCGGTAGCCCAACTGCGGCAGGATGCTCGGACCAGTTTTTCTCATGCGGTGAGTGGCGTGGATCTTATCGTAGGTTCTCGGGCAAGCCCAACCGAATTGATGTTGTATTCGGTGTTTCATCTTGGTCGTCCAACTCGTAATATGTCCTTTGATCAGTACGAAGAGATTGTTCGATTGCCCCAGGTGAAGTGGGCGGTACCGCTTCAGATGGGGGACAGCTATCGCGGCTATCCAGTAGTGGGTACGACGAGCATGTTTTTTTCACGTGGTGTGTTAGGCGAAAAGGGCTCTGTTGATCCCCAGGCTGCATTTGTTTCCGGCCATGGTTTTGCCCGTGTATTTGATGTCGTTCTTGGTGCCGATCTTGCTCGAGCACTTGGGCACAAGATCGGCGATAAGATAATCCTGACCCATGGGAAGTCCGATGGACTCGCCGCAGATCATTCCGATACGCCTTTTTCCGTTACCGGGATTCTGCGTTCTACGGGTACACCAATTGATCGATCTCTGATGATCTCTCTTGCGGGTTTTGAGGCGATGCATATTGGCTGGGAGTTTGGAACCCCACCAAAATCGACGGCGCAGGGTCTTGGCGTTTTGCACGACAGGCAGACAGAGGGTAGACGCCTCGATCCTAAGCAGTTACAGCCCACCCAGGTTACGGCGGTTCTCGTGGGGCTCGAGTCGCGTGCTCAGGTATTCTCAGCCAGACGCGCCATAGAGGCAATGAAAGGGGGAAGTCTCATGGCGGTCCTGCCCGGCGTTACGCTTGATGAGCTGTGGCAGATCTTGTCGACTGTGGAGTCGACACTCTCATTGATGGCCTGGGTGGTTGCCCTCAGTGCGCTCTTAGGGGTGAGTGCAACCCTATTGATCGCATTGGATGCCCGTCGCAGAGAGTTGGCGATTCTTCGCGCAGTGGGTGCAAGTGCTCGGACAATTCTTTGTTTTATTCTCCTGGAATCTCTCTTGGTCTGTGTTGCAGGAATCTTAGTGGGTTGGCTATCTGTGCAACTGGGACTCCTTGGGTTTTCTGGCGTCTTGCAGCAAGAGTTCGGCATCGTGTTGCAGCACCGTCTGCCCGATGCAGAGGCCTGGATCGCTATTGCAGGAATTATCGGATTTTCTGTTGTGGCCAGTGCGATACCTGCATGGCGGGCATTTCGATACTCGGTCCATGATGGCCTGCATCCACCGAGTGTTTAAACATTGAGAGTTGATATGCGAATGCTGACCCCTACGAGATCTTTTGCTTTGCTAGGTCTGTGCCTAACCCTCGGTCTTATCGTATCCCTATGGGCCTCACCGGTTCTGGCGCAGCCTGCCGCGAAGCCTGCGGGTGTGCAGGAGGTGATCTGGGATGACCTATTGCCTGAGAAATGGGTGGGAGAGATAAAGGCGCAGATGGCCGCAGTCGGAAAACTTGGGTTTCTCGTTGACGGCTCGGAGGCGGCTGATGCCGCCATGCAGCGACTTCGCAAGAAATGGGATAGTGCACCCATCGAGACCAAGTACATCAATCAAGGCATTAAGATTGCCGGCTATGCCGTGACCTTAGATGCCAACAAGAAGTCGATCTCAGAGTTTCTGTTGGTTCCGTATTTCGGCGCCTGTATTCACCTACCGCCCCCGCCAGCCAATCAGATTATCCTGGTAAAACTGGCCAAGCCGGTGACGAAGCTCGCCTCAATGGATACGGTCTGGGTGGAGGGGGTCTTGCGTGATGCGCGCGTGGATACGGGCCTTGCCGTAACCGGTTATACCCTAGATGCCGCTCGAACCTACCCCTACGTTGAACAGAAGCGCTGAGGGCGCCGTGGATCTAACCGATCGTAGGGTAAACCGCTCGAACAAGCCACAGACTGAGCACGGGGAAAAATATCAGAGCAATTATTCTGAGTAAATCGGTGAGTAGAAACGGCAAGACACCACGATACGTCTCACTGATTGAACAAGGTTTCGCAAGACTATTGACGATCATCACATTTAAGCCAACCGGTGGCGCAACCAAGCCAAACTGCACCACCATCAAAATTAAGATACCGAACCAGATCGCTTGGTCTTGAGGGTTCAGGCCCCAGAGATCAAGGCCCATAATGATGGGATACACCACGGGGATGGTCAGAATTACCATGGAGAGTTCATCCATCACCGAACTGAGCAAGAGATAAAGCCCGAGCACACCGAACAAGATCCAGAGTGGAGCGATTGTCTGGGCGCCAATCCACTGGGCGATATTGGCGGGTAGTTGTGTCAGTGCAAGCCCAGCATTCATCAAATCCGCACCGAGAAATATGAAGAAAATCATTGCGGTCGTCTCGGCGGTCGCCAGCACTGCGGCTGCGATCTTGTGCCGACCGAGAGTACCGTGGGTAAGACCTGCAAGGCCACACCCTGCGACCCCTACCGCCGCGGCTTCGGTGGGGGTCATGATGCCGAAATAGATACCACCGAAGACTGCAAGAAAGATTGACATCAGCGGCCAGATGGATCGAAGGGCCTGGCGGCGTGCGCGCCAACTTGCCTTTGGGTGCAGTGGCACCGCAGCGTCGGGCCGGCGTACGAGAATTGCAATCACGAGGAGATAGCCAGCAATCGCGATCATGGCGGGAACGATTGCGGCAACAAAGAGTTTTGCAATATTTTGTTCGGCCAGAATCGCATAGATCACCAGTGGCACGGAGGGGGGAATCAGAATTCCGAGCGTGCCGCCAGAGGCTAGTGTGGCGGTCGATAAGCGATCAGGGTACCCATGCGCCTTCATCTCGGGGAAGGCGACCTGTGTCACAGTCGCTGCAGTGGCGACTGAAGAGCCGCAGATCGAGCCGAAGGCCGCACAAGACAGCACTGAAGCGAAGGCTAACCCTCCTTTAAGGTGACCAACGCAGGTCGCAATCGCTCTAAAGAGAGATGCGGAGAGGCCGCCTTTGACGGTAAGCTGACCCATCAGCAAAAACAGTGGAATGATTGAGAGTTCATAGACTGAGAGCCGCGCCATGGTCGTGCCCTTGAGTGCGCTCAACAGCGGATCAAGGCCAGCAAGTAGAGTAAATCCAAGAAGGCCGGCCACTCCCATCGCGGCGGCGATGGGTAGTCGGGCCGCCATCATCAGTAGCATCACAACGAACATACCGATCGCAATCAGTGTTGGGCTCATGATGTGATTGGGGGCGCTTCAGTGGTGTGGCGGATTGCCGCGGCCCTGGGCCAAAGCGTTTGGGTGACTGCGATCAATGCCATCGTGGAGAATCCAGGAACTAGCGTTGCGTAGTTCACCCAAATCGGAATTTCCAGAATCATGCTGCTCTCATTAGTCGTCATAGCGCTCAGAGTCGAGGCGGCTGTACGCCAGGCAAAGAGGGCCGCAATGAGCGCCATCAATCCATCGGCAAGCCGAGAGAGCCGCTGGCTTACGGCCAGACTGACGGACCGTGTGAAAAAGTCGACAACAACATGGGACTGTTGAATCTGCGCCCAGGGCAGAAAGCAGCTGATCGCGATTGCCATCATCAATTGGACGATCTCTAGATCACCGGGGATCGGAGTCGCGAACAGCGTTCTGCCGCAGACGCTCACAAGGGTTGTTGCGACGATCAACATGAGTGCTGCGCCACCAGCATAGGCAAAACCAATAGCGAGTCGTTCGAGCGGTGGGGGAGATATCAATAGATTCAACGGCGGAGGTAATGCTGAGCAGTGGCGTTCAGCGGCTATGCTTACGAATGAGCTGACGTGCCTCGTCGAACATTTCTCTGCCGTTGCTACCCGACTTGTTCATCTGCGTAATCCACTCTTGCGTAAGTGGCGCGGAGAGCTGCATCATCTTTTCTGTTTCCTGTTTACTCAGCTGGGTAATGGTGTTGCCGCGCTTGTTTGCGGGATCACGGCCAACGGATTGGCTTTGATCCCAGACTCGGCCCATCTGTCCGGAGAGACCAAGGCCTGAGGCCCGATCAATTACGCCACGCAAATCGGCGGGCAGCCCTAGGTAGCGGGATTCATTCATCGCGAATACAAATACGGCCATATAGAGGGCGGGCAGATCTCGCGGCGTTTCGGTATGAAAACGCACCATCTCGTGGAGCTTTAAGCCTGGCATCACCTCCCATGGCAATAAGAATCCATCAATCACTCCCTTATTAATGGCGTCTCCTACTGAATTGACAGGCATTCCAACGGGTGAAGCCCCTAGGCTCGCCAGCAGCTTATTGGTAAACCGTGTTGGGGCCCGCATCTTAAGTCCCTTGAGATCTTCGACGCGACGAATCGGCTTGTCTCGGGTGTGGATGTAGCCATTATCGTGGGTCGCAAACGCTAACGGCTTTAATCCCGCGAACTCTTTTTGGCCGTGTTTTTGAAAAAATTCCCAGGCTGCTTTTGAGGTCGCCTCTGCGCTTGTATTGAGAAACGGCAATTCAAAAACCTCCATCGCCGGGAAACGGCCAGCGGTATAGCCTGGTAATACAAATACGATATCCACTGCACCATCTCGGGCCTGATCAATCAGCTGTGCTGGAGTACCCCCCAGCTGCATCATTGGAAAGATTTGGCATTTCAGTCGCCCAGCAGAGTCTTTAGCAACGCGATCACACCAAGGCTGGATCATTGCGGCCTGCTGGATTGCTGTTGCTGGAAGGAAGTGATGAATCTTTAGCGTAATTTCTTGTGCAAACGCTGCGCTGGCAAGAGTGCCCCACAACGCAATGATCAGGCGAGCGCAGGTAAACATTAGCGTTCCGTTGCGACGGGCCGCGATCGATCACTGCACCACTCACTCCAAGAGCCCGCATAGAGTGCGCTCCCCGGTAGGCCTGCTGCCTCCATGGCGAGTAGGTTGTGGCAGGCCGTCACACCTGAGCCGCAGGTATGCACAACCGCCATCGGGTCTTGATCCCCGATCAGTGCAAGAAACTCTTCTCGAAGTTCTGAGGCAGGCTTAAAGCAGCCTTGAGTATTGAGGTTATCGGTAAACACTCGGTTAGAGGCACCCGGAATATGGCCTGCCACAGGATCATGGGGTTCGATCTCTCCGCGAAAACGTTCCGGTGCCCGCGCGTCGATGACGATCGCGATAGCGGGATCAGATCCCGCCTCAACCCAGGCACCGACATGATCAACCGTCCAGAGCGGCGCAAGCGAAGGGCGCACCACCATTTTCCCGGGACCGCCGGCGTGAAAAGGTTCGGTTGATAATGGACCGTCAGCTGCCAACCAGGCCTGTAATCCCCCGTCGAGGACTGCGCACTTGAGATGACCAATCCAGCGACACATCCACCACAAGCGGGAGGCATACATGCCTGCAGAGGCGTCATACCCAACGATTAAGGTCGTGTCGTTGGCACCGAGTGCCGCAAGTTGTGCAGCGAAGGCCTTTGGGTCGGGCAGGGGATGCCGGCCGTTGGCGCCTGTTTTATCTCCGGCAAGTTCTGTTTCGACATTGATGAAGGCCGCGCCGGGCAGATGACCGTCTGCGAAAGCTCTCGCACCTGCGTCGAGATTTGAGAGGTCGTGTCGGCAATCAATAATGAGAAGGCGTTCTTGAATTCCGACGAGTTCTTGAACAGAGACTAAAGGATTAATACTGCACCTGTCGACGAAGGTACTCATGAAAGTGCAGCATGCCATCTTCCATAGGGGATTGATAAGGGCCCGTTTCGTTATCACCCCGATTCATTAAGGCCCGACGGCCGCGATCCATGCGTTCTGCAATCTCATCGTCTTCGCGCACGGTCTCATTGTAGGCCGCCTGATGGGCCTGCATATAGCTCGGTTCGAATAGGACGATGTCTTCCGGATAATAGAACTCGACCACGTTCGTGGTGCGCTGTGGACCCGTTGGTCTGAGCGTGCTAACCACCAGTACCTTGGGGTACCACTCGACCATGATATTGGGATAGATCGTCATCCAGATTGCGCCGTAGGGAGGCAACCCCTCGGGGTGCAACCTCAGAACCTCTTCATGCCAACGCTTGTACACCGGAGTGCTCGGATGCTGAAGATCTGTAATGCCCACGGCCTGCACTGAATAATGTTCACCGTAATGCCAACTCAGTTTGCTGCAATCTACGAAATGACCAAGACCCGGATGAAAAGGCACAACGTGATAGTCGTCTTTATAGACCTCGATGAAGCTCTTCCAGTTGTAGTGACACTCATGGGATTGGATCGCCCCCAAAGCGTAGCCGGAGAAATCTAACTCTGCGGAAAATGCTGTGCTGGCGAGCGAGCTGACGATAGCGGGGTCACCCTCAAACAGCAGCCCATTCCATTGCGACAGAGGATGGCGCTTCAGATGACGGCAGGGGTCTTGGGCGAAGTGAGGCGCACCGATGAGATCGCCCTTGAGGTTATAGGTCCAGCGATGAAGCGGACAGACAATCGATTCGGCCTGGCCGCGGCCCTCGAGCATGATGGCCTGGCGGTGTCGACAGATATTCGAGAGCAGTTCGGGGCCGGCCTCGTTGCGGACGAGCACCCGGCCATGATCCTCATGCGCCAGTGTGGCGTAATGACCGACCTCGGGCACCATGGCAGTATGGCCGACATAACCTGGACCATTTTGGAAGCAGGTTTCAAGCTCTTGACGATAAATCTCAACGTCAAAATAGGCGTGAACAGGAAGTTGTGCTGCGCTGGGCGCTAGCCGAGAAAAGCTTCCGACATCCGACATCGAAGACCCCCCGAATTTGCGAAGGGGGAGTATACCCCGGGGGGTCCTCTAAGTTCTTGATTCATTTCAATTAAAATCTGCTGATGGAACAGAAAATAGGGGTAAAACCCAAGGCCCGCGGGGCCAAATCCGAGGCGGAGCCTCAGGATAACGAGGCCCCAAAGCCTGTCGGGGAACTGAGTTTTGAGCAGGCGATGGCCGAACTTGAACGGGTGGTTGCAGCGCTCGAATCCAACGATGCGCCATTGGCGGATTCACTAGCCGCCTACCAACGGGGTGCCGCCCTAATGCGGCACGCTCAGGCGATTCTCAGTCATGTCGAGGCCGAGATTGAGGTCGTTGAGGCGGGGCAGAGTGCCACGCTGAGTCGGGCGGAGTTAATCGCCCAGATAAAGGACTAATGGATTTCCCCCAGTGGCTTGCGGCTAGCCGTTTGCGCGTCGAGGCCGTTCTTCGTGAGGCGCTTGCGGCCCGGCTCCCGATGTCAACCCCTGGACCTGCCCGACGAGGAGATGCGATTCTCCATGAGGCCATGGTCTACGGACTGCTCGGCGGCGGCAAGCGCGTTCGAGCCTTGTTGGTGATTGCGGCAGGCGAGGCGGTGGATGCCGATGCCTCTTGGTGTGCACAGGTTGGCGCAGCCATCGAGTGCATTCACGCGTTTTCTCTCGTCCACGACGATATGCCTTGCATGGACGATGACGCGTTGCGTCGGGGCCAGCCGACCGTCCATGTGAAGTATGGTGAAGCGCAGGCCCTCTTAGTCGGCGATGCACTGCAGACCCTCGGGTTTGAATTGTTGACCGACCTCGATGCACCCCCCGACCGGGTCGTGCGATTAGCAAAATCGATGGCCTGCGCCACGGGCCTTCAGGGAATGGCGGGGGGTCAGGCCATCGATATTGAGGCCGTTGGTCAAACCATGACCCAGGCTGAACTGGAATCGATGCATGCCCTAAAAACAGGAGCCTTGATTGTGTCGGCCGTCGAAATGGGGGCCATTTGTGGAGACCCGCCTGCAACCGAGATGACGGCAATGAGAGAGTTTGCGCGACGTATTGGGCTTGCATTTCAGGTGGCCGATGACATTTTGGATGTCTCTGCCGATGCCGCCACCCTTGGCAAAACACCGGGTAAGGATGCAGCGGCAAACAAGCCAACTTTTGTGGCTTTGCTTGGCTTAACTGGCGCGCAGGACTACGCTAGAGGTCTGCACCAGGAGGCGCTTGATGCTCTTGCGCCACTGGGAAGGCGTGCCAGTCGATTGGGAGCGCTTGCGCAGATGCTTGTGCAGCGGTCGTACTAAGGCATCAACACGATAAATGTGTAGGGAAGGGTTGGGCGGATATGACAGATAAGCAATCTCTTTTGGAGTCGATAAGTACGCCGGCCGATGTGCGTGCGCTCGATAAACGGGCACTCCATCAACTCGCAGAGGAGTTACGAGATTTTCTTTTGAACTCGGTTTCTGCCACCGGAGGGCATCTCTCGTCGAACCTCGGCACGGTAGAGTTAACCATTGCCCTGCATCACGTCTATCAATTACCTTATGACCGACTCATATGGGATGTTGGTCATCAAAGCTATCCTCATAAAATACTGACAGGCCGGCGTGACCAGATGTCCTCATTGCGGCAGCTCAATGGGATATCGGGCTTTCCAAGACGCAGCGAGAGCGAGTATGACGCCTTCGGCACCGCCCACTCCTCAACCTCAATCTCTGCGGCCCTTGGCATGGCGGTCGCTTCAAAAACAAAGGGCGAGCATATTGGCCCAAATCGGCGGCGTCATATTGCAGTCATTGGTGATGGTGCGATGAGTGGTGGTATGGCGTTTGAGGCGTTGAATAACGGCGGGCTTGATACCGAGCTTGATCTCCTCGTTATTCTGAACGATAACGACATGTCGATCTCTCGACCTGTCGGTGCCCTGAGTAACTACCTCACCCGCCTATTGTCGGGTCGGTTTTACCGGTCGGCCCGGGAATTTAGCAAGCAGGTCTTGGGTGCGATTCCCCCGGTGCTGGAGTTCGCGAAACGGTTCGAAGGCCATGCCAAGGGCATGCTGATGCCGAGCACGCTTTTTGAAGAGCTTGGGTTTAACTATGTAGGGCCGATTGATGGCCACGATCTGGATGCCCTTGTGCCGACGCTCCAGAATCTCCGTAATCTCAAAGGTCCGCACTTTCTTCATGTCATCACACGTAAAGGGCAGGGTTACCGACAGGCGGAGGCGGATCCAATTCTCTACCACGGGCCTGGAAAGTTTGATCCGGAGATCGGAATTACCTCGAAGGCCGCCTCTAAACCAACCTACTCGCAGGTCTTTGGTAAGTGGCTCTGCGATATCGCAGCCAAAGACCCACGTGTGATTGCCGTAACCCCTGCCATGTGCGAAGGCTCGGGCATGCAGGCGTTTGCGCAGGAGTTTCCGAATCGCTATTTTGATGTGGGAATCGCCGAGCAGCATGCAGTCACCTTCGCCGCCGGAATTGCCTGCGAGGGTCAGCGGCCGGTTATGGCGATTTATTCCACATTTCTGCAGCGCGGATACGATCAGTTGATTCATGATGTCGCCCTTCAGAATCTGCCGGTCTTGTTTGCGATTGATCGGGCGGGGCTGGTGGGGGCGGATGGTGCAACCCATGCGGGTGTATTTGATATCGCCTTCATGCGCTGCGTTCCCAACATGGTGGTGATGGCGCCAAAAGATGAGCGCGAGTGTCGACAGATGCTCAGTACGGGCTTATCGATCAATGGGCCAAGTGCGGTCCGCTATCCCCGCGGCGCCGGTACGGGAATTGATGCGACCGATACACTTGAACCGCTCCCTGTTGGTCAGGCCGAACTTATCCGGGAATCTCGTAAGACCAATGTCAGAGACCGCATTGCCATACTTGCGTTTGGTGCCATGGTGACACCCGCCATTGCAGCGGGCGAGGCGCTTGATGCAACTGTTGTGAATATGCGGTTTGTCAAACCGATTGATCTCGCGATGATTGAGAAAATCGCAAACTCCCATGGCCTGATCGTGACTGTGGAAGAGCATGTGATCATGGGGGGCGCAGGCTCTGCGTGTGCCGAGGCCCTTGTGGCCCTCGGGGATGCGATTCCAATGGTGCCAATCGTTCACCTTGGGCTGCCCGATCGTTTTATTGATCACGGCGATCATCAAACTCTTCTATCCCTTGAGGGATTAGATGCAAAGGGCATTGAGGCCTCCATTCGAGGCAAAATAGTGAGTCCTATTGCGTTGAAAGCGGCCTCATGAATTTCCCCGACCTCCACCCACTCGGTGCCTCAGGCACCATGCCCGATATTCAGGGCTCAGTTGATCATCGAAATCTGCCCATTGAGCAGGTCGGCGTTCGGGGTGTGAAGTATCCCGTCATGATTGCGCAGGATAATGGGTCGACTGCGGCATCTGTTGGTGAGTTCAGCCTGAGTGTCGGGCTGCCCGCTGACCAGAAGGGAACCCATATGTCGAGATTTGTCGAACTCTTAGAGTCAATGAATCAGCGTGGGTTATCACTCTCGGCCAGTGCCCTGCGTGGCTTGCTTGCCGAGATGTTGCAGCGGCTAGATGCCACAACCGGGGAGATTGATGTGGCACTCCCCTTTTTTATGATGAAGGCGGCACCCGTAAGCGGCGTCCAGAGCCTGATGGATT
>JACCDH011602288.1_pt1 | contig 11003 bp, 9 predicted proteins | sample 7442481 | NCBI WGS metagenome assembly JACCDH01 (sample SAMN15323433, study PRJNA562643) | freshwater metagenome | isolation source: river surface water | place: USA:Blue River Watershed | collected 2017-08-15 | reverse complement strand
TCAGATTCTTGAACCCTGTGGATGGATGAGCCACCAGAAGAAAACCAGATAAGCCGATCTGTGCAACGGGCGCGAGGTCCTTGGCCGTGTCGTAGGGCATCTTGGGCTGCAGGATGGGGTTGATAGCAATAGATGAAGAAGGCGTAAAAAGGAAGGTGTAACCGTCGGGTGCGGCTTTAGCTACCGCATCGTTGCCGATGATGCCGTTGGCTCCGGCTTTGTTTTCGATCACCACTGGTTGTTTCAGCGCCTCTTGCAGCGGAGTAGCTAGCATGCGCGCAAAGATGTCGCCCCCAACACCGGCAGGGCCAGGGACTACGATTTTGATGGGGCGGTTGGGCCAATTCGATGTAGAAAGTGCTGGTTGTGCCTGCGCCAGACTATCGAGTGCCAACGATGCTGTGCTGGCCAAAAGTACACGACGCGAAATTAGTGGTTTATTCATGGTTGTCTCCAAAGGTTTTGGTTGCTGGGGGTTAAAAAATCATTTGAGTGACTCAAAGACCTGTGTACCGAGTGCGGTACCGTGCACGGACAAATGCGCACCCAGCTGTATGGCCTGCAACATCTGGGCGGTGGTAAGGCCATGCTCAATGCCTTGGCGAATGCAGGACCGTAGTGCCACAGGGTTGAAGGCCGTAAAGCACGCATGTAGTGCTATCTGGACAAGGCAGCGCTCAGATAAAGCCAGTCCTTCATTCGAGTGGTTGTTTTGGCAAAAGGCGCGGGTGAGTTCTGCATACAACGGATCGTGTCGGCTCAGCCAATCCCAGGCATGCTCCGCTGTGTTGGGGTGATGCTGATTGGTGACACCGCCAGTTTCTTCGGCCAACAAGTGGATGCTTTCAAGGACGCAAGCCAGACCTTGCTCGGCTACTAGGTGCAGTACATCAAAAATGTCTTGATGACTGGCGCCAACATCTATTGCCTTTTGCATGTGAATCCGAAGGCCTGATTCGAACAGATGACTCGATGATGCATCCAGCGCCACATAGATGAGTTCCACCATGCGCGTGCTCAAAGGTCCTGTGCGTGAGGGATGGCCGGCATAGCGTGCGTACGCGAGCAGAAAGTCCGGTTGCTCGCGCAACAAGGTCTCGTTCCATGGCCGCCAATAACCGCGTTCGCGCTGGAACTCTGCCTTGATGGCATCACGATCCATTTCTGCGGGGGTCATGAAAAGCCTCCCGAAGCATTTTGGTTCAGGCACAGTGTTTGTCCAGTCAAGTATTGCGCACCCGCTCCTGCCATGTAACGTAGCAGTTGCCAGCCGTGATCTGGCGACACATGGTCGACTCCTTCGATAGCGTTGATGCGCAAGCCCTTGGTTCCCCATTCTGCTGCCAGTGTTGACACCAGCATGCGTGCAGCAGCCCTATCGCCCGCATGCTCCCAGGGAACCTGATGAGATGGCAAAAGTAGTGTCAGACTTGCCGGTCCAAAGGTCAGGCGCTCCAAAAAATGCGAAGCAGCCGTTTGAACGGCCCGCAGTACTTGGTCGTCCGGAACCAGACAAGCCGAACTGTCAACATATCCGTTGTACCCAGGGGCTGATGCATCGGCCGTAAAGGCTTCACCCTTATGTGCGGTGCTTGACCATGTTGCGGGCAAAGGGCCTAGGATCGTGATGAGAAGCGGCGAATCCGGCGCAAGGGTGTCGTACTCGGCCTGCGGCAGTTTTTGACTGCCACCGTAGACCGACGATCCACCGCACACGGCCAGCGTTTGTCCGGACATTGGTGCAGGGGCCTGAGCTGCTAAAAAATAGAGAGCCTGGGCCATTTCCCAGGGCTCGGCCATGCGACCCAGTGGCACTTTAAATAAGGCCTCGGCCGGGTTGAGCCTGCCGCTGTCGATCAGCTGCTGCACCAGATCAGTTCTCACAAAACCCGGAGCCAAAGAGGTGACCGTCCATGCCGGTCTGGCTTGAGCCAGTGCCCGGGTCTGTGCCAACAGACCGGCCTTACTGGGGCTGTACAGACCGCGGTGAGGAATGGCGCGAAGGCCAGCTCCAGATGCAACGTTAACAATGCGTGCGCCGGTTCGTAGGCGGTGAGTGCAGGCTTGCACCATGCGTGCAGGCGCGGCTAAATTCAAGGCCATCAGGCGAGCGGGTACTTCCTCATCCACAGGCTCCAGCGCACTGGCACCAGAATCCGACATTCCTGCATTGTTGATCAAGGCATCCAGTTCTGGCAGGTCCTGGCCCAGGGACTGTATGGCTGCCGGATCGGTCAGATCAAGCACGCGGCAAAGGTGTTTCTGGTGATTTGACGAGACTAGTTGTGACTTTAGCTGCCACAGACGTTCAAGGTCCCGGTCCAGCAGCACGCAGCACCAACCCCTTTGGGCAAACAGTTCAGCGGTGGCCTTGCCAATGCCGGATGCCGCGCCCGTAATAAGCACAGTACCTTTTGATTGGGGTTCGCTGCAACTGGACATAGACAAACGGTTGTCAGATGTTGGTGAAGGTCACGCCGCCGTCGACCACCAAGGCCTGCGCCGTCATAAACCCGGCTTCATCACTGGCGAGAAAGCAGATGCTACGTGCGATGTCTTCGACATTACCCATGCGGCCAAGGGGGGTACGCGCCACACGCAAGGCGTCGCGGCTCGCGTCCCGGTTTCGTTGTGTTCCTTCAGTCGGTACGGCCGATGGGTAGACCGCATTGACGCGGATACGGCGTACGCCCAACTCAGCTGCAGCGGCACGCGTAAGCCCTAGCACGCCCGCCTTGATCCCCGAGTAAACAAGTGAGTTGAGCGTGGAGCGCAATGCGGCTGTAGATGCCACGTTTACGATGCTGCCGCCGCGTTCGGGGTCCATGGCAGCGACAGCGGCCTGAATGCCCCAAATGACGGATTTGAAACCTACATCCAGCATGCGATCCAAGGTCTCGGGCTGCACGTCCGGCACGGCCTGGTAGCGCACCCAAGCGGCGTTGTTGACCAGGATGTCAAAACGTCCAACGTGGTCTCGAGCCTGCTGAACAGCGGCTGCAATGCCCTCCCGGCTGGAAATGTTCTGCACCACACCGAAGGCCTTTCCGCCTGAAGCCGTGATCTCGTTGACCACGGCGTCGACAAACTCACTCTTGAGATCGTTAACGGCCACGATGGCGCCCCGTGCTGCCATCTGTCGGGCTGTTGCTCGTCCGATGCCATTGCCGGCGCCAGTGATCAGAGCCACACGGCCAGTCATGTCCTGTTGCATGTTGTCAGCCCTTGCAGGTTTGAATGAACCGCTGACCTACCGATTGGGGCAGGGCACCACCGCCCCAGGCGGCATCGATTTTACGCACCTCGCGCAGCGCGTGGTGAAGAGGCACTTCCCAAGTGAAGCCCATACCGCCATGCAGGTGGATCGCTTTTTCGATGATGAAAGTCGCGTACTGGAGGTTCAGCATCAAGGCTGGCAACGGATCGCGTGGGCTGTCCCATTCGTTGCGCTCCAGAGAACGCGCAATCGCGGTGCCACCGGCCTCGTGGTAGAGCTTCATGCGCGACAGCCAGTGGCGAACCGCTTGTCTGGCCGACAGGGGGCGGTCAAATTGCACGCGGGTGCCGGTGTGTGTTGCGGCTGCATTCAGGGCCGCTTCTGCGGCGCCGTGGGCCGTGGCCGCCATCAGCACCGCACCCTCCCGAAAGAGAGCTGCTGTCGCGTCCGGACCCAATTCTGCCAGCACTGGACATTGGCGCACGTCCAGCCAAGTCTGGGGGTTTTCAGGGTCCAGTGTGGTCTCGGTTTTTTGTGGTGCGTTCAACACATCGAGCAACACAGCTCCTTGTGCGTGACGAACCAGCAGCCAGCTTGCATCCTGAGCGTGGCGAGCATGGCCCACCCAGCCGTCGTCGCGTTGACCTTGCCAAGCGATGGTGGCCAGTGTCTGACCTTGTGCCAGAGCGATGGCGAAAGTTGTGCCTGCCAGATGACGTGCCAGAAGCATCTGTTCGGACAGTGCAAAACGCAATCGCAGACGACCCGATACCTGGGCCAGGGGTACCGCGAAGTCCAGGTCCAGCCCCAGTCCACCATCGGCTTCTTTGGCGCACACACCCAGCAATCCAGCGGCTGCCAGGGTACCGGGCACGTCTTCGGCTGCGCGGGTCAAGGCATCCTGTATGGCAGCCTCGGCCGCTTCTGCGAATTCTTCGGGCCGCAGCCCGTCTTCTGTATGGCTCATGTACTTACTCCCGGGGCAACCGAAGGATGCGCTGTGCGATCAAGTCCAGTTGGACTTCCGAAGTGCCGGCGTAAATCGTTTCAGCACGGGAGAACAGGTAGGCTTGGGTGAAAGATTGCTGGGCACGCTGAGCCAGCGGACTTGATGCAGGCGTGACCTGGCTCACGATGCTTTGCGCCAGACCCGCGAAGGCTTGGTGGCACTCTGACCAGTAGAGCTTGGTCAGGGAGCCTTGGGCTCCGATTTCGTCGCCCTTGATCAGCTGAGAGACCGTGCGCTCCACCAACCCCTTAAGGCCATCGATCTCGCCTATTACCTGACCTATGCGTCGCTGATAATGGCCATCTTCCATAAGGCGGGCTAGTTGCGCATCAGATTGGCAGGCGCGCACCAGAAAACCCAGCTCTGATTCAAAGCGCCAAGGGCGGTACATGCGGTTGGTGGCGCGCTCAATGGAGAGCACCCTCACCGCAGCGCTCCAACCCTCATCCGGGGCACCAAGTCGGGCGTCGTCAGGAACCAGCACGTTGTCAAAAAAAACTTCTGCGAACGATTCCTTGCCGTCGATAGATTTAATCGGCACCACGCGGATGCCCGGCGTATTCATGGGAACGGCAAACATCAGCATGCCGCGGTGTTTGTCGGCTACCGTGCCCGTGCGCGTCAGCAGCAAGCAATAGTGGGCTTTGGCGGCACCGCTGGTCCAGATTTTCTGGCCATTGATGCACCAGCTATCGCCTTGCGGTATTGCACGGGTTCGCAGGCGCGCCAGATCTGAACCGGCGTCGGGTTCCGAAAAACCCTGGCACCAGTAGTTTTCCATGTTGAGAATGGCCGGCAGAAATGCCTGTTTCTGAGCTTCGGTTCCCACGGTCATGATGATCGGACCGGCCAGCTCCTTGCCGATGGAGCTCACACTCTCAGGCATAGACAAGGCCCCGATTTCCTTGTTCACCGCCAGATGTTCGCGCAAACTTAGACCATGGCCGCCATAGGCGTTGGGCCAGGTCATGCCAGCCAGGCCTGCTTTGTACATGGCCGCTTCCCACTGGCGGCTTTCCTCCAGCGTCGGGCTGCGGTAATCCAGGCTGTCTGCCAGCATGTGTTTGGGCAAATGAGCTGCCAGCCACGTCCGGGCATAGCTGCGGTAGTTTCCCCGGCCAGCAGGCAGGTTTGTTTCAGTGGGCATGGGCAGTTTCGGGTTCAAGTGAAGTTGAGCTGTGCACAGGAATCATCAGGGCGTCGAGCACGGCAACACCCTCTCCCTTTGCACGCACCAGGATCGGGTTGAGATCGATTTCGGCCACTTGTCCGCTATGACGACAGGCAAATTCGGACAGCTGTGAAACCAGTCTGGCGGCGGCTAGCTGATCAAGAGGAGCCTTTCCGCGTGCGCCATCGAGCAGTGAGAAAAGGCGCAGCGAACGGATCATCTCCAGCGCCTGCTTTTCAGACACCGGTGCAACTTGAACGGACACATCACGCAGCACCTCGGCATAAATGCCCCCCATGCCTACCATCACTACAGGGCCGAACACCGGGTCACGCGAGATGCCCGCGATCAGTTCGACGCCGTCTATCAGCATAGGAGCCACAAGGATGCCTTCGATTTTGGCGTTTGGTGCATGCTGGGCCACATTTGCCATGATGCGGGTATAGGCAGTGCGCACAGCCTTAGCGTCGTTCAGGTTCAGCGCCACACCACCTGCTTCGGTCTTGTGTGGCAGATCTTGAGAGACCACCTTTAGTACCACCGGAAAACCGATGGCCTGCGCTGCTTGCGCAGCTTCATCTGCCGAGTGCACCTGCTGTTCCTTCGGTATGGCAAATCCTTCCGAGGCCAGTGCCCGTTTGGCACCAAACTCATTCTGGAAAGCCGTAGCTGGAAGCGGTTTGTCAGACAAAGTGGACACTTCTGCAGGAGACAGGGGTGCCTCCAGCAACTGCGATAGTCTGACCAGGCCGGCTACGCCACGAGCGGCCGAGTCGATACTGGAAAACACCGGTATACCCAGCTGCCGGATGTGCTGAACGGCATCCTCCGGCCCCCTACTGATCACCACCAGCACACGCTGCGGATAACGTTCGCGCAAGCGTGTCATGGCTTCAATGTAGATGCCACGCAGACGGCTGCTGTAAAGCGAAAGCGACTGGAACAGCACGCACACACGGTCCCCGGGGTCTTCCTGCAGGGCCGAGAGAACTTCCAGGAGAGTTTCGGGTTTGCTGGAGATCTGTGCAGACGAGTCCACAGGATTGTTGGTGATGGCCGATGGCAATGCTGCGTGAATTCGGTCCTGAGTGGCTTGGGCCAGATGCGGCAGGTTGATGCCGGCAGCACTCATTGCGTCGGCCATCATGATGCAAAACCCGCCGGAAGCAGCGATGAGGGTGGCTTCTGCTTGACGCGGCAGGCGATTGGGCAGCAGCTGATCTGCGGCCAATCCGATTTCCACCAAGTCTTCATGCGAGCCCACGCGCAATGCACCATGGCGGCGGAACACTGCATCGATAACAGCATCCGAGGCTGCGAGAGCACCAGTGTGGGAGGCTGCTGCGGCCTGTCCCTGCTCAGTGGCGCCAATTTTCAACATGATCACTGGGGTAAGGTGCTCACGCGCCACTTCCAACGCCTGTCGCAGACGGTTACCCTCGCGGCAGGTTTCCATGCAGCAAAGAATGACCCGTGTTTTCGGATCGCGTGCTAGTGCAGCGATGCCGTCAGCCAGGTCCACATCGGCTTCGTTGCCAGTGGTGATCATGGCGCTTATGCCCACACCACGCTGGACGAGAATCTGCAGGGTGTAACTACCGATGTTGCCCGATTGGGAAACGATTCCGATGCCACCTGCTTGCGGCATGTGGTCTTCCAGCGCCACCGAGAACGACCCGATGACTTTATTGGCAACACCCAGACTGCCTAGACAGTTGGGGCCCATCAGGCGCATGCCGTGTGAGCGGGCTACGCGGGTCATTTCTGATTGCATAGTCAAACCTGCGGGGCCAGCTTCGGCAAAACCGGAGGACAGAACCACCACCGCCTTGATCCCGCGCTGAGCACAGTCTCGGACCGCTTGCAGCGCCAGTTCGGCCGGAACGGCCACCACGGCGAGCTCGGGCGGGATCGGGGTATCCGCCAGCCGGGTAAAGGCCTGCAGATCCTGAATGACTCCGCCCTTGGGGTTGATGGGGTAGATATCGCCCGAATAGCCGTATTTGCGCAGCAGGTGGATCGGACGACCACCTATCTTGGTGAATTCGCTGGATGCGCCAATGACCGCAATGCTGCGTGCGTTGAAAAAGACATCCATGCCCTCGCCGGGCGAAGGAGGCAACAGAACCGTCATGGCTTATCGCCCTTTAAATTGCGGTGCGCGTTTCTCAAGGAACGCCAAGCGTGCTTCTCGGGCGTCTTCGGTCTTGGAGAGGGCCATGGTGAACTCCTGCTCGAATCGGTAGGCATCGCGCTGGGGCATCACATCCACCATATTGGCAGCACGCTTGGCATAAATGATTGCCAGCGGAGCTTTGGAGGCGATTTCACTGGCCAGCGCCATCGTCACGGGCAAAAGCTCCTCTGGGGCCAGCACGTCTTCAAGCACATTGCGTCGCAGCAGATCAGCTGCCGTCAGCCGTTGACCTGTGAAAAACATTCGGCGAGCCGTCGAGCGGCCAAAAAGCGTGCGAAGCATGGACGCCCCACCAGCCAGACCGACATTGATCTCGGGCATGCCAAAGGTGGCATTGTCGGATGCATAGAGGATGTCGCAGGCGGCTGCAAGTCCCATACCTGCCCCTAATGCGGCACCATTGACGGCGCCGATGACAGGTTTAGCACATTCGCGGATAGCGTTTCCGGTTTCGCGTGTGATGCGGTTGTGCTCCAGAAAGTCGCCGGGAATGTCGTTGTTGGGGCGGTCTTTCAAATCAGCTCCAGCACAAAACACATTACCGTTTCCGGTCAACACCGCACACATGATGTCATCTCGGGCAGAGATTTCATCGAATAAAGCTACCAGTTGGTAGCGCATGTCCCGATTGAGGGCATTGACAGGTGGCCGATCAAGCGTGACTAATGCAACCTTGTCGGTCACTTCCATGCGTACGCATTTTTCGCTCATGACATGTCCCTTCCAAGGCAGATCGGTGTTTTCTGGCGTTCGACGGAACATAGGCTTGCCGCAGGGCAGTACGAAAGTTGGTTAGGCATAAACAAAAGTGTCTCCTGTTGCCAGACTGATGTCTGATCGTTGTTAAGTTGCAAAGAATTTTATGAAGGAATAACTATCGCAATTACTGCTGAATTGATGAATGTGTTCTGCAGAAAAGTACGCAGTACCCCATGGGGTGCCATCTAAGATCGTGCGTTACATCACGAAGAGTAAGTTCCGACACATGATGCAATCCGGCCCCTTACTACATCCGCAATGGCTCAGCCCCACAGAAATCCAGTGTTTCAGCCAGGAAAAAGCGGCGCTGGGTGAGTGTCCGCTGTGGGACGCCGAAACCTCATCGCTGTGGTGGTTGGATTGCCGGGCAGGCATCATCCACCAGACGGACACACTCACGGGACACCATCGTCAATTTGAAGTGCCAGCACCCGCAGGCTCCATGGCTTTCAACAGCGATGGTCGCCTGGTGGTCGCCCTCAAAGAAGAGGTTGTCTTGATCGATCCCGCTTCGGGGCGGCGACAGTGCCTGGGCCGACTTGAGGAGCAGCACACTCATTTGCGCCTCAACGATGGGGCGGCACTCCCCGATGGTCGCTTTCTGGTCGGCACGATGCATACATTCCGCTCGCCGGGTGAAGCACCGTTGGGAGGCCTGTATGTGGTGGAAACTAATGGGTTCATGCACCGCGTGGACCAAGGTCTGGGTGTGGTGAATGGTCCGGTTACACACCCGCTGACCAGTGATCTTTATGTGGCAGACAGCGAAGCACGACACATTTATGTCTACTCTGGCACCGATCGGGACCTTTGGCAACGCCGGGTGTTTGTGGATACGAAGGCCTTGGACTCTTCGCCCGATGGATGCTGTTTTGATGCCCAGGGTGGTCTGTGGACCGCACTCGTGCGCAAAGGTCAGTTGGCCAGGTTTAATGAAGCAGGGCAACTCACGCACTTGGTGCAAGTGCCTTTGACGCACCCCTCTGCGCTGTGTTTTGGGGGAGACGATCTGCGCGACATCTTTGTAACATCGATCAGTGACAGTGGCCGTTTGAAGGCGGAAGGCGCCTTGGATGGTCAGGTGCTGTGCTTGCGTGGTCTGGGTTTTCAGGGGGCGGCTCGCCCCCGTTGCCGGATTCAGACCGCCAGCTGAGTCGTTAGCGCAGTGGCCTCGGTTTCCAGCAATTGGAAACGGTGATTTGCACCGGAGACGTGTTTGGCGACGAAGTCCAGAAAGAGCTGGATTTTGGTCGGCATTAAAGGCGTGTCCAAAATGGTGGCATACATACCTGCGTCGTGAATCGTGTTGTTAGCCTGATAGTCAGGCAATAGACGGATCAGTGTGCCGCGGGCCAGGTCCCTTTGCACAATGTAGTCATCAAGCAGGGCCACGCCTTCGCCAAGCCGCGCCATTTCCAATAAGGCCAGACCGTTGTTGGTGAGCTGTCGGGGGGTGAAATTTAACTCCTCCAGTTGCTCTGCAATTCGAAAGTACCAAGTACAGACGCCACCCGGCAACATGTAGGCAAGGCAGTTGTGCTCCAGCAAATCCGACGGACGGTGTGGCGCTGAATTTTCCGCCAGGTAGTCGGGCGAAGCGACCAGATAGCGCTCACATCGAAACAAAATGCGTCGTTTGACACCCGCTTCAACCGGTGGAGAGACACGGAAATCGATATCGGTGTTGCCTTGACGCAGATCGGCATGGGTTTCGGACAGTGTGAGCTCGATCATGATGTCTGGGTACTGATTGCGAAATCGGGAAATCAGCATGGGAAGCACGCGCACACCGAACATCGTGCGCGAATGCACACGCAAGATGCCCTTGGGCGCCTGCCTGATGGCCGTGATGTTGCTGTGTGCTTCGTTGATGCTATTGAGGATGTCCTCGAGCTGACGTGCATATTCGAGGCCGGATTCGGTAAGCATGATTTGGCGTGTCGAGCGCAGCAACAGCTTGACGTTCAAAGCAGATTCAATGTCCGCGATCATGCGAGAAACAGCTGTCGCAGAGACGCCAAAAAGGCGTGCTGTTTCTGAAAAACTCTTGGTCCGTGATACGGACAAAAATAACTCCATAGCACGCAGACGATCCATAAATCCTCGGTTTTTTGCAGAACTGTTTGTCAATTTTCATGCATTCCCAAGGCGGAAATGCACTTCTAGAATCCGCAACCTTGACGACACCTATCTTAAAAGGAGACAACGATGGAATTTGGTGTTTTTCTTCTGGCTCAACAACGCGGTTATCACCAGTCATCCCAGCAGGTGATCAACAACTCCATCGAGCAAACCGTGATGGCTGAACAGGCCGGTTTCAATTCTGCTTGGTATGCCGAGCACCATTTCAACAATTATTCCCTCTCGCCTTCACCACTCATGACTGTGGCTCACGTGGCAGCCAAGACCAAGAAGATTCGCTTGGGTACGGGTGTGTGCATTTTGCCTCTTTATCATCCTGCTCGTTTGCTGGCCGAAATCGGTTTTGTGGACACGGTCTCCAACGGCCGCCTGGACCTGGGTGTTGGCTCGGGCTACCAGGAGTTCGAGTTTGAGCGGTTCGGTGTGAACATCGCCGAATCGGGTGCCATCTACAATGAGTTCTTGGACGTCTTGCCCTTGGGGCTGACGCAAAAAACGTTTGAGTACC
>JACCDH010816781.1_pt1 | contig 11005 bp, 5 predicted proteins | sample 7442481 | NCBI WGS metagenome assembly JACCDH01 (sample SAMN15323433, study PRJNA562643) | freshwater metagenome | isolation source: river surface water | place: USA:Blue River Watershed | collected 2017-08-15 | reverse complement strand
TGAGTAAGAGAACGTTTCAACCATCAAAAAGAAAAAGAAGAAATAAGCACGGTTTCATGGATAGAATGGCTTCTGCTAATGGAAGAAAAGTGCTTGCTCGTAGAAGAGCTAAAGGAAGACATAAATTAACTGTTTCTTGCGAACCAAGACACAAAAAATAATGTTTAACTTAAACAATATATCAGCCGTTACTTTTATTAGTAACGGCTTTTTTTTAAGTGTTTATAAAATATGAATAAGTTTTTGAAGTTCATTTTGGTGCTAACCCTTGAAAATTAGTAATTTTATAACCACATTATAACTACAACCCACAACAAAACAACAACACAATGCCTAAAGACACATCAATCAAATCGGTTTTAATTATTGGATCAGGGCCTATCGTTATTGGACAGGCATGCGAATTTGACTATGCGGGTTCGCAATCCGCTCGATCTTTAAGAGAAGAAGGAATTGAAGTAATCTTAATCAATTCAAATCCCGCAACCATCATGACCGACCCATCCATGGCCGATCATGTATACTTAAAGCCGCTAACCACAAAATCAATCATTGAAATTCTAAAAGCACATCCGCAAATTGATGCCGTGTTGCCTACAATGGGCGGACAAACGGCTTTGAATTTAGCTATTGAAGCTGATGAAAAAGGTATTTGGAAAGATTTTGGTGTTCGTTTAATTGGTGTAGATATCAATGCAATTAATATTACCGAAGATAGAGAGAAATTTAAAGTTTTATTAAATAAAATTGGAATTCCTCAAGCTCCTGCAAAAACAGCGAATTCATTCTTACAAGGTAAAGAAATTGAGCAAGAGTTTGGATTTCCTTTAGTAATTCGTCCTTCTTTCACTTTGGGTGGTACAGGTGCTGCAATCGTATATAAAAAAGAAGATTTTGACGGCGCATTGACCTATGGATTAGAAGCTTCTCCAATACATGAAGTCTTGATTGACAAGGCATTAATGGGTTGGAAAGAATATGAATTAGAATTATTACGCGATAAAAATGATAATGTAGTTATTATTTGTACCATTGAAAACATGGACCCAATGGGAATCCATACCGGAGATTCAATCACAGTCGCTCCAGCCATGACGCTATCGGATACTACCTTCCAAAAAATGCGTGATATGGCCATTTTAATGATGCGTTCTATCGGTAATTTTGCTGGAGGTTGTAACGTTCAGTTTGCGGTTTCTCCAGACGATAAAGAAGACATTGTAGCCATAGAAATCAATCCTCGAGTGTCGCGTTCTTCCGCATTAGCTTCAAAAGCAACGGGTTACCCAATTGCTAAAATTGCTTCAAAATTAGCCTTAGGCTATAACTTAGATGAATTACAAAATCAAATTACAAAATCGACTTCGGCATTGTTTGAACCAACGTTAGATTATGTAATTGTAAAAATACCACGTTGGAACTTCGATAAATTTGAAGGTGCCGATAGAACATTAGGACTTCAAATGAAATCGGTAGGGGAAGTAATGGGAATTGGTCGTTCGTTTCAAGAAGCGCTTCATAAAGCTACACAATCGTTAGAAATTAAACGAAATGGCTTAGGAGCCGATGGAAAAGGCTATAAAAACTACGAACAAATTATTGAGAAATTAACTTTTGCGAGTTGGGATAGAGTGTTTGTAATTTATGATGCCATTGCCATGGGAATTCCGCTTTCAAGAATTCACGAGATTACAAAAATTGACATGTGGTTCTTAAAGCAATATGAAGAATTATTCCATTTAGAGCGCGAAATTTCAAATTATAAAGTAGACACACTTCCAAGAGAATTGCTTTTAGAAGCGAAACAAAAAGGATACGGTGACCGACAAATAGCGCACATGGTGGGTTGTTTAGAAAGTCAGATTTATAAATTGCGTGAAACACAAAACATTAAGCGTGTATACAAATTAGTTGATACGTGTGCGGCCGAGTTTAAAGCGGTAACACCTTATTTTTATTCTACGTTTGAGGCCGAAATTGAAAAACCTGACGGCACCAAATACGTGCACAACGAAAGTATTGTTACCGATAAGAAAAAAGTAGTCGTTTTAGGTTCGGGACCAAATAGAATTGGGCAAGGAATTGAGTTTGACTATTCTTGTGTGCATGGGGTTTTAGCGGCTAAAGAATGTGGTTATGAAACCATCATGATCAACTGTAATCCTGAAACGGTTTCTACCGATTTTGATACAGCAGATAAATTATATTTTGAACCTGTTTTTTGGGAACATATTTACGACATCATTCAGCACGAAAAACCAGAAGGCGTTATTGTGCAGTTAGGCGGGCAAACCGCATTGAAATTAGCCGAGAAATTAGCCAAATATGGCATCAAAATATTAGGAACTTCCTTTGATGCGTTGGATTTAGCCGAAGATAGAGGACGTTTTTCTGATTTATTAACGGAATTAAATATTCCATTTCCTAAGTTCGGAATTGCTGAAAGCGCAGAAGAAGCCAGCACACTTGCCGATAGTTTAGACTTTCCATTGTTAGTGCGTCCTTCTTATGTATTAGGCGGACAAGGCATGAAGATTGTCATCAATAAACAAGAATTAGAAGAACACGTTATTGACTTATTAAAATCAATTCCTGGAAATAAATTATTGTTAGACCATTATTTAGATGGCGCTATTGAGGCAGAAGCTGATGCTATTTGCGATGCCGATGGCAATGTGTACATCATAGGAATTATGGAACACATAGAACCTTGTGGGGTGCACTCGGGCGATAGTAATGCCACATTGCCTCCGTTTAACTTGGGTGAGTTTGTGATGCAGCAAATTAAAGACCACACCGAAAAAATTGCAAGAGCTTTGCAAACGGTTGGTTTAATCAATATTCAGTTTGCAGTGAAAAACGATATTGTGTACATCATTGAAGCCAATCCTAGAGCTTCGCGTACAGTGCCGTTTATTGCAAAAGCCTATGGCGAACCGTATGTAAACTATGCTACAAAAGTAATGTTAGGTCATAACAAAGTAACTGATTTTACATACAATCCTCAGTTAAAAGGCTATGCCATTAAGCAACCGGTATTTTCATTTAGTAAGTTTCCTAATGTAAATAAAGCCTTAGGACCAGAAATGAAATCTACAGGAGAAAGCATCTTGTTTATAGAGGATTTAAAAGACGATCAATTCTACGATTTATACTCACGAAGAAAAATGTACCTAACGAAGTAATACTAAAAATCCCAATTGAACGATTGGGATTTTTTTATAGCACATATTGCAATTCTTAGCTACTGAGAAACTAGCTCAATTGTTATTTTTACTATTCTATTTTAAGTTAAATCGATTTTTTTTTGTAGTAAATTTCAAACATTTTAGCGCTTTTTTTCATTACATAAACTAAAAAAAAATCGTCAAGTCCAATTTTTCAATTCAACAGGTCCAATTTTACAACTCGTCAGGTCTAATTTTACAACTCGTCAGGTCTAATTTTTTTAAAAAAAGTAAAAAAAAAAGCACCGATTGCTCAGTGCTTTTCTATAAATGAAAAGGATGGATAATTACATACCGCCCATTTGTTGTTTAAATTCTTCCATGGTTACTTTTGTATAGCCTTCACCCGTAATCACAAAGCAATCTTTTGGTAATTCTTTTGAAAAAGAGGTAGCGGTCATGGTCATTTCACCTTGTGGTGTGCTGGTAATAACTTGTAATGGATAACCTGCTAGTTTTACTTTAGTTTCTTTTAAAGGCTTTTGTGGTGCAATAGCGTCTGTAATGTAGAACACATTTGTACTTCCGTCTGCCATTTTAACGTTTGCTTTATAGCATTTAAAACCAGCAATTTCTTTTACATCACCTTTGTCATAGGTTACATCGGTAGCATCGTCAAGATTAGCAACTCCTTTGCTACTGTTCAACGCTTCTTCACCTGCTTCAATGATTTCATATTTCATACCCATAACCTCTACAGCCATTTTAGTGTCTTTAACGTTACCAATTGGAGTAATGGTTTTCATCAACATCATGCCACTCATCATGTTCATTTCGGTAGCTTGTGTTGTTTCATCAAAATGAATGCTTAATGTGCTTTCTCCCATCATGGCAGCAGCTTCATCGTTTCCTGTAAGTACTAATTTATAAGTAACAGATCCTTTTTTTAAGGCTTGTGCATTCATCATACCACCTGCAAGTAGTAAAAAAACGAATGCAATTTTAGTAAGGTTTTTCATTTTTGTTTATTTAAGTTTTGTAAAGGTACTAATTTATTATTTTGATATTTCTTAAACTTATTGAATTTTTTTAAGCAATACTTTTTCTTGTGTAAATTGATAGGCAGCATCTAGAAATGCAATCATCTTTTTCCAGTTGGCATTTGGTTCATACGAATTGAAGTATTTTTTTACCGAAACAATGATTAATTTATTATCTTTTATTTCGGCTTTACTGGTAAAACTTCCTGTTTCGTTTTCTATCGTTTTATTCAATTTATCTAATCCACTAATGGTGTATCCTTGTGGAATATTCAGTTCTATAGTATAATCAAATGTGCGCGGAAATTGGGTATAAATATTATTGGTTCGCTCGTGTTCTTTCTCTTCAATATCAATTTGAGAACTGATGAATTTTCCAATGTCTAAAATATAATTAGGCCCAGCTTTCTTAATAAAATCAGAAGTTATCGTGAAATTTTCGGTAAATACTAACGGATCATTGATGCCAAATCTACCGGTTTTATTGATCGTTAAATCGTGCTTGTCTACTTTTACTTCACATTCGTCTTCAATCTCTTTTTTAAATTTTTCTACTTTATCTTGTTTGAATTTTTCAAGTAAAGCAGCGTATTCTTTTTTGTATTTTTCTTTGTCTTTTTTATTGCGTACTAAATCGAGTACTGGACTAGTTCCATATTTTTCATGGTCTTCATTCACATAATCATAAAAGAAAATTTTACTATCGTGTTCAAATTCTTTATTGTGACCATATAACGAAGTTACTTTATTTGCCGAAGCAGTAGTAAAATCAGGCGCAACAGTAAGTATTGTAATTACTTTAGAAACATTGTCTTTGTGTGTAAGGCTAGGAAGCGTAATTTCTTCAATATCGCTTACTTTTTTGCTTTTAGAAACTTTTAAGGCATAGGCTTTTGTGCCTTCAAGTGAACTGTCGAACTGATTAGGCACTGAATAGGGTTCAAAAATTCCAAAATAGATTGGGTTTTGAGTATTTACTTTAAGTAATATTCTGATGTTTTGCTGCAATAAGACGTCTTTAATAGGTCCGTTTTCTCTACCGGTAGCTACAATAATATCAAATTCGATGTTATTTTTCTTTAAAAATTGCATGAAGTAATTGATGAATTGCTCTTCTTTGTTGAAGAAAATAGGGGCATAGCCATATAAAGAGAAAGGATACATAATTTTAGCTTCGTTAATTACAAAAGCTTCAATATAGCGTGTGTAAAATTGATGACGCATGAAATAATAAACGGCCGTTACTTTTTCTTCATCTGATTTGAACGATTTTCCTTTTAAAAAGTCGTTGATATCATCTAAATCACCCGATGGATAAAACTTAGTATCATAATAATTGAAAATATCTTCTTTAGTTACAGTTTGTTTTATGATGCTTTCTTTTTCGGGTAAAAAGGCTTCGGCACGTTGTTCAAATTTTCCAGAACGAGCAAAATAAACTTGAAATTTATAACAAGGCAATTCCACTAATGGTAAAAACCAGCGTGGGAAATCATTTTTTGGAATATCGGTAGCTACAATTTCATACTTGCGTTCGCCACTTTTATCTAGTGGAATTTGCTTCAACTCGGGTCCGTTGTTATAGGTATTAAAATTGACAAAAAAATCATTTTCGGTTTGAAAGGTTAATTTGTAATTTAAAATAGGATAGTTTTCTCCAAGCGTACGTTCTTCAGGATCAAAGCCAAATTCAAGGGTTGAACTGAAGGTTTCGGTACTATAATTATAGAAATCAATGATGTCGCCAATTTCTAAATTGGGTACTGCCACTCTTTTTTCTTTATCAACGGTTACGGCTTCTTTTTCGGTATCAATAACGTTTTCGGTTCCGTTAGGTTTAATTACCTTGATTCCTACAACGGTTTTTACTACGGCTCCATATCTAGGATTTGATTTTTCGGAGTAATTAAATTCAGAAAATGCGGTAACGGCTGCCTGATCATTTAATTTCACTCTTTTTCGAAATGCCGATCGAAAGGTTACACTTTTTCCAAATTTATGGTAATCATAATCTTCATATTTGTAGATTACAACTGCCGATTCATTTTTGTACTTATCAGGTATAGTAGTAGCTGTTTTGTAAGCATCGGATTTGCCCCAAAAAAAATCTTTTATTTCTTCTTTGTTTTGTGCTTGAAAGATACTAGTTGTAAGGATAGCTAGTAATAGTAATTTAAATTTCATGATTGTATTTTATTTGGTTAACACCACTTGTTCTGCATAATTTTTTTGAATTTCGGCATAATGATTTTTCCATTCGTCAAATTTCGCCGATTTTATAATACCGTTTTTAAACAAAAATTGTTTGGTATATTTAAGTGTAGTTCCTTTGACTTCATAATTCATCGTAATGCTGTAGTCATCGGTTTTTATAGCAATATTATTGGGTACTTTTGAAACTTTATATCCTTCAGGAATTTGTAACGTGATTACAATATCGTCAAAAGATTTATAATCGAGTATAAAATCGGTTTTACGATCTTTAAAGTCAAAACTGGCGTACTCTTTATCGTAATTCAAATCGATATAAATTTCATTGTCAAAAGAAGAAATGTGGTTGGCAATGGCAACATCATAATTGAGCGTGAGTTTTTGATCTCTATTCAATAAATCAGAAGTTTTAATATTGCTTACCGAACAGTTTTTGTCTCTCGAATTTAAATACCATTTTAAAGCATCGTCTTTTTTATCATTCTTTATTGTGTTATAATTATACAAGAAAGAAGCTCTACTTTCTCCTAAAAATTCCATAGTTACTGAACCCTTTAAGGTTTCATTTTCTAAGGTATAACTTATGTTGCTTTTTTCGGTATTTCCAACAGCGGTTTGCACCGGAATTTTGTCAATGATAAAAGCAGTACCGTCTTCAATAAGTACTTCTTTACCTTGAATGCGTTCGGCATATTCGCCAAGCGAATTGTATTTTTCAGTTCCGTCTAGAAAATAGCGTTTTCCATTTTTAAACAAAGCACAAATCATGTGATTATCAACCGATAAAGAAGGAGTGGTGTAATCATAAGCAATATGATTGGTTCCAATCCAGCATAATCGAGCGTCAAATCCGGCAGCTTTAAGCATTTGTTTAGTCAAATTTGCCATCCCTTTACAATCGCCATATCTTTTTTGAAAAACATTTTGTGAATCATCGGGTTTAAATCCTGCAATGCCGTCTTCAAATGCAATGTATCTTATATTATCTTGTACCCAGTAGTAAATATTCTTTATTTTTTCTTCGTCTGTTTTTGCAGTAGCAGTTAGTTCCTTCACTTTAGCAGTAAATACACTAGGATCGTCTTTCATACTGTCTACTAAAGATTTGTACCATTTATATAAATCGGCAGTCGTGCTAAACAATGGTTTCTTTTCGTTTTTTACAACAAATGATTTTGCAATGAATAATAGATGCGGATAGAGGTAACTTGGTCCTGGGCTATAGTGTTCTTTTGCCATCCCATTTACCTGTTCAATGGTGTAGGTATAAATGGTGTTTTCGTCGTTTTTTGTGCTTGTTTTTTTAATTGAAAAGCCATTAAAATTGAATTCTTTTATTTCTAATTCAAGCCATTTTGGAACTTCTACAACGACTGTTTTTTGAATAATTGGAAATTCATCACTTAAATAAATACTGGTAAAATATTTACTGTCTTTGATTTTTTTATCCATGTGGTACTTATAGGTATAGCCTTGCACCGGAAAATCGACTTGCATATACTTAACCCGAGCATCGTTATAAAATAGATCATCACTTTTATAAAACTCATCGTTGACTAAAAAGTTTGTTTGTTTATCAGTTTTATATTTTAGAGAAAAATTTTCAATCACCGATTGACTGTCATAAAACTCATATTTTTGAATATCAGCTCTATGATTAATATTCATTAAGTGCTCTTTAACGCTATGATTTACTTCAACTAAATCATTAGATTTATTGATAGAAAAGGTTACTTTTTCGGTACTGTTAAGGATTGCGATATCAAATTTATCGTATTTCTCTCGCAATGATTTTGCCGTATTTATTTCTTCAGGCGAAGGATCAGCATTTTTTTGTGCAATTGCCGAAAAATAACAACAGCAAAGTGCAATTAGTAAGGGAGGAATTTTCATAACATAAAATTAATGTTGCTTTAAATTTGGGGAATTATTTTCTGATGATAATAGGAAACAATTTTACAAATAAATATTATGCAATAATATAAAAAAAAAGATTACTGAATAAAAAAAACTGCCTCTTGTTTAAAAGGCAGTATAATTATTACAATTAAAAGAGAATATAATTAGTTTTTCTTCACAAAACGTTCTGTATATTTTTTTCCATCAGTTGTTTCTATGGCTAAAATATAGATGCCTTCTGATAAATTAGTTATACTAATTGTATCATTTGTTAATTTTACATTTTTGGTTACTTTTCCAAGCATAGAAATAATGCTTATATCTTTAATTGTATTTAAATCAATATTTGAAAGGGTAAGTTGTTCTGAAGCAGGATTTGGATATACTATTATGTTATCTGCTCTAAAAGAGTCTTGTTCTAAAGGACTTGAACCTTCTACAACATGTAGCGATTGATTGATAGATGGGTTATTAATTACATCTACAACACCAGAAGGCCATCTAATAATTACTTGTGTAATACCTGTTGCAGTTCCAATTCCAAAGTGTGCATTTAATGAACTCATATAACGAAACCCTTCACCACTTCTAATGTCTCTAATTTGTTTGCCAAAAGCGCCATAAATTTCAACTCGAGCGCCAATTCCATTACTATTACTTTGTACCCCTTGTAATGAAAATTTAATCCAGTTGTTACCATTTGGAACCGCATAACGAATGGTAGAACCATTTTGAATGTCTAAGAAACCATCATTATTCAAATCTCCAACAGCCCCAACACTAATTCCAGTATAACCTACAGGAGCGAACGTACTATTACCTTGATTGAACATAATTTTGTTACCACCACCTAAAACATCGACATACCCATTGTTATCAAAATCATATGCAATGTTATCAATATTTGTAGAAATATTAGTATCCCATCCAGAACCTGCAGTTATGTTCGTAAAACCTTCTTCTGTAGTGTTTGTGGTGTCTAATTCGTTTCTAAAATATTTGTGTAAATTAGCACTAGCTGTAATGATAATATCCATATCTCCATCATTATCAAAATCTGCAATCGCAGAAGACCAAGTTTGAATAGGTGTTACATTGATGCCTGCAAAAGCAGAAATATTAGTATAAGTGTTATTGCCATCATAACGATATAATTCACAAGGCGGACCCGAACATTTTGATACAAAAACATCACTATCACCATCATTATCAAAATCGGTAAAAAGAGTTGCATAATTACCAGTTGAGGTAGCAATACTCATTGATCCTTGGGTCACGGTTGATTGATAAAATGATAAATTTCCATTACCATTATTTAAATAATAGCAACTCGGTGCAATATCGTGGCATACAAATATATCTAGATTTCCATCATTGTTAAGGTCTGAAAAGTTAGTCCTTTGTGAGAAAATATATTGACCTGGCACAAAAGCAGTGTAAATTGAACCTGTATTATTTGAAGTAATGATTGTTGCTCCACTTCCATTTCCTAAGACTAAATCATTATAACCATCTTCATTATAATCGCCTGCTGCCATACTCCAGTTTGGAACTAAAACAGCACTTGTAGTTCCTGAAAAAGCAAAATTATGATCTGTCATTGTAAAATTTCCAGCAGTATTTCCTTGGTAATGAACACGCATAGAGGTTGCATTAATACCCACAATGTCATCTTTGTGGTCTCCATTCATATCAACTACACAAATGTTATAAGAACTGTTAATTGTTCCAATGCCTTGAGTGGTGTAGGATATAGGTATGATAATTGGAACTTCTGTTAATGTGAAATCAAAGCCTGTGGCACTCCATTTGTTATCCCAAACGATATAATAGGTAACTCCAGCAGTTACATCAAATGTTTTTACCGAAAGATTTGAATTAGTATTCCCTGAATTACAAGCAATTACTCCTGAATTATCATCACTGGTGATACATGTTAAACCTGTAGTACAATTACCTGTATATATGCTAAAATTAGTGTCTTTACAAATATTAGCCATAAGGTCAGAGGAAACAGTTACTGTGGCATTAGCTGTTGGCGTATAAGCATACCATTTAGATAAAGTAGTTGATGAACAAGCCGTATTAATATTGGTTTGGTCTATCGCACTTACTGTTGTAGTGCCTGTTGTTATTGCAGTTGCAACTGCACATGGGTTGTAGCCAGCAGGAATTTCACTAACTTGAAAGTTAAATCCTGTTGAAGCCCATCGATTATCCCAAACAATAAAATATGTGGTGCCAGCAATAGCATTAAAAGATGCACGTGATAACCAAGATGAAGAATTATTTGTAGGGCAAGTAATAGTTCCAGAGTCATCATCACCAACTACACACGTTAAAGCAGCACAAGTACCACTATAAATACGTAAACGAGTATCTTTACAAATATTTTCAGGTAAATCTGATGAAACAGTAACCGTAAAATTACTTGTTGGTGTATACGCATACCATTCTGCAGCTGTGGTAGATGTATTGTCAAATGAACATGTAGTTTGTGGTAATTCTGTTCCATTAATAGTGCTAATAGTAAAAGTTCCTGCGGAAGTAATAGGTAATGCAGTAGCACAATTGTCTTGAGCTAAAAGCGTTCCAAATCCAAATCCAATTACTATTAAAAAGTAAATTTTTTTCATATAATTAATAATTATTTATCGACAATCGTCTAATGAGTTAATCCAATTTTCT
>JACCDH010687195.1_pt1 | contig 11006 bp, 10 predicted proteins | sample 7442481 | NCBI WGS metagenome assembly JACCDH01 (sample SAMN15323433, study PRJNA562643) | freshwater metagenome | isolation source: river surface water | place: USA:Blue River Watershed | collected 2017-08-15 | reverse complement strand
TTTAAATCATCACTCAAGAAAGCATAGAAATTTTTGAGGCCGATATACTCAAGTGTCTTTACCGATGGCACATTGAGACTATTACTTAGTGCCTCATGAAGGGTCACCGCTCCCCGATACTGACCGTCATAGTTTTTTGGGTATAACGAAAAACCCGTAGCAATTGGATATTTATATTCTCGATCTTCAACAATTGAATACGGCCGAAGACCGAGCTCAAAGCCTTTAGCGTAAATAAATGGTTTGATAGTGGAACCAATTGGTCGCGGCCTGATCGCCATATTAATCTGATTACCTGCTGTATCACTCTTAGGATCACGGCTCCCTACCATCGCTAGCAACTCGGCTGTATTGGGATCAATAACCACCACTGCCCCATTACGAATATTCCTATTCCAGCCAGCTTGGATATGACGATCCAGAATATCTCTTATAGCCTGCGTAACCGTATCATCGATCGTCGTTAGACAGGTTTCTGCACAACTGATTCCTGACGTTCGTAATTCAAAACTGGTATCTTGCTGAAAAGAATAACTATCAGTCGTCTCTGGTGAAATAAAAATGTCATCCGGAGCAATCCGATTATTAAGTTGTACCGCGTACTGCACACCATCAATTGCCCACGGGTTTCGCGAGCTTGGATATGACAATGTCGTCAACAGCGATATTTTTTCACTATGAGTGGTATCTTCTAGTGGTTTATTAAAATAGGCATAGCTCGCTGTCTCAAAGCCTTGCACTTGATTACCGAGATAAACTGAGTTGGCATACATTAATAAAATTTCTTCTTTTGTTGCAAACATTTCAATACTCAGTGCATATAAAAATTCCAGTAACTTGTTACCAAAATTTCTCTCTATCTCAGTTCCTAACAAATTTTTTGCCAACTGTTGCGTAATCGTACTCGCTCCCCCACTTTGACCATCAATAAGATACTTAAAAACTGCCCGCACGGTGCTAACAAGATTAATCCCTGGATGATACTGAAAATAAGTATCTTCTTTTTTAAGAAGGAGGTCTGTAAAGTCTACTGGCAGTTCAAAAATCTCTAAGACATAATGGCCTTTTGCATTTTGCGACACACTTACTGGCACCATGTTTCGATCATAGATCACTGGTGACAAGAGCTTCTCGTAGCGCCGTTCCGTATCCTGCCAGATAAGCCACGCTGCATAAATAAAAGTCACCAGAAGAACGAGAACAATAAGGTATATACGCCACCGCTTCTTAGAAAATAAGCGACCACTCCAACCATTAACAGAAAACAACATACCTTATTCTACCGTGAATTAGATTATTTTCGTAAACTCAGCAAACATTTAAAATTGAAGACTACTTGGATAGGGATACAGATTCCAGTATAGAAGTTATATATTACAGAGTGCCTAAGCATATATATCTCAACCATTGGTATATCTATATTATTAGGAATAAAATGTTGCTATGAAAAAAGGGCCACGAAAGCGCGAGCGTTCGTGACCCTTTGTGTTTTTACCTAGCCATCGCTTCAGCGAAGGTCGTAGACCCGACACTATTCTGTGTCGTGGGGAGATTTGAAGAACTGGAATCGGAATTCAAACACTAAGGGCAACAAACTCTCCTAAAGGCACCCCTGTGTGGTGTGTATGCAATGTTTATGTCACAGCGGATAGTCCACACCAAACCTCCACCATTTCTTCCCTGCTCTTATCATTTTTGATAGAAAGCTCCACGAGAGTCGATCGACTCGTGTGAACCCTGCATTGCTGCAGAAATCTATCCCAAGCACTGTCGCCGCAGCCATTTTCTTCACACGTTTATGAAGAAAAGAAGACCACAACCTAGATCTGCCTGTACCTTGGATAACCCTGGATTATGGGTCTCTTGCTTGGCAGCAAGAACTTTCTTTCACCATGCATTTTCACCAACCCACGAGGCTAGATCCCATACATGGATGCATCGTTCGCTCGTACCACCCCATTCATCCACAGGTGATACTCACGTATGAGCTTTTGAAGCTTTTACTCCAAGAGACTCACTCGATGCGCTAGTATACAATTTAACAGTTTATCTAAAGGTCGAAGCTTTCTGCCCGACCAGTTTGAGCACCATTTATGCCGCACAAACTGGTTGGTATAAACCAAAATACAATACATTACAAATTAATTTTGTCAAATCCTCCGCTCACGAGACAATTATCATTCTCTCGTGAGAAAAGGAGTGGTGCTTGAAATCACACCACTCTGCACACCTCGGCGTGCTACGCCGGGATGAGTGCCGTCGCCCACTCGGGGACGTCGGAGTTGGTCTTGGACACGAGCACGTTGTGACCGATCGCCGCGAGGGCGGTCTTCACCTGCTCCTTCAGGTTGCCGTCGCCGACCACCCTGGAGAACCGCTCTTCACCGCCATCACCCGGCTGCTTCCAGCCATCGACATGCGACAGGTACTCGGCCATCTTGGGGACGAACCTGGTACCGAACGGCTCGATCCGGATCCGGTACGAGCCGTCTCCGAGGTTGCGAATGCCGACCTTGCCGCGATCGGTGCGGCCAATGACCTTGTACTCGCCGGTACCTTGGGTGCCGGCCATGTAGGTCCAGGGTTGCTTGCTCATAGGTTCTCCTTCAGGGTTGAAGCCGAGGAGTGAATTCCTCGACGTAGTGAGCGGGGAGTGTTTCCCCGCGGATGGCGAAAATCGCTTCGGCCTGCGCGAGCGTCTCAACCGCATGATGGCAGTGACGCGCGCGCACAGCAGCAATCGGGTCGGGAGTCTCCTCCCAGCCCTCAAGGAGTGCAATGAGCGAGCCGAGGAAACACCCCGTCCGCCCATGACTTCCCTCGCAGAAGGCGAGGATGATGGCACCACTCTTCAGCTCGGTAACCACCATCTCGAGGAAATTCCCCCACTCAGGCGGAACACCGCCGTAATCGACAAGCGGCGCTGCGAGGATTTCGTAGCGATGACCGAAGTCAAACGGCATGCGACTCGACGTGAGTGGGATGAGGAGGTCGAACCCTGCACTATCGCCCGGCTGGAAGTATTGCATACCCCCAGCGTAGACGGTGTACGGACCAACCTTTACGGCTTCTCCCCGGTGCAAACAAGGGGGAGATTGAGGGCGCTTCTTGCCCATGTGATTACCTCCAAATGTTAGCTGGTCAAAGTTGCATGAATCCGACCAGACGAGTGTCGATACTGTCGATGTTGATGTACCCCATCCCCATCATCTCCTCTGACCAGTGGTCGTTGAGTTCATGAGCGCTTTTTGCCACTTTCTTGGCATTGAGGAACCTTGTGAAGGCTCTCGAGCTAAGATCATGGTAGTCCAACATGCGGGTATGCTTGTTGAACACATGGCCCGTGTTGTGCTCAAGGTCGAACACACGATCAACAAAGACGATGTGACTGACCCTCCCTTCAAAGAAGTCGAGGGCGGTTTCGGCAATCACCGCCCATTTGTTTCCACCATACGCACTTCCGTTTGTATGGTTCTTGCGGAAGGCGGTTGCTGCTTGCCGTAAGTACCCACAGATGACCTCCATGGTAGCTAGTCTTGCCCATTCGAGCGTGTACCCGTAGTACTCATCTCCCTCACTTACAGGGAACTCCTGGTTGATGTCTTCATGCGTTACGTGCCGCAGTTCCGCAGCAACAGCATGCACGAGGTAACAACCAAACAGCTCAGCAGTCTTCAGGTACCACTCGCAGCGAAGCTTCTCCACCGCTTGTCCATGCTTCTTACCCTTGGCTTCGTGAGCCAAAAGTTCAAGCATATAGACATGGTACATGCATTCGAGTACTGAGGTGTTCTTCTCGCGCCAGCTATAGTCAAACCGGGGTGCGGGGAACGTTAGCGCAGACCACCGCTTGAAGAGCGAGACTTCCTTCTTCAGGGTCGCCTCACGGACCGGAATTACTCCCGAAACCGCATACCCTTCGCTACCACTCATCGAAACAAGTGGTCCGAAGGATTCTTCAGGCAGACGTCCAGCACCGACAATTGCCGGTTTGCCTTCAGCCCGCGCCACCACTGCTGCATGACAGGTTGCCCCGCCAGTTAACGTGATGATGCCGTCGGCGACAAGCATCCCAGGAAGATCGTCAGGACTGGTGTCAGGACGGACGAGGATCACCCGTTCGCCCCTACCTGCCCTTTCGACCGCTTCTTCCGAAGAGAAGACAGCCCACCCAGTCGCAACGCCCGGAGACGCTGCAATACCACGGATAACCGAATCACTCGCGAGTGCCTGCTGCCAGGCTTCGGGTTCAAACTGCCTCCCGGCAGCGAGTACTTCGAGCTCACTTGGGGCGATCAGGGCGATCGCTTCTTCATGTGTCCGCCGCTTCGCCCAGACGTCATGCACAAGACTCGTGATACGAGCCTCGAGTGATGCCTTAGCCGGTCGATGTTGAAGCATGTAGAGCACTCCCGATTCGATGGTGAATTCGACTTCAACCATCGTGCGCTCATAACGCTCGAGGAGTTCAACTGCGCGGACAAGCTCTCCATAGACCTGCGGGTTTTGATCCAGCAGTGTGCTGATCGGTTGTGGTGTATACTTCCCCGAAACGACGTCTTCACCCTGCGCACAGGACAAATATTCGCCAGAGAGGCCACGTGTGCCTGTATTGACATCGTGACTGAACACGACACCAGTACCAGACCGATCATCACGATTACCGTACACCATAGCCTGCACGTTCAGGGCAGTGCCGAGCGCATGACTAATGCCATGATGTTCACGATACATCCGCGCCCGGGGGTTATCCCACGAGCGGAGTACCATAAGGATAGCTCTCTCGAGCTGTTCCCATACGTCGTCAGGGATTGGCTCGTTAAGCGCGATTTCGTTCCAGCCCTCAGCAAAGCGCTGGTAGAGCTCCTCACCAAACGCAGCGTCGCTACGTTTGGCAAATCCGTTTCGTACGGATTCGTTCATGCCGAGATTGAGGATGGTATCCATCATTCCCGGCATTGATGTTGCTGCTCCGGAACGTACTGAGACGAGTAGCGGATTCTCGCAGTCACCAAACTTCTTTCCGGTTTTCTGTTCGAGTCCTTTCATTTCACGTTCGAGTTGATGACGAAGGCGATTCGGAAGCCTTCCGGTCTCGCAGTATGCCCGCATGACCGTAGTACTCACCGTAAACGCCGGAGGGACGCGCAGGCCGAGTTGTTGCATCACTGCAAGACTCTGACCCTTACCCCCTCGGATTTCCTTCGTCATCAGGTCGCTACGTCCGTCTATTGGAAGTGCAACCTGCCTGCGTGCATTCACACGTCGTGCCATGTCGATCTCCTTGATCAGTGAAGTTGACTTAGTTTTGTGTCCAAGATTTCAAGGAACTTTGACGCTACCAGGGCGCCAAGCTGCTGAAATCTTATGATTTTGCAGTATTTATACTATATAACAAATGTTGATTAATGTCAAAGTATATGCTGTTCAATTACTTGACATTATTGTAAATATGTGTAATAAATAATCACTTATTTATGGAAGCCTACACCAAGGAAATTAAGGCTTTGGAAGCCAATACCCGCACCGCTATTACTAAGCGGTATCCTATCTTGTTGCCATACATTCTCGGAACAAAGCGGTTGTTACGGACTGCAAAATACCGCTTTGATCCTCGCTATGATCTTAGGAAACAACACCAAACGACCGGGTTCAACCTAGCGGAGCATTCCTCTCCCCTCTTTCGTAAATTTAATAAGCGAGAATTAGACGAGGGTAAGATCGCAAACATAAACATTGCCATCAAAAACCTAGACGGGATCACTATTCCGCCAGGAAAGGTTTTTTCATTCTGGAAAGCGGTCGGTAAACCAACTCAAAAAAGAGGTTTCCAAAAAGGTTTAGTCCTCTCGGGCGGTGAACTCAAAGAAGATACCGGTGGTGGCCTCTGCCAACTCTCAAACTTGATTGCGTATATGTTCGCCGCGACTGAGTGCACATTTATCGAACGCAAACACCATTCGCGAGACGTCTTTCCTGACAGCAACCGAGCGGTACCCTTCGCTTCTGGCGCCACCGTCTTTTATAATCTCATCGATTTAAAAATAAAAAATACCTATTCCTTCCCGATTACACTTCACTTGCGAACATCCGCCACCCAACTCCGTGGCAGTATTAGCGCTCCGGTACAACTTGGCTACTCCATAAAAGTTGAAGAAACCGATTCCGCTTTTATTAAGACTGGCACCGAAAAGATTTACCGCTGCAATAAGATACAGCGAACCTACCTCAAAAAACACACCAATCAGCGCCTGCAGCAAAAACCACTCTGGACAAACATTGCTGAAGTCATGTATGACGAACAAAACATTAAAAAGGATATTATATCCATTTAAGGCTACCTAGATTAGAAAAACCTCGCGCGAACGCAAGGTTTTTTGAACATCAGAGATCCTGCCGGTACGCCTCCCAGAGCGGCAGCCACTCCTCCCGCACGACTGATAAGATAATCTCATCATGCCGCTGGCCAAACCGGAAGAAGCGACTCCGGAGCCGCGCTTCCACCTTGTAGCCACACTTCACACTGTAGGCAGCAGAGCGGTCATTGAAGCTGATAGCTCGTGACTCGACCACTTCAAGCCCCAGCATGTTGAAAGCGTAATCCAAGAGCACCATCTTGGCGTCAGTGCCATATCCTTGGTTGCGATACGCTTCATCAAAGATGACCGACCCCGTAATCGCCTTGCGGTGTACTGAGTCAATCTGATGGAGACCCATCGTACCAATGAGCACTCCTTCCAGGGTGCAGATACCGACGGTAATGTCTTTACCATCTGATCGCTGTTTGCTCTTGATCCACTCCTCTTCATAGCCAAGACCCTTGGGATCAGTACTCAGAAGAAAACTATACGAATCAGGATCATTGATACCCCGGTAGATCACCGGTGCGTCAGCGAGCTCGAGCGGGCAAAGCAGGGTCTTCTTACCCTTCCGCCAGTACACACGAGTGGTTTTTTCAGCTGCTGTCATGTTGAGCTCCTTTGTTAGCTCGGTTGATGAACCAAAGAACGAAAACATCTTGCCAGACAGGCAAGATGTTTTCAGTTCACAACACACAGCGTTTACGAAGTCATAACATCTTGCCTATACCAGGGAAAAGACACACACGAATGCCCCATGGCCACTGGGTTCATACGGGTGAACACGACGGAATAGATTTCCGTGGTCCACGTCTTGTTTTCGGTTGTATAGGCGAAATGTCGCATATGACTTGATTGAAACATGACTACTTTACTTTGTCAATTTTCGTGGTATCGTGAAATAAATTTGTTCCACCCTTGCCCTGAGGAGTTCTTCATGCCAAAAGAATATATGCCTGACGAAATTGAAGCGATCAGTCGTGATTGGACAGATCGTTTCGTAGCCGAGCAGGATTTAGGGGAATTAGATCTTGAAGACCCTGTTGAAGACTTGGGTGTCTTCTTTGATCACCTCCCCGCCGGTAGCAGTATCCTTGATGTTGGTTGCGGCTGGGGACGCTATGTGTACCGCTTTATCGACCACGGTCTGCTCTACCAAGGAATTGACTACTCCTTGGAAATGGTAAAAGCCGCCAGGGAAATCAACCCAGGAATGACTTTTCATCACGGCTCTTTCAGGGCGCTGCCATTCCCCGCCGTTCATTTTGACGGACTATGGAGCTGCTGTACCTTGTCCGCCATTCCGAAAAAGCAGCTCGTGGCCGTGTTGCGAGAGCACTGGCGCGTACTCAAAGCAGGTGGAGTCATGATGATCGTCATGCCTGCTCCACTTGATAATGAAGAAGAGATGCGCACTGATAATAAGGGTAATCCCACCTTCTACCAAGCACACTACTTCAGAGACGAGTTCACCGACTACGCCACCCAAGCAGGCTTTGTCATTCTTGAGGGCAGCGATCGCTGGAAGCACGGCTCCTTCTACGCTCTGGTGCAGAAACCCGAACACTGAGGAACTCCGACAGATCAGCAGGCCCCGACGACACTAAACACCCCGCACAATCCTGTGCGGGGTGTTATACATTATATAATCAGTGTGAGCTAAACTAACTCGCGCGGGATTTTCGAGCCGCTTTTTTAGCAGCTGCCTGTGCAGCTAGTTCCGCAGCTATAGCTGCTTCATCAGCCGCTTTTTGCGCAGCGGCTATTTTTTCAGCTTCGGCAATCTGCTTTTGTAACAGGAGTAAATCGGCCTGGACCTGAGCCTCCCTTTCAGCCTCAGCTTGGGCAGCAGCAACTTTCCGAGCGGCAGCGAGTTTTTCGGCTTCGGTACTCGCTTGCTTAGTCGCCTCATCAGCCAACTTAATCGCTTCGGCCGTCTGCTTGGCTAATGCTTCGGCTTCAATTGTCGCTAATCTTTCTGATTCCGCGTCAGCTAACCGTAATTGGAGGGCTGCTGCCGCTTCTAAGTCAGCAGCTGCCTTTTTCTGCTCTAGTTCTTGTTCAACGGTATGTAGATACGTTTGTTCTGCCAATGCTGTTTGTCTCGCGTATACCAGAGAAGAACTAAACGTACCGATCAGAATAATCAGAGCAGAGACAGTGACTCGCACAATGTCTTTTTTCATATAATTTTTATTAATCAAGGCGTTGCCACATATGCGTATCACGCTTTAAAACATCACACTCACCGCACTTGAAATCGTCTGGTAAACTTTCCCAGGTAGTGCCTGGTGCAATCCCTCGATCAGAGTCACCCACCGCCTCATCGTAGATCCAACCACAATCTAAACAAACATACTGAGCCATATAGGTGTATACATAATTTCTAATACCAGTACTGTACTTGGGCAACATGAAGAAATTATGAAGGCCGTGGGAATGTTATATAAAAAGCCGTACCTGTACCGACAGTACTAACTACACTAATAGTTCCTTGGTTCTCACTAACGATGTCTTTGACAATCGCTAGACCGAGCCCACTTCCCCCGACTGCTCCACGGGCAGTGTCTGATTTATAAAATCGATCAAAAATTTTTGGTTGATCAGCTTCTGGGATACCAATCCCGGTATCGGATACAATGCAATGAACACTTTTGTCATCAGTTTTTAGTTCTACCGTAACAGAGCCGGTAGGCTGATTATAGTCAATCGCGTTTTTTAATAAATTTTGTAGCAATCGGATTAGACTATCTTGATTACCAGAGACCAACACCTGCGGTGCAAGCTTAGTATGTAGCACCACCGCATGTTCCGTGGCGTATGCCGCAAAAGCCGTCACTTGGTTGGTAACTAAACCTGACAGATCAACAGTTTCAAACAATTTTATGGCATCCACTTTCTTAGGAGCGAGTGTCCGTAGTAAGTCATTAGTTAATCTCGTGAGCCGATCAATTTCTGCTTCTAGATCTTGCGCGAAGAAATTATACTCCTTTGATGAACGTTCTTTCAGTCGCAATACTTGGGACCCGGCTTTTAGGACAGCCAGTGGTGTCCGTAACTCATGGGCAACATCACTAACAAATCGTTGCTGTTTTATAAAATTTTCTTCGATTGGCCTTAGTGTCCGCCTGGCAAACCAATACGCAATCACCGAAGAAATTCCAAGAATGAAACCATTTACCAACAGCATAACTCCGACAAGGTGCTCCCTAAACTCATAGAGACTAAGCTCAGCGTGAGGCACCTCCGCAGAGAGACCAGTAAGCGGTGGTATAGAGTCGATTACGAGCCAGTAAATAGCGAGGCTGGAAATACCAAGAATAACCGCTACTCCAAGTACATAGCTAGCGGTAAGCCGAAGGGCAGCACGACTAAATTCACTCCGTACTAAAGAGGTAGCCCACGCCGCGAATAGTTTTAATATAGTGTTCATGTGGTTCGCCGAGTTTTTGGCGGATTTGTTTAATGTAGACATCAGTGATATTGCTGAAGGCGCTGTACGCAAAGTCCCAACAATGATCAAGTAGCTGCTCTCTCGTCACGACCGTTCCGGCCTTTCGAAGCAAGTACTCTAAAACAGCATACTCCTTTGTCGTTAATGACACCACCTCGCCTTTTTTTGTCACCGTGTGGGAGCGGCTATCAAGACTAATATCACGAACGGTCAGTACTTCCGGAGCCATACTAGCCGGACGTCGAAGTAGCGACCGGACTCGAGCCAAGAGCTCCTCCATCGCAAAGGGTTTAACCAGGTAATCATCAGCTCCACTATCTAAACCAAGAATTTTATCTTCCACTTCACCCAAAGCAGTCAGCATCAGTATCGGAACAACGTTACCAGCTGCTCGAACGCTTTTGGTTACCTCGACTCCCCCCTTCTCCGGCAACATACGATCGAGAATAACCACGTCATAGGCACCAGTTTGCATAAGCCGCTCACCAGTCTGGCCGTCGTGCGCCACCTCAGCAATGAAATGTTCCGTACTGAGCATTTCTTGGATATACAAGGCTAACTTTTGATTATCTTCGATGATCAACGCTTTCATACTGGCATCATACACCTGTTCATACATTCTTCATATTGGTATTTTATGATGGCAACATGCAGGAATACACATATACAGAATACTTACTTGGCACTGATGTCACTCTGTCTCTCATCGCAACCAACAAGCAATCAGCGGATGTTGTAGCTGGATATACTCTTGAACAGATTCGGTACTACGAACAAAAATTCTCTCGTTTCTCCCCAACTAGTGAATTAACAGAGCTCAACTTGACCAAACAGCTCAAGGTAAGCCCTGATTTTTTAGCCGTACTAGTGCACAGCCTTGAACTAACTACCATAACAGACGGTATCTTTAACCCACTCGTGCAAGTCGCCAAACTCGGCTATCAAACTAGTTTCCCGTCACTACAAGACATAACCCCGGAGATCGACATCTCACCAAGCAATGTAGATATTACACACATACACATTAACCAAGATGCTCGGTTGGTAACCTTGGGTCAAAACCAAAAACTTGATTTCGGAGGTATGTTGAAGGGTTACTTAGCAGAAAATCTTTCAAAACATATTGCGCATTCTGAACCGAGTATTTCTGGCAACATTATTAACCTCGGAGGTGACCTCTACACGAGCGGTAC
>JACCDH011715150.1_pt1 | contig 11007 bp, 10 predicted proteins | sample 7442481 | NCBI WGS metagenome assembly JACCDH01 (sample SAMN15323433, study PRJNA562643) | freshwater metagenome | isolation source: river surface water | place: USA:Blue River Watershed | collected 2017-08-15 | reverse complement strand
GAAAATACAAAACACGATGACCCTGTCTGCCCCGGCTCGCTTTAGGTCTTGGCTATGTCTTTTAGAATCAGTGAAGAAGCGAAGCCCAATGATCCTGAACATCATTGTAGAATTTCTCCTTAGCTCCTCCAAATATTTTCCACGTTTTATAAAAAGACGCTGCGCAATCTGGATTTATCTGATGATTATTTTTCCATGTTCTAATCATTTTCGAATAAGCAGAAAGGCTTAAACTATTTTTTGCAATTGAATCAGTCATGTATTTTTCATAGGTCTTAAAAAGAGTATTGCTCCTTTTCATTAGCAAGAGTGAGTCATAACCAGATGTTTTCCTAGATGCAAGATCAGCTTCAGAGATAATCTCATCAATGTGAATAGTAATGTCTTTCAGGCTTCCAGGTTTTGCTTCAATCAATTTTTTGTAATCATTTTCAATTGTATTTAGTTCCTTGGTGAATTCTTCCAGAATACTTTTTCTGTCTTCATAAAAACCTTTACCCACTTTGTCTCTGAGGGTTGGAACAATATCAAAACATTCCTCTTCTGGATTAAGAGAGATTGTGGCAAGAAACCACTCCATAGCGCGCATAGATCTCATCGCAATCGCAGTTTTTCTTTTTACTTCATCGTCTAGTTCGAACTGACATTTCCCAACTTGTTTAAAGGTGATTTTATCATTAAGCCCTGGGAAAACTGGATTCGCAATATCAGAAGGCGTATCACACAATCCAGACGAGTTCACCTTGTCCGTCCCAGCACACTTGATCGGAGATGGCGCAGCTTCACCAGTTTTGGCATAACGGCAAACAGTTTTATTCTCGCACTTACCTTGAACACAAGAATACGAAGCACACTCTCGTGCGTGTGTACAACCGCTTCCTGGATATCCAGCTCCACCTAGTGCACCCACTTGATCTTTAATAATATCTGCCTCATCACCAGGTCCAGATAATGAGACCGATGAGTAGAGATCCTTATACGTTTGTGGATAACATCCGGTACCATTGCCACATGATGCATGCGAAGAACATGCTACCAACCCCGGATCTACAATCGCAGGTTCGTCACAGATTTTCGCTGCGTTCGGCTCTAGGCCTTCACAACAAGAAGTCGTTCCAGTATTGGTTGTTACCACAACTCCTCCCTCTGGAACGCAAGCAGGGTTAGTGTTTGCTAACACCAGTTGTGAGAGAAAAATGAGTGAAACTGCCATTGTTTTCATAAAATCCATACGCCAATCCTGGTAATAGTTCTGATACCTGATTTTAACATGGGTTCTCATTTTTCTGCCCGGCCGTCCTAAATTGCCTCCTAAATTGCTTAATCATTCGTAGGACTTAGAGACCAAAAGTGCTAGGATACCTTAAGACGGATCAGTGGCAATAAATCGAGGCAAAGATGAGTGAAGCAAGCAGTATGTGGGGCGAAGAAACGAGGCACTTTCATCTCCTGACTCCAGATCATGTTATGCATGCTGCAGAAGCCTTCGGCAAAAGGCTCACTGGGAGAGTAACCGCCTTAAATAGTCTAGAAAATAGAGTCTACGACATTGAACTCGCCTCGACGGTGGACTTTAGCAAAGCTTTTAGCTCAACTAATGTTATCTTAAAATTTTACCGCCCGGGCAGATGGTCTGAAGCTCAAATCCTAGAAGAGCATCGATTTCTTGAGCAACTCTCTGAATTTGAAGTTCCAGTTGTGGCACCTATTGAATTTGGTAACAAAACTCTTCACTTCCATGAGGACACAAAACTGTGGTTTGCTCTTTTTCCAAAAGTCATGGGAAGACTTAAAGATGAGCTTCAAAAAGAAGAAATTGAACAAGTGGGAAGACTGATCGGAAGAATTCATAACATTGGGACCATGGGGAATTTCTCTCACAGGCTCACGCTCAATCCAAAGACTTTTATTGAGGCCAACAAAATCCAGCTTGAAAAAGTAAGGCCCGTTGAGCATTTAAGTTTTGAGCACTACTTAAAACTACTTGATCAGCTTCATGCAACCTTATCCCCTCTCTTTCAAAATATACCTACACAAAGACTGCATGGAGATTTTCATCGAGGAAATATTGTGTGGACGTCTGCAGGACCAATCGCCGTCGATTTCGATGATTGCCTGACAGGACCAATTGAACAGGACCTGTGGTTATTATTCCCGGGGAAAGATGAGTATAGTCTCCAAGACCGCGAACGCTTTCTCTGTGCGTACAAAGAGATGACTCGGAAAGATCATCTCCAAATGAATCTCACTGAGCCCCTGCGTATCATGCGGATGGTTCACTTTAATGCCTGGATTGCAAAACGCTGGGATGATCATTCTTTCCAAAGAGTATTTCCTCAATTCACCTCCGCCAACTATTGGGACCAAGAGCTCATTGATCTAAGAATCCAGATTGGGAATTTACAAAACTTTTGGCAGGAATAAAAAATCGAAATGGATTGCGAATGACCGCATTACTAGTTTTACTCACCTCATCAGCTACAAAGATCTAGGACGAAGCTCGTTGATTCTCAAACAGTGCTTTCCAGGATTCAATTTATTGCATAGGTCTGCAAGTTGAATCAAAAACTCAGGCCGCTTAAGGAGTTCCGAGGCCACTAGTTTTCCTACCAAATAAGCGGCCTTCACATCACTTGGGTGATGAACTCCACCAAGAACCCTCCCAAAACCAATTTGTTTTGCTCGATCAAGAAGGAAGGCTTTTCTATTTGGAAAAATCTTAGAAAAAACCAATGCCGTCGTCATAGCAATCCCAGTATGTCCGCTTGGGTAGGAAGTCCGAGGCGCAACTCGTACGAGTTTCTGGATAGGGTTCGGAACGAGATCAGTTCTTAGTGCGGGTCTTACCCTTAAGTAGGCGTCCTTAATTTTATTTGTGAGTTGATCACTACTATGAAAAATATCTGAGTAGATCTCTGTCGAAAGATGAACTTGTTCGGAGTTCAAAAAACCATAAGGAAGTCCGAAAAAATCCTGCAAGGAACAGCTCGCTTCGGCATTCGCACGTTTGATCTCCGCTTCTGTTGCCTTGGCCTGAATTTTTATTATTGTCTTGATATCCACTCGGTCTACTTTCGAACCTGGGATGGGAGCTGGCCCCCCGACTCTTTTGGAAATGAATATTTGATTCAGCTCTTGAAGCCTTGTCTCAGAGATCAAATCTCTGGACAAAACTGGGCCGGAGGTAAGAATAATAAAGCTAAGATAGAGTCTTCTCATCATAGGCCGAGAGTATCAGATGAAAGAACAATTTCGTTACGAAGATCAGAATCCTGAAATATTTCCTCTCTTGAGTGAAGTGTAACTTTTTTACATACCGTCAACACAATCCTAAAACCTATGAGATGCTACCTAAATCAATATTCATCAATGAGAAGTATCATGAAAGCCTTATGCCTCTTTTCGATCCTCACACTGATTTCTACGTACGCCATTTCAGGTCCCATCTATATTTCTGCTTCTCAAGAAAAAGATGCGATAACCTTAAAACAAAAACTAATTAAATTTGGAGTAGACTCAAAACTCTTTACCACCCAAGCATCTGATGATTCGATTAACATTATTTTACCGGGTGCTCTTAAAAATGATCTCGCTTCAGAAATGAAATCTTCCCCAAAAGGATTTCTAATACTTCTCGATGAATCCGCTAAAAATGCCAAAGAAAAATCTGAGATTATTTGGACAAAAGTTTCTCAACACTTACCACGAAGCCGAGTGTTTGCTGTCGCAAACATTCAATCGGCGTCAGTTAAGATTAAAGAAATTCTTCGTGAACAAAAGCGACTTAAAAACGGAATCTCAGGTCTTGGCACAATCCCGGCCCCAATTCAAAATGATGGAGAGAGATATCCGATGGCACCTCTGGGAAGCGCAGTCATGACAAGCTCTGGGTATCTTGAATTTACTGGCATCAAGGCCATCATCCATACGGCCTCTGGTGCTATGACTCGCTCGGGAGTGGGATATGAGCCGTCAGTTCAAAGTGTCCGAGATTCACTGATAAACGCTGCTGCTCTTGCACGGGAGGCAGGCCATAAAAGAGTCGCACTGCCAGCGATTGCAGGAAGCATTTTTAGAGGCCGCATGAATAATGGGGCGGGCATCGGCCTCGACGTTCTTGTTGATGAAATCGTTGATGTTCTCGCTAAAGAAGGGGCCGGAATGACCTTCATACTCACTGTTCGTGCAGATAATCCGCAAGAGGGTGAGTGCTTTCGTAAATCAGTAAAAAAACTAGCGCCTGCATACCAAAGCAGATTTGAAATTGCAGATGAGGTTTTGTGGTCTATAGTGAAATTTTATACTCATCGAGCGACTGCTATTATCAACTCGGCCAATATGGAAGTGCTTTTTGGTGGAGGCGTTTCAGGAATTGTGGCCGCAGCTGCTGACGGAATCATTCCTGGTGATAAATTTGGTGATCCCGAACGCTCGATTAAGAATCCAGATAGTCTAAGCGAAATCAGTTACAGCGAAAAAATTGATAACGAGGCCCGAGAAAAGATCTTAATTTTTAAATTGCTTGAATCTAATTGAGGATCAATTTCCCTAATCCTGTCCGTCTAAAAACTTGCATCCGATCTTGTAATCGATTTGAGTATCGTCCACGGCCCTTTGAGACATCACTTTAGCAATCATCGGGTCATCGAGGTCAAAATCCTGAAACCCTATCACTCTGACTTCACTGCCCTTAGGAAACAACAGCGGCTCCATGGTAAGAAACCCGATTCCCCCTTGAGACAAGTCGAAGAGTCGTAAAACATGCACCTCTTCAGTGACTGGAGATTTAATCTTAACAAATTTTTCAATCTTAGGTCTCGCTCTAGGAGTCTCACGTTGATCGGCGTATATTTTATCCTCTTCATCCAAGGTCACGGCCGCCAATTCATTCGTTAAAAATTCCTTATCCCGAGATGTCCTTTCGGCCATGCTTTTAACAACCATGTAATCTGGCTCAGCAACATCCTGATACGAGAACTGTTTTGACTTCCAGATCGTTGATATATTAACTCCAGAACTGCTTTCGATAACTGTCACGTCCGGCTCTTCAAGAAGTCTCATCTCAGATGGGTAACGAAGAGATATGGATTGGGAGCGGAGTTCATGGATATCTGTTTTAAAAATAAACTGACCTTCCTCCGAATAAAAATATACTGCTAAACTCGGATTAATCTGCGCAGTCGCCGGCCGATTAAAATACAAAAGTCCTGACTCCGGGTGAAAAGAGAGCATGTGTGAGTCGAAAACATTTCTTTTATTTGATTCTGGCAATAGCTGCCAAACCACAAAAATAGCGTTGGCGGAGTGAATTCGCTTAAAAATTTTCTGGTATGCCAGGAAACCAGTGTCCGACTTAATTACTTTCATTTACTCAGATTGCTAAACTGTTTAATAAAATCTTAGCATATGTATTAGGTTTCACAACTAGAGGATACTTCATTGAGATTGATTGTTTTTATAATGGCCCTGATCACTTTGGATTCATACGCACATGAACTTCAATCAACAACACAATTCATTAACCTCAGGCCAACAAACCAAGTCGGCTGGCTTCAAGAGTTTGATGGAAGAGTTTCTATCAATCAAAAGTTTGATGCTGGTCTACAGACAAGCTACCTCGAAAGGTTCAATCTTTTTGAAAAACGCCTTGGTGGTTATTTGACCTATCGGCCAAGTGAAACTCTCACTTTTGAAGCACGCTATTTACAAGGAAATCGTAATCAAATTCTCCCAGAGAAGCAGGCCGTTCTAAGTGCATACTACAGTATGGCCGATGGTTTTACGCCATACATTTTCTATCGTGACTCTCGCTACTCGCAAACACGAGTCCATACTGCGACCTTTGGGATGGAGATTGAAAAACTCAAAGACATCATCTTTCTTCCTACGTTCATGTTAGGTAAAGCGACGTTTGAAAGTCCGGCCAGGACTCACGACGCTTACAATTACGGCCTCAAGGCCATCTATTACCAAGACCATCGGTATTCTTTCTCCGTTTGGGGAAACAAAGGCCGAGAAGCTTCTCAAGGAATTATCGGTCAATCGACAATCTTAGTAGACACTCTCTCTGCCGGCGCTAGTGTAGGGTATAACTTAACCTACAACATAAAAGCAGAACTTCTCTTCGATCACACTGATTACCAAGAACTCAATACGCAGTTTCATACAACAACATTAAATCTAAGCTGGAAATTCTAATGGTTCATGAACTATCACTTAGTATCTTAGAACTCACGACGATTTATTTTATTATCATCAACTTCATGTACGGAGTCTTGATGCTCCTCTCCTGGAGAAAGGTGAAAAAATATAATCGCCAAAGTACCAAGGTGGATTCAGACCAAGTTCCTGGTGTGAGCTTCATGATTCCGGCCTTCAACGAACAAACGCTCATTGTGGAAACGATTCAAACCTACCTTGCTCTTCCACAACCAAAGAAAGAAATCATCGTCATCAATGATGGGTCACCAGACCAAACGTTTAAACTTCTTCAAGTCATGTACCAACTAACAAAAACCGATGATCCTTCGGGAAGGCTCTACCGCTCCATCACGAGACCCGAGTTAAAAGTTATTGAAGCCCCCCACATGGGTAAGGCCCAGGCCTTAAATTTCGGGACGAGATTTGCGACGTTTGACATCATATGCACCATGGATGCGGACACCATTCCTACCGAGAGAGGAGTTGAAGCTTGCCTTCAGGCCTTCGCCACCACTCCCAAACTCATTGCGGTCGGAGGGGTGATTCAAGTTCTCTCAACCCAAGTCCTGAAGAATAATTCTCCCCTGAAATCTCGCGCGAAAGAATGGCTCACCTCATTTCAGCGCCTGGAGTATTTAAGAGCTTTTGTCTGTGAACGTTTAGGGTGGAGTTTTTTAGGATCGACAATTCTTATTTCTGGTGCCTTTTGTATGCTTAAAAAAGACGCTTTGAAAAAAATCGGAGGATTCTCCGCACGATCGATCACGGAAGATTTTGACCTCATTGTGAGACTTAGAAGACAATTTCCGGGGCGGCAGCACCATATCAGGATTCTCCCAATCACAACCTGTTATACACAAGTGCCGAGAACTCTCAAACATCTCTCAAAACAAAGAATGCGCTGGCAACTTGGTCTTGTTCAAACTCTCTTCCAAAACGGAAATCTCCTTATTCATCCTCGCCATGGTTTGATTGGCTTCTTTGTTATTCCTTACTTTTGGTTCGTAGAAGCCCTCTCTCCTGTCGTCGAACTCTTATCGTATATCTTTGTCCCTTTCGCAGTTTATGACGGGATTATTTCCTGGAAATGGGCCGCGATTTATTTTAGCTTGGGACTGGTTTATAACGTCGCAATGACTCTTATGGGAATCTATCTTGATCATAAGTATGTTTCAAAAAACAAGAACTGGTCTATCGGACTTAGCTTGGTTGAAACTCTTCTAATGAATTTCGGTTACCGGCAGATCAATTCCTGGTGGAGACTTCTGGCCCTCATGAAATCCTTTTCGAAGGCCACCTGGGGTGATAATCCGAGAGCAGAAATTACTCATCAGACCTAAAAAACAACAGCCGACTTTGCCATTTGACGGAAATCTTCCGGTCAACCGGTTCTCTGAAAGGTTTTTTTCGGTACCCCTGTCTAGCGGGGTCTTTAGCAAGCTCTATTTGTTGACTCACGGTATACCGAAACACATCCATTAAATTTTCGTGACAATTGTTTGTGTCCTCAAGTTCCATGCGGTTTAGATCAAGAAGAACCTGGTGAATGGATTCAACCGTGGAAAGGCACCCAGGGAGTGGCTGATGCTTCACGAGAAACTCAGAAATCCGATCGGAAGTAAAACTCACACGAGGAACATGATGAAGAATCGTCGTGAGTTTCATCATTTTCTTAGCGCAGGGCCAGGTACCATCGATCACAATAAATTGAGCTTTCTTTTTAAGAGTTTGTTTTAGTTCATCAGTTCCTAAATCAATCGTCTTATCTCCAGGGTATAAAACAAATGTTTCATACTCCGGGTCTGCGAGAATCTCCCGAAGTCTTGGGTTCTCATCAAACCCAATATCAACAAGAATTTCAGAGTTTTTAAGAATCAGGTGCGAAAACCTCCCGGTTCCAACTTTCTCTTTTTTAAACTCCATCGGATGCATCAGAATAATAAACCGACTTTCCGTTCGGAAAGGTTTGAGCTTGTCACAGACACAGGTCAAAAGCCTTCGCCGGCACTCAAGACATAAATTTAATCGTTGATTATCCGCCTGCAAGCTTGACCTTAAATCCTAACTTTTCGAGAAATGATTTTATTTTTTCACGATGATCGCCTTGAATCTCAATCATGTTATTTTTGAATGAGCCACCAGTGCCACAAATGGCCTTTAGTTTCTTTTCCACATCTTTGAAGTAGGCCTCGTTAACTGGGAGTTCAAAAACAACCGTCACATTCTTTCCACCTCGCCCATTTTTCTCCAGACGAATCTTCAAAGTATGGGCGCTAGGCACGAGGTCACTGGCCTTAGGACAGGCGCAAGGAAACTTTCCACACTTAGGGCAGCGCTTTTTAAAATTGGGGTCATCAGAATAAACCAGTTCATAGTCAGACATGCTCTCCAATGTAAAAGTTGACTCATCCATGAGTCAAGAGCATAACGTCGATTTTAAGCTATCCTTGCTAGTGAAAGACAGCACTAGAAACCAAAGTCCCTATAAACGTTAGAAATCCCAGGGCCATCAACAGAATAAACTCATCCATTCTTCCCTCCCCTTGCCTCGATTCAAAGTATCTTGTCTTTTTTTGATACGCACCTTACTTTTGCTGCCAGTCAGAAAATGTAGGCCTCAGGGTGACGGATATGCTAATGTAGTCCCATGCCTCGTTATATCGTATTTCACAAACCCTATGGTGTTCTCTCGCAATTCACGCCCGAAGACGGAGCGAGATCTCTAGCAGAGTTTGATCTTCCTAAAAATGTTTACGCTGCTGGAAGGCTCGACAAAGACTCCGAAGGGCTCCTTCTTCTGACTGATGATGGCCCTTTCATTGAACAACTTTTGAATCCAAAAAATGAAAAACCAAAAACGTACTGGGTCTTAGTTGAACGAGTTCCAACGGAAGATGAACTCGAAAGAATGCGCCGAGGTCTTAAGATCGAAGACTACACCACCAAACCCTGCCTCGTTAAAATCCTAGACCCGCAACCGGAGATCACTCCACGGAATCCTCCAGTAAGAGTGAGAAAAACAGTCACAGATGTGTGGCTTGAAATCACCATTGTTGAAGGTAAGAATCGTCAGATTAGAAAGATGACGGCGGCCATTGGACATCCTACTCTTCGCCTCATCCGAATAAAGATGCTCAACGTCTCATTGGGTGAGTTAAGCATTGGCCAATGGAAAGAGATTACGAAGGCGCAGATTTTATAAGCTCAAGTCGTCGCGTTCTTTTTTCTATCTTTGTAAGAATCAGTTTTATTCATTTGCCCAAGACCTAAACCATAGCTTTCGCCGATTTTAAGATTTTGAAGGGCCTCAACTGAAGAGATCTCACCATTAATAAGCTTTAAGTAGGTTTTTATTTTAACATTGAGTTCATTTGCAGTTTCACTCAAGGCCTCGAGACGAAACGACGAAAGCCCAAAATTCTTCAGCTCTTGAATGAGAAATCCGGCCGACTGCGGAGTCGCTTTAAAAAACGTATTACGGCACTCTTGATCTGCTTTTAAAAAGTGCATATTCCCATACGGATCTTTGAGTTTCACTTCATGTTTTTCACAGGGCTTTCCACAATCTTTGAAAGACGAGCCAGTCGACATGAACGCCGCAAACACACAGTGCTCCATGTGAAACTCAGGCATGTATTGGTGCACGGTCACTTCCATCTTAGAAGGGTCAGAAAAACGGAGCATACCGAAGAGCTGCTCTTGGTTAAGATCATAAGAAACATTCACTGTTTCTAGACCCTTTGTCACCAGATAATCAAGAGTGAGAGAATTTGTGACATTGAGTGAGAAGTCCCCGATCAAAGGAATTGTTGTTTTAGATTTTAAGTATTCGATGGCACCAAGATTACGAACTAAAATCACATCTGGAGCACACCGGATAATGGTATTCAAATTGTAGTACTCAGAAGGCTTTAAAATTCTGGTGGTAGCAATCCCGGCGCGGAGTCCATAAGCTTTGAGTTTTTCAATAGAAGTTGCGTAGTCTTTTCCGAATTCAAAATCTAAAATCACACTTTTTATTAGATGCTTGTAGTTTGCAAATTCGTCAAATGAATCGACGAATCCATCCACCTGCGCCTTGGTCCTTAAGAGGATGTTTAATCCAGACTCAACTGAGGATTTATTCATGGGAGAAAGCTCAAAAGGTTTAATTTCCGTCTTTCGCGCAGTTCTAGTGGCATTCATTTTTTCAACAAGTTCTCGCCGAACATCTTTAAGTTCTCGGTGGTTTAAAAATAAACCCTCTTGAATAAAACATTCAAACTTATCCATTTTATACGCAGTCTGGCCAAGACTCCCAAGTTCATCTTTTAAGAACTCTTCTGTCATAGGCCTCGCACTGGCCGGGGCCAAAAAAGAAATTGTCTGAGCGTAAACTTCTCTTCCTTCTGGATCAGTGACTTTTACTAAAAGTGGTTCATTGTAGAGACCTTGAACTAAAAAATTAAGTGGTATGCGTTTTTGTTGCTCTCTGGTCATCCAGCCTTTCTTGAGTTCTTGAAAAAGACCTTCGTTTGAGTTTAAGTAAACCTTTGTTCCTTTTTCAAGCTTTAGATCTTTCTGCAGAAGCTCCACTTCATAATTTAAACCAGTTCTTTTCACTTCAAAAATTTTTGACCCAAGCTCTTCCTTACCGGCAAACAAAAGTCCCATCCCTGCCTTGAGCGAACTCTTCGACGAGAGAACAACTGTGCGCTTTTTCACCTCAATAATGGAGCCAATTTCTAGACCCCGGTGAGAGCTAAACGTTCCGTCCACAAGCTGCTGGTGATTCACACCATTGAGCCAGCCAGAAAAAAATCCGCG
>JACCDH010411248.1_pt1 | contig 11007 bp, 5 predicted proteins | sample 7442481 | NCBI WGS metagenome assembly JACCDH01 (sample SAMN15323433, study PRJNA562643) | freshwater metagenome | isolation source: river surface water | place: USA:Blue River Watershed | collected 2017-08-15 | reverse complement strand
CTCGAATTATTTAGATATACATGCAAAATACCAATACTGATACAATAATCATTGAAAATGTCTCATTCGAAACGAATCTTGTCTTGGAACAGTAACTACAAGTATTTTATCCTGTTACCAATAGTTGCTTTGTTGGTGTTATCGTTATGGATTGCCAATACTAATGCTGAAGAAAGATACCAATCACTTATCTCTACCACCATATACGACAGAAACGGCATCCCGCTCAGCATAAAAGAAAACAACAAAGGTCATTATGTTAATGAATTAACGTCTATTCCTGACGATTTTGCAGAACTGCTCATTCAAAAAGAAGATAAGTACTTTAACTATCATTTTGGAATTAATCCATTGAGCACGGTACGAGCTGTATTTTTTTATATAATAGAAAATGAAGCGGGTGGTGCGAGCACTATTACGCAACAGCTTGCAAAAAACCTCCTTGGTACAGAGCTCGATAGAACTATCTCTAATAAATTACGCGAGGCATTCTATAGTCTTGGTCTTGAACTATTCAATTCTAAAGAGGAAATTCTGATTATGTATGCGAATACAGTGTACCTAGGAAACCAAGTGCAAGGATTTCAAACAGGAAGCTATGCGTATTTTAATAAGCCACTTGCAGACACTACTCATAACGAACGGATTGCTCTCCTTGCCACACTCTCCTACCCAAACGCTCGTAATCCATGGGAAGAAGACAATAAAATCTTTGCAGAGAGTTTGAGTAAAAGAATTTCGCCAGAAGAAACGTTTATCGAACCACCAAAGACAGATGCCTATTCATTTCAAAGTGAGACTTTTTTTGAACTCTCCTCCGCTGGCGTGACGTGCGACAAAACCTGCTATACAAGCGTAGACGATACACTTACAAAAAACATCAGAGATATCCTCGCTCGACATATTTCTAAGGAATGGGAACGAGGTGCACGAAACGGTGCAGTTGTTGTTATCGATCCAAAAACCTCAGAAGTACTTGCCCTTGTCGGCAGTAAAGACCCAAGTGATACCTCGAGCGGTAATCAAATAAACATGGCTATCCAGCCACGACCTATCGGATCGACTATTAAACCTTTTCTTTACCTGAAAGGGTTTGAGGAAGGATTGCGACCGTATACTTTAGTTGATGATCGTGAATATAAATATTCTATTGCGACCGGATTTCCTCTTTATCCTAAAAACTACGATGGACAATATCGAGGTGAAGTGACACTTCATGAAGCACTCAGCAATAGCTTAAACGTGCCGTCAGTGAAAGTGCTTGAATTTATTGGATTGCAAAATTTTTACGCCTTTCTTAGTGAAAAACTGAAGTTTGAACCAATTCAAGACTATGATAGTTATCAATACGGCATTGCTCTTGGTGGTCTTGAAATGGACCTACTCACTCTGACTCACTACTTCACCATCTTCCCTCAAATGGGAACAATCACACCTTTACACATCCTAAAGAACAACCCTGAAAATTATTCTCTTCCCCCACAATCTGACATACAAACTGAACAGAAAGTGGCTGATGAAAAATTCATTCAGTTAGTCCACCGAATTATAAGCGATCGTCTTTCAGGAGTGAATCAGTTTGGACTTGAAAGTACTCTCAATATTGAAGCAAAAGAGTATGGAGTTAAAACTGGCACCTCGAGAGATTTCCATGATAGTTGGGTAGTTGGATACACTGGAGATTTTGTTGTTGGCGTATGGATTGGAAATACCGAAAACGAACCATTAAAGCAAGTAACCGGACAGTCTGGGGCCGGCGCAGTATGGCACGATGTCATGAATACTCTCCAAGAAACTGCCTATAATAAAAATACCATTCTCGAGAAAGACTCGACGACGCTATTTCCTTTTAATAATTCAAATGAATGGGGTTTAGCTGACGACAACACCGACAATCACAGAATGTTATTACTCGACGGAAACTTGATTACTCATCCCTACAACAATGACTCTTTTGAGTTTTTTGACGGAATAACAATTCCACTGAAGGGTTCTAAAGATTTGGAATGGTCAGTCAATGGTACGCCATTAGGTACAGGCTCAAACATGGTGTTTAAACCTGCGTATGCTTCTACCTATGAAATAGCTGCATTCGATAAAGAGTCGAACGAACGTGAGATTATTACCATCAATGTAATTAATCCTCAGTAACAGTCACGATAGCGCCTGAAGTTCTTCCGAATACTTCTGGGAAATATAGTTCTTCAGCTCGGGCTGGCAAGCGCTGGAATACGCCAGGAGTAAGTGCTCGTAGATAGTATTCGTACTCGTACACTCCAGGAGACAGCTTCTCGATGTAGAGGAATACTCTATCGTCATGTGATTCTGTATGTGTTGGATGTAGTGTCCGACTTTGTTTTGAATACGAACCGCCGGTGTACGAACCATAGACCTGAGCTACTTGTGAATCACCGAATATATTTTTCACTGAGTTAAAGACACTCGCGACAAAACTTTCTTGTGGAGCACTTCCAACTCCCCAACCCCACTCTTCATCATAATTATAATCATCTGATCCTCCACTATTGAGGGATTGATTTTCAGTACTCAAATTGAAGTTAACGATTTCAAATCCAGCTGGTATAAAGTCCTCAACGGCAACATTCTGATATTCTTCCGGAATAGTAATGATTAATTTTCCACGAACTACATCTCCTACCTTCACAGTATCGAGTTCATTTTTTTCTTGCTCATCGTCGAGTTTGTACATACTTCTCGTGATGGTAATACCTTCGTCTCGAGGAGATAATGATTCCACTGGAAGATAGTACTTGAGCGCCATATCATAGTAGAGATTATTTTGTCTGCCATTCTTATCTTCTTTCTCAAGCACCAAAGGCAACAGCTTTTCTTTCGGCAAATCATCAATTCCAATGAAGTGTGTGAATGTTTGAAAAACGGTCTTTGGATTAAATTCAAAACCAAATATTTCAACTCCATCGAGGATACCTTTGAAAGAGAAATGAGATTCAGTTTCGTGCTGCCATTTGAGGTAATCTACCATTCCGCTTACTACCATAAATGTATTATGTGTACTTCCCCACACACCCTTTGAATCACGACTAGCAAGCAACCACCGGAGCATATTAGGCAAAGTTTCATGTTCGTCTCCATGTGCCGCAAACACAGACAGTGCGAGTGCGGTATCTTTAATTGAAGTTTCGTAGAAGCTTCTGTTGCTATAGTCTCCGCTCTTCAGATACGCTCCGCGCCCATCTAGGTCTATACGATTTTGGAATACTTCGTACACTTTATTTCTATCACTTGCGCTGTAATTATTTGCCGTCAAAATCGCGAGATATGCGAGTGACATACTGCTGATACGTTCGTTTAAAAACAAATCGTCCTCAATAATAATAGGAATCATGCTAGAAAGAGATGATTCGGTATTTGGAGAAACTTTCCTAAGTACGTATTCAGCCAAAATTAGAGTTTCCTTGTGTAGTTCAGGATATTTCGTGAACTGATTCTGTGCCTCCGAGGCAATATATCGAACCGCTCTAGCAATTACATCTTCACGCACTTCATATCCAGCCTCTTTCAAATCTTGAAGCGCAGAGACAACATGCAGCGTTAACTCAAGATTCGAATTCAATCCTTTATAGTACGGAAAACCACCAGTAAGATTTTGCACTTCATACACTTTTTTCAAACCATTTGTAACCACATCTTCTACAGTATAGGTAACCCCCTCGAATTGAACTGTGTCGAATTCTCCTTCAACATTTGGCAAAGTAAGGGCTTCTGTCAAAATACCAATAGTACTAAGAGAACTTGCTAGCTGCTCACTACAACCATACGGATACGTGACCATGTAAGAAAGTGCGTCGTTCATAAACACAGCCATAGTGGCGTTAGCGTTTATTGTGAGACCACCCTTTCCATTTTCGACAGTATTTGGAATATACAAATACTCTACAGCAGAGTCTTCTTTTGTAACATTTGCAGTAGCGACTGTTTCGTATGTTGTATTCGGTGTAATTGCGATTGACTGCTCTACGATATCGACAAAAGTTTTTTCTTCATCAGAAGCGTTAAACGTGAACACATGTTCACCAGCACGGATATCTTTTGGCGCTTCAACATCAAAATATACTGTCTTTGTTTCTCCTGCATTAATAAAGACCGATTGGGAGGTTTCGTTTTTAAACACGAGTGTTTTACTTTCTAACGAAACTGAAATCTCTCTATTTTCAGATGTCTGGTTAAATACTTTTGCCCCAAGCGAAAATGTGTCACCAGGCACTACGAAACGCGGTTTAAGGGGAACTGCCATCAAATCTTTTTTGGTTGTAAACTCAGCGTAGTCAACACCAAGTTTAGTATCCTTTGTTACGCCCAATGATTCTATTTGCCACGTTGTTAGATTGTCTGGCAGTGTGAAGGTGACCGTCGCTTCTCCGTTTTGATTCGTTTCAACAGACGCTTCCCAGAAAGCGGTATCCTTAAATATTCCTCTCTTCTTGCTCGCGAGGTCGTCTGGATCTGCCCCGCCACCTCCTTTGGTACCAAGAGGAATATCAACTTCGTGAAGAATATTCTTAATGTTACTTGCTGTGGTAACAGATAGCGGGAAGCCATTGTAGAAAAACACTAACGGGTTCTTTTTTGGATTACCCTTTAGAGCCAAAACCGAAAGGTCTGCCACCGCAATCGAAACCTCAGCTGGGATACTTTGCCCTAGGTGATTTTTAGTTTTAACATTCAAAGTCACTTCCTCTCCTGGTAAGTAATGGGTTTTGTTGGCTGTGACCTCGACTGAAAGTTCTTTCTCTTCCGTGCCAATGTTGTAGTAAACATTTCCATATTTTACTTCTGGATCTGGAGAAAGAAGCAATACAGAAACATAGACATTTGGTGAGTACTCACTCTTTATTGGGAATTTGTGAACATATAAACCTCCAACCACATCGACAATCCAGTAGTCATAAATCGTTCCTCGTTCTACTGATATCAAAGCTTTCGCTTTTTGATACGGAGATTTAATGAGCAATGAAGCCTCGTCACCTACATTTAAATCAGTTTTTTCTACTTCTAAGTCAAGTTCATAATTATTGTTTGGAGGAACGACGACAGAGTTTGAGCCATAAACATAGACATTCGTTACTGTCTTGAGTTTGTTTCCTTTCTCATCGCTTTTTATTACATGCACTTCGTACTGACCTTCGCTAGCAAGTGCCAAACTACCGCTCCAGTCTCCTTGTTTATCGGTACTTATGTTTTCTCGATTTATTTCTGTAAGTTTCTTCTCAGAACGGTAGTAGAAGCCACCATCGACTTCTTGTCGTTTAAATGTTTCCCAATCGACTTTATATACCACCTTTTCTATACCATTGATTGATAAAGGTTTGCCAGTTGTGTCTACAGTCTTTACTCGAAGAGTGTTTGGCGTATTTACACTCGTGTAATACTCGTCTGTTTTTAGACCAAGATAAAATTCACCTTTATGGACGATAAATGACTTCTGAAGCGACACCGAACGACCGTTAATGTCTTTCGCAGTCACTGACACTGTCACCAACTTACTTCCTTCACTGTCAACATCATCAAAATAGTCTTTGAAATTAAATGTACGTTCTATAGTAGCGTGACCTTTTTCATTGATGTCTGTTTCTCCTCTGAATAAGAAGTCATCACCGTACCCACACGAATAACAATAGTACCAACCGCCACCAAAATTAAAGTACTCGTCTGTATATCTATCGAAATAGTAGTCTTGTGCCGTTACATCGTATGAAATTGTCCCTTCGTCGAGTGGGACGCCGAAGTAATAGTCGGCTTGAATGTCTAATTTAAAGGTATCACCGTTTACATATTCTTCCTTATCAGTCAGAGCTTCAAGCTTGAATGCAGCTGGAACATATTCTTCAACGTCAAAGTAAAAACTTTGACCGAATACTTCGATTCTATATGTACCAAGCGGCACATCACTCGGTAAGTCAAACTTTGTTGAAAACGTACCATAAAGACTTTGCTGAAGGTTTGTTTCATAAATTCTAGCTCCTAGTGAATCGAAAATTTCTAACGACACTTTCTCTCCATTCCAAACTTCGTAAATTCCGTCAAAACCAATACGATCGATACCTCGAATATTAACCGTGTGTCCAGGTCGATAAATTGGTCGGTCAGTATATACGTATGTTTTTGAAGCATCGCGAGCTCGACTTGCGTAGCTTAACGTATCAGACCAATCGGTAATTACCGCGCTATCAAGACCTGAGCGAATAACCGCTCCGACCATCGATTCATGAATTGATGTTTTAGCAATACCTTGACCATCTGTGTATCCAGATGATTTTTGTATGAAATCTCGTTCGTATCCCCCTTCGTATTGGGTCACCAATGCGCCGACTACGGGCTGAAGCGTCTTGTTATTGGTTACCCAGTACAAATTGTTTGCTGCACCAATTTCTCTATTCAAAACAGCTTCTTTGCTTGGGTTAGTAGAATCGCTCCATGTCTCCTCATAGTATTCAACTCCTTTACTATTGACTGCGAGATTTGTGACGCTTACATATGTTCGATCAAATAACTGGCGATTTTCGTATGACTCTCGATACAGAGAATTACTAAAAGTGAGCACGTAGTGACCACGTGTATCGGTGAAGTAATCCGCCAAGTTAACTTGGAAATAATTATTGACCCAGTATCGAACTGGCAACGGAATTTGTTTAGTTACAATTTCTGTACACCCATCATTCTGTGGTGGAGTATATTGATTATCTCGGTCGAGCGTTCTTTCGAGAAACGTCTCCGGACTCATCTTGCAAATATGCAAGTCTACATACTCTAGGTTTTCAACAGCATAGGTAAACTTTGTTTTGTCTGGAGATGTGACATTGTACTGCTGCTGCATGTTGTGAAAACGAGTGTACTGCTCGTTTGGCGGACTGGTTCTAAATGACAACCAATTTGAAGCCTGCTCTTTTTGTTCGAAAACGTCAGTTAAACTCAACTGCAGTGTATAGTCTGTTTCTGGGAGTAGACCATATGATAGACGAGTCTCGAATTCACCGACATTACATTTGTAATACGAATAGTACGAGCCTGCGGACTCAACAAGATACGAATCAGACCAGCGACCATACACGATATACCCTTCGGTTGTTATATAAGAATCAAGTCCAGCATCTTCCGGATCTTTAAGTGGCGTATTAGAACAAACAGCCATTCCATCAAGATCAGCGCTGGTTGATTGATTCTGTGGGAACGTTCGGAATACTTGGAAAGCAGGGTACGTTTTGAGAGGAATAGTTATTGGCTCTGCATTAATTTTGAAACCATCTTTGGTTAGTATTTTCTTTAGTTCAAGATTGAATGATTCACCATTACTGAAAGCGTCTGGATTAAAAGCAAAAATCAAAGTCCTTGTGTCTGGTTCTTTTTCGCATGAATATCCGAGTTGAATTGGCTCACCATTTTCGTCAGTCTTGCAGCGCTCACCATATGATGCGCTCTTGAGACCTTTAATATTTATTTCTGACTTATCCTTATCAATATCATCAAAGAATGTGACTGTGAGCGTACCCATCGGATCCAACAAATCTGGACGAACAAGCGATGTACGATCTGACTCCGCAGTGACATTTTCCACAATATTCGCTACAGAAACAACTGAGTTTTTTCCTTCTTCTAAATTCATTGTCCCTGCAAGTGGCACGGCTCCAGCGACAGAGACACTATATGTGGTATCAAAATCCCAAAGTCGCGCGCGACCGTGCGCATCTTTTTTTTGATAGACAAATAATTTACTCTTATCTTCTGTTGTTACATATTTGCGAGTTTCTCTGTCGTAGTAAGTAATCTCTCCATACTCAACTTCAATTGCTGTTTTATCACCACTTTGATTAGCGACTTCGATTTTGTTGGTGGTTTTCCCAATATCCACCGGTTGATTGAACGCAACAATTATCGGCGAGCGATAGCCTGCTTGTCCCGAAGAAACATGTTCGTATCGAAGTGGTCTCGTGACGAAAGTATGTGTCAACGGTGCCACAGCCAAACCATCAAGCGAATAGAGTCCGCTTCCGATTTCGACGGTGTACTCTGAGGAAGGAACGAGTGTGGTTTCAGGAATAAATTGTAAATTTCTTGTACTAATCCACTTAAACTTTCCTGCCGTCGGAGGAGAAATAGTAATTGGCAATGCTATCGACTCTTGTTCAGTTAATGTAGTGAGAGGTACCATCGGGCGATTGAAAACGATGGTAATCTCACTATCTTCATGAGCCTCACTCAACGCAAGTGGAAAAATAGTCTCAATTTTTGGATCTTCATCAACATAAAAGTCTCCTGACATCTGCACAGACCCTGTGTCCATGTTGACGGCGTAGTAGACGTTTTCCTTTAGCGGTTTTTTTGGTTTGAACAAAACAACTCTTTCCAACTCTTCTTCCTGCCATTCACCTTGAACCTCTGGACTAAAGGTAATGCTCGCGCGCGCAGTAGCTTCGTCGACACCTTCAGGGAGGCTAATTTGAATCGCGGCGCTCTTCGAGATTTTTTCCGGAACGAAAGAATAAACGTTGGTAAACTGTTTTATAGCAATGTTATTTTCTTGAGTTGAGTACAAGATAACAGCGATGACACTGAGCAAAATCACTCCTAATGCCGAGAGAACTAGCTTTTTATTTGAAAGCACAAAAGCTTTAGCTTTATCGAGAAATTTTTTCTCACTCGATTCTGCCCGTGGTGGAGTCGGAACTATAGGAACAGAAGAGCTCACTTCTGAAGCTAGTTCAGGTTGCGACGCTGAATCATGAGGATCCATAACAAATGTATTACATACATTCTAGCACCTCTTTCTGTTCTTTAACGCAGTAGCTCACATCACTACAGATTGGATAGCTAAATAATTTAAAATATTATCAATTTACAATGAGAGTCTTTCGAATTGCATCGAAGTCTGCCATAAGCTGTGTTCGGTTAAACTCTTTCACGAGACCAGGTTCGTAATTTTCGAGATTTCCATAATGGATGAAATACCGAACTGCAGTACACAGTTTCGAGCCAGAAAGCGCGTAGACGTACTCTTCATACCGATTACCAGCAGCAGCCTCAGAGGACGAAGCGAACGAATAAATACGCGCTCCTTCATAGAAGGTTTTCGATTCAATTCGAGGAGTACCCATAAATGCCTCTGCGTTACAAGCAGTGTTATTTACCAATCGTTCAACACTTATATAACTATCACTGCTTAGATTTGTTCCGGACGAAACAACTTTTGGAATAGTAAACTTTACTCCTGGAATCAGTTCTCCCGATTCATTCGCTGTGTATGTATATGTAGTATCGAATTGATAGAGTGAATCACTCGTTGTTGATGAGAGCGCAGTTGGCAGCGTTATAGCAAAACCAAGGTTAGAGTCCCGATATACATGTGTTTCTTTGACCACGACAGCCGGTTCTGTGACCGGTGTTTTTATAACATCCTCTTTATTTTTTTGAGCTGACCAATACCAAATTCCTGCCAAGACAACAACCAACGCTAAAAATAACAACGCGAACGAAGACACTAATGATTTATTCATACCCCACAGCCGTTTGAGCATTCTGCTCATTACAGACCTTACTTTTATGAAACTGGATGAAGAGTAAGTGGACCGAGAAAATCCGTTTTACCAATTTGAACTCCTTGAGCACGAAGCAGTGCGTATACCATCGACATATGGAAGAAGAAATTTGGCAGTGCAAAATTCAAAAGATAATCTTTTCCTGTCTGATATTGTCCAGGAATATAGCTGAGCGTGACGCGCACATCCGCAGCACCATCAAATTGCTCTTGTTTAAATCCTTGGAGGTGAGCAATCACGGTATCGATGCGAGCTATTAGTTCTGCGACAGTAGTTTCAGTATCCTCAAGTTTCAGCGGCTCCAAACCACACAAGCGCGCCGCGGCACCCTTAGCATTGTCAGTTGCTATTTGCACCTGCTTCTTTAACGGAAACATATCCGGAGCAAGAGACTGAGCAAGAAACGCTTCTTCAGTCATTCCCTTTTCTTTTGCGTCAGCAAACCCTTTCTCTAACAAAAACCTTACTTGGGTAAGCTTTTTTATAAATACCGGTACGGTCACGTCAAAATAATTCAAATGCATATGTCTTTTAGTTACATTGGTAGTACGAGCACCTTAGCACTTTCTTTCAAGAATCCCTACCGCAAAATAGGTTTATTTGTATACTACTGCCATGGAGTCTATTCGAAATTTTCTATTCACCAAAGTCGCTAGCACTACGACTTTCGTCATAGCTGTCATTGGCTTGAGCGCCTACTTACTGTCCCAAGGATATATGAACGACGTGTTCGTTCTTCTTATCACTTCCCTAACACTCGGTATTGTGGTGAACACAGCGAAGAACTATTTGAAGGTGGCCCGACCTACTGACGCACGAGTTAAAACAGTTGGATACGCCTTCCCAAGCGGCCATGCCGCTGGAGTGACGTTCCTAGCATTTGTTATCGTATTTTTAACTCGCGATTTTCAACCAGTCTACTGGTACACAGCTATTGCTTCGTGCCTTCTTATCGCAGCGACAATTTGTTACTCACGCGTTATGTTGAAAGTGCACACATGGTTTCAAGTACTGTGCGGGATTATATTTGGCGTTTTCTTTAGTGGCATCTTTATCTACGCAAGTTTGTACTGGTAGACAGAAATATTTAGAGAAATTATCTCAATTGAGAAATAACGTATCGGAGAACTTCTTCAGTGACAGCGTCTGTTTGTTCTGTGTATTCGTATTCTGGAAGCGCTTCGCCAGAAAATGATGCGTGACCGATACCACTTGAAGCAATAATAATGATATTTCCTACCATGACATTGTACTGATTAGGAACAAAGCTACCAGAAACTTCATTTATCTTAAATGCCTCGTCTCCAAATCCAGAAATATTCACTACACCCATTTCTGACTTTGAATTCTCCCATTCAGCTTCAAGTCCTTCCTTGGCTTCACTCGAAAGGGCTTCCATAAACGTAACTGTCACACCATCGCTACTCTCTATATT
>JACCDH010590307.1_pt1 | contig 11009 bp, 9 predicted proteins | sample 7442481 | NCBI WGS metagenome assembly JACCDH01 (sample SAMN15323433, study PRJNA562643) | freshwater metagenome | isolation source: river surface water | place: USA:Blue River Watershed | collected 2017-08-15 | reverse complement strand
TCTTTCATTGCATGAATATTGTCGGCTGAAATAGGTGTCGGATTAGCGGGTAAAACGATTTTCATAGTAGGCATATGTATGCGTTTTGTTTTTCTATTAGAATTTATCAGTTTTTTCTTTGACATTGTTCTTGTTTTACCTCCTTTTTGGAGCCGTTGGTTCCGCAATATTTGATCATATTTTAAATATTGTTTCATGAATTCTGGAACAGGAAGTTGTAGATAATCATAAATATTTTGAAGACTGGGTGGTCTTGAAAATATAAATGCCTTCGGAGGTCCCATGGGACTACGTTTAAGGGTCTCTTCTCGTGTCACAGGATTTTTATATGCGGCCACATATTCATCCACGACCCTCCGCCCCCTCTCAGTTGATAAATCTCCTAATAGTAATTTCTTATAGTTGAAACTGATTCCTTGGACCTTCTCAGGAGCTAATTCTTCGAAGATATAAAATCCAGTTCTAAAATCAAACTTCAGTTTTCCAAACTCAGGGAGACCTTCGGTTGTTGCCTTCTTCATAAATGCAGCTAAATTATATTCGATTGCATTCTTCCGATCTTCTGCAGATCCATTAAATGTTGCACTAATAGTTTTCAAAGTATTAGGATCTGAAGTATAAAAAATACCATTAGCAGTAATTGTTCCAACGTGAATTATATTAAATACATTCGCTTCAAGATCTTCATTATAATAATTGATAGCTTCGCGTAAATCCGTTATTGGAAGAAAAACTTCGTTTTCCCCTTCTTGGAAACTATGAGGTTTCCTTGCATTAATTACAATTTCTGGAATTCCTCTTAACATTCTTGCATCAGTATATGTATTCATAATAATTTGAGCTGCAAGTTGTGGATTTTTCTTATGTAAAGATCGTAAGTACTGACCCATAGAGGACTCGCTCACACTTAATTGTTTATGTATTTTCCTGAAAATAGAATCATTATCTGCAATACTAATTGATCCCATAATTCCTGTTTTGCGTGCGAAATCACGATTGATACAATTATCATAATTCAAAAATGTAGTCCATTCATCATCTGTAAGTGTAGATGGCTTACATAACGGACCATATGTATCACATCGTTGAATAGAATCCCCTACCGAATTATATCCATGTGGATAACCACGCATAATAGGACTAGGTTTAATCATATTAACGAATGAATGATTTGCATTTAGAGCATAAATCTGGAATGCATTAAACTTATTCCATGCGGGATTAGAAACATCTTTATGAAATAATCCAAATCCAACATATGGTAAAGGGAAGGTGAAAACATTTTGATAAGGAGTTTGACAGAAACCTTCAGCTGATACGCGTCCTAAAAAATCAAAAAACATGGAGCGTGCATCAACTATTTGTGTTGCTTTGAATAATAGAGTTCCTGTAGGGAGATCAACGACTGGTAATCTCCCAGGTTCTCCTTTCAATTGAGCATCAACATAATATTGCCCGAATCGCATCTTCCTAATTGACTATTAGATCTGTAGTAGATCTTGTAGACGCCAGTATTCATAGGAACCATCAGGTAGGGGACGTTTGAGAATAAAGGGGAGTCGATTAGCGGCTAATTCAAGACGTGCAATTTCACGAACATCGGAGACGTGTTCAGGTACATTAATAAATGGTTGTGCACCTTGAGACAACTGATTAGCTCTGAAACCGACAATACGTGTTGCTTCATATTTTGTCAAATAAGGATATGTTGTATGATCCTTATCAACAGTACTTGTTGTCCCAGATTCTTCATCTGTTTTTGAAAGAGCTGCAGTAGCCTTATCAAGAGCAGCCATTCGCCGGGGCGGAGCAACTTTTAGGGGGAGTTTTTTAATTGTTTCTTCAACATAATCAAGAACACATTCTGGGTGTGCAATGAACAGTTTCTTGAATGCCTGACGTTCTGCTGACGCCGCTGCAGCGGCTGCAGCTGCCCCTGCATCATCTTCGATGCCATCATCGATGAAATCCTCGCCATCAAATTCGTCAAATTCACCATCATCTGCACCATAATCTTCGTTATCAGCCATTTCTATCCTAACTGTATATATACAATATAGACTTAGGTTCTTGTCTCAGTTTTACAGGTCGTATGAATACTTTTTAATGAAATAAAAAATTGACAAATTAATTTGCTTTGCTCAAATTTCAGCAAGTAGTACTTTAAGAGTTAAGAAGTATTCAGGTAGAATGGCAACAGCAAACGCAACAGCTCTGATGGATACACACTTTGAAGAGACCGATGGGGTCACTGTATATGATAATTTTGATCTTATGGGATTACCGACAAATGTTCTACGAGGAATTTATGCCTATGGTTTTAGCAGTCCATCTGCAATTCAAGCACGGGCTATTGTACCTATGATGAATGGAGCTGAGGTTATTGCTCAAGCCCAATCAGGTACAGGTAAGACTGGTACATTTACTATTGGTGCTCTTACACATGTGGATAACACAAGTAGGGACACGCAAGTGCTAATTCTTTCACACACGAAGGAATTGGCAGAACAATCAACTGCGGTGGTAAAGGCCATTGCAACATATATGAACATTAATGTTTATTGTGCAACCGGTGGTCGCGACGTGAAGGAGGATATCTCTATTCTTCGCAGCCCTCAGGGTGTACAGGTACTTCTGGGTACTCCAGGACGTATTCTAGATTTAGTCGAACGTGGTCATGTTCGTGCAGAAACTATTAAGTTGGTTATTCTGGACGAGGCAGACAACCTTCTCGATATCAAATTCCGTAAACAAATTATGGATATTCTTAAGGGTGGCTTTACTCGAGACGTTAAGATCTGTCTCTTTACTGCAACTCTGACAAGTGAAACAATTGATTTCGCTAAGCTAATTATCAAGGATCCTGTTAAGATCCTCGTTAAGAAGGATAATCTCACACTAGATGGTATTTCGCAATACTATGTAAGTTTTGAAGAAAACAGTGATGAGCACAAATTTGCAGCACTTCTAGATATCTATAAGTGTATGCCTATTACAAACGTTATTATATTCGTGAACACCAAGGAGAAGGCTCGTTGGTTATCCGATTATTTGGGACGTAATCAAATTACATCAAATTATATTCACGGTGATCCTATGCCTGACGCAGAGCGTCGCAAGGCCATGAGTGAATTCAAATCAGGTAAAATTCGTATTCTTGTTAGTACCGATCTGTGTGCTCGTGGCATTGATGTCCAGCAAATTGGTCTTGTATTCAACTTTGAGATCCCACGGGATCGCGAAGATTATCTCCATCGTATTGGTCGCTCTGGTCGTTATGGCCGCAAGGGCGTTGCAATTAATCTTATTAACAAACAGGAGGTTGATCTTCTTCTAAATATTCAACAGACATATGGCACCAAGATTGATGAGTTGCCATTTGATCTTAATACTGTCAGCTCAACTATTATTGGTGGCGGCGGTAGTACAGGTACAACAGAATAAATACCTATGAACTAATTTATATGATGTAATAATTAAATAATTTTTTTACATCATATATTTTTACTGCTTATTTATTCAGTTTCTTCATCTTCATCATAATATGTATCATCATCTTCTTGTTGTACTGGTTCCTCTTCCTCTCCTCTTATATCATAACGACAATTAGGACAGCGAACATTTGATTGGAACCAGCGATCAATACATGTTTGATGAAATGTATGATGACAATGATTAATAGATCTTAAATTTTGTCCTAGAGTCAAGTTCTCAAAACAAATGGTACATTGTTGATCTGCATGAGTTTGATCTGCATTTAATATAGTTGTAGCTTCTGTAATTTGTTGATTTGTTGGATGTACAACTACTGGGGTTAAATTATTTGCCAATGTAGTTCCAAAAATACTTATTGTGCCAGCCGGTTGTGCAAAAATATTTAAAAGAGAATCCATAAAATCAATATCTTGTAGATTGAATATTTCACGTCTTAATATAGGATTGTGTGCTGGAGGTGGTGGCGGTGGTGGAGACCAAACGCCGCTCCCAGCGAAGCTGGAAGGCGGTATGACGCTACTTACTATAGGAACAACAGGAGCAGGAGCAGGAGCAGGAGCAGGAACAGGAACAGGAGCAGGAGCAGGAGCAGCCACCGCTGCAGTATAACGAATTGGACTACTACCTCTCGATGTTAGTGGTGTATAATTGTAATAATTAGTCATTGATCTCTGTGCGGCAGAAAAACGATCTCCACGAAGTCTTACTTGCTCTCTAATATAAATTAAAATATCTGCAGCTGTATTAAATCGATTTAAAGGTGCATATAGTAAATCTGGAAAAAAATTGTGAATATCATCAAAGAACGGTATATTATATTGATATATATATCCATTATTATGTCCAGGGAAAGAGAAAGCCATCCTTACTATAAAATTGAGAGATAGTTTTAGATTGTTTTAATGTACAAGATAATCTATAATTACAATGTCTGAACCAACAGATGATGCTTATGGTATTGGAGGTATTGCTAATGTTGGTAATACCTGTTATGCAAATTCAGTAATTCAAGCTATTCGAGTAATTCCTGATATTATTGAAATTATAAATAAATCAGAGGTAATTGAAACAGAAGAAAATAGTAATCAATTCAAAGTATTTAGTGCATATCAAGATTTAATGCGAACATTATGGGATCCAAAGACACGTAAAGGAAGTTATATTAATCCGAGGAAATTTTGGCAATATGTTCGAATGGCGGTAGTAGATACTGTATATGAAAGTTTTGCACATCCTATTCCACAAGATGCTCATGAATTTCTCAATTATATTTTGGATAATTGTCACGAAGTTTTAAAATCACGAGTCCCAGAAGCTGATGCTCCTATGTACTATAGTCTCAGTGGATTCACCAGTCCAATTGTTGATGCAACATTTGGCTGGGATAAAATCGAAATTACTTGTGAGGGTTGTTCAAACGTTAGTTCAAAGTTCGAAGCATTCAACATGCTAAAAGTCGGTCTCAATAAACTAGAAGCAAAATCATTAACAGAACTTTTAGAAGATGAACGTCGAAGTGAAATTATTGAAGGTTATAAATGTGATAAATGTAATAATTATGTAAATGGTCTTATGAAAAGGTCGTTTTGGAAATTACCACAGACACTATTCTATGTACTTCGTAGATTCAATCCAGACGGTACAAAAGATTGTAGTCCGTTCTCATACGATGGTGAAGCCATCAAACTAGATGAATTCTTCGCATCAGATGCGACTGATTTATCCAGAAATTATAAATATCGTCCATTGGCTATAATTGACCATATGGGCAGTCATCGCGGCGGACATTATATTGCACAAACATATCATTATTTGCTACGTAAATGGTTCCTATACGATGACGAGAGCTGCCGTGAATTAATGGCTGGTCCAGTATTCAATCCAAACAATTATATTATTGTTTTCAGGGCATCTGTCTAAATGTATAGACTTAAAAAAATTTTTTTTTTTGGTATTAACTAAAATCATCGCCAATATGATTCCGCGCGCGCCAGTTTTCAATAGCGCGCAGCTCAGGATCGTGACGAAGAACATCCATATATTGTTCTATGTTGAGATCACTCAGCCACTTGCCAGGATACTTCGTCGCAAGATAACTTGCAGACTTGGTCGTAGCCTTGGTCGCAGGCTTGGTCGCAGCCTTGGTCGCAGCCTTCTGAATAACTTCAGGAAGCCACATGCTCAACGTATGTGCACGAGGTGATGCCTGCATTGTAATTGTAATAACCTATATATGTAAAAGTATATAATTCAATTTTTTTTATATGTAAGGACTTGACGCAATATCCATGAATGATTCATATGCAGCACGACTCATCATAGCAGATGAGCCATTTTGTATTCCAACATCGGCTAAGAAAACGGTTTCTACTCGTCCCATAAGACCATCGGGATGACAGACACGATAATGTACATGAGGATCTAGACGACCACGGAAAGGCACAGCATATGCTTGAGGAGGACGGACTTTTAGGATTGCATATCCGCGACTGTCTGCATGAGTCACGCCAGCATTTTCATATGCCTGATAAGCCTCACGCCAATCATTTATTTTTTCAAGTCCATCTGATGCAGGTTCCGCAGCCCAGTACATAACCTTGGATCCGGGAGGCACACGCACCTTAACTGCAAGTGAAGCACCTGCTGGAAGTCTCTCAGCTAATACAGATGGTGGCATCACAGTCTCACCAAGGAAAGGTAAATATGTATCACGATCAAACATTATAGTGAGCGCAGCAATTCCTATAAGTCCATAAATGGCACGAGCGAGGACACCACGACCAAAAATAAATTCTAAGAATCCAAAACGAAACATAGCAACAAATCCATAATTGAGTGCAGCAATAATTAGGAAAATCATTGATGCCTTAAATACCCATTTTTTGGCGTAATGTATTTGATCACGGCGATTCATCTATTCTATGTATACATGAAATGTGGGAAGTCATCACGTCCTTCCTTCTTCTTCAAGAATATTTCTACATGTTCACGTCGTACAATAAAAGGTAGACTAAAGTCCTTCACATAGAAAGGAAGACCTGGATTATTATACATTCGCAACATGTTAATTTTCTGTACAATAGTCTCAATACAACGTTTTAATTCACGCACACCTTTTTGTTCAGCCGCATATACATTAATAATATGTTCCATCACATCACGTGGAACTGATACACGTTCTGATAATGCAACCTCTTTTAGAGCAGCTGGAAGAAGATAATTCTCAGCAATTGTTAGTTTTTCACGATTTGTATAACCCTTAAGGTGTATTACATTCATACGATCAAGTAAAATCTTGTCAATCTTCGAAATGTCGTTGGCTGAGAAGATGAACATCACATGACTGAGATCAATTGGAACACCTGCCAAATATTTGTCTTCAAAACCTTCATTTTGAACCGGATCCGTTAAATGAACAAGAAGATTTTGTACTTCTTCACCTTTAGGAGTTGCACTGATTTTATCCACTTCGTCAAACATCATAATCATTGACATTGACTTCGAAGAAATAAGTGAAGATACAATTTTACCTGGATGAGAGGATTCATATACTAGTTGATGACCTGTATAGGTTGATGCATCTGAATCACCGCCAAGTGAAATAAATTGAAAAGGCCATTCAAGAGCGGCTGCAATACCATTCTTAATAAGTTGTGTTTTACCAATACCTGGAGGTCCGATCAAAAGAAGACTTTTACCGCGAGCCTGAGGATTTGCAATCTTATTTGCAATAAATTGTAGAACTTGGAGTTTCGCCTCTTCTTGTCCGAATACAGCAGTATCAAGACAACTCTTAGCCTTAGTCAAAAAGCCCGAACATACATCTGGTCCATCACGTTCCAGAATCACGGGGAAATCCTTATAATCACCAAATGGCATTGAACAAAACTTATCGAGCCACGATCGTTGTTTGTAATATTCACTTGAACCTGTATCCATTCCTTGGAGTGCCTGATACTTCGCGAGTGCCATAGACTTCAATTCTGGATCAATTTTCATTGTCAAAATGCGGAACATCATTTGAGCTCCAGAATCAGTTGGAATTGGACGACGTTCCAATGCGTCTAGTAACTCTTGTTGTTTAAATTGATCCATGGCCTTGAATTGGTCTATTTGTGCATCGATACCAACTTCTTCAAGAGGTTTAGTCACTAAATCAACAAATTTTTTCACTATAGCTGACTCTTTCTTCATGTCATGTCTTTTAGGAATCATAGGATTCACCGGTTCTTCGAATGAACCAATTTTGATTTGAAAACTTGTAGTCGCTGGAACAGACTCTTCATCCTCCATGTATTCATCTTCATCATCTTCCTCTTCTTCCTCTTCCTCCTCTTCCTCCATCTCTTGAGGAACATATCTCTTCGATTTTGGAATCTGCATGGGCATACTTGCAGTCTTTAGTGTTTGAAAACCAGCTGCGCTGGTTTTTGAACCACCATCCATCGAAGATGTCTTTAGTGTTTGAAAACCAGCTGCGCTGGTTTTTGAACGAGTTATAGGCCCTGTACCCATCCAACCTGAATCTGATGATGAATCACTTGATGTAGAATCTTCATCATTAACTAATTCCATCAAACTACGACGACGTTTTGATGGAGGATCATTATCAGGTTTACCACCTGCACCACCTGCTCCTGAACCGCCACGTTTCTTATTCCTCGGAATAGCCGGAATAATTTCATTGTTCTTACCACGCGGCATTTGTTATACAAATATAATTAGTTATTTAAACTATAACTAATTATGATTGTTGTCAAACCTTTAGAACATTTAGTGGCTTGCCTTAACGTCTGTGACGGTGAGTGCGACGACGACGATGAGAGCGGCGACGGTTTGCTCTCCGAGCATAGCCACCACGTTTACGACCACGAGTTAAACGTCCAACTGTACCACTGTACACACCAGAAATAGCCTGATTTGCATGATTTACAATACCAGAAGCTGCAGAATCAACTGTTTCTAAGCCAGTATTAACAATAGAACCAGCAGCACCTAGACCAGTATGTACAATACGATCAACTCCACGAACGCCGGAACCAAGCGCACCACGAACAGCTCCTACACCATGATGAATGGGACCATAAACAGTACCAAAAATACCCTTAGAACGACGAGCACTACGACGACGAGCCATTTCTACAATATAATATCATTAAAAATAGCCGACCTTTATATGTCATTTTTTGGCAGCGCTAATAATTTGACTATGTAATTGCCAAATCATTGCATGAACAGATCACACACATCCATCAGAGCAAATTGTGCCCGTGGCATCATTCCTGGACGCTTTACTTCAGATAGACTCTTAATTGTCTTCAAATAATCAGTCTGAATAGCAGATTTGATTCGAATATAAGATTCATACGTCTTATCTTGACCAATTGTTTGGATAATTGTCTTCAGGCATTCGGTACACTCAACAACACTGGTGGTGTACTTTGCTTCATTTGATTGTGTATCAATTGTATTGATAATCTGTGAGATAATGTCGAGGAAATAACGGTCCTCAATTACATTATACTTTAATAGTTCAGTGATAAACTGACTGTAGCCCTGGCGCATCTCTTTGTTTGCGTTTTTCTCATTTCGGACATCAACAGTATCAGTTTCATATATAGGTTCAATCTTATTAAAGATTGTTGAAATGAATTGATCATATTTAGCATTCATCTCGGTCTGTAGGAAAGAATACTCTTGACTCATTTCATACAGAAGTTTTGCAAATAGGTGGCAATGAACCTTATCCCTAATTGCAGAATTGAAGATCATCTTCATGAATTTGGACAAATAAGTATTCTTATCATCCAGACTCAAGAAGTTTCGAAGAAGACGTTTCAAATTATCATAATTGTCTTCTACTAGTTTATTAATTGCTGCTTGAATATTCAAGAGCATTTTAGATTCCGGGCTGTCATCTTGAACATACTCGGAATTTGTAAACCTAGGCTTGTATTGCTTAAATACAGGGGGGCCTGATTTCTTAACTTCCCCCGAAGCCATATTTGTTTCTTGCAGCTGCTCCAGTTTTGATTTAACTGTTTCAACAGAAGCCGCTACAGGAGCAACCACAGGAGCAACCACAGGAGCCGCTGCCATTTTGGCAAATGATGCACCCGAGTTATAAAACCTTGATTGCACCGATACAGGTTCAGACTTAATAACTACATCCCGCTGTTGAGGAGTAGATACGCTCTTCTGATATGATTGACGTTGTTGCCAACCACCCTGTTTTTTTTCATAATTATTTCTACCATAATTTCCACCAGCACCACCACCACCATGTGAACGGTGATTTGTTGGTCCACGACCTTGTGCAGTTTTACCTGCACCCGCCATGTACCATCCATCAGCTGTTGCACCACTCTTAACTTCCTTCCGAATCTCATCGATTATACGGATGTAGTCACCAGATAGTGGAACAATATTTGATGTACGCCATGATTTGCGAGCATCAAATATTTGCTGAATAGTTGTTGCCTTGGGAACCTCAGCCATGTTAATACCACGCATATTGTTCTGCTGCATCTTACACACTTGAAACTCTTAGTTTTCTATATTATCCACTTTCTAAGTGTTTAAATATCAGTTTTTTATATTATTGAGTGCGCTTTACACAATCAGTTTGTTATAATTAAAACATTTAGGTATGAATATTGATGGTGTACAGACTGAACTTCGTCTTCATGATGATAGTTTTGCAGATTGGTTGTCGGTGAAGACTGACTCCGGGAAGACAAATTTGAAGAAGAAACAATGGTCACACGATCCTTCAGTTCTTCGACGCCGGACTGCACAAATAGTCGCACTTCGTAAATCTTTACAGACTACAAAGGCAGAACCACTCTCCAAGATTTTTGATGAGGTTGCCACCAATGAAAAAGTTGCTAAAAAAGTACTCGATACCGAAGATTCATTTGCCGAAGAATGTTATGGACAGTTACTGTTTAGACATGAATTACTTCGACCAATTAATTATATTCCATTCTTCCTAATTGTCCTTCGCTTCTGGAAAATCTATGTCCAACCTGCTTCTGCTATCCTCATGCCTCTCGCAGCTATTATCATGCCTTACATAATCATTCGTTTCTTCTTTGGTCTTAAAATGCCTGTTAGTGCATATATAGCAATAGTAAAAGAATTCTATTCAGGTAATGGTTTCCAGGGTCTAATGCCAACGGCTGAACTAGATGGACAATTAGGACAGGTTGTTGCTCAGGCGAAGTCAAAAGCACCACAGGATTTCCTGGGAAAGATCAAGTTTTATGCACAAACTGGATGGCTGATCTTCTCTTTCCTGCAAAGTATGTGGCAACCCATACAAGCCGCACAACATTTAGCAGTTCTTGATAAAACTCTGTGTGAACAAGGAACAGCAGTTCGTACAATATATGCCGCTGCATCGACAATTAGAGATAGTTATGTACGAATGGGCATTAAGGTCCCTCGTCTTCCTATCGAAGAAAATGAAGTAGCCGATGATCGTATGGCAGTGGCAACTTGTCTTGATTCTC
>JACCDH010291492.1_pt1 | contig 11010 bp, 7 predicted proteins | sample 7442481 | NCBI WGS metagenome assembly JACCDH01 (sample SAMN15323433, study PRJNA562643) | freshwater metagenome | isolation source: river surface water | place: USA:Blue River Watershed | collected 2017-08-15 | reverse complement strand
TGCAGCGGCGCAAGTTGCTTCGATGGTAAGTGATATTGATAGAGGTTGGCGCCAGAACTAAACAGCAGCAAATCTGGACGCAGCCATTGCATGTTGCTGATATTCATCGGAATCACGTCGATCACTTTGGTAAGCCATTGCGCCTCGTTCATCAAGAGCAGTTCGGTATGTTCTTGGTCCAGATAACGCAAAATCGCGACTGCCGCACTATCTGAGCGTTCAGCGTTTTGGGCATGCTGAGCGCTAGTCTCGGTCTGTTCCAAAGGCCATGCCGGAGCTGCCGCCACTAAAAGCGAGCCTGCAAGGTCGTCGCTGGCTGGGGCAGTCAGTTGCTGTTGTTTTGCTGTTGCCAAGGTGTAGCGATGAACAGCATAAGGTTTTGTTTTGTTTTGGCGCTGACGATAGAAGAATGCTTGGCTGTCGGCTTGCCAACTTGCTTGGAATTCGCTGTCGGCTGGACATGCAAACAAGGAGCGCATTTGCGGCAAAGTTGTCGACAGCAGAAAAACCTGACATTGCTGAGACTGATATTCAGCGAATAATAGCCATTGGCCATCCGGGCTTAATGTGGCTTTACTCAGGCGGCCTTTGACCACCAATGCGGCTTCTTCTGGCTGCCGCTCTGATGCGTCATTGATCGATCGCACGGGTAGGCGCACCGCAGCCGAATTCCTGTCGGCGATTGGTTTTAGCCAAAGCTCTGTCGCCGCGCCAGCAATTTGCCGCTGGTAGAACATATGCGTTGAGTTCACACTCAGGCTGGTTTCGCTGCCTTCTTCATAAGTCAGGTAAACCGGGCGCTCAGCAGTGTTGAGCCATTGCGGTGACGACCAATAACCACGGAAGTTCCACGCAAGGAGCAGCAAGCTGACGAGCAATATCGGGCCCCATACCCAGCCGGACATACCGAATTTGCGCAAGGTTATTGTAAAGTCAGTGCGAGCTGGTTGATCGGTCTCCTGGGCCGAAAGCTCATCGGCCGCATCGCTTGGCACAAGCGCAGTTTGGACGGCAGCTTTGTTGGCAGCAAGTTCAGCAAGCTGCTGTTGATTCGCTTGGTGAATTGTCTGGAGCTCGGCCGTCTCAAGAACTTTAACTTGCGCAACTAGACGATACCCCACTTTAGGCAAGGTTTCGATGTAATTAGAGTAAGGGTCAAGGGTGCTAAAGGCTTTGCGTAACAAGGAGATCACACGATTGATGGCACTTTCACTGACCACTCGTGAAGACCAGACTTCAGCAATTAACTGGTCGCGGCTGACTTGATAATGTGGACTTTCCAGCAAAAGCAGCAACAGGGTGAATAACTTCGGTTCGAGATAAGCGCTGTGTTGGCCGACCCTAAGCTCACGACGGGCATAGTCAAAAATCACTAGGCCTATTTGCCAGTTTCTGCTGTCGGATTGGTTCATTCGGTCATTTCCTTATTTTGCGGACATTCTCGGCCAAACAGCGGCCGATTGTCGATGTTATTTCCGCCGCATCGATCATTAATTTGCTAATCATAAGCTTTTTATCACAAAAAAATCACCTGAAGCGATTTTGTCAAACTGGCCATTCAATTAACTTCAAAGCTGGTTCAAATAGTCGAGGTGGATATGCGCTATTGCTATGGCATTTTTTTGATATTAAGTCTCTTGCTTGCTGGTTGTGGCGGGCATCCGAATGCAGAGTCTGAAGTGGACGTGCATACCAGTAAACTCGTGCAGATAGGGACGCGCAGCTACATTTTGGCGTTTCCTGCAAACTACCCACATGACAAGCCGTCAGATCACCCATACAAATTATTGCTAGCCTTCCATGGTTCAGGTGGTTCTGCAACTGAGATGCAGAAACTCAGTGCCTTCGAAAAAGCTTCAAATGATTATATCGTGGCCTATTTGCAGTCTGAGCAGGTCGAATGGAATGAGGGGTGTGATTGTAACATCGCGCATCGATTAGAAACGGATGACCTTGGTTTTGTCGAGCAAGTGATTCAGCAGGTTTCGAGAAAATATCCGATTGGGTCAGGTGAGGTCTATGCCGTAGGTTTTTCGCAGGGGGGCTTATTTGCTGAAAATGTTGCCTGTAATTTGAGCCTCAAGGTGAAAGCTGTTGCCGTGGTCGCCGCGCCAATGTCGGTACAATTGGCGCAAAAATGTCAGCCCACACAGCCAGTGTCGATCATGATGGTGATCGGCAAAAACGATGGTGTGCTGCCTTACAATGGCGAAGTGCATCCAAATTTTGGGCTGATTAGTGCGCCTTCTGCAATCCAATTATTTGCCCGGATAAATCAAAGTTTAGCGGAGCCAGTGCGTAAAACTTTATTCAATGGCTTAGTCGAGTTACAGGCGTACACCAACGGTAAACAAAAAGCTGAGCTCTACAGTATTACCGATGGTGGCCATCAATGGCAGTTTGCGGGGAACGGCAGCACCTTCAATACCACCCAAGAAATAATTAGATTTTTTAATGAGTTAAATGTGCCTACCTTGCCGGCATCTTCCAAGTTGGTAGCGGTGGATGGCGCAAATTATCATGTGCGTGTGCTTGGTGAGGCCAATTCTGGGCCCGCAGTAGTGCTGCTCGCTGGTCCGAACCAAAACTTTCACAGCGATAGTGCCTGGTTTAGCTTAGTGCAGCCATTGCTTGCCAAGCAATATCGTGTTTATGCCATCGATCGTCTTGGTAATGCTTGGAGCGATCTAAATACCGATTTGTCCTATCGGCGTTTTGCCAAGGATTTAGGGCCGCTGTTAACTCAATTGCAGGAAAAAGAGGTCGTCGTTGTCGCATTTGCCAGCGGCAGCATTGCTGCGCGGTTATTTCAACAGCAGTATCAGAACTCAATTAAGGTGAAGGGGATGTTGTTAATTGACCCCGACGTGCCGATGCCGCAATCGCTGGCGCTTTATCAAGCCTACCCAGTCGATTGGTATCAGGCACAGCTCGACAGTTTATTACCGCACTTAGCCACCGGCGCTTGGAATGTCCGGACACATGACAAACTGAAGGCTGAGCGTGAAGTCGTCACTGCTTTAATTGCCCCGCAGTATCAAGATTTGATGGATTGGCAGTACTTTGATTTAGTGTCGCAGCAGCGGTTGTTGATTAGTCATCAGCAAAGTCGAGCTCGAGAGATCGCAAGTTACGCAGCTGACTTAGAAGCCTATCAAGCGCTTGCGCCGCTTAGCAGCGTGCCAGTTTCGGTGATCGACAGCGATTTTGAAGCAGCTGAAGTGGCAGCTGATTTAAGTAATGCTGACACCATCAAAGCATGGCAAAAGGAAAGTAATGAGTGGAATCGAACCCAGGCATCAATCGCTGGTGGTGAATATGTACCGCTGGTAAAGAGTCATCATTTGGTGATGTTACAGCAGCCTGAGGTAGTGGTTCAGGCTGTGCAACATTTATTAGCGAAATGACTTAAACGTATTCGCTGAGGCCGAGTTTGGCTAAGACTTGGCTAAGATGCGCTTTAGCTTCAGCACTTGGCCCTGGGTAATCACCAGCAATTGGTACATTACCCAGATAGCCGAGCTCTTGGCTACCGGTTGGCGTGCAGTAATAAGCTGCAACAGTGATAGATCGGAAACGGCTAAAGGCTGGAATGATGCGAGCAAATCGCTCCGGATTTTCCGGCTTGTTGTACGCGATGTCTTCGATGATTTGCAGGCGCTGAGCACTAGTGGCTTGTTTAAAATCAACGCCAAATCGTTGTGTTGCCTCATCATTGAGCCAAGCAAGTACCGACAATAACGTCACTCGGTCGCTTTGCTGGTCAGGGTAGGGCGCGCTGATCCACTCATCGAGCACTGTTGGCACATTAAGCTCTGAGGCACTCGGGCTTTGGCCATCGCGCGGCAGCAAAATATCGCAAACGATAGCGGTGAGTCCAAGCTGTGCTGGGGTCATGGTCAGTGGCCAGGGCGCACCTTGGATAAGCGTTGGATCTTTGCCATAGCCTTTGCTGGTTATTGGCGCGAGCTGCAACTGCGGCCAATGCGTTTTGGCATCAGCGATTGTTGTTGGTGTTGACGTAGGGCTTGGTTCGCAGCCGGTTAAGCTAGGCAATAAACTACTAGCGACCAAAGCAGCCAGCAGTTTTAATGAATCTCGCCGACTGATGGACGCGACGTGATCGCCGCTGGTGGTGGTAAGTGTACTGTTAACGTTGATTAGATTGTTATTGTTCGACCGAGTGCTCATCAAATCACTCCTTGTGCTAATTGGCTGGCTTTTGGTGCACCCGCGTTTAATTGCCCAGTGTTTAATTGTTTTGACAGCCAAGACGCGTTCCGCATTGCCAAAGTCATAATTGTCAGGGTGCAGTTTTTATGTGGGTTTGAAGCAAAAACGCCACCATCCATCACAAATAAATTTGGACAATCCCAGGTTTGGCCCCATTGGTTGGTCACCGATTCTTTCGGGTTTGCACCCATCCGCGTCGTGCCAACTTCATGAATGATTTGACCACCTTTGAGGATCGCATCTTCCGGTTTTGGTAGCTCACCAACGGTCGCGCCCATGAGCGTTAGGATTTCTTTGGCAGTGTTCAAACCATGTTGAACTTGCTTGATTTCATGCTCGGACCAACGCCAATGAAACCGGGCTACTGGGATCCCCCACTTATCAGTTACTTTCGGATCGATATCCATATAACAATGTTCGTTAGGCAGCATTTCACCGCGTAGCGCAAAAGACACCACAGCACCATAATTCTCGGTCACTTGTTGCTTTAAAGCTTTGCCGTAGCCTTGTAAATTACCGCTCACATAAGCGCTGGGCTCACTAAAGCGACCGCCTAATTCAAAGTGATAACCGCGTGGGAAGTTCAGCTCTTTGCGCTGCTGAGCTTGGTGTCCCCACCAAGGAATAAACAAGTGATTCGCAGTATGTCCATCTTCGTTGTATCGCGGACGACCTTGCAGGCTTGGCACTAAGGCACTTAAGTTTGCGCCAGTGGAGTCCATCAAGTTTTTACCGACTTGACCGCTGCTGTTAGCGAGGCCGTTGGGATGTTTGCTGCTGGCGGAATTTAATAAGATCCGCGCACTCTCGCAGGCGCTTGCGGCCAAGATCACCACCGGCGCTACTAACTGCTGTTCTTGGCCGGTTTTTTTGTCGATATAGGTAACTCCAGTGACTTGTCCTTTTTCGTTAGTGTCGACACGCTTAACCATGGCGTTGGTTTGGATCTGTAAATTGCCGGTGGCAACGGCCATTGGTAACAATGAGGTCGTGGTTTGAAAAGCAGCACCAATCGCACAGCCATGGCCGCATGGTGTGGCATAAAAACACGCAGCACGATTATCCAGTGGTCTAGTTAATACTGCGCGATGCATCGGCACTGCTGTGATGCCAAGTTTTTTTGCTGCTGCTGCGACCAACAATTCTGGCACTCGCGCTACTGGTGGCGGTTGCAACACCCCTTCTGGTGACGGAGGCATATCGTCTAGTCCGGTGTTGGTGCCACACACACCGACCAATGCTTCGGTTTTATCGTACCAAGGGGCAATGTCGGCATATTCAAAAGGCCAGTCTGCACCTAAGCCATCGCGACTTTTGCCCTTGAAATCATGCTCGCTAAATCTTAGGGCATAGCGGCCCCAATGGTTGGTGCGACCGCCTAACATTCGCGCGCGCCACCACATAAATTCTGAACCTTCAGCGCTAGTGTAAGGTTCGTCTGGCACTTGCCAACCACCATCGACGGTGGCATCAAAATAGCCAAAGTCTTTGTCTGGAGTTCCAGCGGCCATCAAGGGCGCTTGATGATTACGTCGAAACATCGGCGTTTCGGTTTTTGGATCGTAATCGCGGCCGGCTTCGAGCAGTAACACTTGATGGCCGTCTTTGGTCAATTGATACGCAGCCATGGCGCCACCAGCGCCTGAGCCGACGATGATGACTGTAGGTTTAGAGGTGCTCATTATTTTAACTCTTTGATTTTAATGTTTTTAAACCAAACGACATCGCCGTGATCTTGTAAGCCAATCTGGCCTTTACTATTGACGCCAAAGCCCGCCCAGTCGCGAAATTTGCTGGCAGCGACTTTTTGTTGCCAGTCAGCACTACCCATTTGAATGTCTGCGGTCAGTACACCGTTTTGTATTACTCGCAAGTGGCCTTGTTTCAGGCTGATTTGTACCTGATTCCATTCTCCAGCCGCTTTATGCGAGGATTTTGGTGATGCAATCATGTCGTACAAAGACCCGGAACGGTGGCTTTCTAACTTGTTGTCAGGGTGGCGTTCATTGTCGAGAATTTGAATTTCTGGAGCATGTGAATAAATCTTGTAACCGGTTTCATCAACGCCGATAAAAATTCCGCTATTGCCGCCTAAAGCAATTTTCCAATCGAGTTTTAACTCAAAATTTTGATAGCTGGCTTTACTGACAATATCGCCTGCACCTTGAGTCGCGAGCTTCATGGCGCCTTCTTCAATTTGCCAACCGCTATTGAGCGTTGGTTGTTGATAGTTGCGCCATTGCGACATGTCGTTGCCATTAAATAGCAATTGCCAGCCTTGAGCTTGTTCTTCAGCAGTTAATTGATTATCAGCAGCTAATGTAGGAAGGGTCAGAAATAACAGGGTACAAGCGGTGGAGTGGATGAGTTTTCTTATCATTGGGTTTGGCATTGGCCAACTCCTTGCAGGCGCAGGCATTTGCCGCGCTGAAAATTTAACCAAGCAACTATAACATCGACAAATGCGTTTATCCGCAAGCAGTTTATGGGTATTTTGCGCTTGGTGGCGGCAACAGCACGACCAGTTGCAATAACAGTTTGGCAATGTCTCGTTAATAGGCGCAAATTTTCAGCCGAGTTGGTACATGCATGTTAGTGGAAATCACCTTATGCACTGACAAAACTAAGCGCTAATCAGGATGATACTTGAAAAAGTTCTTGCTGAATCATTGGAGTAATTCGCAATTGCCTTGCATACTGAAATGCAAAAGCTGTGGCGTAAAGCATGATCCAGATAAGTCTTGGCGAGGTAATATGAAAGGTATCATTTTTAATGTACTTGAAGATATGGTGGTCCAGCAATGTGGTATGCAAGTTTGGAATGATTTGCTTGCCAAACATGCGCCAGCTGATCGAGTTTATCTGTCCGCTAAAAGTTATGCGGAAGCAGAGTTGTTCGACATTGTGCAAGATGTGGCGCTTCGGTTAAATCTGCCAGTGCCTGATGTTGTTAAAGCTTTTGGCCGTTTTTTATTTGGCGGACTGGCAGCTCGCCATGCCGACGTAGTGCAGCGTTTTAGTGATTTTAGCTCGTTAGTACTCGGCATCCATGATGTTATCCATTTGGAAGTTAATAAGCTTTATCATGAGCCGTCGTTACCTACCATTAGCGGTAAGGTGGTTTCTAACCAACGAATTGAATTGATCTATGCCTCACCGCGGAAATTATGTTATTGCGCAGAAGGTTTGTTGTATGGCGCAGCGGAGCACTTTAAGCAATCGATTGAAATTAGCCATCCAACATGTATGCATAAAGGTGCAGAACACTGCACTTTAATTATTGATTTACATGAAGACAAAACCTAATGGAAGATAAAGATAATCCGTATTATGTCGCCTATATGCGTGAGAAACGCGCAAGGGTGGAAGTGGAAATCTTGCTTGAAGATAGTACCCGTCAACTGTACGAGAAGAATTTACAGCTACAAACGCAGATCTTGCAGATCCAGCAACAACAACAATCGTTGATCCAACAAGAAAAGCTGGCGACCTTGGGCATTGTTGCCGCCGGGGTTGCCCATGAAATTAACAATCCGCTGGCTTATATCATCAGTAACTTAGAGACACTCTCGAGTTATGGCCGCGCGTTACTAGTTGCGATTGCCGCTGAACAGCATACTGAGGCTGAGCAACGAGAGCTCGATTATATCAAAACTGACTTGATGCCATTAATCGATGACACTTCTGAAGGCCTCAGTCGAATTACCGATATTACTAAAAAATTACTATTTTTCGCGCGTACCGATATGGTTGGCCCCACTGAAATTTGTTTGCAGGAAGCGGTGGAGTTTTCCCTGAAGTTACTCAAAACAAGGTTAAAGCAGGTTCAGCTAACCACATCATTTGTGGCAGCCTCGACGATTCAGTTTAATGCCAGTGAGCTCAATCAAGTTTTAGTAAATATCATTGTTAACGCGATACAGGCTTGTGAGGAAGTGCCTACCAGACAAGCCAGAATTCAGATCACGACTGAGCAAACAGACACTTCGGTTATTTTGCGGCTTGCTGATAACGGTTGCGGGATCAGCGACGAAACCAAGTCGAAAATGTTTGATGCGTTTTACACAACCAAAGCGGTCGGAACTGGCACAGGTGTTGGTCTGTCGATTGTGCTGCAAATTCTCAATCAGCATCAGTGCACTATTGACGTGCAATCGGAGTTGGGTGAAGGCACTGAAATTGCTATCTATTTCCCGATTCATTCTGCTGAGGACGCGGATAGCTAACTCTAAGTCCCCACTTGCTCCATCCAAACAAAATGCATTCCCATAAAAAAACCGCCTTAATTTGCATTAAGACGGTTTTATTTGTGGTTCAGTCGCGATGTTAAATCAGTGCCGCAATTAACTCGTAAACGGCAAAAATGATAAAGAAAAATGCCAACAACAAACCGGTATTGAGGCTGTATTTAATCAGTTTATAAAGTGGTGGATTGGTTTTCTTCAGGGCTTTGCCTTCTGCCAATAGTGGCGATACCTTGGCGAACAATGCACTAGCTTTACCAATTTTGTCTTCTGCAGTATTTGGCACAACCGTTGTGCGAACCAAAAAACCATAAAAGTAGTTAAATACGCGGCCCGGCCATGACATTGGGCGCTCAACGTCACACATTAAAATCAAGCGATGTTGGTCAGTGTCGTTGCGGACAAAATGCGGGAAAGTTTCATCAAAAATAAAGCCTTCACCATCCATCCAATGTTTGGATTTGTTGTCGACATTGATGAAGCACTCAGGAGAATTTGGAACCATCAAACCGAAGTGGTAACGCAAAGAACACGCCAGCGGATCTGAGTGGATGGTTAGCTGTGAATGCGGCGGTAAAATCGAGAACATCGCGCCTTTCACTTCTGGGATTTGCGCCAAAATAGCTTGGGTTTTTGGACACAGCCGTTTCGCACTTTCATGCTGATAGCCGTACCAATTCAGATAGAATTTGCTCCAACCATATTTAAAGAATGTGCGAAAACCAACATCGTAATAGCCTGGGCTGCCTGGCTCGTTGGTTTGGCAGAAATTGCCGTTATCGAATAAAGCTTTAGCTTCTTCAAGAATGGTTTGATAGTTGTCTTTGATGACATGCAGGTTTTTATACTGTGCCGGGTCGATAAACGCCCCTTGCGCTTGTTTACGCGTGAACAAATACAACACTGAGTTAAATGGCGCAAAGATCGGCCAGCTTTTCCGCAGATATTGGGTAAAGCTGACGTAACGTGCGTCACCACGTAGTTTAAACACGTAAAAAATTGAACCTGCGAACCAGGTAAAAATGAAAAGCGAAAACAGCATTGCCTGTCCTTTTTAGTTTTAGTTATTGCAACGGCCAACGCATGCGACCGGTAAACCTCAGTGACATATAAATACCACATCAAGACCCGAATAGACGAGCAAATATTAGGTCAATTCGAGTACAAACTGCTGAGTCTTGCCGTTTAATGGCGCGTCATACTAACAACTTTATATGACGTTGCCGTGGCATCAAGCTTTGTGCTCAGGTTAATATCCACAAATCCCCCCGGAAGTATTGAGAAGCACAATGAACATTCTAGAACGTTGGTTTAAGTTGACCGCGCATGGCACCACGATTAAACGAGAAGTATTAGCCGGTGCCACCACTTTTTTCACTATGGCCTACATCATTTTTGTCAATCCAGCGATGCTGGCGGAAGCAGGCATGGATCAAGGCGCTGTGTTTGTTGCTACCTGTTTAGCAGCGGCGATAGGTTCGGTATTGATGGGGGTGATAGCCAATTACCCAATCGCCTTGGCGCCAGGGATGGGATTGAATGCCTTTTTCACCTACGGCGTTGTGCTTGGCATGGGACATACTTGGCAAACTGCGCTCGGGGCGGTGTTTATTGCAGGTGTGCTGTTTTTGCTACTGAGTTTATTTAAGGTTCGGGAGTGGATTATCCAAGCGATCCCTCGCACGCTGAAATTGGGCATAGCCACTGGTATTGGCGCTTTTTTGGCGATGATTGCTTTGAAAAATGCCGGCATTATTGTGGCGCATCCGGCGACCCTAGTGACCCTTGGTGATCTGACCCAAGCGACACCGCTCTTATCAATTATTGGCTTTTTTTGTATCGCCGCACTTACGGTCCGCGGTGTGCCTGGCGCTGTACTGTGGGTTGTACTTGCGCTTACTGCGGTTGCGGTCATGCGAGGTGATACCCAATTTCAGGGCATAGTCGCAGCTCCACCTTCGCTCGCTCCAACCTTTATGCAAATGGATATTATGGCCGCCTTCGATTTGGCCTTTGTCAGTGTGATTTTTGCTTTTTTATTCGTGGATATCTTTGATAATTCCGGTACTTTGCTGGCGGTTACTCAAAAGGCCGGTTTGGCTGACGCGGACGGCAATGTCGAGCGTTTGGGCAGCGCTTTAGCTGCAGACAGTTTGGCTGCGGTGGCAGGAGCTGCCCTTGGCACGTCCACCACTACCAGTTATGTGGAAAGTGCCGCAGGTGTTGCTGTCGGTGGGCGCACAGGACTTACCGCTGTAGTCGTTGGCTTGTTATTTGCGCTCTGTATTTTTATTGCGCCTTTAGCTGGAATGGTGCCGGTGTATGCCACAACTGGTGCGATTTTTTATGTTGCGGTGCTGATGCTATTCAACTTACAGGAAATTGACTGGCATGATTTAACCGAGGCTGCGCCAGTGACTGTTGTGCTGCTGCTAACCCCGCTGACGTTCTCCATCGCTCATGGTATGGCCTCAGCGTTTATCACCTATACATTGTGCAAAGCTTTTTGCGGTAAACGCCATGAGGTTAGCCT